>Ga0265293_10006087_pt1 | contig 19590 bp, 13 predicted proteins | sample Munlanlewell138R_FD_192505 | JGI IMG/M metagenome (GOLD analysis project Ga0265293, IMG submission 192505) | Leachate microbial communities from a municipal landfill in Southern Ontario, Canada - Leachate well 138R | ecosystem: Engineered > Solid waste > Landfill > Unclassified | place: Canada... | reverse complement strand
CAATTCCACCATAGTTAAAGATAGCTTCTTCATCTAAGTTGTTTAGCCGTAACAAACGTCTCATCTCATTAACTGCTTTAGTCATCAATAAAAAATCAACGTTAGGGGAGTTATAACGACCACTAACAATACCAATAGCAATGGCATACATATTCTTTAAAACAGAGAGAAAATCGATTGCATTAGCATCGGAGTTATAATCAATAGTTATTCCAGTTCCTTTTAGAACCTGTTTTAACTCATCATAATCTTCTTTCTTTCCACCAAAGCTCATTCCTGAAGGATCTCCATTCATGATGCTAACTGCAAAAGTTGGTCCTTTTAAAGATCCAGTTCTTGTAAAGGGGATTTTGTCTAATAAGAAAGAACCATCTTCAGCAAGGCCTTTAGATAAGTTAATTACTAGGATATCGTTAGAGGTTTTATCAACTATAGAGTTACAAAAAGATTCTATTGCTTTAGAAGGGACTGCTAAAAATAAAACATCAGCATCGTAAGTTGAGCCAAGTTCCCCTGAAGCAACAATGTTGTTGTTTATAAATCTACCAGGAAAGTATTTTGAGTTTTGATGATTGGTATTGATATCTTCAATAACATCCTCTTCAATTGTATATAATAAAACACTATTTTCTTTATTCCATGCTAAACGCTGAGCTAAGGCAGTACCAAATACACCAGCTCCAGCTATTACTACTTTTCTTAATGACATGACAAACTCTCCAATAACAAACTTCCTCTATTAGTAATACTCTTTAAAACAAATTGCAACATGGCTAATATATAGGGTATAGTTAACGGGATAAATTAATGAGGGAAATATCAATTGAAAGTTATTAATAACAAATATACACAAATATTAAATCATGGTTATACAAACATTTTTCTACACATTTTAATAAGCTTTATTTTATCTTTCGTTTTTATAGCACATACAATAAATGTCCCTTATTATAAAAAAATAATTGTAATTACTATTTTTATTGTTGGAACATTGGTGTTTCTGAAGTACTTTAGAGAACTAACTTTGTTTGATTATATTTTGTTTATTTTAATCATAATTTTGAGTATTTCAAGAATGAATAACAAAGGGCCATTTTGGTTGAAGAACTATTATCTGTACTTATCTACCATTGGAATTATTGTGGGAGTTTTAATAATTAATAATAAAACACCTGATTGGGTTTTCCTACTACCCTTTATGACAATCTTTCTTATGGTTGTCTATTATTTTGTTAAAACTAAAAGTTTAGTGGAAAGCAGTTACTTTATTTTGCTAAATAGAAATGTTCTTGCAAAATATACTTTAACTTACGGCATGCTTTATACAACCAACAAATATATAAAAAATAAAAGTTTAGACCTATTGGTTCCAACTTTAACTCTAGCAATAACATTTTTTTCAAATAGTAGGACTGGATTATTAATGGCTATGAGCTATGTATTGGTAATTGTTATACATAAAATATTTAATAGATATGGGAATAATTATCTAGATGGTGGAAACAAATCAAAGGTACTTGTTAGGCTTATTTATGTATTTGGGTTAGTTCTTATTATTGTTGCCGTCTTTACGTTTCTAATTAGCAAATCTAGGTTTGAAGAGGTTGGCTTCTCTGGAACTGGAAGACTTGCCATCTACAAAGCTTTTTTTAATGAACTAAGCTTTAGAAAGTTTTTGTTTGGTTTTTATCCTTCACCGCTAAACGACCAACCTAATCTTCATAATTCATATTTTCAACTAATTGCAGATGTGGGGGCTTTATCTATACTATTTTATTTTATGTGCCTTGTATCATTATTGTATTACTTTAAGAGTAGTAAACTTTTGATGATGTTTATGTTGATTAATATGATTTATGCACTACCTGAGCACCATATCTTTTTAAGGGTAGCTGATATTGTGTTCTTACCACTAATAATGATAGCTTTTAAGAAAATCATTGCCATTAATATGGGCAAGAGGAAAATACACCTAGAATGAGACATTGACATATTTTCTATCTAGTCTAAAATTAGTTAAAAGATAGATTCATCAAATACTTCTTGCAAGGTGCATATGAAAACAGAAAAAGATTATTTTCAAACTCTAATTAGGTTTATATTAGATTCAGTAATTATTTTAGGATCTTGGTTCGGATCTTATTTTTTAAGATTCTATGTAATTCCAGGAGGGGTGGGAGAACCTTTTAGAATATTTTCCACTATGGCTGTTTTGGTTTGGGTATTATTTTTATTTTTCTTAAACAGAAATAAGCTTTATAAAACAACACAAACACTCAGCTGGCAAATAGAAGTTCAAATGGTTATCTATAGTGCCTTAGAAGTATTTCTTGCTTTAACAGTAATCCTGTACTACCTATATGGTAAAAGGGTTAGTAGGTTGACTATTGCCCTGTTTATAGTTGTGAGCACAACATTATTGCTAATTGAGAGAATTTTGCTAAATAGGAGATTGGCAAAACTTCGTGAATCTGGGAAATTAGCAAAACGAGTTTTAATAGTTGGGTATGGGGAACCTTTAGCAAATTATATTGATGAAATCATTAGCAACCCTGTCTTTGGTCTTAAAATTGTTGGTCAATATGATGGCAATAATCTTGGTGATAAAAGATTAAAACAATATGATGGAGACTTGGATGATGTAATTGAAAAAACTGATCCTCAAATTATAGTAATTGGGTATCCCACATCTGCCCGTGATGTTGAAAAGAAAATGATTGGCAAATGTTACGATTTGATTCAACAGGTAATGGTTGTTCCAGATTTACCATTCTCTTTAATTGGTACCAAAGTTGTTGATTTTCACTCAATTCCAATTATGCAACTTAACGATGTCTCTATTTCCTTTTTTCAAAGGTTTTTTAAAAATGTCTTCGATTTTATTGTTACTTTGATTGGGACAATAATTATAAGTCCAGTTTTATTGATACTTGGAATACTAGTTAAAGTAACTAGCCCTGGTCCTGTTTTCTATAAACAAAAGCGAGTCACTATCGACGGTAAGGTTTTCTGGATGTATAAATTTAGATCCATGTCTGATCGTCCTCTAGGAGAAGAAGATGGGAAGTGGACAACTAAAGATGATCCCAGAGTTACTAGTTTTGGTAAATTTATTCGAAAGACTTCTTTAGATGAATTACCCCAACTTTTTAATGTTCTTAAGGGTGATATGAGTTTAATTGGTCCTAGACCTGAAAGACCTGAACTTGTTGATAAGTTTATTCATGAGATACCTGGATATCAATTACGTCATAAAGTTAAAGCAGGCATCACAGGGTGGGCTCAGGTTAATGGTTATCGAGGAGACACCTCGTTAACTGGTAGAATCCAATACGATTTGGATTATATTAAGAATTGGTCCTTCCTTTTTGATATAAAAATCTTTATATTTACCTTTGTAAAAGGATTTATAAATAAAAATGCATACTAAAAATAAAAGTCAAATAAAAGTAAAGCTAGTAGTTTTATTTCTACTAGCTTTTGCTATACCTCTGTTTGGTTCAACTATTGCAGAAGTTTTACCAAATCTTACCACTAATCAAATAGAGAATTTACGAAAAGAGAATCAGTTGAGAGGTATATCTTTTAAAGAAGATATTAACCAACTAGTACCAATAAACTCATTAGCTGAGAAACACTTAACAGAATATTTAAATAAAGATGATAGTTTTACTGTGATAGCACTAAATTTTATTCCATTTCCTAAACAAATGGAGAGTATGGGTGAGTTTGAGAAACAACTTTTTATCTTTAATACTATGCGAAGTATATCAACCCAAGAAGGGATTACCTATATTTCTCATCGTGCAGGTAATAAAGAAAAGCTTTTAATTGAAAAATCTTGGTATTTAGAGACACCTAAAAGTAGAAGTGGAATAGATGATCCATTTTCTTATAATGTTCCCAAAGAAGATACCTACTATGTTTATCAAAGAGATTCAAGTTTTGGTAGCAATATCTATCAACATGATTATGAGACAAGTGATAAAGAAATCTTTGTTAAAGTGACAAACTTAGAAAAAGTAAAAGTATTTAGTATTTTTACTGCTGTTAAAAAAGAACAATTATCTATTGCTATGGATACTTACCTACTAGACGATGGTATTCTTTTAACAGCAATGGCTACAATAGAGGGTCGTAAACCTCAGATTAAAGTTATGGGGATAACAGTAGATCTTCCAAGCGCCTTTAATAGGAGAATTACTGCTTTAGGGGATTGGTTTGTAGATCAACTTAGTAAGTAGCCAAATAATCACTTTCATAGAGTTCTATGGCTTTAGCTACATTGTGGTTCTCTTTTATATGAGTTCTAGCTACTAAACCTAAATCCTCTCTTAATTTAGCATCTTTTAAAGTGAGTTTGATTTTCTCTATAAATTCTTCAACTTCAGAAACAGGGCACAGAAATCCGTTTACTTGGTCTGTTACTAAGTCCTTATTGCCGATTATGTCTGATGCAATAACAGGTTTTCCTAAAGCCATTGCTTCTAATAGGGCAACAGGCATCCCCTCCCACAAAGATGTTTGTAAATAAAGTTTGGCTTTTTTGACCTCTTCAATTGCTTTGAAACGAGGTAATAACCCCGTTATAGTAATATTTGGACTATCTAGCAACTCATTAAGAGGTCCATCTCCAATCCACAAAAATTTTTCATCTGGGAAATTTTTTGCTATTGAATTAAATAAAGAAGGGTTGCGAGCTTCTGTTATTCTTCCGCAAGCTACTATAGGTCCTTTTTCATTAGAAAGACTTTCTTCATACTCATCAAAATTGATAAAATTATTTATAACTACTACATTGTTTGTAATCTTTAGTGCATTTTGTTTTTCACTGTCAGAAACTGCAATGATTCTTGAAGGGGTAAATTTATTGATCCAATATTCAAGTTGGAAGAATATCCACTTGGTAAAACTATTTACATCTGTTCTAACATAAGAAAGGCCATGAGGGGTGTAAAAGACTCTATTTTTTCTTCCCTTAATTGCTAATCGTCCTAAAAATCCACCTTTAGAGGAGTGTACATGGTATACATCAGGTTTAAATTCTTTAATAATAGTTTTAATAGATTTGATGGCACTTAAGTATACTTTTTTATTATCCATTGGAACATACTTTAAAATTATATTTGGTTGGTTGAAATCTTTATCAATATCTTTAGGTGAATCGTCTCTTAAAGAGTAAATAATTAGAACATCAAACTTTGTTTGATTTAAATTGGTCACAATATCTTTGATAATGGAGTAAACACCAGTAGAAAAACTTTCTACAATATAAAGTAATTTAGTTTTCACTTTTTCAGAATTTCCTTTTTTAATGTTTTTAAGTTATTGTAAATTATTGAAAAGACTTTCCTGAACTTATAAAAAAGCTCTTCCCTTACAGAACCTACTTTCCAAAAAGTATCTTTAATTTCTTTCATCTCTTTTAATATAGATTCAACTTTATCAATATGAGGATAATAATAAACTTCTTCTATTTTATATGTGACTTTTCTATATGGATCTTTAAAGTTTTTATTTAATAAGTTTATATCCTCTTGTGGATCAAACTCCAAATCGTACAATTCCTCTTTATTAGACTTTTTGTTAAAGATATACTTATAGTTTTCTTTAATGATGGCAGTCTTTCTATGGGGTTGAGCATAATAAGCACTATCTGAAATAACATGGTTAGGCTGTTTAATTGTTCGATTAAGTATAATTGTTTCTAACTGGGTATTGGAAGTTGGAAAATTTATCAGACTGTAGTTTTCTATTTTAGGTGTTATTAAAGGTATTCTAATTGCAGGCTCGTATACATCAAATCCATAAGCAAAAATACCATTTTTCCCATTCATGTTACCATGATCAGCTGTTATAAATATTGAGTTATCTGTAAATTTTGTTCTTAAAAAGCCTATAATATCATCTAATAAATCAATATCACTGCCATAAGATTCTCGTCCAAGCATTACATGGGGTAAATGAATCCATAAAAAAACTTTTTTATTTAAATTAACAATATCTTCAATAGTTGATTTTAACTTTGCTACAGTCTTTGTTGCTAACACTTCATCTCTTTTGATTGCGGTTTTGTCAAAAAAGTGTGGACCAACTCCTTGTCCAAAATAGAGATTATGGAAAATTGTTTTATTTTCATCCCCATAACATTTCGTATATTGGATTGTATCTTTTGTATAATCTATTCCCCAAATTATATGATTTTCAAACCCCTTCGTTTGAAGCTTTCCAAACAAAGTTTCATCATCATCTATTTTTTCTACTTCAACATATTTTTTTCTATTTAGCTCATAAGGATATTTGCCAGTAAACATTGAAGTAAAGGCCATAGCTGTAGAAGGAGCTGTTGTATAATGACGGTTAAAAACAGTTCCTTTTTCTGCTAGTTCATTAATATTTGGCGTTTCCCAATAAGTATTACCATAGACTGGTAAGTAAGAGTTCATTAAAATATCTTTTGATAGAAGTACTATTGAATTGTCCACCATTTTGTCCTTAAATAATTTTTATAATTTGTAGCTTATACTCAATGTCAATTGATTGTCAAAAACGTATTTGTTTGATTGCCATTTATTAATTAAATAGTTTTGTACGTTAAATGATAAGTTAGCCTTAGGAACTTTGAAAGAACCACCCAATCCAACTACAAAAGTATATTCAGGACTATTTCCAGAAGGTGTTATTGGGTTAATATTGTCTCCTTGTCCGTATAATATTACTTCTTGTTCTTTGTTATGTATTTTTAATCCTCTCTCCCCTTGAATAATAAATCGTAAATTTGTTGATAAACTAAAAAGGTCTTTGTATTGACCAGTAAAGTCTTTGGCAATTACAATTGTATCTGGTCCATATGGATAGCCCAACCAATTGACACCACTGTATCGATCTGCTCTGCTAACTGCATGAACAAAATCTAGGTTGTACTCTTTTTTAGGATCCCCATCACCATAATTTGCAGTACTGTCTCCAGCTCGCATGTAAACAAATGGAGAAGTATATACACTTTCAATGAATCCTTTAAATTTCCAATTATTTAGTGAGTATAGGTATCTTGCATTAAGCAAAAATGCATATGCATTTGGGGGAATATCATCATAAGCATTTTGCTCTTGTTTTGTTTGCCATTGGTCTAAAAATATTTGGAAGTCTAAGGCCCAGTTTGGAGATATTGCGATTTCTGTTTCTAATCCTATGGAATTGTTAACTTCTCCAAATGACTGAAGGTTGTGGTTAAACATAAGGGGATTAAACATCCTTATATCATTGGAGTCTAAATAAAACATAGTGCCTTCTGTAACTGCCAATCTCCACCAATCAAATAGCTCTATCTCTAATCTATGGGTTATGTATGTTCGCTTATAAGAGCCATGGTATAAAGTGAACCACGGGGCCTCATCTTTAATATATTCATTTGGTATTTTTGATGTTCCTAAAAGCTTTTGATATTTTGGTTTGTTAGAATCACCTGGGAAGATATTGTCTAATATACTTTGCGAAATTAGTTCATTCATCGGAATTGCCATAAGAGTATATCTAACTTTTTTGTTGAAAAGATTAATCGCAAAAAAATCATGATAGGGGACATGATCGCTAAGCATTAAATTACCTGTTTCTCCCCTTCCAAATTTGACTGCATCTCTACCAGCAATTAATGAAAACCATTTACCACTAATACTTAACAGGGCAGTGTTAGGATAGCTATCTTCAAATCCCCCACTTCCTTTACCAAAGGGCGTATTATTACTAAATTGATTGAAATCATCTGTATTAAAAGATTTTTTTAAACCATATGCAAAAACTGCGTAACCACTATCTCCAAAAATAGTTTCAACTTCAGCATTAACTAAAGGAAGTCTGCTATTATAATGATTTACCCAGTCATAAAATTCAGCAGAACTGTCAACATTTAGATAAGCCTCTAAATTAGCTTGAATGCTAAAGTCCCAAGTTTTATCATTAAAAGGGTTCAATATCAGTTGTTTTGCTGTTTCAGTTTTGTTTTTTATGTAATCAGATTGGCTTTTATGAGATATTTTAACCAACTGCTCATATAACTCATATCCTGAAACAGGTCCAGAAGCAGTAAATGGAACTACGCCAACTTCTATACTTAATTCCTCAATGGCTTGAAACACTGGATTATCAACTTGATATAATCGTGCTAAAGGATTAGAAAAAACAGACAGAGACATAAAAATTAAAAAAAATATCAAGTACAATCTTTTCATGGCTAAATATCTCCCACTTTTATATAGTATGAAATAGTTTAGAATATTAATCAAATCAAAATAATTTAGATTAGTTGTAATAAACCTCTCTATAGCTTATCTTGTTATCTGATACTTTTGGGGAGAAATATTGAATATGAAAAGAATTAAACTTTTGTTAATTGTTTTGTTTGTAATTATATTTATAACGCCTTTATCAGCGAACATGAGTCATATCTCGGTACCTCTAAATCATAGGGTATACTCAATTCTTAGAATTGCCGAGATTCGAGGGTTAATTAATTCAGTTATGGAAGTCAGACCCTTTTCAACTTCAAAAGTTTTAACCTATTTAGACACAATTAAAGCATCAAATAAACTGTCAAATGACGAGATGGATATTATAGATGAATTGATAGCTGAATTTACAACTGTTCAACCAGACAACTCATTTAAATCATTAGCAAAGTATGGTTCTTATCATACTTATTTTGAAACATTAGATACTGATGCAACGATGGGATTTTTGAGTAGTATAAAATATGCTCAATCGTTAAATGACCTATTAAAATTTGATTCTCGAAACTCACTTCAGCTTTACATTAGGACTGACGTTAAAAATATTGTCTCATTCAATATGAACATAGGACTTACTTATGACCATTTAGACTATAACTTGTTTTTAAAAAATGATTTTAACATACCCATTAAAGGAAAATATGAAAAGTTTTGGAATCTAAATGAAGAGCACACATTCTATGTAGGCTTCCTAGCTGAGCCAGAAGTAAGTATTTCTTTGTTAAATAATAGCTTAAGTATTAGATGGGCTTCAATAAAACGGGATTGGGGAGTGGGGGAAAATAACTTTATGTTAGCCAAAGATGCCAACTCCATAAATGGAATTGAATTAAACTATGAAGTTACTCCTTGGCTTCGGTATGCATTTATTGCAGGTGCATTAGGCAAATTTACTGGTGGAGGATCTTTGTTTAAAATACCTGAAACCGAAGAGGAACGAACACAGGAATATTTTTATTACAAGGAATATTTCCCTTCAGACTATTTGCGTGATGATTTATATAATAATAATTTTAGTGCTCATAGAGTTGAAATTAGCTTACCATTCAACATTAAATTTGGTATTTATGAATCGGTTGTTTACCGCAAACGGTTTGAATTGGGCTACTTAAATCCACTCTCGATTTTAATGTTTGAACAAGATATTATAGGTGATTTTGATAATATGTTGGCTGGAATTGATTTGCAATATACCTTAAAAGATTATTTTAGAGTGTATGTTAATGCCGCTACTACAGAAATGAATGAAATAAATCCTTTAAGATATTTTCGTGCTCCAAGAAATATACTCTCTATTCAAACTGGTACCGATGTAAAATTACCTTTTCTTTCTTTTTCTTCAGCAACCTTACAATACACCTATCTAGCACCATTTTTTTATACTCATAAACCAATGTTCGCAGGTGACAAGATGATAGGAGATATCAGTATGGTCAATGCGGGGAGAAACATAGGATATCCGCTTAGACCAAACTCTGATGAGATATTAGCTAAAGCAAATTTAAATTTTAGAAATGGTTGGGATGGTTACTTTATATTTAAGTACCAGCGCCGAAGTGGTCAGTATGGATTTAGCATGGGTAAATACATGTTATATACTGCTGCAAATAATAAGGCATATGAAGATAAAGACTTTTCTTCGAATATATTTGAAAAAACAATTGGAATAGAAGCAACTGTTAACAAAGCTTTTAAAAATTATCCCTTTAACTTTTCTCTTTCTTACATGGTTAATCTTAATAATGTAAGAGAAAAAGAGCCTCAACGGAAAACTGTTTGGAGTGGGGGCAATAAGCCAGCTGAAGGCTTAGAGGATGATTATATTAAATATCCAGTAACTAAATATGAAGTTAGTGGTCCGTGGAAAGGATGGACTTTTTCACACTCAATACGGTTAGGCATAAATATTTGGCACTGAAAAACGGTACTTCATAGTCTTTTAGTGTGATTAATATAGCTCTCGCTAAAACTAATAAAGTCTATTGAGTGGTGGCTTCTTCTTTTATCTTTTGGAGGAAGGAGCATGTAATCATCTCCATACATTTTTTTTAGAATAATTTCAGGATGTTCAGGGCCATAGAGCTCTGTATCTTCAAAGCTATATAAAATTGGGGAGCCAAATGCTTTGCTTATTGTTATCTCTTTATATTTCCAATTCCCAACAAAATTACCCATATATTTAGGGCTCTTTGAACAACTTCTTCTGAGGAACTTATTGCCATAATAATATATTTTTCTATTATCGAATTTAGAAAACAATATTTGGCCAAGCCGTTTGAAAATATTTTTATGAGAAACTATTTTTGCATTGAGCCTCAGAGCAGATGAGTAAAATCTTGAAACTGAAAACTTAATGAAACTAGTGATTTTAAAATTACCTGCTCCATCGAGAGGGAAAATGTCAATAAATACTCCAGAAACCTGTTTTTCTTCGTAGCTTTCCACCAGAGTTGTGTTAATATCAGAAAGCTTCATATATAAAAAACTGCCTTTTGATTGATTCCCCCATTTAGTCATTTTTACTAGGTTCGGAGGTAATTCACTTTCGGGAAGGAGCATGAATTTATCATAATCTTCTCTGGGCATACCTACATCTATATCATCATCCCAGGGGATAAAACCTTTATGTCTAACTGCACCTAGCAAAGTACCACCAATAAGATAATACGATAAATCGTGTTTTTTACATATTAAGTGAAAAGACTTAACCATCTCTAAAAGGTGTAGTTGTATGTTTTTTATTATCAGATTGTCTAAATCCACTTACCTTAATCCTTAAAATATATTGATTTTATAAAGAGATTAATAACCCTCTTTACACTATAATAAATCAATGGGGGAGATGCTATGAAAAAAATACTTTTTTTAAGAGATCAAAAGGCTTTGTACCCAGAAATAGATGCCTATGCAAACTACTTTAACCAAACTGGAGAATTTTGTTGCATAGACTCTTTAAAATTTAAAAATGAAATAGATTTAAAAGAATTTGATATTATATGGGAAATTAAAGGATTAGGTGGGGTAAAGGTCCCTGATAGGCTACTGATTCACGATTATGCATCATTGTCGTTAGCTCCTCTTCCAAGATTAAAAAACTTTATCAAATCGTACTATAATCCAAAGCCCAATGTGAGACTATTTTTAAATGAAACTGTCAAAGCAGGATTTAGTTTTAAAGATAATATTCCTTTTTGTTTTAGAGATATGGGTATAGGTGAAGAATTTAATAAAGATTTTAATAATAAAAAAGAGTTTGAGTTTGTCTATGTTGGAGCAGTAAGCAAAAAACGTAAACTTGGAGAATTCTTAAATAATTACGATAGTTCAAAATTAGGTAGAATATGTTTAGTTGGACCAGTTGATAACGATATTTACCAATCATTCAAAAACAATAAAGATATAATTTTTACTGGGCGGGTAGATTACTTAGAAGTGCCCTCAATTGCATCTAAAGCTATTTATGGATTGAACCTTATTCCAAATCAATATCCTTACAATTTGCAAACCTCAACAAAGCTTTTGGAATATTTAGCTTTAGGATTGAAGGTTGTTAGTACCGATTATCAATGGGTTAGAGAATTTGAATCTAAACATAGTTGCTCTTTTTATAAAGTGGATTATCATTTTAAGATAGAAAAAAGTAACCTTGATAAATTTAAATTCAATAGCAATTTTAAGGCTGAAGATTTCCTTTGGGAAAAAGTAATTGAAGAGTCTGGTATAGATAAAATGATTAAATCTCTTTTAAAGTGATTTAAGATTATTTGTTATATAATTAACTACGGCCTCAGAAGCTTTACCAGTTTCGTATGATCCATAGAACTTTAGTATCTCCTCACTATTCTTTTTCATGTTCTTAAAATCAATACTCTTAAATATATCTATTAATTGATTATTAGTTTGAGCTGTTATGTAAGGAGAATCTTTGATATCAAAATAGAGAGTCCTATCATTTTTAATATATTCTTCTATATCAGGCTGGTATAAAATTACAGGTTTTTTTGTTAAAGCAAAGTCTCCTGCGGTAGATGAGTAATCTGTTATTAGAATATCTGTAATCAACAATAAATCTTTCATGTCTTCTAACTTATTGCCATCAAATATTAAATTGTTGTTTGGGATAATATTTGCTATCCCATCTGTAAAATAATGAGCCCTAATGATCCCAATCCATTTTTGAGAAGTTACAGATGATAAAACACTTAAAATTTCTTTTAAATTTATATCTGAGTCTTGGTAATTATTTTCACGGTTAGAAGTATCTCTGAAAGTTGGTGCAAATAAAAGAATATTGGCATTTAATGGTAGATTATTGATTTTTTTAATTTTTATTTGTTTCTCAGAGTTAATAGCTAAAAGAGCATCATTACGTGGACATCCAACTTTCAGTATTTCTCCTTTATAGCGAAAGGCAGAACGAATTTGGTTTTCACCATATTTTGAACCTGATAATATTAAGTTTGCTTTTGTCTCTTCTAGCAAATTCAACTCAATTGGATAATAAGGATTATCATACAGAACTTTTTTAAAAGCCTTATCACCATGCCATGTTTGAATATATATTTGGTCTTTGTTTTTATAAATATAGGATGGCTTTTTAGAATTATCTACCCAAAACTTGCTAGTAGCTTGTATCTTTAAACTTTTAAAAGATATATTTCTTAATCTTTTAATGTATGAAGGTACAATTGTTCTTTTTTCGGCAACATTAGAAAAAATCCAATATATTTGCATCTCAGGGTGTATCTCATGTAGCTTTTCAGATATTGCTCTAGGGTTGTCAGAATATGACATTCCCCTAAAGCTTGAAAAAACTACAGAATTAGATAACCCGAAAACTTTATAACATACAAACATGTATGATTTTATAATAACTCGTAAACTGTCTTTAGCAAAATCTACTAGCCCAAAAAATATTTTCTGTACTAAATTTTTCTTATTCATAATAAACCAAGGTAGTTAAAACTTTATGACTAATTGTCACTATTAAGATCATCTCTTAACTTAGTACTACTAATTTTTTTAGTATATGGGAAATATACTATTTCAACATCTTTGTCTTTAAAAAATTCTTCATAACGTTTAAAGCGTTCTGAGTTTTTATAATCACTTCCTACAAATAGGTAATTGTATTTTAGTTTATCCCAAGCATCAGCATCCTCAGCATATGAGGGAATCACCTCATCCACATATTTAATGCTTTGGACAATAGAAACTCGATCTTCATAAGGAATAAAAGTTTCTTTATTTTTCCATGCTCCACTGCTGTGAACTCCTACTATTAAATAGTCACAATAATCTTTTGCCCGTCTTAATAAGTTTAGGTGCCCTATATGAAATAGGTCAAACGTTCCACTCAAATAACCAATACGAACTTGTGGAGAGCTCTCACTACGTCCACTATTAATTTTATATTCTAGACTTTCTAGTCCAAACTTGAACGGATCATTAAAATAATTATTCAATACATTTTTGTAAATTTTTTCATATTCCGGTATGTAACGAAGCTCTTTATTCAGTATTTTATTTATAACAATATTTGATAGCTCGTCTAAAGAATTCAAATCATCAGGTTTGCCATAAAAGGAAGTCCCCTCTAATCTACCTGGAGATATATCTAGGATTGCATTTTTAGAATTGTCACTTTTCAATTCAACATTAATACTCTCTATTAATTTACTTAAGGCAGCTTTAGTTGATCCATAAACTGAGAACAGGGGTGATGAGATTAAGCCAGAAATACTCACCATAACACCACAATAAAAACTATTTTCCGATGCTAAATTGGGATAGAAGTGGTGTAAAATGCGCGTAACAGCTAATTGGTTAACTTTTACACTATTAACTATCTCAATATCTAACAGTTCTGTGAACTTTGCTACTCGGCCAAAGCCAATAGATATAAAAAGAAACTCAATATCTTTTATGGAATCAAGAAATGTAAAGTCATCATTTACAAAATTAACCTTTATAAATGATGTTTTGTCTATTTCTTCTTTAGTAAGCCCCTCTGGAGCATGTAATCCGACAATGTAAACATGGTTAATATTACGCGCAATCAACTGCTTTACAACAGCTAGACCAATACCTCTTCCTCCACCAACAACTAGTGCATTTTTGGATGTGTTAAGCAAATTCATAATTCAATTAATCCTATAAATATTTTAACCCATTATATCTCATAAAGGGCATCATTCAAAGCATGTATAGAAAATTACGGTACTAGATTCACCCAATTGGATTCAATAAAAATGTTATTTTCTACAACATAGTTACCTTCATTAAAAAATGTGTAAGTATTTTCAGGATGATCTTTTCGGTTCCAAGGACCGTTATAAACATGAACAGTTTTTTTATCAACAACATCAAATAAATTTTTATTGGTAAATGGATTTATGGGATTTTCCACTATTCTTTCAATAGCCAACAGTGGGGCATCAGCATTAGTCATAAAAGTATTATCAATAGTTATTGGTCCTTTTTGATTAAAATCTTTTACCAAAAGTAGAGGAACATACCAGTTGTAATTATACTTTTCTTTACTAAAACTATGCATCTTTGGAGAGTAGAGGGGATAGCCATGGTCAGCTACAATAACAATTCTTGTATTGTCATAAACATTATTATCTTTTAAATATTCAAACCAACTTGATAATGCTTTTAAAGTTGCTACATTAACATGGTAGTGAGATCTATCAATAGGTCTAATTCCATCATGTCCATCAATAACTGTTTTTACAGAAACAACATTTGCTGAGGGAGTAAAGTTTGGAGCTTGTAATAGTGTTGGCTCATGAGTTGAATTGTTATTCATTCCTAAATAATAATTACCCTCTTTTTCAAATTGTGTTAAATCATTCAAATAATAGAGAGGAGAGTACCAATCTATAAACCCCTCTAAAGAATGGGGTAGGCTCTTCCATTTATAGTAATCACCTTTGTCATAAAGTGGCTCTCTTAAAATTGGGAAAACAGACTTGAAAATTGAAAAAATAATCAGACGAGACTTTATGATATCATTTTCGGTGTTATTTGATTTGCCTATATCATCGATATGTTGTTCTTTATACATGTTAGAAAAAGCCTTGTGGAAGTTAACAACTTTTAAATTATCTTTATCTGTTGGAATAAGAGACCAAATAGGGTCAGTTATAGTAACACTATAATTGTTTTCATCAAATAGCGTTGGAAGAACCATTAAGGCTTCTTTTTGTTTATCTCTAAGACTATGATTAGCCTTTTCATTTACCAACTTAGGGCTGTATTCGTAACCACCAAACATAGCTGGAGCCCCTAGAAGTGTATTTGTTCCAAAGGAAACAGTGTTTGGATAATATGTAAAGCCACTGAAACTATTTTTAAGTTCAGGTTTTTCTTCCAATACTAAAGGGAAGAATGAACCCATAGCTCTATCAAGAAACATAAAAATAACATTTTTACCATTTTCAGATAATTTGATGGAAGCCTCTATTTTTCCTTCTTCTATTGTATCTTTATGGGATTGGGCAATTTGATAATTGTAATTTTTAAACTCATTGTTAATTAATACCAACTGATATAATGAAATTAAAAGTATTGATAGTAACAAAATTGTACAACCAGATAACAGTAGTTTTTTGGATTTGAGATAAACAAAATATATTGTTATTAGTATGACAGCAAATATAATAATAGGAACAATAGTTGTAAACAAAGTGGGCTTGAGCAATGTTGGCTGGTCAAATGTAAGTAAATTACTAATTATTCCATAATTTCCAGAAAAGATAAAAGTGTTAACTATTGCAGATAGAACGATAGCCAATAGAAAAAGAACATAAAATACTCTTCCTTTTTTGGGTATAAGTAAGAATATAACTGTCCCCCATACCCCCCAAATACCAATAAACGTGATAACGGAAAAAATTATATAATTTATGGGGTTTTTAATATCACCAATAAATGAAAATTCTGTAACTGAAGAAGAAATCAAATTTACTGGTATTAAGGCTCCCTGCAAAAGGATTAATGTAAGTGTTCCAAGAACAAAAATCTTCAAGTTGTATGAGTTACTTTTATATTTACCTATCGCAAAAAGTTTGGAAAATCTGCGAATAGCTAAGAAAATTAAAGGTGAACATACTATAAAAACTACTAGAAAGAATAGAATAGTTTTGGCAATAGTTACTAAATTAGGATGTATATATAAAACTAATAGTGTTATTCCAATAGAACCTATTACAGAAATTATATATGTAACTAACAATGGTTTTTTTAGTTTATAAATAATATTTTTTGCCAATGATATTATATTATTGAATGTCCAATATAAAACCAACGCTGAGGGTGAGTTGTACAATAATATTAAAAACACAATGGGAAGAATGAGGGTTTGTACTTTTTCCCTCTTTGTTAAATCTTTGGTATATATAGAAGCAGATACTAAGTTTATCAGGGTCATTAATATTGGTAAAAGATTTAATGAAATATTACCAATTTTTAATAAACTGTCTGGTTTCCCTAAATTAGATATGAATAAAAAAGAAGCATTATCAAGCGTTGGTAGATTACTTAAGAAAACGTAAGCTGCAATAAAAAAGGGAACTTGCAAAAAGAGGCTAGCAGAGTTTCTTAATGAATAGATGGGGTTGTAGTTGTTTTGTCTATAAAGAGTTCGTAGAAGCATATATCTTTCATCAGATTTAAATACAGCTTTTATCCGATCAACTTTTGGTCCCAATAGTTTTTGAACATCTCTCTCTTTCTTTTGAATATTTTCAGCTACGTGATAAAGAGGCAATAAAAACATATTTGCAATTACACTTAACCAAATAATTGCCAAACCATTATTGTTAATAATTTTTAAAAAGAAGACAAAAAATGTTTCTAATAGAATTTCTATAGGATATATAAAAATTAAATATAGTATATTCATTGTTATTCCTGGATACCTTTAACTTTATCTATCAAAAATTCAGCAGTTCTTATTCCACTTTCCCCAATATGTTGCCAAGCAGTTTCTTTAGCTTTCTGCCTATTATCTTTTAAAGTTGAACTGTCACTAATATTAGTTAATATTTCTTTAATTTTATCAAAGTCTTTTTCTTTTAGCTCAACCCCTATTTCTGGAAGAACTCTAAATATCCAGGGAAGTTCAGGCAAATCGTATGAATCATAAGGGCGATGATCAAAATCGTTATTTACATATAAGAATGGCTTATCAAATAAAAATGAATAATCAAAAATAACTCCAGAAAAATCTGAAATCATAATATTTGCCCTACTAAGAGATTTTAAGTTTTCAGTTTCATAATCCCACTCAAAATTTGCTCTTCCTTCATATCTTTTTTTAAGTTTAGTTAATATATCCTTTTCTGAATCTTTAGATTGGGGGTGGGGTCTAACTATAATATGAAAGTTTGTTTCAATTAGTTTATCTAGCAACTTTGATCCATATCTACGTAAAATACCTCCTTCTCCCCAAGATGGAGCTACAAGCACAGTAAAAGAAGCTTCTTCCTTTACAATAGAGGCAACATTGTCTTTTAGAACATCTAAGTAAGTACTGCCAACTACTACTAACTCTTTTTCTTTAGTATTTCTTTGTTGTTCTAATAATCGTAAATCCCTTTTTTGAAACTCTCCTGTTAATAAGACAGAATCAAAATAATCCAATCCAAAAAGTCTATAGGTTGTGGCATCAGTAACAGCATGTAAAATATGAGAATAGTGTTTTACTCCTTTAGATCTTTTTAGTTGATAAACATCTAAAGCTGGGGTTGTCATTAAGCAAACATCAGCTTCCAAGAAATTTAGTTTCATAAAAGCTTTATTTCCTTCACCAATAAACTCACTGTTAATATATTTATAGTCTTGATTGAAAACTGGATCATCCTTTGATGATGTATAAAATACTGTACCAAACTCTTTTTGCTCTAAAGAGTCTAAAACAGGCATAAAGATATTCCAATACTTTTTACCTTCAGAGTAGATAACTAAAGGATAGCGATCTTTTGAGATAGAACCTTTACCACCTGTAAAAACAAATTTTAACTTAATTAACAATGCTTTAAAAAGAAAATAGAGCATCGCAACTAGTCCAATAACAATGGAAAAGAGCATACTTCCTGTACCTGGATCTATATATAAAACTACCATAATAATCTAAACCAACCTACAACAATCAAATTCATCACAATTATTTACTCAAATTGTTTAAAGCCTTTACTAAAAGATTATTTTCTTCATCCCTTTTAACTGCTATGCGTAGATATTGTCCTTTAATTCCATTTTTATTAGTTAAATCTCTTATTAAGATATTGTGTTTATCTAATAGATAGGTGCTAACTTGTTTAGCACTAAAAGGTTTAAGGACTTCACACATTACGTAGTTGGCTTGAGTTGGAATAACTCTTAAAATCTCGAGCTCTTTCAAATTTTCAATAAAAGTAGTTCTAGATTTTTTGAAATCCTTTATTGCCTTTATGTATTTAGACTTATATTTATGGGCTATTTGAAGGAAAAACTCTCCAAATGAGTTAATGTTCCAAATAGCAATATCCTTTTTTATGTAATCAATTAGATTTAAGTCACTACTGCATAATACTCCTAATCTAAAGCCAGGAACACCATACGATTTAGAAATACTTTTGATAACTATTAAATGGGGGCTTTCTTCAATAATAGTTTGATCTAATAAACCATCCTCAAATCCATTATCAGCAAAGTCTATAAATGATTCATCTAAAATTAATTTAATATCTTTTGATTTTGTCCAATCTAGTATTTTAATGACATCTTCTTTCTCTAAATAATTTCCGCTAGGGTTATCAGGATTTATAAGGATTAAGTTATTTATGCTTTTATCATCATAAAAAGAAATAATAGAATCACCATCGTAATTGAAATTTGCATTATCAACTGTATAAGTTACTACTTTGTTCTCATCAATTCTGTTAGGGTATTCTTCAAAAGTTGGTCTAATGACCCCAAAGTTTCCTTTCAAATATCCAAGCAATGATTTAATTAATTCAGCAGCTCCGTTACCAACAGCAATTTGCTTTTCTTCTATTTCAAAATAATTGGCAGCTAAAATTGATTGAACCTTTTGGCTAGAGGGGTAGTCTGTAACTAATCTTTTTAGATTTGCATTAAGTTCAGCATACATTTTTTCTGGTGGAAAATAAGGATTAACTAAATAACAAAAATCTATCATTTGAGGATAACGCCAATACCCTCCATACCGTTGTGTTAAGGCGATTAGTTTTTCTTCAGTGGGTTCTTTAAATAAACTTGAAGCAATATCTAAATCTTGTGCATCATCAATTTC
>Ga0265293_10006086_pt1 | contig 19592 bp, 19 predicted proteins | sample Munlanlewell138R_FD_192505 | JGI IMG/M metagenome (GOLD analysis project Ga0265293, IMG submission 192505) | Leachate microbial communities from a municipal landfill in Southern Ontario, Canada - Leachate well 138R | ecosystem: Engineered > Solid waste > Landfill > Unclassified | place: Canada... | reverse complement strand
GGGAGCTTCGTATATTATTAATGAATCTTGGTAATATTTATATTTATTTAAAGTATCTTTCATTTCCTTATTACTGCCATTAATAAAGCCAATAAAGGTGAACGCTGAAGTATTTAAACCGCTGCCAATAAGCGCTGGTAAAAGGGCGCTTGGGCCGTTAACTACGCTGACAGCAATATCTTCTTTTAAAAGGGCATTAACAAGGATGCTACCAGGATCACTAATAAGGGGATACCCTGCGTCACTTAAAAACGCGCCTTTTTCCCCCGCTTTAAGTTTATTAATGATTAGTTCGATTTTACTAACTTCATTAAACTTATGGACACTAATAAGGGGTTTAGATATTTGAAAATGGCTTAGTAAAAGACCACTTGTTCTTGTATCTTCCACACATATAAAATCCACCCCATTTAAAACTTCAATTGCCCGTGGGGTAAATTCACTTAAATTACCAATTGGGGTCGCAATTAAATAAAAGGGGTTATTGGTAAAAGATTTATTTCTTTTCATGTTGGCGTTTATAATCCTTTGTTAACTCATCAAGGGGAATTGTAATAAAGCCCCCTTCAAAATCAAGACGAACAGTGCGATTAATCATATTAAAGGACGAAACGCGATGGACCACACCACCTTTTACATAGCGGCTACCAATATTTGGGAAGTCTTTTTTTGTTTCCGTATAATAATCATCTTCAAACTTTAAACAACATAAAAGTTTGCCACAATGCCCACTTAACTTTGGAATATTTAATGTTAACATTTGGTTTTTAGCGCGGTTAATGGAAATACCGTCAAACTCATTTAAGAAAGTATTACAGCATAACGGAAAGCCGCATGCGCCGAGGCCACCGACTAATTTCGCACGGTCTCTGCTACCAATTTGCCGTAATTCAACGCGCGTTTTTAAATGAGAGCCTAAGATTTTAACGAGTTCTCGAAAGTCAACCCGTTCTTCGGCTGAATACGTAATATTAATCTTTGTACGATCAAAAGTATATTCGGCGGTTAAAAGATTCATCTTTAAATTAAGTTTTTCAACTTGACGCGCACAAAAAGCAAGCGCAAGTTCAGCATCTTTTAAATTAGCGGTATGTTGCTCTAATTCATGCGCAGTTGCCCGTCTTATAATTTCTTTTAATTCAAGATTACTTTCATAATTTTCATAACTTTGCGGGGCGCTTACAACTTTCGCAATCGCGACCCCTTGGCTACTTTCCACTAAAACGTAATCACCAATCATTAGACTATTGTCAGTCGTCCCAAAAGAATAAGCTTTGCCGCCTTCGTTATATGTAATACTTATAAAGTATCGGTTACTATTTTCCATCATCTACTTCCTTTATCATTAAGATTAATAGTTCATCGACTAATAATCCTATATTAACATTGTCATCAACTTTCTTGCCGACTTCATAAGTACGAACAATAAGCGATAACGGGTTTTTGAATTTAGTGCTTAATTCCTTTGTAATCTCATTTAAACTTGGGAATAAAAGACTATGCCCTATATTATAGTTTACAACATCTTTAAAGAAAAGGGCGAAATAGGTGAAAACCCGCTTAATGAGAAAGCGTTCTTTAAGGCGGGGAATTAAGTCATGGGCTTTGATGTAGGCAAGGCGGGGATTTTCGCCAAAAGTCTTTAAAACGGTAATTATGGCTTCTTTATAAAGCGGGAAACGTTCGCTTTTTGCTTCTTCTTCGATAAGGGACGGTAAATTGTAAAACGGCACGAGTAATTCAATGTCTTCCCGTGGCAGTGCTAACGTAGCGCATAAGCCAAGTAAAACATCGCGCTTTATCGTTTGGATTGTTAATATTTGACTGCGACTTAAAATTGTTGGTAAGACATTAGTAGTGTTACTTGTTGTTAAAAAAGCATAGACGTTATTCGCTGGTTCTTCTAAAAACTTTAAAAGGGCATTAATTGCTTCAATCGTCATGTTTTCCACGTTATGCATGACATAGATTAAAACCCCTTTACTTTCGACACTTGTTAAATTAAAAGCTTTTTCTAATTCTAAAACACTCTCTTTTTTAATACTTGATTCTGCCCCATCAAAGAAATAGAAATCAGTGTAGTTACCTTGACTAAACCGGTGACAAGCGTCGCACGCTTCACATGCATAAGGATTAGGGTTTTCACACACTAAACTTTTCGCTAAATATAAGGCAAATTCTTTTAAAGGGGTGCCTTCTTCACCATCAAGTAAATAAGCATGACTTAAATTACGACTCGTTAAAGCATTACCAAATGTTTGGAATAGTAAAGGCTGGTAATCTTTTAAATAATCATAAATTGTCATTATTTTTGTATATGTTCCAATATTACCTTTAATGCATCATTATATACTTCATCAATTGATTGACTTGCATCAATTAAGCGATAACGATCTTTATAACGTTCGCTTAGTTTTAAAAACGTATCCCGTACTTTAATGTGGAAATTACGTTCTTCTAAATCAAGCCGATTAACTTCACGGTTTTTATTCGCGGCAATGCGCGCAAAACCAACTTCCGGATCTAAATCGAAAAGTAAGGTTAAATTAGGCAATGTATTTTCAGTGGCGAAAAGATTAATATTTAAAATGTTATCAACACCCAGTCCCCGCGCGCCTCCTTGATAGGCGAGTGAAGAATCGACAAAACGATCACAAATCACAATTTTTCCGTCTTTTAGGGCGGGCCATACTTTTTCCACTAAATGTTGACGGCGACTTGCGGCGTAAAGTAAAGCTTCGGCCCGGGCATCAAGCATTGTGTTTTCTTTATCTAAAATAATGTGGCGAATTTGTTCGGCAATTGGCGTACCACCAGGTTCTCTTGTAAAAACAATATCAAAGCCCATTGTTTTTAATGTTTCAACAATTTTGTTCGCGACACTTGTTTTGCCGCTTCCTTCTGGTCCTTCAAATGTAATAAACATAATTCCCTCCTATTTTAAATCTTTGCGTCCTTCAAGGGCTTTAAAAAGTGTTAAAGCGTCAGCGTAATCAACTTGGGCGCCCATTGGTAAACCGTAGGCAAGTCGCGTAACTTTTAGCGGTAAGTCTTTCAGTCTTTTACTAACAAAAAGGGCGGTAAGTTCCCCTTCAACGGTGGGGTTAGTCGCAAGGATTACTTCCTTAACATTTTCTTCTTTAATACGATTTATTAATTTATCAAAATCAATGTCTTCAATGCCTTTATTTTGTGACGGACTTATAACGCCGCCTAAAATATGAAAACGACCGTGATAATCTTCTAATTTTACAAAGCCTTGCACATCTTTTGGATAACTAACAATTATTAAAATATCACTGTTTCGATTAGGATCTAAACAATAAGAACATAATTCTCTTTCAGTGTAAAGTCCGCAGTTTGGGCATAAATGGATCTTATCTTTTAGTTCAATAAAAGCTTTTCCCATTTCACTTAAAGTTTCTTGGTCAAAAGTTAAAAGCGCCTGTGCCATTCGTTCGGCACTTTTTTGACCAACACTTGGTAATCTTTTCAAGTGTTCAATTAAGACATTTAAACTTGGTAAGTTGTCCATTAGAATAATCCCGTTGCACTCCCGGTAATTGCTTCGTTAATTGCTGCTTCTTCTTCATTAATAGCTTCAATACATTCATTGATTGCCATAATGATGAGCGTTTCCACCATTTCCTTATTTTCTTTTTCAAACAAGTCTTCATTAATTGTCACTTCGACTATTTCTTTACTACCAAGCATCGCCACGGTGACACCGCCACTTTTAGTGACACTAAATTCTTTAACACGTAAAGCGTCTTGCGCTTTTTGCATTTCGCGTTTCATTTTTTGGGCTTGCGCCATTAATTTTTGCATATTTGCCATATTAATATATCCCTTCTAATTCTAGTTTTACACTTTCAACACGCGGTAATTTACCGATTTGACTCATACTTCGATACTTTCTTGTTAAGGCAAGTGATTCTTCGTGGGTAAGTGCATATATTGGTATTTTTCGACCAAGGAGGTCCCTTAATATATCTTGTAAGATATCTTGATTTTCTTTTAAGTTAACTTGGGCAGCGTTGCGGGGGAAGTTATATTCAATAATAAGAATTTCTTTACTTAAGGCATAAGGCTGGCCGTCATAAAGAAGTGACGCATGCTCACCAATATTTGCATCCATCGCTAAAAGTGGTAAATCATCCCACTTTTCATTCTTTAAAAACATCTTTTCATCACGATCAGCAAGGGTTAGTATTTTTATTAATGTTTCATCATCAATTTTAATCGTATGCCCTTCACTAAAGAGTGGATTGTTACTTTCGACGGGAGTGATAATTTCCACCTTTTTGGTCGGTGCTTCAACGGTTGGTTGCTCTTTAATCGTTTCCGGCATTATTTTTTCTTTACTAAGCGGCACTTCTTTTAAAGGCACGCCTTCCATAAAGGGCGGTAATTCCGGTGTAGTTTCTTCTTCGCCAACCGTTTCTTCTTTTTCCGCTGGTTTAGATTCTTCTTTTGGTGCAAGTTCCACTTCTTTTTGTTCTTTCACTATTGTTTTAACTGGTTCTTTAACTTCTTCTACCGCTACTTTTACTTCTTTTTCTTTCGCAATTAAAGTCATTACCTTTAATAGTGTAATTTCAAAGATATTTTTAATATCACTTGCGAAGCGATAATCCGCTTGTGCTTTTAAAAGGTTTTCAATCATAACATTAAGATCTTTGACACTTAAATTATTAGTAAGGCGACTTGCTTCGTCTTCACGTAAGAAAAGTAAGAGGCTTGCGTTATTTGTTTTGTAATAAATAAGCGCATCTTTCACTAAGTTTAAAAGGTCAGAGGTAAGTCGTCTAATGTCAACCCCTTTATCAATAAGCGTACCTAAAATAGTAAATACTTTTTCAACCTCACCTTTAGCAAGAGCGTGAATTAGATTTAATTGTTCTAATTTACTTGTTAAGGCAAATAAGGCGAGGACATCATTTAAGTGTACACGGTTATCAGCGTAGGCTAAAACTTGGTCAAGCATACTTAAAGCGTCCCGCACTCCGCCATCAGCAAGGCTAACTAATAAATTCAAAGCTTCTTCTTCATAAATGATTTTTTCAGTATTTAAGATTACCTTAAGGCGATTACTAATGTCTTTGTCACTAACTTTCGAAAAGTTATAACGCTGACAACGACTTAAGATAGTGGGAATAACTTTATGAGGTTCCGTGGTTGCTAAGATGAAAATCACATTAAGTGGCGGTTCTTCTAATGTTTTAAGTAAGGCATTAAAAGCACTTTGCGTCATCATATGGACTTCATCGATGATATATACTTTATAGCGACCACGAATCGGAGCGTAGTTAATATTTTCAATTAATATTCTTACATCTTCCACGCCATTATTACTCGCAGCATCAATTTCATAAACATCAGGATGAGAACCGTCATTGACCCCAAGACAATTAATACATTTGTTACATTGTTGTCCGACACCTTCATTACAGTTTAAGGCTTTTGCAAAAAGCTTCGCCATACTTGTTTTTCCAGTGCCGCGCGGACCACTAAAAAGATAGGCATGAGCCATCTTATTTTGTTGCAATGCGTTTTGTAATGTACGGACAATTGCTTTTTGACCCGCTACTTCACTAAAAGTAGATGGGCGATATGTTCGATATAGTGCTTTATAACTCATGTAGTAATTATACAATAATTAACGCGATATTGAAGGAAAAAGGATACAATATCTAAATATAGTAATATAATGTTGTTAGTCATTGAAAACTCGGCCGTAACGCAAACTAAAGTGTGCTATTTTCCGTAAAATGTGTTAATTTTAGACTCATGCTTATGAAGCAAAATTAATAGAAAACGGCACTTTTATGGTAAACTTTAATTGCAAATGGTTTGCAAAATGCATTATAGTTTTATTTCTTGAATTAGGTATATATAATAGTGCGTGGAAAGGGGGAAATACTTATGTTTAACTTACAAATCGGACCAAAGAAACAAGATATTAATTACAACGAAACATACGATTTTATCGCCCTTGGTTTAGGACCAGCGGCTTTAAACGCTGGGCTTTACGCTGTTCGTAAAGGTCTTAAAACTTTAGTAGTAGGTAAAGATTTTGGTGGTCAATTAAAAAACACAAGCGAAGTTGATAACTATTTAGGTTTTTCACTTGTCGATGCTTCATTTTTAATCGCTAAGTTTAAAGAACATATTGATGCACTTGAAGTGCCACTTTTAACTGATGTATTAATTACAAAGTTAGAAAAAGTTGATGACCTCTTCTATATTAGTTTAGATAATGGGCACATCTTAAAAAGTAAGACACTTCTTTACGCCTTTGGTGGTAACCCACGGAAACTTAATGTTCCGGGGGAAAACTTATTATCAGGGCGTGGTATCTCTTATTGTGTGACGTGTGACGGGCCTTTCTATAAGGATAAGGATATAGTCGTTGCAGGCGGGGGTAATAGCGCTCTTGATGCAGCCCTAGACTTATCACGCATCGCTAAAAGTGTTACCATTATTCAACGCAGTGTCTTAAGAGCTGATAAAAAGAGTATTGATGCTTTTAATGCCTTACCGCACGGAAAAGTATTATTACAAACTGAAATTCTTGAATTTATTGGCGAAGATAAACTTAGTGGAGTGAAAATCCGCGATAAAGAAACCGGAAAAGAAAGCATTTATAAAGCTGACGCCGCCTTTATCGAAATTGGAAACATTCCAAACACAACCTTAATTAAAGATCTTGCTTTATTAAATGAAGCGGGTGAAGTATATGTCAATGAAAAACAAGAAACAAACACTAAAGGTCTTTATGCGGCCGGTGATATTACGATTAATAGTCATCGCCAAATTATTATTGCCGCCGGAGATGGCGCTAAGGCAGCCCTCGAAGCTGCCAACTATTTAAATAAAAAGTAAAAAGGAGCAAAAAATGCAAAAATTTTTCAACAAAGAAGTTGCCGGACAAATTAAAGAAATTTTAACGCAAATGAAAAACGAAATAACGATTAAGTTATTTATCGATGGGGCGTGTGATACATGTCTTGAAACAAAACGATTACTCGAAGAAACCGCGGAGTTAAGTGACAAAATCAAGTTAGTGGTTCACGAAACAAAGGTTGATACTGAAGAAGCCAAAAAGTATGATATTACTTTAACGCCAAGCTTTGTCTTTTTAGATGATAAAGGTGTGTATAAAGGTGTTAAATTCAGTGGTTTCCCAGGTGGACACGAAATTAACTCATTTATTACCGCTATTATTGAAATGTCTGGTAATCACCCTGAATATCCACAAGAGTTATTAGACCGGGTTGCCAAAATAACGAAACCAGTCGACATTAAAGTGTTTGTAACCTTAAGTTGTCCACATTGTCCAGGTGCTGTCGAAACCGCACACCGTTTAGCAATGCTTAACCCAAACATTAAAGGGGTTATGATTGAAGCCCAAACATTTAATGAAATGTCTAACAAATACAAAGTTAGTGGTGTGCCAAAGATTGTAATTAATGATAAGCATGAATTACTTGGTAATCAACCAATCGAAGAATTCTTAAACAAAATCGAATTACTTTAACATTAATTCTTTATGCGAAGCCTCATGATAAGTGAGGCTTTTTCTTATTTTATAAGAAGGTTTGGTGCAAATAGGGCAAAAATATAATATAATACAGCGAGGACAAATTATGGAAGATGGATTAAGAAAAAGACTAGATTTAACTAAAAAGCGACTTCAAGAAATTGATGAAATGCTTTTACAACCAGATATTACAAGTGATCTTAACCATTTTCGTGATATTTCTGTCGAGCGTTCCCAAATTGAAGATGTCGTTGAAAGATATGATGAATATTTAAGAATTGAAAGAGATATTGAAGCCGCACTTCTTTTAATGCAAGAAAATGATGAAGAGGTTGCAGAATTTGGGCGCGCTGAACATAAAGAATTAACCGCTAAATTGCCAGCCATCCTTGAAGAAATAAAAGTTCTTCTTATTCCGAAGGATCCGTATGACGATAAAAATATCGTTGTTGAAATCCGCGGAGCGGTTGGGGGCGATGAAGCGAACATTTTTGCTGGCGATTTATTTAGAATGTATGTGAAATATGCTGAACGCCAAGGTTGGAAGATGCAAATTATAGATGAAAACAGTTCTGACGCTGGTGGCTTTAGTCAAATTTCTTTCATGATTAAAGGGAAAGGTGTCTACTCCAGATTAAAGTATGAAAGTGGGGGTCACCGCGTACAGCGTGTTCCACGAACTGAAGCAAGCGGAAGAATCCATACTTCTATTGCCACTGTCCTTGTTATGCCTGAAGCTGAGGAAGTTGACATTGAAATTCGTAATGAAGATTTGGAAATTGATACATTCCGCTCCCAAGGTGCTGGTGGTCAAAATGTAAATAAAGTTGAGTCCGCAGTACGTATCACCCATAAACCAACGGGCATTGTTGTTGCTTGTCAAGTTGAGAAAAGTCAATTGCAAAATCGTGAAATTGCGATGCGTCTTTTAAGGGCAAGAGTTTTAGCAGCTAAAGTTGCCGAACAACAAGAAAAAATTGGCGCGGAACGGAAACTTAAAGTTGGCACTGGCGAACGCAGTGAAAAAATAAGAACTTACAACTATCCTCAAAATAGAGTTACTGATCACCGTATTGGTTTTAGTTCATTAAAACTCGACAGGATTATTGAAGGCGATTTAGATGAGTTAATTGAAGCATTAATTCATTTTGATCAACAATCACAAATGGAAAACACGTAATATGAAATTACGGGAAATATTCCAAAAAACCATCAAATTGCACCCAAATATTGACAAAAACGATATTAAATTAGCGTTAATGCATATTTACAACATCGAAACATATTCAGATTACATATTAAATTTAGAAACTTCTTATCGAAGAACAAATAAACTTTTTTATATTATTAAACGTTTAGAAAAAGGTGAACCTATTCAATACATTTTAGGGTCTGCCTTTTTTTATAATCGCAACTTTAAAGTACGTAAAGGAGTATTAATACCGCGTCCTGAAACTGAAGAGTTAGTTAACTTAGTTATTAAAGAAACAAAAGAAAAATCATTGAATGTTTTAGATATAGGAACGGGAAGCGGAGTTATTGCAATAACCATTGCAGAGCATACTCATCATAAAGTTTTTGCCTCCGAGATAAGTCGTAAAGCCTTAAAGATTGCGAAAGAAAATGATGTCCAAAATCTTGTCACTTTTTATGAAGGCGATTTATTAAAGCCAATAATTTCTAACAATATAAAGATTGATGTAATCGTTGCTAATCTTCCTTACATTAAGTTACACGAAAAAGTAGATAGTAAGGTTAAAGACTATGAACCTAAAGTCGCTTTATTTATGCCAAAAACAAATATTTATAGCCGTCTTTTCAAACAAACTAAAGAGCTAAGTGTCGGTGAAAACGGACTTACTATGTATTTAGAATTTGGCACCGATCAAGGTGAAGAATTAAGAGCACTTTCCCGTGAAATATTTGGTAATGATGTAAATGTCGCTATAATTAAAGATATGCAAGATAAAGAACGTATTCTCGTATTAAGGAATTTATATGCAAACTAAACTTTATGAGCTAAGTGAATTACATTTAATCGCTAATCATGCAAGAAATGGGGAAATTATAGCCTTTCCTACAGAAACTGTTTACGGATTAGGAGTAATCTTTGATGATAAGAAAGCTTTTGTAAACCTTGTTAAAGTAAAAGATAGAGCAGCAGACAAACCGTTTACTTTAATGGTTGGCTTTGTGCGTGATATTAGTAACTATGCAATAATAAATGAACGAACAAAAGCAATTATTGACACTTTCTTGCCGGGTGAACTAACAATTATTGTTGAGGCGAAGGAAAACTTACCAACGCACGTGACACTTGGCTCGAAATATATTGGTATTAGAGTTAGCGCTGATCATAATGTTGCTAATTTAATAAACTTAATTGGCAAACCACTTCTTGTTCCAAGCGCAAATAAAAGAAACAAAAATCCCGCGCTTACAAGTGATGAGGTATATACCACCTTCAATGGAGAAATAGCCGGTATATTAAAAGGAAAAACAACATCGCATATACCATCAACAATCGTTAAACTAAATGATAAAATAGAATTGGTAAGGGAAGGTAGTATTCCCTTTAAAGATATATTAAAAGTATGGGAGGAAACATATGAAAATAGCAATCGGTAGTGACCATGGTGGATTCACTTATAAAGAAGCCGTTAAAAAACATTTAGAAGCCAAAAACATTGAAGTAATTGATGTTGGACCAAACGAAAAAACATCTGTTGATTATCCAACTTACGGAATTGCAGTTGGCGAAAAAGTAAGTACTAGGGAAGCTGATTTAGGGGTAGTTATATGTACATCGGGTGAGGGAATTACAATTGCCGCGAATAAAGTTCCTGGTGTTAGAGCTGGTATTGGTTATAACGATGATGTTTCACGATTATTACGTGAACATAATGACGCAAATGTAATTGGTTTTGGTGAAGCCCAAATGAATCTTGAAGATGTTATTCGTCGTGTTGATATCTTTATTGACGCAAAATTTCATGGTGATCGCCACGAAAGACGGGTCAATATTATTAAAGACTACGAAAACAAATAATTAAGATACAAAATTAGTCTTGTTTTACTATTTATAAGTATGCAAGACTTTTTTATATGTAAAGTGTGCGGAAATGATGATTACCGCAAGTTTGGAAATAAAAATGGCACTATTTACTGTCGAACTTGCTTATCCTTTAGTGGACAAAAAGCAACTATTTTATCGCATTTTCCGCTTAATTTGCCAATAAAGCTTGATTATTCTCTTACGCCTGAGCAAGAACGAATTGCTAAAGAAATTAATAATAACTATTTATCAAAAACCAATTCTTTAGTATACGCAGTGTGTGGTGCCGGGAAAACGGAGCTTGTTTATTTAGCGATGCAAAGCGCTTTAAAAAGGGGACATCAAATAGGCTTTACTGTTCCACGAAGAGAAGTTGTTATTGAAATTGCAATTCGGATTAAAGATGCCTTTCCTCGTGCCAAAGTCATTAGCGTGTTTGGAGATCACACTGATGTACTTACTGGGAATATTATTGTCTTAACCACGCATCAGCTTTTTCGTTACCCAAAATACTTTGACTTACTTATTTTTGATGAAATTGATGCCTTCCCCTATAAAGGTGATTTTGTATTAGAAGCAATGTTTAAAAACAGTGTTAAAGGTGTGTTTGTGCTCTTAAGCGCGACGCCAAGTGCAAAGTTACTAAATGAATTTCCTACTGTGGGAAAAGTGTTAACACTATTTACAAGATTTCATAACAATAAAATACCTGTCCCAACTATAAGTCGTGGGTATTATTTCTTTAATTTCATCCTGCTTTTAAAGTATGTTTATTACTTTCGAAAAAGAAATAAACCACTACTTATTTTTGTCCCTACTATTGCCAAAGCGAATATGATTTATAAATTATTACGTCTTGAGTACAAAGATGGAAATCTTGTGCACTCAAAAGTCTTAAATAATTCGGAAATAATCAATGACTTTAAAAAGGGAAAATATACCTACTTAGTTACGACGACTGTTTTAGAGCGTGGTGTTACGATCAAAGGATTACAAGTAATTATTTATGGCGCAGATCACACAATATACGATAGCGCTAGTTTAATTCAAATCGCGGGTAGAGTTGGAAGAAAAAAGGAGGAAAGTGATGGCGAAGTTATTTTTATCGTTACCAAAAAGACGAAAGAAGTGGAAGAAGCAATTAGAGATATTGAAACCAAAAACGAATATTTGCAAAGTGTGCTTCAAAATAAAACATCCTAGTTTCTCAGCCCTTTTCCTTCCTCTAGAAATGTGCACTAAATGTTATAACGAACTAAAAGTAATTTACAAGACAGAAAAAATAGAAGGATATAAAGTTTTAAGTATCTTTGAATATAACGAAACCGTTAAAACACTACTTTATAATTTAAAAGCTCTTGGGGATATTGAACTAGCGAAAATAATAATAGAACGCCATTTATTTTATCTTAAGATAAAGTATCGAAATTATATATTATTGCCCGCTCCTTCAACAAAAGAAAGTGAGGTGTTACGAGGCTTTAATCATGTATTTGAATTATTTAAAGAAATTGGACCGATTGCTCATCTTTTAGAAAAGAAAGAAAACTTTAAACAAAGTGATTTATCATATGTTGAGCGCCAAGAAGTTGGAAAGAAAATAAATTTAAATAATGGGGAATCATTACGAAATAAAAAAGTATTAATTATTGATGATTTAAAAACCACAGGCGCCACAATTCGCGCAATAATAAAGAAAATTGAACCATTTAGGCCGAAAAAGATAGAAATATTAACGCTTGCGGCAACGAAAGTTAACACATAAGTCTCATATTTTATTTAAAATATGGTAAACTACTAAAGATATATAGAAGAGGAGTCTTTATGAGTCTTATAGAAAAAATATTCCGTTTTGAGAAAAGAAGATTGAACAAATTAACAAAACAAGCTAATAAAGTAATTGCCTTAGAAAAAAAGATGGCGGCTTTAACTGATGATGAATTAAAAGCAAAAACGCCAGAGTTTAAGGAACGCATCGCTAAAGGCGAAACATTAGATGCTTTATTACCAGAAGCTTACGCTGTTGCCCGTGAAGCAGCCCGTCGTACTTTAGGACAATTTCCTTACCCTGTTCAAATTATAGGCGCCATCGTTTTACATCAAGGTGATGTAGCAGAGATGAGAACTGGGGAAGGTAAAACATTAACCGCAACGATGGCTGTTTACTTAAATGCTTTAGCAGGTAAAGGAGTTCACGTTGTTACCGTTAACGAATACTTAGCCGCTCGTGACGCGGAGTGGATGGGTCAAATTTATCGCTTTTTAGGACTTACCGTCGGTGTTAACTTACGGGAAAAAACAGCAAGTGAAAAAAGAGCAGAGTATTTATGTGATGTTACATATACTACAAATAGTGAAGTTGGTTTTGACTATTTAAGAGACAACATGGCCGCCTCCGTTGATGGACGCGTTTTACGTGGTCTTGAATTTGCGGTTATTGACGAAGCTGACTCAATTTTAATTGACGAATCAAGAACCCCACTTATCATTTCTGGTGGTTCAAAAACAAGCGCATCTAGTTATAATGTCGCGGACCGGTTTGTAAAGACACTTCGAAAAGACAAGCATTTTGTCGTAGATATTAAGACAAAAACGGCAAATTTAACCGATGAAGGAAACAAATTAGCAGAAAGAATGTTTGGGGTTAATAACATTTATGATCCCCAATATAGCGACTTAGTCCACCGTATTCATAACGCTTTAAAAGCAAACTATGTTATGGCGCGGGACGTTGAATATATGGTTGACGCGAATCGTGAAATTCAATTAATTGACCAATTCACAGGCCGGGTTATGCCGGGTCGTGAATATAGCGATGGTTTACACCAGGCTATTCAAGCTAAAGAAAACGTCACTATTAAAGAAGAAACAGTGACAATGGCCACTATTACTTATCAAAACTTCTTCCGTCTTTACACTAAATTAAGTGGAATGACTGGGACTGCAAAAACTGAAGAAGAAGAGTTTCGTAAAATTTACAACATGCGTGTTATTCAAATTCCGACAAATCGTCCGGTAATTCGTGAAGATGCAGTTGATCGTGTTTACGCTAAAAAAGAACAAAAACTTGCAGCCTTAGTTGCTGAAGTACGGGAAAGACATGAAAAAGGTCAACCAATTCTTATTGGGACAAGTAGTGTTGAATCAAGTGAAGAAATTAGTGAATTATTAACTAAAAATGGATTAAAGCATGAAGTATTAAACGCTAAAAATCACGCTCGTGAAGCAGAAATCGTTGCCCTTGCGGGTAATGTTGGGCAAATTACCATTGCCACGAACATGGCAGGACGGGGAACGGATATTAAAATAAGTGACGAAGTCAAAGCGCTTGGCGGTTTAGCGGTGTTAGGAACCGAACGGCACGAAGCGCGCCGTATTGATAACCAACTCCGTGGTCGTAGTGGACGGCAAGGAGACCCAGGTTTTTCAAGATTCTATGTTTCTTTTGATGACTTACTAATGCGTCGATTCGCAAGTGACATGATGCATAGTCTCGTTGAACGTATGGGTGATGAAGCTTTAGAAAACAAAATGTTTACTAACGCTATTACCGGAGCGCAAAAACGAATTGAAGGCCAAAACTTTGATACGCGTAAAAACTTACTTGAATATGATGATGTTTTAGCAAAACAACGTGGTATTGTTTATAAAAAACGTGACTCGATTTTGTTTGCGGGTGATATTAAAGATTTAGTTCAAGAACAATTTACTTTAGCTGCTGCTTTTCTTGCTAAAAAAGCTATTCCAGAAACGAGTAAAGACGGCTTAGTGTCTGGACTACTTTTACAAAGAGTAATGGAACCAAACTATTTAGAAGAAGGCACGATCAAAGTATCAGCCTATGACGAATCACCAGTTGATGAAATAAGTGAAGATTTAATGATTTTAATGTATCGCCGTTATCAAGCGCGCCGTAAAGAATGGGGCGAAGAACTCGCTGACCGTGTTGAACGGGAAATTACATTACGGGCGATTGACCGGAACTGGACGAAACATATTGACACGATGGCACACTTACGTGAAGGAATTCACCTTAGAAGTTACGCTAATACTAACCCGCTTCAAGATTATGTTAATGAAGGTTATTCACTCTTTGGGGAAGCGATGGATATTATCGCGGTTGAAACAGTGCTTAATTTACTTAACGCTAAAATAAACGTTGCCCCGACTGTGGAAGAAGATGGGGAACCAACTGAAGAAAAAGGTGAAGAAAAGGACGAAAATAAATAATGGAGTACCGAGTTATTCTAAGTAAAGTTAATGAACTTAAACGGTTACTAGGAAAACTTAGTGACTCTCTTTGATGTCGCTTATTTAACAAAGGAAATTCAAAAATTAACAAGTGAGGTTGATACTCCAAACTTTTGGGATAATCAAAATAATGCAAAATATGTTTTAAAAAAACTTAACAGTTTAAAAGAAAAGCATGACATTTTCTTTAAAGTGCAAAATACCGCTCTTTCTGCGGAAGAATTACTAAAAGACCCGCTTTTTGCCGAAGATAATGAAAGTTTACTATTACTTAATGAAGAAATAGAAAGTGCGCAAAAAGAGGGTGAATCTTTAGTGCACCTTTTACTTTTTAGTGGGGAATATGATAGTAATGACGCAATAGTTAATATTCATGCTGGGGCTGGTGGCACGGAGTCACATGACTGGGCGGATATGCTTTATAACATGTATGTGCGCTTTGCTGAACTAAATAACTTCACGGTGAAGGTTGTCGATTATCAAGCCGGTAACGAAGCAGGTATTAAAAGTGTAAGTTTAATTATTGAAGGCGTAAATGTTTATGGTCATATGCGGAGTGAAAAAGGTGTTCATCGTTTAGTGAGAATATCACCTTTTGACACAAATAAAAGACGGCACACTTCGTTTGCAAGCGTAAACATTATTCCCGTATTTAATGAATCAAATAGCGTTGAAATAAATGACAGCGATTTACGAATTGATACTTACCGCAGTGGCGGCGCTGGCGGGCAAAACGTTAATAAAGTAGAAACCGCGGTCCGTATAACGCATATCCCTACGGGTATTGTCGTAGCCTGTCAAGTCGAAAGAAGCCAACTATCAAATAAAGAAATTGCGATGCAAATGTTAAAAAATGAACTATACCAACGGCAATTAGAAGAGCAAAAAGCTAAGATCGATGAAATACAGGGTGAAAAGAAAAATATTGAGTGGGGTAGTCAAATTCGCTCATATGTCTTTGCCCCATACACAATGATTAAAGATCACCGCACTGACTATCAAGTTGGCGATGTCGCCAAAGTGATGGATGGTGATTTAAATGAGTTTATGTATAAATATTTAGAAATGGAGGCGAAAGGACATGGGAAAGTTTAAAAGTTTATTTCGACCAGATGTAAAAGTTATTGTTAAAAATTATACATTTGTAATTTTAGGTTCCATTTTACTAGCGATTGGTACTGGGATATTTCTTTTACCGGCAATGCTAAATACTGGGGGCCTTGGTGGCTTAGGGATTATTGGTAAAAGTGCTTTTGGGCTTGATCCCGATTTAATTGTTTTGGCCCTTGTTTGGATATTCTTTATTATGAGCTTACTTTTCCTTGGTTGGCGCTTTACTTTAAAGTCACTCGTTAGTTCAGTTGTTTATCCCCTGACTTTAATCTTATTCATGCGTTTACCGGGTGTCGCTAATGAGACTACAAAACTATTTGGCGAAACGGCTGATACTGCGACAAAGTTAATTGCGGGAGTGTTTGGTGGAGTTTTTGCTGGTGTTGGGGTCGCCCTTACCTTTATTGGTGGTGGCTCAACGGGCGGCGTTGATATTATTGTCGTAATTTTAAATAAATATTTACATCTTAGTCATTCGGTACTTGCGTTTATCATTGATGGTTTAATTGTGGCAATCGGACTTTTTGTCGTTGGCGATATAATTTTATCTTTAGTCGGGATTATAAGTGCTTTTGTTTTTGCGATTACGTTAGAATTCGTTTTCAGCGGTAAATCACATGCCTTAACTGCTTATATTATTAGTCGAACGAAAAGTGAAGAAATTAATACATGGATTCAAGCAAAGACTAATCGCGGCTCTACCTTAAACCCTGTATATGGTGGCTATGAAAAAGATGAATACATGATGATTATTGTTACTTTTGACCGGAGTGAATATGCAAAGTTTGTTAATGGCATCGCAAAAATTGATAAAGATGCTTTTGTCATGATTCAACAAACTGCGACTGTTTTAGGCGAAGGCTTTAATCATTTAGTGCAACCTAAAGAAGGAATTATTAATCGAAAGAAAAAAGATGAAAAAGATACATAAATTTCAAATTGAAACAAACTTTGTGCCAACTGGTGATCAACCAAAAGCGATTGCTGAATTAGTGGACGGTATTAATAGTGGCACAAAACATCAAGTTCTTTTAGGAGCGACCGGGACTGGTAAAACTTTTACGATTGCCAATGTTATTCAAAAAGTACAAAAACCAACACTTATTCTTGTGCATAATAAAACTTTAGCTGGACAATTATACGCTGAGTTTAAGGCATTATTCCCGCATAATAGGGTTGAATACTTTGTTTCAAACTTTGACTTTTATCAACCAGAAGCTTACGTAGTCGCTCGTGATATGTATATTGAAAAAGAAGCCGTGCAAAATGCCGAGATTGAAATGCTTAGAACGGCCGCGGTTAATAGTTTGCTCGAACGAAATGATACGATTATTGTCGCAAGTGTGGCGTCAATTTATGGTTTAAGTAACCCCGAAGAATATAGCAAATTAGCGTTTAATATCGTCGCAAACGAAAAAATAAACCATCATGAATTTTTAATAAAACTTGTGGATGCTCAATATACACGTAATGATTATGAATTAAAACCCGGCACTTTTCGTGTTAAAGGGGATGTAATTGAAATAATGCCCCCAATTACTGATCAATATGTTATTCAAATTGATACCTTTGATGATGTCATTGAAAAGATACGCGAAGTTGACGCTTTAACGGGTGAAGTACGTAAAACTTTTAATACGTATCCTGTCTTCCCCGCTTACGCCCACGCTTCATCAAGGGAACGCTTAAATAAGGCAATTCCTTTAATCTTAGAAGACCTTGTAAAAAGACTAGAGTATTTCGCTAATAACGGCAAACTTTTAGAATCGCAAAGACTAGAGTTTCGTACAAAGCAAGATGTTGACTCTTTATATGAATTTGGAATGTGTCCCGGCATTGAAAACTATTCGCGCTATATCGATGGTCGAAAAGAAGGGGAAAGACCGTATTGCTTAATGGATTACTTTCCTAAAGACTTCCTTTTAGTCGTTGATGAAAGTCACGTTACCTTACCCCAAGTGCGCGGGATGTATAATGGTGACCGCAGTCGAAAGATGAATTTAGTGGAATATGGTTTCCGTCTACCTAGTGCCCTTGATAATCGTCCCTTACAGTTTAATGAGTTTGAAGAAGTTATTAATCAAGTCATTTATACGAGTGCAACCCCGGGTGATTATGAACTCGATAAGACAAGTGGCGTCGTGGTGCAACAAATCATTCGCCCGACCGGACTTATTGATCCGGAAGTGATTGTTAAACCAAGTATTGGTCAAATTGATGACTTAATGACAGAGTTAAAAAAAGTTATTGAGCGCGGTGAAAGAGCGATGGTTGTCACCTTAACAATTAAAATGGCCGAAGACTTAACCGATTATTTAAAAGAACGTGGTTTTAAAGTTGTTTATTTACATAATGAGACAAAAACATTAGAGCGAAGTCAAATTATTTATGAATTACGGAAAGGTAAATATGACGTTTTAGTCGGCATTAACTTATTGCGGGAAGGACTTGATATTCCCGAAGTTTCCTTAATGGCAATTATTGATGCGGATAAAGAAGGATTCTTACGAAGCGAACGGTCACTTATCCAAATTATTGGGCGGGCAAGTCGAAATGTTAATGGAAAAGTTATAATGTACGCTACTAACATGACGAACTCCATGCAACGGGCGATTGATGAAACTAATAGAAGACGCAGTATTCAAATTGCCTATAACGAAGAACACGGTATTGTGCCAGAAACAATTATTAAACCACTAGGTGAACCGCTCCATAACTTTGGCACCGAAAAAGACTTAGAACGCATTAATAAAGGACTTCTTTCGAAACGACAACTTGAAAAACACATTCGCGAAATACGCGCAAAAATGAATGCTGCGGCGAAAGCTTTTGACTTTGAAAAAGCGATTGAATATCGAGAAATTCTCTTTGAACTTGAAGGAAACATGAAAAAATAAGTAAATATTCAATATTTACACATTGTTTTCTTGAAAAAAAATACAAATAGTGTATATTAATAAAGAATCGGAGGACATTTATGGGTACATTAGATATTATCTTCATTATCGTGTCAGTGCTATTAATTATTATTTCTTTAATGCAAGGTGGAAAAAGTGAAGGGGCATCCGGTGCTATTACCGGGGGCGGCCTTAATATTTTTGTTAAGACGAAAGAACGGGGTAGTGAAAAAGTAATTTCTTACATTACCTTTGGTTTAGCGATTGTTTTCTTTTTACTTGCTATCTTAGTAAATGCCTTAGGTTAATAAAAAGATAAAAATGAAAAATGACCCGCAAGGGTCTTTTTTTTATACTTCCTTCGTCTTTTCAAAAACCACCATGTTATAATTTATTTTAGTTAGAGGAAAAATATGGATATTAAAACTTATGTTTTAAAACGAAAAGACATTTTAAAACAAGAAATTAGTAAAAGTGGTGCCACTCTAAACCTTATCATTATTCAAGTTAATGATGATTTCGCGAGCAATAAATATATTGGGGGGAAAATAAAAGATGCCGAAGAAGTCGGTATTAGGGCAACACTTGTAAAACTTGATCTAATGACAAGTGAAGAACATGTACTTTCATTAATCGAAAAATTAAATAGTGATCCGATAATTCACGGGATTATTGTTCAACTACCTTTACCGCGCCACATAAGCGAAGAAAAAATAAAAATGGCAATTAGTCC
>Ga0265293_10006085_pt1 | contig 19593 bp, 14 predicted proteins | sample Munlanlewell138R_FD_192505 | JGI IMG/M metagenome (GOLD analysis project Ga0265293, IMG submission 192505) | Leachate microbial communities from a municipal landfill in Southern Ontario, Canada - Leachate well 138R | ecosystem: Engineered > Solid waste > Landfill > Unclassified | place: Canada... | reverse complement strand
TGGAAGCGCCGGTGAGCGCGAGGAACAGCCCGGTCCTGCCAGGCGCGCGGTTGAGGAACCAGGAGCCCCCTACGTCCGGGTAGAGGCCAATGGTGACCTCCGGCATGGCGAGGCGGGTCTCCGCGGTCACCACGCGATGGCTGGCGCCGCTGAGCAGCCCCATGCCACCGCCCATGACCACGCCGTGGCCCCAGGCGATGATGGGCTTGGTGAACGTATGAATCAGATAATCGAGGCGGTATTCCTTCTCGAAGAAGAGCGCCGCCGCGCCGTCGCCCGCCAGCGCGGAATTGCGCAGGTGAATCACGTCGCCGCCCGCACAGAGCGCGCGATCGCCGCTGCCGCGCAGCACGACGCATACGATGCTGTCGTCGTCCTGCCACTGGCGAAACTGAGGATCGAGAATCTCCACCATCGCCATGGTCAGCGAGTTCAGCGACTTGGGCGCATTGAGGGTGGCGACACCGATCCTGAAGCCATTACCCGCATCCAGGGTTTCCAGAAGTACGGGTGCGTCTGAGGTTTCTGTCATTTTCTTACCTTAAGAAAAGTTATCAGTAGACAGTCAACAGTTGTCAGTTAAAAAGCCTGTGCTCTTCCTGATAACTGTCAACTGTCAACTGTCAACTGTTAACTGAATCAACGATTCTTCCACTCGGGTTTGCGCTTTTCCAGGAAGGCGGAAACGCCTTCTTTCTGATCTTCGCTGTCCCACAGTTTGACGAACAGTTCGCGCTCCAGCGAGTAGCTGCGGCCCATGGGCTGGGTGCGCGCCGCCATGATTAGCTGCTTGCAGTAACGCACGGAGGTGGGGCTCTGCTTTTCGACTTTGGCCGCCATTTCGAGCGCCTTGTCCAGTACGGTGCCGGTGTCGACAACGTCCTGAATCAGGCCGATTTCGAGAGCCTTTTCGGCATTGACGCGCTCGCCGAGCAGGATCATGCGCTTGGCCCAGGCCTCGCCCACCAGCCACGGCAGTTGCTGGGAACCCAGGCCACAGGGCAGCAGGCCCACACTCGCTTCCGGAAGCGCCATCTGCGCCTGTCGTTCGGCGATGCGGAAATCGCACGACAACGCCACTTCAAGGCCGCCGCCCATGGCAAAGCCGGTGATTGCCGCGATCGACACGCCGTTATAGTTGGCCAGCGCCTCGAACGCTTCGCCAAAGGCGGAAGCGAAGGTGAAGGACAAGCCCTTGTCGTCGTGGTTGAAACGGTTGAGATCGGCGCCGGCGCTGAAGAACTTCTCGCTGGTGCTGGTGATCACCAGGGCATAGTTGTCGGCATCGGCGTTGAGCTCGGCAACGATGTCCTTGAGAAGGTTGAGGCTTTCCGGCGTCCAGGTGTTGGCCGGGGGATTGTTCATGGTGATGATCGCGGTGTGACCGCGCTTTTCCACTAGCAAACTACTCATCGTAAAGTCTCCGTTGCACCGTCCTGCAGGAAGCGGCGGGCGGTGATGACACGCATGATTTCATTGGTACCCTCGAGAATCTGGTGAACCCGCGCATCGCGGAAATAGCGCTCGATGGGGTACTCGCGGAGGTAGCCGTAGCCACCGTGAAGTTGCAGGGCCTCGTTGCACACCTCGAAACCCACGTCGGTGGCAAAGCGCTTGGCCATTGCACAGTAGACCACCTTTTCCGGATGCTCGGTGTCGATGGCGGCGGCTGCGCGGTGCACCATCTGGCGAGCGGCCACCAGCTTGGTGACCATATCGGCGAGGCGGAACTGCAACGCCTGGAATTCCGCCAGAGGCTGGCCGAACTGCTGGCGCTGCAACAGGTAATCGCGGGTGATGTCGAGGCACGCCTGAGCCGCGCCCAGCGAACAGGCGGCGATGTTGATGCGCCCGCCGTCGAGGCCTTTCATGGCGATCTTGAAGCCTTCGCCCTCTTCGCCAAGCAAATTGGCAACGGGAACCCTCACATTGTCGAAAGTAATGGCGCGGGTGGGTTGGGAATTCCAGCCGAGCTTGACCTCGTTCTTGCCGAACTCGACACCGGGAGTATCCGAAGGGATGGCCAGCGCGGAGATACCACGTGCGCCACCTGCACCGGTGCGCACCATGACCACCAGCAGCTCCGTAGCGCCGGCGCCACTGATGAACATCTTGCTGCCGTTGACCACATAGTGATCGCCATCGAGCCTGGCGCTGGTGCGCAGTGAGCCGGCATCGGAACCCGCATTGGGCTCGGTGAGACAATAGGAAGCCAGCTTGGTGCCGGCAATCAGATCATCGCACCACTGCTGGCGCAGACCTTCGTTGCCCCAGTTGCACACCATCCAGGTGGACATGTTGTGAATGGAGATGAACGCCGCGGTGGATGTACAGCCGGCGGCCAGTTCTTCCAGAATGATGGTGGTATCGAGACGACTGAGACCCAGACCGCCCTGGGCTTCCGGCGAGTAGAGGCCGCAGAAGCCGAGCTCCCCGGCCTTGGCGATCACCTCGCGAGGAAAGATCTTGTGCTCGTCCCACTCGGCGGCGTTCGGCGTCAGCTCGCCTTGCGCGAAGGTTCTGGCCGCATCCCGCAGAGCGAGTTGATCATCGGTAAAGTCAAAATTCATAGGCTGCCGCCTTTCTAGCTATGATGGGAATTGCGCGCTGCCGGCTGCGTTGGGCACCGGCTGCGGGAAGGCGCCGAATTACTCCGGCGCCCGGGGTCGTCATTGCAGCTTCGCGATCACGTCGCCGAACAGCTCCTCATCCGGCGGCAGCACCTTGGGCGTGGCCAGCGGCTTGGAGACCCAGGTGATGTTGACCAAATGGCGCCAGTTGATGTTCTCGTTGGTGGAGTTGTTGCCCCAGGTACCACAGCCCAGCGAGAAGGTCTGACGCATGCCGTTCCACAGGTTGCCGCTGTTGGACGGCGACTGCGGCTGGTTGACCATGACCCGGGAGGTCTTGGTACCCATCGCCAGCTTGAGAACGTTCTCGTCGCTGTTGGAATAGATGCCGCAGGAGTGGCCCTTGCCCTGGTATTCCTGAATGTCGTTGGTGAGTTTCACCGCCTCGTCGATGTCCTTGACACGGTAGAACGCCATGATGGTGGACAGCTTTTCACCGGAATACGGGTGATCCGGGCCAATGCCGGTTTCCGGCATGATGATGAACTTGCGATCGTCGGGAACGCTGCAACCGGCCATGGCCGCCAGTACCTGTGGCTGCTTGACCACGCAGGCTGCGTTGAGGTGGCCGTCTTCCCACAGGATGGCGGCGATCTTGCGGTATTCCTCTTCATTGGCCAGATAGCCACCTTCGGCGATCAGGGCGGCGAGCAGTTCGTCGTAGATTGCATCGACGGCGATCACCGCATTGTCGGACGAGCACGAGGCCGCCAGGTCGAGGGTCTTGGAAATGCGGATCTTTTCCGCCGCGTCCTTGATGTTGGCGGTTTCGTCAACGGTGATCACCGCGTTGCCGGCGCCGACTCCCAGAGCTGGCCTGCCGCTTGAGTACGCCGCCTTGACCATGGCGGGGCCGCCGGTGGCAAGAATCAGGTCACACTGTTTCATCAGTTCGTTGGTCTTGTCCATCGTGGGCTCTTCGATGGCAATGACCAGGTCCATGGGCGCACCCATTTTGGCGAGCGCGTCGCGCATGCGGTCGACGATCATCTTGTTGGTGATCTTGGCGCGCGGGTGGGGGCAGATGATGATGGCATTGCGGCCCTTGACCGCATTGATTCCCTTGATCACCGGGGTCGCTTCCGGGTTGGTGGAAGGCGCCAGCGCACCGATCACGCCAACGGGCTTGGCAATCTTGATGATGTTGCGCTCCTTGTCTTCCTCGATGACACCCACGGACTTGTCGGGCAGGATGTCCATCAGCGCGGCGCGGGTCTTGACGAAAATCTTGGCGAATTTGCCGTTGTAGTCACCGAGTTGGGTCTCGTCGAGGGTGTGCTGGGCGATCATTTCCGCAACACCGGGCTGGGCACAGGACCACACCATGGCCTTCATCAACTCGTCGACCTGTTCCTGGGTGTAGTTCTCGATCTGGGCCTGAGCCTTGCGAGCGCGCTCCATCAGTGCCTGGATGTCACGGGCGGCCTCGGATTGGCCGATATCTTCAACTTTTGCAGTATTGCTCATCTAATGCCTCCTGAACGCGGCAATGAACACCATTACCGCTGAATGAAATCACCAACCAGGCCATTCAAAAACCACCTGTTACGCCTTTGCATCTGCTGCTTGGTGTGGGGGTTCCGGGGCCTGTAAAACCTGCGACGGGGTCTTGTCAGAGGCGACGTATCGGGGCATCTGGCCATCGATCCCACCGCGCAAAGCCGGAGAATGATAACAAACCTGTCCCGGCTTGATAACATACAATCTTGTCGGGCAACGGATTATCCTGCCACGACGGTGGATGTGCGAAGGGCCTGTGTCATGGCATCGACGCACAAAAGGACTATGATAAGGAACCCCGGATTGCTCCGGAGCGGATAAAACAAAACGAGAGGACATCATGACTGATCAAAACAAATTCGACATCCACAGCGTGATCAACAACGCCAAGGCCATCATCACCACCCCCGCCACCTACTTCCAGACCATGCCGAAATCCGGCGGCTTCGCCAATCCGGTGATTTTCGTCGCCGTCATGGCTGCCGCGGCCGGCGTCATCGCGGCCGTGCTGTCGCTGTTTGGCTCATCGGCGGGGATGATCGGGGCAGGCCTCAGCGCCATCATCCTGATGCCCATTTTTGCCCTCATCGGCACATTTATCGGCGCCGGGATACTTTTCGTCATCTGGAAGCTGATGGGCTCCCCGGAAAACTACGAAACCGCGTTTCGCTGCCTGGCCTCGATGACCGCGATCTATCCCGTCGTTGCCCTGCTGTCCATCATTCCCTATATCGGCACCATCGTTGGGGTGGTGTGGGCGACCTATCTGGTGATCGAAGCCAGTGTCGCCGTTCACGGCCGGGACCGCAAAACCTCGCAGATCGTTTTCGGCATCATCGGTGTGTTGCTGCTGATCTCCAATGTATCGAGCGAGTACGCGGCGCGCAAAGCGGTGGATCACCTCGAAGACATGGGAAGCATGATGGAAGAATACAGCCGCCTGCCCCCGGATGAGATGGGCAAGAAGATGGGCGAGTTTCTCAAGGGCATGGAAGAAGGCATGAAGGAGCAGTAGTCGTTTTGTAGGGGCAATTCATGAAATCGGCCTGGCCGATTCGTGCAAACCGACAGGTTCGTGCAATTGCCCCTACGGCTCAATCTCCGCTGCTTTCCGCAAAGGGATTGTCGACCCGGCTGCGTTCGCGCGCCTGCGCGAGGACGCGGCGTTTTTCCTCGTCGTTCATGCGCGACCAGAAAGTGATTTCCTTCGCTGTGCGATGACAGCCGGTGCAGACGTCTTCATCGTCGAGGACGCATACCGAGATACAGGGTGATTTGACCTTAGACAATGTGTCTTTCCCCATTGGCAGCCAGCATTTCACGGCTGCGTTCCAGTTCGAAGTCGAAGGTCTCGTCGAGCACATCCAGGAGAATCCTGAATGTCAGCCCCCACAGACAATAGCCTTCATAAAACAGACAGGGCGCATCGAACACGCCGCTGGACGTGGGAAACGTGCTGCGCGAATAATTTTCGGCCTCCAGCAGATGGCGCAGGGGAATCTGGAAAATGCTATCGATCTCGGACCTGTCCGGAACGAACTCGAGACCCGCGGGTATGATACCCACGTAGGGCGTCACGCGCACCGAATAGGGCGTGATCACCGTATCCATGCGCCCCACCAGTTCGACACTGGCCGCGGGCAGGGCAATTTCCTCCTGACTTTCGCGCAGCGCCGTTTCCCGCAGGCTGGCATCGTAGTGCTCCCACATGCCGCCCGGGAAAGCCACCTGCCCGCCGTGCTTGCTGAGATGATCGGCGCGCCGGATGAACACCACATCCGGATCCGGCGCCTGCGTCACGGCCATCAGAACCGCCGCCTCACGAAAGCGATGGTCCGCTTCGGGCTGGGCGGGATGCGGAGGGCGGTGTTTCAGCTTGTTGCGTATCTGTTCCAACAAAATATTGTTCTCGGTTGAGTTCCAATGTACTGTCAGACCACCGACGGAGTGGATGTTCCACTGTGAAAATGAAATTTTGTAGCCAGTGCGCGGCTGAACTCGTACTCAGAATTCCGCCCGGCGATGACCGCGAACGCTACGTCTGCAGTCGTTGCGCAATGATCCATTATCACAACCCAAGGATTATAACGGGTTGCCTGCCAGTACACGAGAGAAGGGTATTGCTGTGCCGCCGCGCCATCGAACCGCGCAAGGGATTCTGGACCGTGCCCTGCGGTTTTCTCGAATGCGGCGAAACCATTGCCGAAGGTGCCGCGCGCGAAACGATGGAGGAAGCCTGTGCCCGCGTCGAGTTGCAGGAGCTCTACGGCATCATCGACATCCCCCACATCAGCCAGGTTTACATGCTGTATCGCGCACGCCTCGCCGATCTCGACTTCGCACCGGGCGCGGAATCCCTCGAAACGGCGCTGTTCGCCGAACAGGACATTCCCTGGCAAGACCTTGCTTTTCCTGTCATGAACCTGATACTTGAGCACTTCCTTGCCGAAAGCAAAACCGGCACCTTCACCCTGAAAACCGCAAAACTGGATTTCAGCCAACGCCTGCGCAAGGCCCGCGACGATCACTGACCCAACAACAATGCCCAGCAGTCTTTCCCACAAATTCCTCAACCGGGTGGAATCCCTCGGCAACCGCCTGCCCCACCCCACCTTGCTGTTCGTGTTCCTGTGCGTGCTCATTCCGCTGTTGTCGGCGCTGTTCGCCTGGTGGGGCGTCAGCGTCACACATCCGGTCAGCGGCGAGCTGATCACCGCCACCAACCTGATCAGCGGCGAAGGGCTGCAACTGGTGCTCGAGCGCACCGTCAGCAACTTCATCCATTTCGCCCCCGTGGGTACCGTACTGGTGGCGATCATGGGTATCGGCATCGCCGAACACAGCGGCCTGATCGGCACCTTGCTCAAGGCGGTGGTCATGCGCGCGCCGGAGCGGCTGCTGACATTTCTGGTGGTATTGACCGGGGTCATTTCGAGCATCGCCGCCGACAGCGGTTACGTGGTGCTCATTCCGCTGGCCGGCATGCTGTTTCACGCCATGGGGCGCAGCCCCATCGCCGGTATCACCGCGGCCTTTGCCGGAGTGTCGGGCGGTTTCAGCGCCAACATTCTCATCACGCCCCTCGACGCCATTCTCGCTGGCTTGTCGACAGAAGCGGCGGCATTGATCGACAATCGCTACGAAGTGACCGCCGCAGGCAACTACTACTTCACCGCGGGCTCGTCGCTGGTGATTGCGCTCACCGCGACATGGGTCACGGAAAAAATCATCCTGCCGCGCTTCAGCGATACGATTTCGCCAGCGGTCGCCCCGGCGCCAGTCACCCTGCGCGAAAAAAGAGCGCTTCAGGCGGTGGGGCTGTTTACGCTGATATTCGCTGCGCTGCTGCTGTGGGGCCTGCTGCCCGACGATGGCGTGTTGCGCGACCCGGAGAGCGGCGAAATTCTGCGCTCGCCCTTCATCACCGGCATCGTCACCATCATCGCGGTGTATGCCGCCATCTGCGGCTGCCTTTACGGCTGGCTCAGCGGCGCCTATACGCGCGCCTCGGATGCCATCGAGGGCATGGAGTCGAGCATCGCCACCATGGCCACCTATCTGGTCCTGATGTTCTTTGCCGCCCAGTTCGTAAACTATTTCGCCTGGAGCCAGCTGGGCATCATCTCCGCCATCAAGGGCGCTTCGCTGCTGGAAGCGCTCAACCCCGGCACCACCTTGCTGCTGATCAGCTTCGTCGTGCTCACCGCCGTCATCAACCTGCTGATCGGCAGCGCGTCGGCAATGTGGGCGCTGGTCGCCCCGGTGTTCATCCCCATGTTCATGCTGTCGGGTATTTCCCCGGAAGCCACCCAGGCCGCGTACAGAATCGGCGACAGCGTCACCAACATCATCACGCCCTTCATGCCCTACTTTGGCGTCGTGGTCGCCTTTGCCCAGCGCCACGACAAGAGAGTGGGAGTCGGCACCATCCTCGCCGCCATGCTGCCGTACAGCCTGGCGCTACTGGCGTCCTGGTCGCTGCTGCTGGCCCTGTGGATAGGCTTCGACCTGCCCCTCGGGCCGGGCGCGCCCATATTCCTGCGCTGAGATGCATTGTCGGAACCTGCCTGTGTGTAGGAGCCTGCCCGCAGGCGACCCGTTGCCGTGTGTCCCTGTGGTTGTGTCGCCTGCAGGCAGGCTCCTACAGGGGCTACGGATAGTGTGTCGGCCGTGGGATTACCTCGGCGTTTACGTGAAACCTGATTCCTGCGCCGGGGCGTCTTGCAGGAATCTGCCTGTGTAGGAGCCTGCCTGCAGGCGACCTTCGATCCTGACAACGATGGCTTTGTCGCCTGCGGGCAGGCTCCTACAGGGCTACGGATAGTGTGTCGGCCGTAGGGTTACCTCTGCGTTCATGTGAAACCCAGGCGAATAGTGCTGGATCGAGAGATGATGAGCAGGCGCTGAGAGCTCAGCTACCGGACGCGTCCCGTGCCGCGGCGATAAAGGCGGCGCTCTGCTCGAAGGAAAGTTTTCTTTCCGCCTCGGTCATTTCCGCGGGCTCCATGTTCCAGTCCAGACCCAACGCGACCGCGCGGCGTACCGCGGGGCGCGCCTTGATACTGTCGAACCAGCGGCGCACACGCGGAAATGGATCGAGACTGACGCCGAAAACCCGGTAGGGCAACAGCCACGGAAACGAGGCCATATCCGCGATGGAGTATTCCCCCGCCAGATAGTCCCGCTCCGCCAGCTGAATTTCCATCACCCCGAGCAGACGCTCGTACTCCCGGCCATAGCGAGCGCGGGCGTAGTCGTTGCCCTCCTTGGCATGATTGACGAAATGGCTGAGCTGCCCACCCATGGGGCCGAGGCCGCCCACCTGCCAGAACAGCCAGGATTGGATCTCGATATGTTCACGCTCGCTGCCGCCGCCAAAGCGGCCAGCCTTCTTTGCCAGGTAAAGCAAAATGGCCCCGGACTCGAAAATGGCGATCGGCTCGCCATCCGGCCCCTGCGAATCGACGATCGCGGGAATCCGATTGTTGGGGCTGATACACAGAAATGCCGGATCGAACTGGTCACCGCGCATCAGGTTCATGGGAATGGCGTTGTAAGCCAGGCCGCATTCTTCCAGCATGATGGAAACCTTGCGCGGGTTGGGGCCGGGCGCGTAATACAGGTCGATCATGGCACGCCTCCATTGGCACGCAGGATAGCGGCCCTGACCAGCTCGATACGGTCGTTGCCCCAATACATATCGTCGCCATTCACGAACATGGTGGGCGATCCAAACCCGCCGCGGGCGGCGAGCTCCTCGCCATTGCGGCGCAACTCGTCCTTGACGCTGTCCTCGTCCCGTTCCCGGACGCAAATTTCCGGGTCGAAGCCCGCCTCCAGACAGGCGTCGCGCAGCACCGCGTCATCGCTGATGTCCCGGCCGTCCCGCCAGTAGGCTTCGAAAGTCGCCCTGGCCAGATCTGCCAGCTTGCCGTGCCGCCCCGCCGCGACCACGCCGCGCATGGCCTTGATACTGTTGACCGGATGGTAGGGCTGCGGCCAGTGGATGCGCAGGCCCGTCAGTTTTTCCCAGTCGCGAAAATCCTTGATGAAGTATTCCTCCTTCACCCTCGGCATGGTGGCACGTATATCGAACACTCCCGGATTCACTGCCTTGAAAACACCACCAATGAATATCGGGAAATAGTTGAGGGTGAATTCCAGCTCGTTTTGCAATTCTCGCAAGCGGTGAAACGCCAGGTAGGTCGCCGGGCTGCTGCAATCGAAGAAGTAATCGACGGTCGTCATGACAAAAGACCTGATGTGATGTGATGTGATGTGTCGGCTCCAGCTTACTCAAAAACGCCTTTGGTGTCTCGATGTTGTCTCAATCGCCTTACACCCTGCGGATCAAGAAGGCGGCGCAGACCCGCTTGGTGTATACTTTGCAGCCTGTTCCCGCCCTTCCCTTCTGCCATGTCCCTTCCTGCCCCCACACCACTTTTCTCATACCGCAAATACTGGGCTGAGTGCTTTGGCGCCGCACCGTTTCTGCCCATGTCGCGCGAAGAGATGGACGTGCTGGGCTGGGACAGTTGCGATGTCATCATCGTGACCGGCGACGCCTATGTGGATCACCCCAGTTTCGGCATGGCGGTGATCGGCCGCGTTCTCGAGGCTCAGGGTTTTCGCGTCGGCATCATCGCCCAGCCGGACTGGACCAGCAAAACCGATTTCCAGCGCCTCGGCAAACCCAATCTGTTCTTTGGTGTGGCCGCGGGCAACATGGACTCCATGATCAACCGCTACACCGCGGATCACAAGATTCGCAAGGACGACGCCTACACCCCCGGCAACGTCGGCGGCAAGCGTCCTGACCGCGCCGCCACCGTGTATGCGCAGCGCTGCCGCGAGGCCTTTCAGGGCGTGCCCATCGTGCTCGGCAGCATCGAGGCGAGCCTGCGCCGCATTGCCCATTACGATTACTGGAGCAACAAGGTCAAGCGCTCGGTGTTGCTCGACTCGAAAGCGGACATCCTGCTGTATGGCAACGCCGAACGCGCCATCGTCGAGCTCGCCCATCGCCTCGCGGCTGGCGAGCAGATCGCCGACATCCAGAACATTCGCGGCACCGCCTTCGTTCGCAAGGAATTGCCGGGCGGCTGGCTCGAGATCGACTCCACCGAAGTGGATGAACCCGGTGCCGTCGACCCCATTCCCAGCCCCTACCAGGACACCAGCGAACTGCGCGACGGCGCGGGCAACGCTGGCCCCTGTGCGGAAACCGGCAGCGTCCAGGTTGCGGTGGAAGAGCGGCCCGTGCGCATCATGGATCTGCGCCGCAGCGACCGCGCCAGCAAGCGCGCCTTCAAGGGCACGAGCTACATTCGCCTGCCCGCCTACGAACAGGTGCGCGACGATCCGGTGCTGTACGCCCACGCCTCGCGCATCCTGCACCTGGAGACCAATCCCGGCAATGCCAAGCCACTGGTGCAGCGCCACGGCAACAGGGATGTTTGGCTCAACCCGCCGCCCATCCCTCTCTCTACCGAAGAACTGGACTGGGTGTTCGAGCAGCCCTATGCGCGGTCGCCTCACCCTGTATACGGCAACGCAAAGATCCCCGCCTGGGACATGATTCGCTTTTCGGTGAATATCATGCGCGGCTGCTTCGGCGGGTGCACCTTCTGCTCCATCACCGAACACGAAGGCCGCATCATCCAGAGCCGTTCGGAAGATTCCATCGCCCGCGAGGTGGAAGCCATCCGCGACAAGACGCCCGGCTTCACCGGCGTGATCTCCGACCTCGGCGGCCCCACCGCCAACATGTGGCGCCTGAACTGCAAGAGCAAGGAAGTCGAACAGAATTGCAAGCGCCTGTCCTGCGTCTATCCCGGCATCTGCAAAAGCCTGGATACCGACCAGACGCCGCTCATTCACCTGTACCGCCGCATCCGCACCCTGCCCGGCATCAAGAAATTGCTGATCGCCTCGGGCCTGCGCTACGACCTGGCGGTGGAAACACCGGAATACGTGCAGGAACTGGTCACCCACCACGTGGGCGGCTATCTGAAGATCGCGCCGGAACACACCGAGAATGGCCCCCTCTCGAAGATGATGAAACCGGGAATGGATACCTACGACCGTTTCAAGGCGATGTTCGAAAAATACTCGCGCGCGGCGGGCAAGGAACAATATCTGATCCCCTACTTCATCGCCGCCCACCCCGGCACCTCGGACGAGGACATGATGAACCTTGCGCTGTGGCTCAAGCGCAACGGCTTTCGCGCCGATCAGGTGCAGACCTTCTACCCCTCGCCCATGGCGTCGGCCACGGCCATGTACCACAGTGGCAAGAATCCGCTCCATCGCATCTCGCGGCGCCGCGGTGAAACCGTCAAAACTGCCAAGGGCCTGAACGCACGGCGTTTGCACAAGGCGTTTCTGCGCTACCACGACCCCGACAACTGGCCGTTGCTGCGCGACGCACTGAAACGCATGGGCCGCGCCGACCTGATCGGCAACGGCAAACAGCAGCTGATTCCCGCCACCCAGCCACGGGGCTGGAAACCCAAGCCCACAGCGGCGGGCAAGACGTTTCTCACCCAGCACACCGGTTTGCCTCCGCGTGGCGACAGGCTTCGCGATGGCAAAAAACGCGGCGCGAAATTTGCGGCCCGGCAGCGTCAGCGGTGATGTGTGGAGCTATAAGCTGTAAGCTTTAAGTTGAACTCCGATAGGTCTCGTTTTTTTCAGTGTTTCTGCTGACGGCTTATAGCTCGCTTTCTGGCCACTAAAGTCAGCGCCATTCGGGCCAGATCTTGCCTATCAGATTTTTCGGTTCGAGCAAAAAACAAGACTTGACCCCCACATTGTGTTACTAATATTGGGTTTAAAGTAGTCAATACAGGTGTATTTATCGATTGAAAATCTGGAGCGGAGGGGAATTAAAAAGCAACCAACTCTTGATTGGTCTAAATCGTACCTTTTAATTCTGAGAATATATCTCGCAGATATCCTTATAAATTCTAGTCTCCAACGGCTCATCATCAATTAATTTTTCATAAAAAAAATCATCCTTCGCCCATTGCTCGAAAGATATCCGCTTAATAATTAAACCAGACTCTACCTCTTCCAAGCCGACACCCCAAGCGGAAGGAAAAGTTGGATCGACCACATCAAACATTTCGATTGGGTAAGGGTAAGGAAAACTACTGCCTTCCACAGTGTGAAGATAAACCCTTAGCCCAGAATCGCTCCACCTTTCTAATGAAAAGACAAAATAGGTATTCCCTACAATTAGATCCTCATCCGCGCCATCCAAATTTATAGACCTAGAAGCTCTTTCTCTAGCCACCAAATTTTCAATATCCTGAACCTCATTAGTTTTACATCTAACTAGCATAACTTAGATACTCTTTCTATATCAGAATGAAATTTAAAAGACGGAGGCCAAGTTCTGCCGTTTGTCTTCCAGACTTTCCGGCTCGGGCAAAAAGCACGGTCCGGCAGCGCCAGCGCTGATACCTCGAGCTCTTGGGCTACGGGCTGTAGTTCAGCTGCAAGCTAAACTCTGGCCGGACCCAGCTCTCCCAGTGCTTCTACTTAAAACTTACAGCTTACAGCTCACTTCCGAGATTGTAGCCCGAATGTCCGACTACAGCGCGAAGCCGCAACAACGCCCCCCAACACCTCGCAACCACAATCTTGATCCACATCAATGAACGAAACGCGGCCCCCTCCACTTTATCAACTGTTAAGGCATGGCCAATCAGGCCATTTCCGGGAGGAACGCCCCATGTCAATCGAAGTGAACAACGCGCTGTTTGAAAAAGCGTGCCAATTTTGTTCGGGGCAACCCCGGTGAAAACAGAAAGGCACACCGGAACTTTACGGCGGCTTTTTATCGCGAGCTTTTAGGGTTTTCCGATCAACCCGCGTAGCTCACCGATGCGGCCTTCTCCGAATCGTGCCCTGGGTCGATTTCTTCGCGGGCGTGCGTCTTGGCCAACAGCATGTACAGGCACGGCAACACGAAAAGTGTGAACATCGTGCCGATCAGCATGCCCGCCACCAGAATGATCCCGATGCTGTTGCGCGCTTCCGCGCCTGCTCCGGTCACCAGCACCAGCGGGAAGTGGCCCAGCACCGTGGCTGCCGTGGTCATCAGTACCGGGCGCAGGCGGATTTCGGCGGCCCCCTTGATCGCCTGCAGTTTGTTGAAACCCTCTGACTGCAAGTGATTGGCAAATTCGACGATCAGAATACCGTTCTTCGCCACCAGCCCCACCAGCGTGATGAAACCGATCTGCGAGTAGATGTTGATGGTGGTCAGCCCCAGGAACGGCAGCATCAGCGCGCCGGCCAGCGCGAGCGGCACCGACCCCAGCAACACCACCAGCGGATCGCGAAAGCTGTTGAACTGTATGGCGAGCACGAAATACACGAACAGCAGTGCGATGCCGAGAATACCCACCAGGGTATTGCCCTCCTGGCGAATCTGGCGAGACTCACCAGCGTAGTCGATGGTATAGCCCTTGGGCAGGATATCCTGCGCAGCCTTTTCCAGTATCGCCAGACCCTGCTCCTTGGTGGTGCCGGGCAAAACGCCGCCCATGATGCGGAATGCATTCTTCTGCTGGAATTTACCCAGTACGCGCGGTGCCACACTGTATTCCAGCGACGCGATGGCAGACACCGGCACCAGTTCACCGCGCGGTGTGCGCAGCAACAGGTCGAGCAATTGCTGCGGGTTGTTGCGGTCCTGACCCTTCACCATGGGGATGACCTGGTAAGCCTTGCCGTTCATGTCGAAGCGATTGACGTAATTGCCCGACAGCAACACGCCCAGCTGCTGGCCCACGGTATTCAAATCCATGCCCAGATCCGCAATGCGCTCGCGGTCGAGAATGAAGCGCACCTCCGGCATGTCGATCTTGAGATCGGTGTCCACGAACATGAAATGGCCGCTGCGCTGGGCCGCCTCCAGCAGTTGATCTGCATAGGGCTTCATCAGGCGCGGCGATTCGGAGGACTGCACCACCATTTCCACATCAAACTGCCCCGCCGATGGCAGCGCCGGGAACAGGATCGGAAACACCCGCAGGCCCGTGACCTGCGACGCCGTGGCGTACACCTGGGGCAACATTTCCTGCACGCTCTGTTCGCGGTCATCGATATCGACGAAATCGATACCGCCGAAGCCGGCGTTGGCGCGCACCACCTGCCAGATGTACTGCACACCGGGAAGTTCTTCGAGCAGGTCGATGGCGTCCCAGATATAGCCGTTGCTGTACTCGAGCGAGGCGCTGGACGGCGCGTCGACGATGATGTTGATGTGGCTCTGATCCTCGATGGGCGCCAGCTCCTTCTGGGACAACAGAAAGAACGGCACCGCCAGCAGCGAAAAGAACACGCCCGCGACAAGAATCTGCTTCTGCCAGCGGAAAATATGTTCCAGCAGGCGCCCGTAAACCTGATGAAGCCTGTCGAAGCGCTGGTTCACCCAGCGCGTCATGCCGGTTTGCCTGCCGCCTTCCGGGTTGGCGTAGGCGCTCATGATCGGCGACAGCGTCAGCGCCACCACCCCGGAAATCAGCACCGCCACCGAGAGGGTGAAGGCAAATTCCCTGAACAGCACGCCGGTCAACCCCGACAGGAAGCCGATCGGCGCATAGACCGCTGCAAGGGTAATGGTCATGCCGATGATGGGCGACAGCAACTGGCGCGAGCTGGCCAGCGCCGCCTGGATGCGCGTTCGGCCCTCGCGCATGTAGCGCGACACGTTTTCCACCACCACGATGGCGTCATCCACCACCAGCCCCACCGACAGCACGATGGCGAGAATGGTCAGCAGGTTGAGCGAAAACCCCACCGCAGTGATGGCGGCCACGGCGCCCAGCAGCGAAATGGGGATGGTTACCAGCGGCACCAGCGCGGTGCGCACCGAGCCCATCAGGGCCAACACCACCAGGCCCACGAGAATGATGGTTTCCACCAGCGTGGTAAAAATTTCGCGGATGGCATCCCGCATATAAAGGGTGGCGTCATAGGCGATATTGATGACGAGGCCATCCGGCAACGTGGCGTTGACTTCGTCCAGCACCTTGTAGAGCGCATCGCCCACGTCGATTTCGTTGGCGCCCGGCAGTGGCCACACCGACAGATAAACGGCATTCTGCTGGCTGTGGCGGGCGTTGACCTCGCCTTCCTCCTCGCCCATTTCGACGTCGGCGATATCCTTGAGCAGCACCAGCGAGCCGTCCGCCTCGCGCACCACCAGGCGCTCGAAATCCTCCACGGTCTGCATGGTGGTATTGGCCAGCAGGTTGATGCGTTGCTGGGCGTTTTCACTGCGCCCGATGGTGGCGATCACGTTGTTGGCGGCGAGTGCCGCATGCACGTCCTGGGCGCTGATGTTGAAGGCGGCCATGCGTGTCGGGTCGATCCAGACCCGCATCGCCGGATTGCGACCGCCCTCGATGCCGACCCGCTGCACGCCCTCGATGGATGACATCACCGGGATGACATGGCGCGTGAGATAGTCCGTCACCGCTGGGCGCGAAAAGTTTTCCGTGACCACATCGAGATAAAACAGCGCGCCGGGGCGGTCGGCACGCTGCACCGTCACCGCGGGATCTTCCGCGCCGGCCGGCAGTTCGTAGCTGATCTGGCTGAGCCGCGACGACAGCTCCGCCAGCGCCGCCGTACTATCGTGATTGAGCTTGAGCCACACAGTTACCGTGCTCATGCCGGGCAGCGACGTGGAGTCGACATAATCCGCACCCGGCACCGTCGATGCCACGCGCTCGATGGGATCGGTCACGAACCCCTGCACCACCTCCGCCGAAGCGCCCACGTAGGCGGTGTTGACGATCAGCGACGAGCTCTCGATGCGCGGGAACTCCAGCACCGGAATGGTGGTGGCCGCTTTCAAGCCGGCGATCACCAGCACCAGCGAAATCACCAGAGCCAGCACGGGCCTGGTGACGAAGATATCCATTTTATTGGACGTGGCCGAGCTGCCCGCCATATCGCCTACTCCCCGCGCGCCGAATCGGCATCGGCCGCCACAGGCTTGGCGGGGCGCTCGCGCACGTACGCCAGCATGGCGTGGCGCAATTTGAAGGCGCCGTGGGTGGCGATGCGATCACCTGGCGCGAGCCCTGCGGTGATGCCTGTGATCTCACCTTCCTCACTGCCCAGGGTCACCGCGCGGCGGCTGGCGCGGTAGCCTTCACCGCTGTCTTCCGGTGTCAATACAAACACATAGGTGCCCATCTCATCCCGCAATACAGCGGGGGACGGCACCTGAATCAGTGTGCTGCTGCCGGTGGGAACCTCCACGTTGACGACGGCATTGGGCAGCAGCGCCGGATGCGCCGCCACCCTGGCCCGGTAGCGCAGGTTGCGCGACTGCGCTGACACCGCGGGGTTGCTGGCGATCACCGTGGCCTCGATGCCCTCCCCGTCAGCGCCGGGGATCTTCACCGACACATTGTCACCCAGGGCGACTCTGCCCTGGGTCAGCGGCAGATTGAAATCCACCCACACGAAATCCTGGGTGCCCAGCAACATCACCAGCATACTGTTGGCTTCCAGGTATTCACCCACTTCGATATCGTGCAGCCCCACGACCGCATCGAAGGGTGCGCGCAGGGTTTTCTTGTCGATGGTGGCCTGCCACTGGCCCACGCTGGCAAGTGCGATGTCGTGCTCGGCCCTGGCCTGATCGACACTGTCTTCACTCACCGCCTTGCTCGGCAACAGCTTGTTCATGCGTTCGAGCTTGAGCCTGGTCAGGTTGGCGCTGGCGCGCGCCGCGTTGAGACGGGCACTTTCTTCACTGATATCCAGTTGCAGGAGCACGTCGCCCTTTTTGACCTTGCCGCCGGACGTCATGTTGATGGCGCTCACCCGCCCTTCGAGCTCATTGCGCAACTCCATGGCCTCGGGCGCCACCACCTCGCCGATGGTGGTGATATGACTGTGCACGGGACTGCTGCTCACGATCAGGGCCTGTACTGATTCGGAAGGCTCAGGGAAGGATTCGCCGAAGGCGATGGCAGCCTTGATCTGCATGAACTTGTAGCCGGCGAGTGCGGCAAAGACAAGCACACAGGCGCATAGGGTGATCAACCAGCGTCGGGCATTCATTTGCGGCAGTGGCTCTCTTGGAATCGGGTTGAACAACAAGGAGTCCGTCAGCGACGGCGCTCCGGAAAATGGCATCGGCAGGCGCAGGACAGGAACCGGGCTCGAAACACGCCAAAAAGCGCGCCCTATTCTGCCATAGATCGACCGGCCCGTGTCCTCTCCAGATTTCACGGCACGTATTACACAGATTCGGATTTGGTGCCGATGTCGCGCGCGCCACGAACATCCCCGCAGCGCCCGTTACATGCTACGATCGCGGCGGTGTCGACATAAGGATTCCCGTTTCGTGGATGAAAAACGCTTGCTGGTGCTGGATGACGACCTCAACGTAGGCCAGACCATCCATTTGATCGCGCGCAGCGCAGGCTTCAGCACCTCCATTCACACCAGGCCCGAGGGATTCTTCAGCGCCGTCGCGGACTGGCAGCCCACCCACATCATTCTCGACCTGATCATGCCGGATATGGACGGCGTGGAAGTGATCAGCGAACTGGCACGGCACGGCTGCAGCGCGCAGATCATCATTACCAGCGGCGTCGGCAATCGCATTCTCGACGCGGCGGGCCGCTCCGCCACACAGCACGGCCTCGACCTGCGCGGTGTTCTGAGCAAGCCCTTTCACCCCTCCGCACTGATCAAACTGCTGCGCGACAACGACCCGGCAACACTCTTTCCCGGCAATGAACGAAGCACCGGCCATGATTCGACCACAACCGGCGAACTCGCCAGCGCCATCGCACACAGACACTTCACTGTTGCCTACCAGCCGAAAATCGAGTGTCACAGCGGTCTCATCGCCGGCTTCGAGGCGCTCGCGCGCTGGCGCGATCCGAAGCGCGGTATCATCATGCCCGACGCTTTCATTCCCCTCGCCGAGGAAAATCTGCTGATCGGCCCGCTCACCGACCTCATCCTCGAAGAAGCCCTGACCTGGTTCAGCGGGCTGGAGCGCGACAAATACGCCGATGTGTTCAGCCGCGGCGGCGTCACCCTGTCGATCAACCTGTCGCCCCACAGCCTAACCGAGGCGGATCTCGCCGACCGCATGGCGGCGATGTGCCACAGCATGAAGGTGGACACCCGCCAGATCATCTTCGAAATTACCGAAACCAGCGCCATGAAAGACCCCGTGGCGTCGCTCGCTCTTCTGACGCGCCTGCGCATGAAGGGCTTTCACCTCGCCATCGACGATTTCGGCACCGGCTTCTCATCGATGGTGCAACTGGTGCGTCTGCCGTTCTCCGAGATCAAGGTGGACAGATCCTTCGTCATCGAGGCGTTGACGTCCCCGGAATCCCGCGCCGTGACCCAATCGGTGATCGACCTGGGCCAGAGCCTCGGCCTCAAGGTCACCGCCGAAGGCGTCGAAAACCGCGAAACGCTGACGTTCCTGCGCGACGCAGGCTGCGAACTGGCACAGGGCTTCCATATCGCCAGACCCATGGACGAAAACCTGCTGACACCATGGCTGACGCAATATCGCCCCGCCTGGGAAGCGCCGGCTGTCGGGCTTTAGTAGCTGTAAGCTGGTGGCCGGAAGAGCCTTGCCATAACGATCCAGCATTGTTCGCCTGAGCTTCATGTAAACGCCGAGGTAACCACACGACCGATGCACTATCCGTACTCGTGTATCCATACTCGTGTAGATACTCTGTTCCGCGTCAAGCTTTTATGTGCTCCTCACTGAACAATAGTGAGGAGTCAAAAGCAGTTTCATTTTTGATGCAGGCCCACATTCCAGTCAGATATTTTCGCATCACAGCGCATAAGGCCTGGATCTTTTTCTTCCCGCGAGCGACCAAGGCATCATAAAAAGCCTTTGCCCGAGGATCGTGCTGCACAGCGCTCATGGCAGGCATGTACAAGG
>Ga0265293_10006084_pt1 | contig 19593 bp, 18 predicted proteins | sample Munlanlewell138R_FD_192505 | JGI IMG/M metagenome (GOLD analysis project Ga0265293, IMG submission 192505) | Leachate microbial communities from a municipal landfill in Southern Ontario, Canada - Leachate well 138R | ecosystem: Engineered > Solid waste > Landfill > Unclassified | place: Canada... | reverse complement strand
AGATGAGAACCAGCATCCACAGCATCACTCTTCTACTTCTCATTGTTCAGTTTCGTTGGTTTGTTGTCACAAACATAACCAATAAAAGAGAGATTTCACATCTATAAACAGTTAAAAATCAATTTGGATGCTTGTTAGAGAGCGCTGGCTATTGATAACAGGAAGCCTGCATACATTGATTTCGACCATTGATTCAAAAGGCAAATAGAATGATATTGGAATAAAAAATTGTATATTTCGCCCAATTTTACACTAAGGAGAGAGGGTATGCGAAAAGTTACTTTTGTAATTTCCTTATGGATCTTTTCAACATTACATTTTATGGCCCAGAACAACGATCTGCAGCAGATGATTGAGGCGATACAGGAGAGGTATGCACCCGACAGGCGGGTGGAACTGTTTCAGGTTGAAGCGCTGCAACAAAAAGATACCCTGGTGCTGCAAGGTGAGACCACCAGCAGACAAGCGTATGAGGATATTCTTTCTTATGCAAACAAAAACGCGCTAGCGGTAAAAGATCACATTCGACTACTTCCGGACGAGGAGCTGGGTGAGGAGATTTGGGGTGTGATCTATAACTCCGTGGGAACACTTCGTGCTGAACCCCGATATGGTGCAGAGCTGGTCTCGCAGGCGTTGCTCGGCATGCCGGTGAAGATTCTGGAAGAGAAAGGTGGCTGGCGCAGGGTACAGACGCCCGATAGGTATATCGGCTGGATCAACGGGTCGGTGACGCCACTGTCAAAAGAGGGTATGAATCACTATCTGCAAAAACCGAAGGTGATCATTACCGCGCTCAATACCCGCTCATACGTGGATGCCGGCAATGAAACCCTTCCCGTCACCGACCTGGTGGCCGGCAACATGCTGGAGGTCATTTCAGCAGATGGGGCATATTACCGGGTGAGTTATCCCGACGGCCGTAAAGCTTACGTGATGAAAAAGGATGCAAAGGAGGTAGCCGACTGGCTGAGAGAGATCAGGCTCACCAGTGAAAGCATAGTAGAGAGAGCCATGCAGCTGCTCGGAATACCCTACCTCTGGGGTGGCACCTCGGTGAAAGGTCTCGACTGCAGCGGTTTCACCAAGCAGGTCTACTTCATGCATGGCATCATCCTGGCCAGGGACGCCTCACAGCAGGTGCGGTATGGCCGTTTGGTGGATGAAGCCGGCGATCTCAGCGATGCCCTTCCGGGTGATCTGCTTTTCTTCGGTACGAAAGCCACGGCTGAAAATCAACAGGAGAGGGTGGTGCATGTGGGTATTTATATTGGTGACAGGCGGTTCATCCATGCCTCCGACTATGTCCGTGTCAACAGTTTTGATCCTGCCGACCCGTTGTATGACCCCTTCAACGCCAACCGTTATCTCCGTACAAAGCGGATCATCGGTGAGGGTTACGGTGAAGGTGTGGAGGAGTTATTCGCAAACCCGTTTTATCAGTAGTCTGTCTCCTGTCTGCCCCATCAACCTTATCACACAATGAAACAGAACCGACGGCATTTTATCCGGAACACGGTGGCGGCGACAGCCATGTGGACTCTGCCCTCGTTTGTAGCGAGGGGTGTCGCCGTAGTAAATAAAAACAACAGCAGCAAGATGAAACTCACCTGGACACCCTACGACCTGCAACTGAACCACACCTTCACCATCTCCGGTTTCTCCCGTAAGACCACACCCGTAGTGCTGACCCGCATCGAATATGATGGGCTCACCGGTTATGGCGAAGCGTCACTGCCACCCTACCTGGGTGAGACTCACGCATCGGTGATCACTTTCCTGAAGAGGGTGGATCTCTCACCCTTCCGTGATCCTCAGCAACTGGAGGAGATCACGGCTTACCTGGATGCGATTGCCCCGGGTAACACCGCAGCCAAGGCGGCTGTCGATATTGCCCTGCATGACCTGGCAGGTAAGATGGTCGGCAAACCCTGGCACAAGGTTCATGGACTCAACCCGATGGAGGTGCCTGACACCACCTTCACCATCGGTATCGACAGTGATGAGGTGGTACGGGAGAAGACGCGAGAAGCGCTTGGTCGTTTCAATATCCTGAAGGTGAAGGTGGGCGGTCCTGATGACAAGCGGATGATAGCCGCGATTCGTTCCGTGACCTCACTGCCCCTGGCGGTAGATGCCAACCAGGGATGGCACGAACCGTCACAGGCTCTCGACATGATCGGCTGGATGAAGGAGCAGGGCGTGGTGATGGTGGAGCAACCCCTGCCAAAGGGAGACCTGGAGGCAATTGCACGTCTCACACAGGAGAGTCCGCTGCCCATCTTCGCCGATGAGTCGGTACAGCGGTTGGCCGATGTGGAGCGGTTGAAGGGTGTCTTCTCGGGGATCAACATCAAGTTGATGAAGTGTACCGGCATGCATGAAGCATGGAAGATGCGCAAGCTGGCAGAGAAGCTGGAGATGAAGGTGATGATGGGATGCATGACCGAGACCTCATGCGCCATCTCAGCCGCCGCACAGCTCTACGCCGGGATGGATTTTGCCGACCTGGACGGGGCACTGCTGATCGGTAACGACTGCTTTGAGGGTGCAACATTGGTAAATGGTAAAATCATTGCTTCCGAACAGCCGGGGATTGGCGTGAAGCCGGTCAGTACGCTGCACTTCGGCAGAGAGTGATAGATCACAATGACCTACCAGGTCATCTCCTTCAAATGCTGCTTCGCATGAATGGAGTCATCCTGTTACTTCACCATCTCCACGAACAGCCGATTAAACGTCTTCACGAGATCACTGCATTTGCCCGGATGGGTAGGAGAGGTCTGGATGATAGAACTACGGGTGGCGGTAAGCCAGCGAAATCGTTCAGGTATCGGTAGCGTGGCAATGGGTCCACACTGTGGTTCGCCCTCTGCTATGTGACGCAGCGTCTCCAGGATTTGCAATACCTCCTCATAGGTTGCCTCCGACTGCATCAGACGGAATTTGTCAGGACAGAGATGATACTCCAGCCGGATAAATTTCTCCTCCTTCGAGAAGAGGATCAATCCCACATTGAAGAATTCCTCCCGCTCCACCTTCGGCACCAGGCGGATCACGGCATAGTGGTATAGGTGGTATGGCTTATCCTCTTGCATCGCGGGCACTCTTTAGAAATTCCTCACTGTTGTGCAAACGGGTCAGCAGAAAACGAAAGTAAATCTCCCTGATCTCTGCCGGGGTCTCCTCGGTGTGACGCCATTCCAACCATTCATCAGGGATCAGATCGGTAACCGCCCGCAACCGCTCTTCCGTCAGGGTCTCATGGGCAAGCCGGTCGGCCTCCTCCAGCATGGTAGCCTGCGACAGCAACACATGCTCTTTGATGTGAGGAAAGGGGTTCAGCGCATGCCGCTCAAAGTCGTTCCAGCTGTGGTGAAAGTAAAACGATGCACCGTTGTCTATTACCCAGAGTTCCCGGTGCCACCACAACAGGTTGGTATTGTTAGCGGTACGGTCGATATTGGTGGTGAAGGCGTCGAGCCAGACAATCTTTGAAGCCAGCAGTGGGTCCACCTTCACGGTGGGGTCGTAAGCCAGTGCACCCGACAGGAAATGAAGTCCCAGGTTGATTCCTTCACTCGCCTTGAGCAGGTCCTGTATCTCCTCATCCCCCTCTGTGCGGCCGAACTCCTCACCCAGGCGCGCAAACACCAACTCGGGTATCTGCAAGCCCAGCAACCTGGCGATGGTTCCGCCCAGTAGCTCAGAGACCAGCATCTTGGTGCCGTGACCGGCACCGCGGAACTTCAGCACATAGCTGAAGCCGTCGTCCGCCTCGGCCAACGCCGGCAGTGAGCCACCCTCACGCAGTGGGAGAATGTATCGCGTCACCTCGACGGTGCGCAGTGAGAGATCTTTTTTCATCGACAGCAAAGATACAAACTTCTCATCCAATCTCATCCGATTCGAGTAACATACATCCGGCGGCGTAGAGTTCCTGAAGTGCCTTCCTGTCATCGCCCCGTTGCAGGTTCACTGCCGCTATTGCATCGGTGATCACGCAGGTGTGGAATCCTTCACGCAGCGCATCCAGGGCAGTGGCTTTTACGCAGTAATCGGTTGTGAGTCCGCATACATAGAGTGTTTGTACACCTTTTGCATGCAGGTAGTCGGTGAGTGAGCTGTTCGTTGCCTCGAACGCTGAGTAGCCATCATCCCTGTTTTCTGTACCTTTTAAGAGACGCAACCCTATACGATCGCTGTTGAGCGCCGGATGATATTCCGCACCTTCTGTGCCGGCAATACAGTGAGGCGGCCATTTTTCGAAATGGACTGTCTGTTGTGGGTGCCAGTCCTGCGACGAGATCACCAGCTCGAATCTTTCCATGAGACGGTTGATCACCGGTACCACCCGGTCACCATCCTTCACCGCCAGGGCTCCCCCGGGGCAGAAATCGTTCTGCACATCCACGACAAGCAATGCCTTTTTTATGTTTTCTTTCATTGTTTTCATATCTGATTATAACAAAAGAGCGGGGTTCATGTTCAAACGGCAATTGAGTTGTCATTGGTGAAGTATAAAGGATGACTTGCAGTTGATTTTTCAGGGGAGCAAAACAATGAAAATAATTCCCATGCAGCTGTATATCGTATGTGGAAATATACTACTTTTGCATCCAATTTTTTTCCGAATTCAAGATATGAATTATCTCCTCACAATTGGGTTGCTGGTCATCTCCAACATCTTTATGACGCTGGCTTGGTATGGCCACCTGAAGCTGGCCGGGAACAGCTGGTTCAGCAAACTGCCGCTGATAGGGGTGATCCTGATCAGCTGGCTCATCGCCTTCTTCGAGTATTGCTTCCAGGTGCCTGCCAACCGCATCGGCTTTCAGGGAAATGGGGGCAGCTTCTCCCTGCTTCAGCTAAAGGTGATCCAGGAGGTGATCACCCTCACCGTATTCGTAATCTTCTCCTCTCTTGCCTTTCAGACACAACTGCGGTTGAACCACCTGATAGGCTTCGTGTTGCTGGTGCTGGCTGTCTACTTCATCTTCAAGAACTGAACGCGGACTATTTTTCTCTCTTGTCTCATCGGACGTGATGGTCTTTCCTGAAAAAAAATAGCGAAAAAAATCACTAATTGTAGTGATTGACGGGTGTTCTAAAATGCTGTTTCTTTGCATACTGAAAAAACATTCAACACCTGATCATATGAAATATCTGTTTTTAGCGTTATCCCTATCATTCAATATCTACTTTCTCTATCCTGTAGAGCCGGAAACGGTGAAAGAAACAAATCCGCAAGACACCGTGAAGGTCTACTACCTGGATGAGGTGGTGGTTACCTCTTCTGTAAAGGAAACCAATGAGCTGAAGAATATGCCCACTGCCGTCTCTGTGGTATCACCGAAGCAGCTGAGGGATAAACAGATTGAATCGCTGCCCGGCTTGAGTGCTTACATCCCCAACTTCTTTATACCGGTGTATGGTTCCAAAGTTTCCACCCCGATCTACATCAGGGGAATCGGTGCGCGGCTGGGAGCTCAGACGGTGAGCATGTACGTGGACAATGTGCCCAGCTTCAACCCATCGGCATTCGATTTCGAGTTCCAGGATATCCAGCGTATCGAGGTGCTGCGCGGCGCTCAGGGAACCCTCTATGGGCGCAATGCCATCGGGGGGATCGTGAATCTCTACACCCTCTCACCCCTTACCTTTCAGGGGACCAACCTGTCGGTAACAGGTGGAAATCATGGCCATCTCTCAGCCAAGGTATCCAACTACAGCAAGCTGGGTGATCACTTCGGAATCTCCATTGGGGGCTACTATAAACGCGACGATGGTTTTTTTATGAACAACCATACCGGCAAGAGGGTTGATGCCTCTGAAAATGCCGGAGGAAGGGTGAAACTCGAATGGGAGATGACTCCCTCTTTTAAAGCATTGCTTTTTGGAAATTACGATTACGTATCCGGAGGCGCTTTCCCCTACATGCACAAGGATTCCACCGCCTCCAGCTTCAATGAACCCTCATCCTACGATCGTCATTTGTTTACCAACGGATTGTCGCTCGATTTCAGTGGCAATGGGTATAGTATACACTCCACTACCGGTTTTCAGTACCTGAAGGATGACATGAAGATGGACCAGGACTACTCGCCAAAATCGGTATTCTCCATACGACAGATGCAGGAGCAGCGTTCGTTAAGCCAGGAGATCACGGTGAAATCTGACAACAGCCGCCGCTACCGCTGGGTGTGGGGTACCTTTGGCTTCTACGACCATCGTAAAATTGACACACCGGTGGCTCTCAAAGAAGAAATGGTTGCTTTCTTACAAAGTCATATGCCTGGTTTTATCACATATGACAACAACCGTATCGATTTGCCCGGATTGTATACAAAACCATCGAAAGGAGCTGCCTTATTTCACCAATCTACATTAACTGATCTTTTCGGATTAAATGGTCTTTCTGCAACAGCCGGTCTTAGATTTGATTATGAGCATACAGGGATTGATTTTTCTACAGAAAGTCAAGGTGGAGATATAACGGTTAGGGTACCGGGCAGGGATATGATTATCCCCATAGATGCAGACACTTTGATTGAGGGATCATTTAATAAGAGTTTTTGGAAAGTACTTCCCAAGTTTGCGTTGAAGTATGAATTTTCACCAACCTCCATCATTTATCTTTCCGCATCAAAAGGTTATAAGACTGGTGGTTATAATGAACAAATCTTTTCGGAAGTTCTACAAGACGCTCTTGAAGAATCCTTAAAGAGCAGTATGCCTCCCGGGATGGGTGCTCCTCCTGCCGCTCCCGGAGAAGAAGTTGCAAAACCAACCTTAGAGGAACAATTATCCTATGATCCGGAAACCAGTTGGACGTATGAACTTGGAGGCAGATACGAAATGTTGGATAGAAAGCTATCATTGACTTATGCCCTCTTCTATTCTAGTGTAAATGATATACAAATCATTGAACTAAGGAAACAGGGAACCACAGGACGAACAATAAAAAATGCAGGGAAGTCGAAAAGCAAAGGTGTTGAGTTGAGTTTGAAATATAGCCCATTTAATAACTTCTCAGTGTATGGTGATTATGGTTTTGCAGACGCTCGTTTCACTGATTATCAGTTTGAGGGGGACGAATTGGATGAAGACGGTAACCTGGTTGTGCATGACTATTCCGGGAATTACATCCCTTTTGCTCCGCGACACACCCTGAGCCTGGGAGCCAGCTACGTGCATCATTTTGCCAACAGGTCACTGATTGACCGTTTGGTAACCAACATCCATTTTTCAGGAGTAGGTAAGATCTACTGGACAGAATCAAACAAAACAACACCTCAGGAAGGTGATGCAGGGGTAGCGCTTTATCAACCCTTCTACGGTTTGGTAAACGGCAGTATTGCCGCCGAGAAGGGAGCTTTCTCACTGGAATTTTGGACCAAGAACCTCTTTAACACCGATTACCACTCCTTCCTGTTCGAAGCATCCGATATGACCACCGGGAAAGTGAATCAATTCGTGCAACGCGGATATCCTACCCGATTAGGTGCCACCCTTCGCTACACCATCAGCAGATAAGAATGAGATTCATAGTGTGATCCTGCCTGTAAGCAGCAATACGGCGATCAGGGCAGAGGTGCCCAGCAAAAGGATGATAACAGCCCACTCCCACGGTTTGGGCTGTTTTTTTTGTTCACGCTTCGCCCGTAGGAAGAGCAGCGAGCCGATACCGTAGAAGAGCACCGAAAGAATCAGGTAGCGTATGCCCACGGCATAGATCACGTAGAGGGAGTAGAGCGTACCCAGGAGTGCGATGACCATATGGTGAGGCGATTCCTGACGGCGGAGGGTGAGGGCGGTCTTTACCGCATAAAGCGACGAGAGCAGATAGGGGATCAGCACCAGTGTGGTGGCGATGGTGATGGCAGCCAGGTAGGTCTCGTTGAGCTGCGGCGAGAGGATGGAGAGCAGGAAGAGCTGGGTGAAGCATTGTGTCATCAGCAAGGCGTTCACTGGCGTTCCCTTGCGGTTGGTCTTCTGAAAAACCCGCGGCAGGACTCCGTCGCGTGCCGCTGCATAGAGCGTCTCCACGGAGAGCAGGATCCAGGAGATACTCGCCCCCAGCACCGAGACCATGATGCCCAACCTGATTACCAGGCCACCGGCGGCACCCACCATCGTGCGCTCCAGCACAAGTGCCAATGGCGTCTCGGAGGAGGCCAGCTCACCCGCAGGTACCGACGACATGGCAATGAAGGTGACCAGCATGTAGATGGCCAGCACGATCAGTAGCGAGAGGATGATGGTGAGCCGCACCGTCCGCTGGCTTTTAGCCCTGCCGGAGAGGACCGATGCCGCCTCAATGCCAACGAAGCACCAGAGCACCACCGCCATCGCCTCCTTCACCTGTAGCAGTGGGGTAGTGCTACTGCCTGTAGAGGCGAGTCGTTGTTGCCACTCCTCTGTCAGGAAAAGATCACTTCTCACCAGGGAGATGCCCAGCAGAATAATCAGAAGGATGGGAATCAGTTTGGCCGCTGTGACGATGAAGTTGAGGATGGCACCCTCACGGATACCGGCCATCAGGATAGCATGGAACGACCAGAGGATTGCCGATCCTATCAGGAAAGCGGGGAGCGGTGAGAGTGCTTTCTCTCCCAGCAGGTCGTTCAGTGTCTTGAAGAAGAGAGCCAGGTAGCTTACGTTACCGAGCCACCCCACCGACCAGTATCCCCAGGCCGAGTTGAAGCCCATGTAGTCGCCGAAACCATCTCGTGCGTAGGCATATACGCCGCTTTTCAGTTCCGGTTTGCGTGCGGCGAGATAAACAAACACCAGGGCCAGCATCAGGGCCCCGAAGCCACCAATAACCCAGGTGATCATTGCTCCCTGAGGGTTGGCAACGGCAATCAGATCCCTGGGTGAGTTGAAGATCCCCGATCCGATCATCGAACCCAACGCTACGAAGACCAGCAGCCACAGACCCAGTTTGTCATTCTTTTCTTTCATCACAGTTTGTAGTTGTAAGGATGGCTGGAAGCCCCTGTAGCAGGTTATTGCCTACTGATTTTTTTCAGTGCAGTTAGGTGAAGATCCAGATTAAAAGGACTACCACCAGTAATGAGGGTAGCATGTTCATGATACGGATCTTCTTTATCTCCAAGATGTTAATACCTAGCCCGATCAGCATGATGCCACCCACGCTGGTAAGTCCCAGGATGATCTCTTCGGTAAAGAAGCTACCTGCATATCCGGCCAGCAGGGTAAGCGATGCCTGGAAGATGAAGAGGGGTGCTGCCGCGATTGCGACACCCACCCCGAAGGCGGAAGCCAGTAGTATGGCAGAGAAGAAGTCCATCAGCGACTTGGTGTAGAGCAGGTCGGGGGAGCCACCGGTACCCTCCTGGATGGTACCCAGGATGGTAAGCGAACCGACACAGAAGAGCAGGAACGCGGTGATCAGTCCCTCGGAAAACTTCTCGCTACCGATGTGAAAACGATGTTTCAGCCGGAGGCTCAGCCGCTCGGCACCCCGTTCGATATCCATCCACTCGCCCAGCAGCGAGCCGATGGCGAGGCTGCTCACCACGATCAGGATATGCTCCATCTCAACTGCCATGGAAGCACCGATGGCCAGTGTGAAGAGCCCGATAGCCTGAAAGTAGATGGTGGTGATCCGTATCGGCATCCTCTTCTTGAGCAGCAGCCCGATAACGCCGCCGCCAATTACGGCTGCTGTATTTACAAGGGTTCCTATCATCTCATCTATTATTTGTAAAGGGCAAAAGTATGAAAAAAAGGTGAGGAATGGTGAAACGGTCTCATTTTCATCTTATGATCTTCATTCAATTTTCCTGCGAGTTGCTACCCTCCAATTGGGGCAAACCGGTTTATATTTTTTATCTTTGTAGCTTCGTAAAAACCACAAAGATTATAAAGAAACAACTATGTACAACTGGTTTGAGTGTAAGATTAAATATGACAAGATGCTGGAGACCGGCATGCAAAAAACAGTAACCGAACCCTACCTGGTAGATGCCCTCTCCTTTACAGAGGCAGAGGCACGCATCATCGAGGAGATCAAACCTTTCATCTCGGGTGAGTTCTCCGTCTCCGATATTAAACGGGTGAAATACAGTGACTCTTTCTTTAATGAGACGGGAGACCGTTACTACAAGGCACGTCTCCACTTCATCACCCTCGACGAAAAGAGCGGTGCCGAGAAGAAGACAGCGGTCAACATGCTGGTGCAGGCCTCCGAACTGAAAGAGGCGGTGGAGATCGTGGAAACGGAGATGAAGAAGACCATGATTGACTACGCGTTCGCTTCGGTGACGGAGACGGCCATCATGGATGTCTTCCCCTACTCGGGAGAAAACGCATCCAGGGAAGAAGAATGAACATTGCAACACATATACAAAAGCTCAGAGAATCGCTACCCTCACGGGTGAGGGTGGTGGCCGTATCGAAATTCCACCCTGTGGATCAGATTCGTGAAGCCTACGATGCCGGTCAGCGTCTCTTCGGCGAGAGCCGCGTGCAGGAGCTGGTGACCAAGCAACAGGAGCTGCCGGCAGATATCGAGTGGCACTTCATCGGCAACCTGCAGCGCAACAAGGTGAAACAGATCGCCCCCTTTGTTACACTAATTCACAGCCTCGACAGCGAGCGGCTGATGCGTGAGATCGAGAAGCAGGGTGCCGTTAATGAACGGGTGATCCGCTGCCTGCTGCAGATCCATATCGCTGAGGAGGAGACCAAGTCAGGTTTCACTCCCGAGGAGTGCCGTCGCTTTCTGAAGGAAGGCAGCTGGAGGGATTGCTCCCACCTGCAGATCGCCGGGATGATGGGTATGGCCACCTACACCGAAGACCGAGAGCAGGTGAGACGAGAGTTTCGACAGCTCAGGAACCTCTTCGAGGAGAGCAAGGTGAAGTATTTCGCCGATGATCCTGCTTTTCGGGAACTCTCAATGGGGATGTCGGGCGACTATTCCATCGCACTGGAGGAGGGGAGTACACTGATTCGCCTGGGGACGCTGATCTTCGGTGAACGTTAAGCCCTGAAGGCATCTCTCGGCATTCTTTTTTTTTGATCAATTACCAGAATGATCGATAAAAATTATCTATATTTGTACAAACAATCATTTGAAAAACATTTGTCACCTACATGGTTACTCTGGAAACAACCTTTGCGGGATTGAAACTGAAGAATCCCCTGATAGCCGCCAGCAGCGGATTGACCAACTCACTGAAGAAGATAAAGGAGCTTGAGGATGCCGGTATCGGTGCGGTGGTGCTGAAATCACTCTTTGAAGAGCAGATAGAGAGTCATTCGGGCAAGCTGGCACAGCTCACCGACTATCCTGAGGCGGCCGATTACATCAATGCCTACGTGGAGATGAACCACATGGAGAAGTACCTCGATCTGATTCGCTCTGCCAAGGCCGAATGCGAAGTGCCCATCCTGGCCAGCATCAACTGCTATAAGCAGAGCCGCTGGATCGAGTTCGCACGAAGCGTACAGGATGCGGGTGCCGATGCGCTGGAGCTGAATCTCTTCCTGCTGAATGCCGGTGATTATGGCGACAACTGGCTGGAAGAATCCTACGTCAACATCGTTAGAGAGCTGAAAAAAAGCCTCTCCATACCCCTGGTGATCAAGATGGCGAAGAACATCAGCAACCTGCCGGGACTGGTTGCCAAGCTCAAGGCACTGGGTGCAGACGGAGTGGTGCTCTTCAACCGTTTCTACCAGCTCGACATTGATATCACCAGTATGGAGATTGTCTCCGGACCGGTCTTCAGCAACCCCTCCGACTTCAGCGACACGCTTCGTTGGACCGCCATTGTAGCGGGTCGCGTGCCTGACTTCGATATTGCCTGCTCCTACGGGGTACATGGCTGGGAAGATGCTGTGAAGGGGATTCTTGCAGGTGCGGGAGGTATCCAGCTCTGCAGCATGCTCTACAGTCAGGGTCCAGCTGCAGTAACAGAGATGCTCACCTGTATGGAGGAATGGATGGCGCAGAATAACTATGAAACGATCGATGCATTCAGGGGGAAACTGAACTATTCCAATATCAAGAGCCCCTCACTCTACGAACGGGTGCAGTTCATGAAATATTTCTCCGATTACAAGCAGTGATGATTAACTGATTTGCTGATTAGCAGATTAGCAGATTGGCAGATTGGCTGACAGCTTAAAAAGATAAAGATGAACATACAGCAACTGGAATATATTATCGCGGTGGACAATTACCGTCATTTCTCAAAGGCAGCGGAAGCATCTTTTGTCACCCAGCCCACACTCAGCATGATGATACAGAAGCTGGAGGATGAACTGGGAGTGAAGATCTTCGATCGCTCACAGCTCCCTGTGCATCCCACAGAGATCGGAACCAAGGTCATCAACCAGGCGCGGCTGGCTCTGGCACAGGTGAACCAGATCAAGGAGATCATCCAGGAGGAGAAAGGAATTGTGAAAGGAATGTTCCGCCTGGCTATCATCCCCACCATCTCTCCCTACCTTCTGCCGAAACTGATGCAGGTGCACCGCGACAATCACTACGACATCCGCATCGTGATCTCGGAACTCACGACAGACCAGATACTTAAGGGTCTGGCCAATGATACGATCGACGGTGGTATCCTGGCCACACCACTCAAAGAGACAGGCATCACCGAGCACCCCATCTACTACGAACAGTTCTTCGCCTATGTCTCCCCTCAGGAGAAGGCGCTCTATGCAAAGACAGCGATTGAGGAGAGCGATCTCACTGCTGCAAAGCTATGGCTGCTCGATGAAGTGCACTGCTTCCGCACGCAGATCCTCCACCTCTGTAACCTAAAAAAACGACGCAACAATCAGTCGATCTTCACCTATGAGGCCGGGAGCATTGATACACTGATCAACATTGTCGATCAGAACGAAGGTCTGACGGTGATCCCGGAGATGGCACTGGCCAACCTGAGTGAGACGCAACGGAAGAATGTACGACCATTCAGGAAAAATACACCTGTCAGGGAGGTGAGCCTGATCACCCGCAAGGAGTTCTTCCGCGAACGTCTGCTCAACATCCTCATCGAGGAGGTAAAGGCAGCGGTGCCCCGCTCACTTCAGGATGAGGCGATGAAGAAATATGTGGTACCGCTCTGAACGGTTACAACATAAGCTTGAAACCGGCGAAGATACTTCGCGGGCTACCCGGTCCGTACATGTAGCTTGACGCCCTTCCCGCACCGGTGTCGAAATCTTTCTGAAAAGCATTCGTCATATTTTGTATCCCGGCATTGAGCTGCAGTGAGGTCTCCTCGTTGAGGCTGAAGGTGTAGGAAGCCCTCATGTTCAGTTCGAAGAAAGAGGGAGTCTCTTCGGTGATGTTCACCGGTGAGAAACGGTCCACTCCCTCTCTGCCGAATCCGGCCTCGTGGGGTACCGCCATGTTGCCGGTATAGTTGCCCGAGAGGGTGGCGGCAAACCTGCGCGTAGCATTCCAGGTAGCCACGAAATAGGCATAGCTGTCAGGGGTGCGCATCATCCTGCGTGTGGGGGTCACACGATCCAGCGCCTCCTCTTCTGAGTTCTCCGGCTCCCACCACTTGTGCTCCTTGTCATAGAGGCTACGCTGTAGCGTGGCTCCCGCCTGCAGATCGACTGTTGTGCCGATGGCAGCCCTGCCTTCCAGGTTTACCCCGAACACCTTTGCTCCATCATCCCCATTCTCGATCAGGATCTCATTGCCCCGCTTCACACCGGTGAAGGGTTGCTCCAGACGGGTGTAGAACCCTTCGACCAACAGGTTGAAGAGGGTGATGCCTGCCTGGTGGTAGAGATCTGCTGAGCCACTGATGCTGTGTGAACGCTCCTCTCGCAGGTCGTCCGAGAGACGTCTGATCACTTGGGCACCCCCGGCGATATCCACATGAAGATCCTCGTCGAACACCTGCGGAGCGCGGAAACCGCCACTGTATGTGAGTCGCAGATTCATGTCGGGTCTGGGATTGTAGCGCAGGTTGAGCCGGGGACTGAAGATGGCCTTATCCAGCAGGTTGTGCTTGTCGAGCCTCCCACCCAGCAGGATGCTCCACCGCTCTGTTTTCCACTCGTTCTGAAGAAAAGCGGCCGCGTTTCGGGTCTCCTGTGAGATGCCCAGGTCGCGGTAGCCGCTCACATCCTCCAGCTTGCTGCCCAGATATTCCATCCCGGCAGTCAGTTCGGCCGGCATGAACCAGAGCTGTCCAAACGAATGCAGATAGTGACCTCCCACCTGATAGGTCAGCTCGCTGGTCTGCCCGAATGAATTCCTGCGTAGCATGTTGTTCTCCAGGATGGTGCGGATCTGTTCCGCTTCCGCTTCCGTCATGCCCGGAGTGATCTCCGCTATCTCATCGCTGTAGGGGTCACCGGCACCGTAGTAGCTGTCGCGTTCGGTATGTTGTGCTGCTGCGTAGAGGCTGAGACGGTTCTGCTGGTCAGCCGAATAGAGATCGTAGCCGATGGAACCACTGTGAACGGAGTGTTCCAGCTGTTCAGCGATATAGCTCTCGTAAGGCTGCCGGTCGAGCTGGTCGCCACCCCGCCGGAACTCATGCATATGGCGGTACTCAAGCGTTAACCGGGAGTAGGGACTCCTCCTGAGGAAAGAACGAAAGCCGAGAGAGCGGTTCTGCAGGAGTGGCAGCTCGGTGAAACCGTCGCCATCCATATCGAAGCCATCGCGATGCCGGTGCTGGCCGAACACCATGATCCCTGCATTGCGGCTGTCGTTCACCAGTGAGGCATTAAAAGTGCTGTTGTTCTCAATGGCACCGCCGTCGACAGAGGTGAGCGTGTGGGCAAACTCACCACTGTTGCGGATCGGCTCACGGGTGATGATGTTGATGGTGCCGCCAATGGCATTGGCACCGAAGAGTGCAGAGCCACCCCCTCGAACCACCTCGATCCGCTCAATCATATTGGCGGGGATCTGTTCCAGACCGTAAACGCCGGCCAGGGCACCTATGAGGGGGCGCGAGTCGATCAGTATCTGTGAGTATGAGCCCTCCATGCCATTGATGCGCACCTGTGTGGTGCCGCAATTCTGGCAGTTGTTCTCCACCCGCAGTCCCGGCTGGAAGCGGAGTCCGTCGGAGAGTGTTTTTGAGTTGGTCACCTCCAGCATCTGCATGTCGAGCACGCTCACCAGTGAGGGAGCCATGCGACGTGTGGTTTCATTACGGTTGGCCGACACCACCACTGCGTCGAGTGAAACACTCTCCTCGGTCAGCGTGAAATCAATTTCGAGGGTTCTGTTGGCCTCGATCATGACCGCGCTCCCGGTGGTTTTGTATCCGATCATGGAGGCTTCCAGGACGAACTCACCCTCCGGTAGGTTGCGGAGGAAGTAATGGCCGGTATGGTCAGTGGTGATACCGATGGTGGTACCCTTCAGTTTGATCGTCACAAAGGGCAGGTGTTCACCGGTCTTGCTGTCCAGTACATGCCCGTAGATGTTGGCGTCGGTATGCCTCTCCAATGTTGCATCAGCTTGGGCGAAGGTTTTTGTGACACAGATATATAGTGTGAGAAGAAAGAGAATTCTTTTCATTGTTCTTTTGTTTTGTAGGTATGGAATATGGCCAGAACACCTTTAGCAGTGAGAGGTGTCCGTTTAAAAAAGAGGTAATGGATGGTCAGGCGGCAACGGGTGGTGCCCTCAACTGTCGGTCAGATACCGGGGCTATAAGGTGTAGTTGCTCGTAGAGGGAGGGTAAACAAACGGTGAGGGGGATGTTGTCACACGTAACCCCGATCTCGGGGATGATCTCCGCAGTCAGGGTGGTACGGTAGAAGTGATCCAGCAGACAGTACTCCTTTTCGGTGTGGTCGTGCTGTTGTTTCTCACCAAACTTGAAAGGATGGGAGTGAATGTATCGGGTTTTGTTTACAACGTGGCTATGGGTAAAAAGAGTGATACCGCTTACATAAAGTATAAACAGTGACAGGCAGAGCCATTTTGACATATATCGCAGATAACCCATCATATCGTTACAAATATAGTAGTTATTCCCTGCTTGACACAGCTGTTTGCTTTTTTTAAGTTTTCCCGAACTATCGAGTCCGGCATCGGTGGCGGAGGAAGAGAGCAGATGTTTTTCAGTTACAACTTTTTATCGTAATTTTGTGGGCTGATGGAAAATCGCGATCTATGAATCCCGAGACGATTATCGAGAAATATTACCGCAAGGGTACCAGGTTGTACGACATCTATATGTCACACACCGGCGACGTGACAGGCAAAGCGCTCTCTATTGCTGCGAAGCATCCGGAGCTGGCGGTCGATGTACGCTTCATCGAAGAGGCGGGGATGCTGCATGACATTGGCATCTTTCTCACCAAAGCACCACACATCGCCTGTGAGGGAACGCACCCTTACATCTGTCACGGTTACCTGGGACGGGAGCTGCTGACAGAGGAGGGACACCCGAAGCATGGGCTGGTATGTGAACGCCATACAGGAACGGGCCTGAGCCTGGAGACCATCATCAACCGGAAGCTGCCCATCCCGCACAGGGATATGCGGCCGGTGAGTCTTGAGGAGCAGATCATCTGTTTTGCCGATAAGTTCTATTCCAAGTCGCAGTTGGGCAGAGAGAAGCCGGTGAAGAAGATCCGTCAGGGTCTGAACCGTCACGGCTGGCACCAGGTGGAAATCTTTGACGAATGGTGTGAGCTGTTTCTCTAGAAAAGCCATTGGGTCTCTTGCTCCACTTTTTTTTGGCAAACTATTTGCAGTGATCAATGGTAGTAAAAGAATAACAATCAATATGACAAAAAATAAAGATACGCGAAAGGATCCCATTGAGAGGGAGGAAGAAATCATTGAGGAGACTGCATCTCTGCAGGATGAACCTGTGGGTGCAGAAACAGAAGACAATATGACAGAAGATGAGAATCCGCTTGAGGATGAGCTTACCCAACTGCAGGGGAAATATGATGAGCTCAACAACAGTTACCTGCGGCTGCATGCCGAGTTTGACAATTTCCGTAAGCGGACGCTGAAGGAGAAAGCTGACCTGATCAGAAACGGCGGTGAACGTGTATTGTTCGACATCATCGGTCTGGTGGATGACTTTGAAAGAGCATTGATAGCCTTGCATTCAGCTGAAGAGAAAGATGCAATGCTGGAGGGAATGGATTTGATATACAGTAAGTTTATCTCTTTCCTGGGACAACATGGCGTGAAGGAGATCGAAACAATTGGACAGCCGTTTGATGCAGACCGCTTTGAGGCGGTGACCACTATCCCGGCTCAGGAAGAGTCGCAGAAAGGGATGGTGATCGACTGCATACAAAAAGGATATGAGCTGAATGAGAAAATTATTCGGTTCCCAAAAGTGATCGTGGGGGAATAAGATGGCAACAAAAAGAGATTATTACGAGATACTGGAGTTATCCAAGAGTGCTTCTGCCGAGGAGATCAAAAAAGCCTACCGGAAGAAAGCCATCCAGTTTCACCCGGACAAGAACCCGGGCAACAAGGAGGCAGAAGAGAAGTTTAAAGAGGCCGCAGAAGCATATGAGGTGCTGAGCGACGAGAACAAACGTGCCCGTTATGACCAGTTCGGCCATGCCGGAGTGGGTGGTGCTGCCTCCGGCGGTGGTTTTGGTGGTGGCATGTCGATGGACGATATCTTCTCGCAATTCGGCGATATCTTTGGTGGCCATTTTGGTGGCTTCGGTGGCTTTGGTGGCTTTGGCGGTGGACAGCGCGGCAGACGCGTGAATCGCGGCTCCGACCTGAGGGTAAAGGTGAAGCTCACGCTCAAGGAGATCCTCAACGGCGTGGAGAAGAAAATCAAGGTGAAGAAATATGTCTCCTGCACGCACTGCAACGGCAATGGCTCGGAGCATGGCACATCACAGTCTACCTGCCCTACCTGTAACGGTTCGGGTGTGGTGACCCGCGTGGCCAACACCATCCTGGGACAGATGCAGACCTCATCCACCTGCCCCACCTGTAACGGTGAGGGGAAGTCGATCTCCAAGAAGTGCGCCCACTGTAACGGGGAGGGTATCGTGCGCGAGGAGGAGGTGATCTCCATCCGTATCCCTGCCGGTGTAGCTGAAGGGATGCAGCTCTCCATGTCGGGTAAGGGCAATGCCGCCCGCAGGGGCGGGGTGAACGGCGACCTGCTGATCGTGATCGAGGAGGAGCAGGACCCTAATCTGATACGTGACGAGAATGACGTGATCTATAATCTCTTCCTCAACTTCCCCACAGCTGCCCTGGGCGGCACTGTTGAGGTGCCCACCATTGATGGTGTGGCGAAGGTGAAGATTGAGCCAGGCACCCAGCCGGGCAAGGTGCTCCGCTTGCGTAACAAGGGACTTCCCTCGGTAAACGGTTACGGAAGGGGCGATGAACTGATCAACGTGAACGTCTACGTGCCGGAGAACCTCACCGACAAGGAACGCAGTCAGCTTGAGGAGATGAAACATTCTGATAGCTTTGTTCCTTCCGCCTCAGCACGCAAGAATGTCTTCAACAAGTTCAGGAAGATGTTCGACTGACAAACCAATCAATACAGACTACACATTAGCAGAACTGCGGCAATCCTCAATGGGTTGCCGTTTTATTTAATTGCTCTGTAACAATATTTTCAGAACCCTTTTTTTTGTCTCCCTAATAGTTCATGCCGCTCTCTTTCCATCTTTTTATCAATCTTCCCGCTCTGAATCTGCCATGTGAACCGGAACATGAGAGGAAGTGAGGGCAGCTGCAGATAACCGGTGTGGTTACTGAAAAAACGAGCTGACTCGGTATCGCTTGCCTGGTAGACAAATGATCCTGCAAAGGGTAGTGCGGCAATGAGACCCAGTTTTAGGTTTTTCCCGAATCTCTTGTCAGCTGAAAGCGTGTAGAGAGCATCACAATAACTGCGATGCTGCATGCCAATGGTGGGAGTAGCATAATGGAACGATGCTGATAGAGCGGTCTGATAAGCCAGAGAGAGGATAGCTGATAGTTCCGTTTCAAGAACCATCTCCCTGCGCTCCTCAACCCCGTTGTCAACAGCCAGGCTGTTGGGACGGGTCTGCTGCCTGTAAAGTCGTACTGAGGGATAGATGGTGAAGCAACCCATTTTCACGATGGCTGTCATCTGGCCTCCAAATTGATGCAACACCCCAAGGTTACAGGGTTTTGTCAACAGCTTGTTCTCATCGTTCAGCACTGTGAGTGGTTGTATCGCATGATTCACTTTGTCATAGAAAAGCCGAAGGGAAAGATGATTTTGATGAAACCGTCCTGAAAATTCTGAATGCAGTGAATGTGAAGAGACCGGTTTTAATCGCGGATTGCCCATCTTCACAGCATAGGGGTTCAGGATATAACGGGTGGGGTTGAGTTGAAACATCGAAGGTCTCTTTATCCCAGACCGGTAGGTGATGGTGATCTGCTTTGTACCTTTCATCTGGAATTGACAAGAGAAGAACGGCAGGAGCTTGATCTTCTGCTTTGGAGAATCACCGTTCAAAACGCCTTCAGCATATTCAGTACGCATGCCGGCTTGGAGCACTGAACCGTTGAATTGATGTGCGACAGATCCGTGAAGGGCATACAGCTGTTCGTGATAGCTGAAGCCGGTAGAG
>Ga0265293_10006083_pt1 | contig 19595 bp, 18 predicted proteins | sample Munlanlewell138R_FD_192505 | JGI IMG/M metagenome (GOLD analysis project Ga0265293, IMG submission 192505) | Leachate microbial communities from a municipal landfill in Southern Ontario, Canada - Leachate well 138R | ecosystem: Engineered > Solid waste > Landfill > Unclassified | place: Canada... | reverse complement strand
TATTAAAGTATATGCTCATTATACGCTAAACTGTTCTCTGTTTCTATAGACGGAATGGGTTCTTGGAATTCCTTTCCTGTATCGCATTAGGATGTCCCAAATCTCATCTTTTATATATGTGGGATAAAGGTGAGGAATTGCTGTCACTTCAGCGGCACTCATGAAACGGACTTCTCTCAAAACCTGGCCCTCCGGACCAAGCTCCGGATCCCATCCCAGTTTGCATTCACCGTCTTCAATGTCTGCTATAAAGTAATTGACGAACCGCTGCCCCCGCTTCTCTGAAACTTCCTCCACATGCCAGATCAAATCTCTGACACGAACCTGTAGCCCCGTTTCCTCCAGCACCTCCCGCTTGGCCGCCTCCATAGCGTTTTCCCCTTCTTCGATGGCACCTCCGGGAAGCATCCAAATGTCCCTGTCCTCGTGATGCTGACAGACCAGCAACAACCGATCCTGTTCGTCGGTAAGGATAACCCTGACTCCTCCCTGCCACATAGCACTTCCTCCTATCGGATTACCAATGCCCCTGCCACACCCGCAACTACAGTCACGAGGATGGGGTCCGCATGGAACTTTCCGGAAATAAACAAAACAACAACGAAAAAAACTACCGGTAGCAGATTGAGCTGCATCCCCGTTAATATAGAGCCTTGTGCAAGAAAGATCACTGCGGAGAGCAGTAAGCCTACCGTTGCAGGCCTTATCCCGGACAAAACAGCTTTCATAGCCTCGCTTTCCTTGAATTTCACCAGAAAAAGGCTCACTATGAAGACCAGCAGCACCGAAGGCAATACCACTCCCAGAGTAGCCACAGTTGCCCCGGGAATTCCTGCGGATTGATAGCCCACATAAGTAGCAGCATTGATGGCTACGGGGCCCGGGGTTACCTGAGAAAGAGCAACCAATCGGGAGAATTCCTCCGCCGTCATGCCCGTCAACTCATTGGCCCCCTGGTAAATGAGAGGGAGCATGGCATAACCCCCGCCAAAGCTAAAGAGCCCGATGCGAAAGAACAACAAAAAGAGCTGGGTTATCATCATCGATTCTCCACCTCCCTGCGTTTACCATATCGGTATTGAATGTATCCGATCAGCCCCCCCAACACGATGGCATATATCGCATTAGCAGAAAGCAGAACAATAGCAATAAAAGACAGCACAGCGATTGCCCATGCCGTCTTGCTCTTAAGGATGCCTCTCCCCAGCTGAACCGATGTTACAAGGATAAGGGCTACAGAAGCAGCCTTAATTCCTTCAAATGCTCCTGTAATATAGACGTTATCCTCTATTGTTCCCAAGAACATTAAAATGATGAGAATCGTTAAATAAGCGGGAAAAACAAGGCTGAAACAGGCTACTGCGGCACCGGGGATTCCCTTGACCTGCTTGCCGATAAAAATCGCCACGTTGACAGCGAAAGCGCCGGGAAGGGATTGACTGACCGCGATGCAGTCCGTAATCCCCTCTTCATCCGTCCAACCCCGCTTCGTCACTGTTTCCCGTCGAATAGCCGGAATCATAGCATAGCCACCGCCAAAAGTCAGGCTGCCTATTTTCAAAAATGTGATAAACAACTGCCATAGTTCTTTCATATCTGTTTCCCGGTTATTTTAGATAAGGTTTCACAAGCTCAAGTACGGAAGCAGTCGCATCAGCAGCTGTCTTATCCGTGTTCTTCTCATCACCGCGGATTTTATACTCTACCACTCCATCTACGGCTTTCTTTCCCACAGTGATGCGGATCGGTATACCGATGAGGTCTGCATCTTTAAACTTAACGCCGGGCCGTTCATCCCGATCGTCCAGCAGTACTTCGACTCCTTCCGCCAGCAATTCTTCGTAAACCTTTTCTGCCAGCTGCATCTGCCCGGGGTCGGCTGCATTCACTACTGTGATAATGGCGTGATAGGGCGCGACGGCAAGAGGCCAGATGATACCGTCCTTGTCGTGATGCTGTTCCACTACTGCAGCTAGGGTCCGGCTGACACCGATACCGTAGCAGCCCATAATGATGACTTTTTCCTGCATATTTTCATCCTTGTAATATGCATGCATAGACTCACTGTATTTCGTTCCTAACTTAAAGACCTGACCCACCTCGATGCCTCTTGTGATCTTGATATGACCACTGCACTGAGGACATGGATAGCCTTCTTTGATGAGTTTAAGATCTGTGACGATGTCTCCGGTATAGTCCCTTCCGTAGTTCACATTGAGCATATGGTGGTCCACTTTGCACGCGCCGGCGCAGAGATTTTTTGCCCCCGTCAGCTCGCTGTCCACTACGATCTTACAATCGTGAAGACCCACCGGACCGGTAAAGCCTCCTACGGCTCCCGTCTCGTTGCCCATTGCCTCTTCATCGGCGAACTCGATGGCATGCTCAGGAATGCCCAGGGCATTGATCAGCTTTGTCATGTTCAGCTCTCTGTCCCCTCTGATAAAGACGGCCACATAGCGGTATTCCTGTTGGAAGACTTCGAAGAGCAGTGCTTTTATGGTCTGCTTATGGTCAAGCCCAAGGAAGGAGGCTACATCTGCAATGGTTTTGGTACCGGGTGTATGAACCGTTTCCAGGGGAAGCATTTCCGCACCGCCAGGGGCATCATCTACACATGCCGCTTTTTCTGTGGTGGCCGCCATGCTGCACTCCTCGCAGTATGCGATTTCGCTTTCCCCATGCTCCGAAAGGGCACAGAACTCATGAGAGCCGCTTCCTCCGATTGCACCGGTATCCGCTTCTACTGCCCGGAAAGTGAGTCCGCATGCGGTAAAGACTTTTTCATAAGCATCGTACATCTCATTGTAGCTTCTATCTAAGCCCTCCCAGTCCCGGTCAAAGGAATAGGCATCTTTCATGATAAACTCGCGGCTGCGCATGAGCCCAAACCGAGGTCTCTTCTCGTCCCTGTATTTCGTCTGTATTTGATAGAGATTTAAAGGGAGCTGCCGATAGGAATCCACCTCACTGCGAACGATGTCGGTAAAGATTTCCTCATGGGTAGGTCCTAGACAGAAATCTCGATCATTCCTATCCTTGAGGCGCCACATTTCCGGTCCGTAGGCATACCATCTGCCGGATTCCTGCCAGAGCTCCGCAGGCTGAATGGCGGACATGAGTATTTCCTGTCCTCCCTTGGCATCCATCTCCCGGCGGACGATGGCCTCAATCTTCTGCAACACCCGTCTGCCTAAAGGCATAAAACCGTAAACGCCGGATACCAGCTTGCGAATCATTCCGGCTCTGAGCAGCCAGATATGACTGGGTATTTCCGCTTCTGCGGGTACTTCTCTCAAGGTTTTCAAATACATGTTGGTCATTCTCATATGCGTGATTCCTCCTGTATCGATGGCACCGATGCCCTTCTGTAGACTGCGGCAGACGCCATGACGGCAATTCCTTCTCCTCTGCCGCAAAAGCCCAGTCCCTCCGTTGTGGTGCCTTTGATATTTATTCTTGTGTCTTCAATTTTTAATGCAGTAGCGATGTTGGCTTTCATTTCCTTTATGTAGGGGGCGATCTTGGGTCGCTGGGCAATCACTACCCCATCGATGTTTCCAATCTCATATCCGGCCGCTTTCACCGCGGTCCATACCTCTGTCAGAAGAACCAGACTGGAAATATCTTTGTACTGGGGACGGTCATCGGGAAAGTGAGCCCCGATATCTCCCAGGCCACAAGCGCCTAACAAAGCATCCATGATAGCATGGGTCAGCACATCTGCGTCAGAGTGACCTTGAAGGCCAAATTCCCATGGAATGTGGACGCCTCCCAATATAAGCTGCCGGTTTGGGGCAAAAGCGTGAACGTCATAACCCATTCCCATTCTAAAACAGTCCGGCTTAGGGGCCCATCCCATCGTCCCATGAGCAGTTTCAGCGGTTTCTCCTTCCGGTATCACTTGGGCAAATCGAAGATCCTCCTGGGTGGTAATTTTAATGTTGTTATAGTCACCCGGAACGAGAGACACCAAAGTTCCCTGCCGTTGAACCAGTCCTGCGTCGTCCGTTCCCATATATTTATCGGCCCTGGCTTTTCTGTGTGCGCGAAGAAGCTCGGAAAAATGAAAACCCTGCGGTGTCTGTATCGAATAAAGGGACTTCCTGTCCAAACTCTCTTTGACTCGGGAATTTTCCACCCTGGCAATGGTGTCCTTGACAGGTACTCCAAGGGTTGCCGCCCCGGACTCTGCTGCGACCGCCACAAGACGACTGATTCCATCTCCGGAAACAAAGGGCCTGGCTCCATCATGAACCAGCACCAGGTCCGGTGGCGAGAGATCTTGTTGTGCTTTGTTATCCTCACGATTTAGACTGTTCATCACCTTTAATCCGTTGTAAACGGAAGCCTGTCTATTGTCTCCCCCTGCCAGAATGGCTCTGATCTTGGGAAGTTTCCTCTGCTCGACAAATTCCTGATGACAAAATTGCATGTCCTCTTTCTTCACGACAAGATAGATATCATCGATAAAGGGATGTTCCCCAAAGGCTTTCAGCGCTTTTTCCAGGACCATTTCCCTTCCGATGATAGCGTACTGTTTCGAAATGCCGCTGCCCATTCTGGTTCCGGAACCGGCAGCGGCAACTATTACAGCTATCCTCTTGTCTTGGTACATTCTCTATTTCCCCTTTTTGGGTTTGGCGAATATCATCCGGCCGGCTGCAGTCTGCAAAACGCTGGTCACGATTACCGTTACGTTTTGTCCGATGAATCTTTTTCCTTCCTCCACGACGATCATGGTCCCGTCGTCCAAGTAGGCGACCGCTTGGTTGTTTTCCTTACCCTCTTTAACCAGGAAGAGCTCCATTTCTTCGCCGGGCAATACCACAGGTTTCAAGGTGTTAGCGAGCTCATTGATGTTGAGCACCTCAACACCCTTTATTAAGGCCACCTTGTTCAAATTGAAGTCATTGGTTACCACTTTCCCTCCCAGGGTCTGCGCCAGCTTCAAGAGCTTCACATCCACTTCGGGGATCTCTTCAAGAGACTTGTCACCATTGGTGTTATAGATTTCGATACCGTACTCTTTCTGTATCCGGTTCAGAATGTCAAGCCCCCTTCTTCCCCGATTCCGTTTCAGGTTATCCGAGGAATCTGCGATATGCCTTAGCTCAACCAATACAAATTCGGGAATGACAATGCTCCCTTCGATAAATCCGGTTTTCATAATATCGGCAATCCTGCCATCGATAATAACGCTGGTGTCCAGGATTTTCGGAGTGGCATCGCCGCCCTTCCCCTTGGTCTTTGCACCCGCCACGTTTCGACGGGATGCGGACAGAACTGCCAGGATATCTCTCCCCCTGCTCGTAGCAACAAAGACGCCGATATAGCCTAAGAGGAGATAGGTCAACACGGACAGCACAGTCGCTACAAAGGGCAAATTGATGGTCATGTAGAGCTGGCTGATCAAATATGCCAAAAAAAGACCGACAACCAAACCGAATGTACCGGGTACAATATCAGCCGACGGTACCTTCTGCAAGTCAGTTTCGATATCCTTCGCTACTCTTTGTCCGTGCTTTCCGATGCTAGGTGCAATAGTAAAGAAAATAATTGCGGTTATTACAGCACATACAATGCTGAATACGAATTTTTGATTCTCACTAAGAATTAGAACTTCGCCCAAGTTTGTCACGATCATCAATCCGCGAAATAAAAAAGATACACCGTAGCCAAGAAGCCCGCCGCATAGCGTGATGATACCTCTTATTAACTTTTTTATCATTCATTACTCACCCCCTTTCCTTTCTTAATTATTGTACTCTTATACTAGATTGCGGTCTCAATAATCCGGTCCGCTTCCTCATAAGTCATTTTACCCACTAATATCAACTCGCTGATCAGAATCTGCTTTGCGTTGGTAAGCATCTTCTTCTCTCCGGTGGACAGTTTTTTTGTGCGATCTGTTCGAATCAAGTTGCGAACGACCTCAGCTACTTTGCATATATCTCCGGTCTTGAGTAGCTCCATATTTTCCCTATATCTGCGATTCCAGTTGTTGGACATTTCAGTAGAATCTGCGGATAGCAGTTCTACTATCTCCGGAAGACGGGCGCTGGAGATTATATGCCTGACGCCGATATCATCTGAGCTATCAATGGGAATCATGATCTTCATGTCACCACAGGGCACCCGAAGAATATAATACTCCCTCGTTTGCCCGAGTATTTTTTTCTCCTCGATCTCCTCAATAATGCCTGCCCCATGCATTGGATATACTATTTTATCACCGACAGTGAACATCTGACAACCTCCTTCTCGTGTATTCAGTATACAGAATTCGGGTGTCCATGTCAAGAACGCAATTTGATAGTGTATCATATGCGATTTACTATGTCAATAATTAAATTAACAAATAGTTTAGTGGGTTTTTGCGACTAACTGGACGGATCTAGAACCGATCCAAAGGAGCTTTATTGCAAAAGTTGCTTTTTAATTGAGAAGGCGACGGGAGGGGCAATTGACTTGTGATTGAGATGGATAAATGATATTCTATAGCAAATGTATTCAAACCCACATTTGTGGAATTACTTATAGGAGGTCATTTATATGAAAACATTAGTTGGGGCAGTTTTAATCGGGCAATCCGGAGGACCGACCTCTGTAATCAACGCCAGCGCACTGGGTTGCATAGAGGCCGCTTTGGCTTCCGCGAATGTTACAAAAGTATATGGAGCCGCCCACGGCATCAAGGGCATCTTGAATGATAACATCTACGACCTGACGATGGAGGATCGTGAAGAATTATCGCTCATGCGTTATACACCCTCTTCCGTACTGGGCACCTGTCGCTATAAGCTCGCTGATTTTTTAGCGGACGATACGGATTATAAGCGGATTTTAGACGTGTTCACCAAGTACAATATCCGTTATTTCTTCTATAATGGCGGAAACGATTCCATGGATACCTGCAGCAAAATCAGCAGTTACCTTGCTCAGCACAACTACGAATGTCGTGTCATGGGCATCCCCAAGACGATCGATAACGACCTGGCCTGCACAGACCACTGCCCGGGATACGGCAGCGCGGCCAAATATGTTGCGACAACACTTATGGAAGTAGGCCGTGATGCCAAGGTATACGATACCGGGTCCATTACCGTAGTAGAAATCATGGGAAGAAATGCCGGCTGGCTTACCGCGGCCTCTGCTCTATCACGGGTGAGAGACAAAGATCTGGGCCCGGACCTCATCTACCTTCCGGAGGTTTCTTTTGATATGGCTGACTTTATGTCCGATGTCTCCCGGGTTTACAGTGATCAAGGGGATGTTCTGGTAGCTGTATCAGAAGGCGTCAAGGATAAGAACGGTAGCTTTATTTCCTCCTACTTCTCCGACGGCACGAAGGAAAAGGATGCCTTCGGCCATTCGAAGATGGGAGGTCTCGCAGCCAACCTGGCCGAATTCGCTAATTCTAAAATAAAGGCGAAAGTCAGAGGCATCGAGTTGAGCCTTTTACAGCGCTGCGCATCTCATCTGGCATCCGCCACTGATATAGAAGAAGCATACCTGGCTGGGAAGGCCGCCTTCGAGGCAGCAGAGTCGGGAATCACCGATAAGATGGTGACCTTTGTGCGGGATTCCGGTAGTGCCTACCGATGCAAAACCGGTTTGGTAGACCTGATCGAAGTAGCCAATGCGGAAAAGAAGATTCCCAGAGAATGGATCAATGAAGCCGGAAACGGCGTCCTTCAGCCTTTCATTGATTATGCCCTCCCCCTGATTCAGGGAGAACCGGATCGTTCTCTTGAAAACGGGCTCCCCAGATTCACCCACCTAAAGCGCATAAAGGCTACTGTATAAAGCAATATAAGGGCGGACGGGGTCGTCCGCCCTTACATTGCTTTGATGGCTTCGGCCAGGCTCCTCACTCCTATCAATCGAATCTTTTGCGACAGACCGGTAATGCGAACTGCATTTTTCTCAGGAAGGATGATTCGTTCAAATCCCATGCGATCTGCTTCCTTTACGATTTTATCTGCATTGAGAACGGATCTAAGGTCACCTGTCAGGCCGATTTCGCCGATGGCAAGGGTTTTCCTCGCACATGGTATGCGCTTCGTAGTGGAATAGATTGCTAACGCTACGGCCAGGTCTGTAGACGTGCCCTCCGGTCGCAATCCGCCGACGATATTCACATAAACATCCTGATTGATCAGAGAGAGACCTGCCTTGCGGTCAAGCACGGCCAATATCATATTCAATCGGGAGTTTTCAACTCCCAGAGCTGTTCTGCGAGCAAAGCCTATATTTGTCGGTGAGGTTAAGGCCTGTATTTCCAGCAAAAGAGGTCTGGTCCCTTCATAGGCCGCAGTGGCGATTGAACCCTCAGCCCCATCTTCCATGCCCTCCAGAAAGCTTCCGGAAAGGTTTTCAATTTCTATCAATCCCTCCTCCGCCATTTCGAATGCGCCTACTTCGCTGGTGGTACCGAAACGGTTTTTGTAAGCTCGGAGGATACGAATCTCTTGATTTCTCTCGCCCGTAAAATTCAGGACACAATCCACTAAATGCTCTATAATTTTAGGACCTGCCAAATCACCGCTTTTCGTCACATGCGCTACGATAAAGACTGGAATGCTTCTCCCTTTACCGATGCGCATCAGCTCATTGGCGCAGGCCCTCACTTGGGATACACTACCCGGTGCCGATTCCAGCTCTGCCGAATACATAGTCTGGATCGAGTCAATCACCACAAAGCAAGGCTCGAGCTCATCCGTTATACTGAGGATGTTTTCCATATTGGTTTCTGCAAGTAGATACAGGTTGTCCAGCTTGCCCTTGCACACCCGGTCCGCCCGCATTTTAATCTGCTCCTCTGATTCCTCTCCGGTTACGTAAAGCACCGGCCCCCCCATTTCTGCAACCTTGGATGCCGCCTGAATGATGAGCGTGGATTTTCCGATGCCCGGTTCTCCGGAAATCAGAGTGAGAGATCCTTTCACCAATCCGCCCCCCAAGACACGGTTCAACTCGCCTATCCCCGTATCCATTCTGCTTTGAGCCCCCGATTTAACCTCAGACATCTTAACCGCTTTGGACCCCTTCTCGCGTGTCGACCGCCGTCGTTTGTCCTCGCCGGGAGCAGGTAATATCTTTTCTTCGATCATAGAATTCCAGGCGCCGCAAATACATTGTCCCATCCATCTGGGGCTCTCGTTGCCGCATTCCTGGCATACAAAAACGGTAGTAGACTTTTTGCTCATAGCATCCTCTCTAAATTCAGCCACGGGGTCTGTCCCCGTGGTTGGTTATTGAAAAACTCCACTATACAAGCGCACAGTGGAGTTTCTATTTTAATGGATTGATTTATTGTTCTTCGCTCTTTGCCTCGGCAATGATCTTCTCCGCTAAGTGAGTAGGAACTTCTTCATACCGTTCGAAGCTCATGGTGAAGCTTCCCCTTGCCTGGGTCATGGCGCGGAGGGTAATCGCATACTTGAACATCTCTGCCTGAGGTACCTCCGCAACGACTTTCTGACCGACGCCTTCCTGAGGTTCCATTCCCAGGATCTTTCCTCTTCTCTTGTTCATGTCACCCATAATATCGCCCATGTAATCGTCAGGTACCGTAACCTCCACGTGCATTACCGGCTCTAACAGAATGGGTTTCGCTTCCGCTATGCCTTTCTTAAAGGCAAGGGCGGCTGCAATCTTAAACGCCATTTCGTTGGAGTCCACGTCGTGATAGGATCCGTCATAGAGTACCGCTTTCACGTTTACAACCGGGAATCCTGCCAGAGGACCTTTTTCCAGACTCTCTCTCAAGCCTTTTTCAACAGCCGGCACGTAGTTCTTCGGTACCGATCCGCCGAAAAGCTCTTCTGCGAACTCGAAGACCTCCTGGCTTTGCGAGAAGCGAATGTGCACGTCTCCGTACTGACCGGCACCTCCCGATTGCTTTTTATGCTTACCCTGTACATCGGAATTTCCTTTAATGGTCTCTCTGTATGCAATCTTCTGATCCACAAGATCTACATCGACCCCATACTTATCCTTCAGCCTGGCAGTTACAATTCCGATCTGAATGTCGCCCTGGCCGCCGATAAGAGTTTGATGGGTCTCCGCATTTCTCTGCAATGAGAAGGAAGGGTCTTCTTCAATTAGTTTAAGTATTCCGGAGTTGATCTTATCCTCATCGCCTTTCACCTTTGTTTCAATAGCCATAAACAACGATGGTTCCGGGAAGGCTACCGGTGGGAACTCGATAAAGTTAGCTTTATCGCACAGGGTGTCTCCGGTCTGGGTGAACTGCAGCTTCGTAGCAGCTACAATGTCACCGGCTTCAACTGTAGAAGCATCTCCCTGGTTCTTTCCTCTGAGGTAAAAGATCGTACCCATCTTTTCCGGCTTTTCCGCTCTTGCATTGTAGAGCTCAAGACCCTGAGAAATTTTACCGCTTACTAACTTGAGCAGGGAAATTTTCCCTACAAAGGGGTCAGCAAGAGTTTTAAAGACAAAGGCAGAAACAGGTGCATTGACGTCGCATTTTCTCGTCACGGCCTCGCCCTTTGCGTCAACACCAGCATAACCGGGATGATCGCCCGGAGTCGGCGCATACTTCACAATTGCATTGAGAAATTCTTTGACACCCCTGCCATCTAAAGAACAGCAGGTCAATACAGGTGTAATGGATCTTGACGCGATGCCCTTCATCAGGCCTTGATTGAATTCTTCATCGGTGAATGCTTCACCTTCGAAATACTTCTCAAGTAGCGCTTCATCACTTTCGGCAACTGCTTCTGTAAGAGCTTCCTTTACATCGCCTTCTATGGGATCTGTCAACAGGACGACTGAGGTTCCGAACTTGTCTTTCAGGTCTTCTATTACTTTATCTACATCCACATTTTCTTTATCAATTTTATTGATGAGGAAAAATGTCGGAACATTGTATTCCTTGCAGGAGTTCCATGCTTTTTCCGTTCCAACCTGGATTCCGGCAAAAGCATCAACAAGAATAGCAGCGGCTTCAGAGGCTCTCATTGCAGAGTTTACATCACCCACAAAGTCAAAATAGCCCGGCGTATCGATAAAATTGATCTTCATGTTGTTGTATTCCACCGGCACAACGGATGCGTTGATGGAATAGCCTTTTTCTATCTCCATTTTCTCGTAGTCCGATACTGTGTTTCCGTCTTCTACTCTCCCGAGCCTGTTAATCACACCGGTAGCCAGGAGTGCGGCCTCCAAGAACGTGGTCTTACCGCTTCCTCCATGCCCAACAAGTGCAACATTTCTGATTGCATTACTTGTGTAGCCTTTCATCTAAAGCACCCTCCTGTTAATAATATTAAAATGGAATCCCGAAGGATTTACCATAGCATTAAAAGTATATCATTCAATAGGGTAAATGGCAAAGAAAAATTATTACTCTGCCTGTTCTTCCACATATTCCGGACCTTTGAATATAGGAAGCCGGGCGGCTACCATTGTAAATATCGCGGCAAATAAGAGCCGTCCCACAGAGATTACAAGTATATTTGCTCCCGCTGTCCCCCAAATTGCGGTCGTCTCGATGATACCGTGACAAGTGAAGAAAAACACGGCAATCAGTATGAAATCTTTCTTCGGCAATGGGTTTCTGCGGTTCATCTCAATCAGAGTTCCCGTTCCGTAGGTAACTCCCATAACGGTAGCTACAAGCAGAGGCAGGATAGCAGGCGGCGAAAGCCCCAGTACTTTTGTCACGGGGGTAAGTTTTTTTGCAAGCTTCTCCATAACATGGAATACATGAAAGAATTCTATAAGGATCATCAAGGGAATGAGTACCTTTAACACGTTAATAACGGTAGAAAAGCTACCTGTTACAATCTCGTTGAGAATTACAGACCAAGAGGCTGTCATAGGAAAACACCCCCTAGCCGGGAGATAGCCAGACCGACGATAACAGCCCCAAACACCCGGAAAAGAACAAATCTGCCCGCAGGCAGACCGATCTGTCTGCTCAAGGCATACTCCACCGGTAGCGAATGGCATACGAGTCCGATCATAGCGATTGTCGTAATCTCTGCTGTAGTAAACCCAAATTGGGAGGCAGTGGCAATGGCGCCATACTCATCCGTAAACAATCCGGTGATGAGCGGAACAACCGCTTCTCCGGGCAGTAGGAAAAACCTCATGGCAGGCTCGAAGAGTCTCTCTAAGAAAGCCATGACAGGTGAGTACTTGATGATCACCACAAAGGCATAAACAGGTAAAACCACCTTCATCAATGTTAGGGTGGTTTTGACTGCTTTAATCGTGCCGTCTTTTATTGTCTGAATCACTAAATTCATTGATTTCTCATTCTCTGTTGCTAAATGCGCTAAAAGTCAGCTGACTTTGGCGTTCTTGGGAAGGGCAGTACGTCACGTATGTTAGACATTCCCGTAATGTACATGATGATCCTCTCAAAGCCCAGTCCGTAACCTGCGTGCTTGACACCACCATACTTCCTCAAGTCCATGTACCAGCCATATTCCTCTTCCGGAAGCCCCGCTTCTTTTATGCGCTCGCCCAGGACATCATAGCGCTCTTCCCTCTGGCTGCCTCCGACAATCTCTCCCACTCCGGGAACCAGTAAATCCATTGCGGCAACTGTCTTATCGTCATCATTGAGGCGCATGTAAAAGGCCTTGATCTCCCTGGGATAATCGGTGACAAATACAGGCTTCTTAAATATCTTCTCTGTAATGAATCTTTCGTGCTCCGTCTGAAGATCGATCCCCCACTCCACCGGATACTGGAAACTCTCCCCGGAGCTCTTGAGCATCTCAATGGCCTCCGTATAGGTGATCCGCTGAAAGTCTGAATTGGCCACATTCTCCAGCCGATCCAGGAGGCCTTTATCCACGAATTCATTGAAAAACGCCATTTCCTGGGGAGCATTTTCTATGACGAATCTCACGATGTATTTAATCATTTCCTCTGCCAGGTCCATATTATCCGACAGATCGGCGAAGGCCACCTCAGGCTCGATCATCCAGAATTCGGAAGCGTGTCTTGAGGTATTGGAATTCTCCGCTCTAAAAGTGGGACCGAAGGTGTAGACCTTGCGGAATGCCAGTGCGAAGGCTTCCGCCTCTAACTGTCCGCTTACAGTTAAGTTCGTAGGCTTGCAGAAAAAGTCCTGACTGTCATCAATCTTGCCATCCTCTGTGCGCGGCGGGGAATCCAAATCTAGGGTTGTCACCCGGAACATCTCCCCGGCGCCCTCTGCATCGCTGCCCGTAATAATGGGAGCGTGTACATATACAAAGCCTTGCTCCTGGAAGAACCGGTGAATGGCGTAGGCCACTAAGGATCTCACCCGGAAGACAGCAGAAAAGGTATTGCTTCTAGGGCGGAGATGGGCGATTTCTCTGAGAAACTCTAGGCTGTGGCGCTTCTTCTGCAGTGGGTAATCCGCCGCGGAACCCGCTTCGACAATCACTTCTGTCGCTTTGATCTCAAAAGGTTGTTTGGACTCCGGAGTCAATACGAGCGTGCCTTTCACCGACAAACCGGATGCTATAGAAACCTTGGCAATCTCGCTGAAGTTATCAATGTTACCCTCTTCATATACCACTTGAATGGATTTGAAGCAGCTCCCGTCGTTGAGTTCGATAAAACCGAATTTATTGGAGCTGCGATTGGTCCGTACCCATCCGCTAATCTGCACTTCTTGATCGGCAAACTTCTCCGGGGCATCATATATTTTTTTTACTGATAAATCTTTCATATATTTGTACCTTTATTTCTTATTTGAACACTTATATATAAAACAAGTGCAAAACTCTAGACATTGTCCCTGGGGCCCCCGCAAAGCGTAGCTTTGTGGGGAGAGGAGGATTAACGCAGCGTGCGAGCTTTCACCGTTACGGTGAAACAAGCGAAGCGGAGTTCAATCCGACGACATAGCTATACGGAATTTTAACAAGCTTAAAGCGGTTTCATGGTTGGGAAGAGTATAATGTCCCGTATCGACGCCGCATCCGTAATCAACATAATTATCCTGTCAATGCCGATACCCAGTCCACCAGTCGGCGGCAACCCCACTTCTAACGCATTTACGAAATCCTCATCCATGGGATGCGCTTCATCGTCCGATCCATCATCCAGTTGAGCCTGCTGCTCCTTGAATCGATTGTACTGGTCAATGGGGTCGTTGAGCTCGGAGAAGGCATTGGCGATCTCCCATCCGTTGATATAAGCCTCGAATCTCCTCGTGATTCGGGGATCCTTGGGATCCCGCTTTGAAAGCGGCGAAATTTCAACGGGATGTCCCGTGACGAAAACGGGTCCATCCAGGTATCCCGGTACATCTTCGCAATATGCTTCAAACATTTCGGCGATAATCTTGCCCCGCGAAAGATCTTTGACTTCCGCCTTGTCCATACCATAAGCAATAGCGACTTTCTGCGCCTCTTCGTCGGTGTCGATCTTCAAAAATTCCACACCTGTAATTTCTGCAATCGCTTCTGCCATATCTAACTTTTTCCATGGTGGTGTGAGGTCAAAGGTTTTCCCCTGATACTCGATAACCATCGACCCGTTGGTCTTAAGCGCTGCCTGAGATACCACCTGCTCAGTGACATCCATTACGCTCTCCATGTTGCCGTAAGCCATGTAGCATTCCATCGACGTATATTCAGGGTTGTGGTTTCTATCCATTCCCTCATTCCGGAACATCTTTCCCATTTCATATACTCTGTCAAGGCCACCTACAATTAATCTCTTGAGATACAACTCATTGGAGATGCGCAGCTTCATATCCAGGTCTAGGGTGTTGTGATGGGTTTCGAAAGGCCTGGCATTGGCGCCGCCGGCGATGGTTGTCAAAATCGGCGTATCCACTTCGAGGAATCCGTATTGTTCCTCTAAAACACGCTTGACTTCGTGAATGATTTCCGACCGCTTCCGGAACAGAGCCGCCACATCCGGGTTGACGATGAGATCAACGTATCTCTGGCGATAGCGTATATCCATGTCCTTCAGTCCGTGCCACTTGTCGGGCAGAGGCTGAAGAGCTTTGCTCATCAACACAAGGTTTTGGCATTTGATAGATATTTCACCATGTCTGGTGCGGAACACCTCTCCCTCAACCCCTACGATATCTCCAATATCATAGGTAAGAAATATTTCATATTCTTCCGGCGTGATTGCATCCTGCCGGACATAGACCTGAATCCGCCCTTGCTTGTCCTGAATATCAATAAAGGAAGCTTTGCCCATCTGCCTCTTGGCCATGATCCTTCCTGCAATTGAAACTCTCTTTCCTTCCATGGACTCGAACTGATCCTTGATATCACCGCTGTGATGGGTTACATCCCAAGTTTCCACAAGGAAGGGATTTCTCCCTGATTCCTGCAGCTTGGCCAACTTTTCCCGGCGGATCCTTCTCTGCTCGCTGAGGTCCATTTCCTGTTCCAAATCTGTGTTTTCCGTGTTTACGTTTCTCTCTTCACTCATACCCCTACCTCCAGAGCCTTTATCCGCCTCTATGCTGCCGGTGTTACTCTCTGGCAACATTATTTATAAATTTCGACGACTTCATAGCGAACGATTCCATCAGGCACGTTCACTTCTGCAATCTCTCCTACTTTTTTTCCCAACAGCTGCTTTCCAACTTCCGACTCATTCGAAATCTTTCCTTCGAATGGATCTGCCTCAGTGGAGCCGACTATTATAAAGTCTATAATATCGCCGGCGGGCAGCTCTTTTATCTTTACGTTGAGGCCGACATTGACCCGGTCATCCGGAATCTGGCTGTGATCAAGAATCTTGGCATTCCGAATCATATGCTCCAGCTTCATGATGCGCTCTTCCAGCTCCGCCTGCTCGTTCTTTGCAGCATCGTACTCGGAATTCTCGGAAATGTCACCGTAAGAAATCGCCTCTTTGATCCTCTCTGCAACCTCTTTCCGTTTCACTGTAACCATATCATCGTACTCCGCAACGATATTATCATACCCTTCTTGCGTCAATAGAATAACTTCGGACATTGAAATTTTCCTCCACTTCGGCGAAGGAGGCAAACAAGTTGCCCCTTCAGATTGTTTTAATATTATATTTGTGCTGCAATATTTTATGTCAATTGGCTGTCTATATGCCGGTTATTGTACAACAGCGTCAATTAAAAGTCAAGGTGAACATGGTAAAATACGGCAGGCAGAAGGACTGCCTTAAATCGTCAAATTCTCTCTGTCATACAACTCTTTTATAACATCGCGCAGATCCGTCACCGTGGCAGCTTGGTTAACCTTACGACGCAACTCTGCAGCCCCCGGTGTTCCCTTAAGGTACCAGCCTACGTGCTTTCTCATTTCCTGAACTGCCCGGCTCGGACCCTTCTCCTTAACCTGCAGATCCATGTGCCGCAAAATTGTTACCGCCTTTTCTTCTGCCGGGGCAACTGCGGGTAAAGGACACCCGTTATATATACTCAGTGCATCCCTGAAGATCCAAGGATTTCCCAGAGCGCCCCTGGCTATCATGACAAAGTCGCAGCCGGTTTCCTCAAGCATGCGGTTGGCGTCCGCCCCTGTAAAGATGTCACCACTTCCGATAACAGGGATAGACAGAGCGGCCTTAACCTCAGCAATTGCATTCCAATCGGCCTTACCGCTATACATCTGCTCTCTGGTCCTTGCATGCACTGCCAAAGCAGAGATGCCTGCCTCCTGCATTTTTAGACCAAACTCCCGGAGATTAATCCTGCTCTGATCCCAGCCAAGCCTGCACTTGACCGTAATAGGCTTTGGCTGCCTACCCTCTCTTACCGCTACCTGCCTTTCCGATCGGATCATCGCCGTTGCAACAGAAACCGCAAGCTCAGGATCCTTCATCAGGGCTGCCCCTTCACCGTTCTTTGCCACCTTCGGTACCGGACAACCCATATTCACATCGATCATGCAGTTACCTCTGTCAGATAGCTTTTCCACTGCCCAGGCCATGATATCCGGTTCCGATCCGAAAAGCTGGTAAGCAATCGGTGCCTCTTCAGTATGATAACTAAGGAGGGATTCCGTTTTCTTGCCGTCATAATAAAGGCCCTTGGCGCTGACCATTTCCGAATAGACCAACGCGGCCCCCTGTTCCTTGCACAGTCTCCGGAAAGGGCTGTCCGTGATTCCGGCCAATGGGGCAAGGAGAAAGGGATTTTCCAAGACAACACTGCCAATTCTGTATTCCTTTTTTTTGTTTCTCTCCATATGTCTTCCAACTTCCCCTTTACGTTTTTAAAAATTAGACATCAAATCCTGGTCGACACATGGATGTGTCCCATCTGTGCAATTTTTCAAGTAATACGTCTTAAATATCCATTTTTTAGGACATTCGGTGCAGACTTTCAATTTATACGTGGAAATATAGGGGTGTTTCCTCTATATTCCACGTACAACTTGAATTTTTGCTCACTTGGAAGCTGATTTAGCCACAATGTTGGTACAAGTTGAATTTTTGCACATTCAGTAACAAGTTTGGACGTCAACGGACTTTGACGCTTTGGGCCTTCTGTAGAGCAAAAATCAACTATTTGGCCCCTAGGGGTTGTTTAGTTGATTTTTGTTCCATTTTAAAAAACCGTTATCTTTAACCGTAGGTATGTTCCCTTGTGTGACACTTAAGGGACCGTCCCATGTTCGATTTTACGTTTAGTAACCGCCAAACATGGATAGCAGTACGCCTGCAGAAACAGCAGAGCCAATAACACCTGCTACGTTGGGACCCATTGCGTGCATCAGCAGGAAGTTGCCCGGAAGCTCCTCTTGGCCGATCTTCTGAGACACACGGGCTGCCATGGGTACAGCGGATACACCCGCCGATCCGATCAAGGGATTGATGGTCCCCCCAGACATCACATTCATCAGCTTGGCGATCAAAAGACCTCCTGCTGTTCCAATCATGAAGGCTGCGACTCCCAGCACTATGATCTGTATCGTATCCAGCACCAGGAAGGTGGGGCCCACTGCAGAAGCTCCTACCGATACTCCCAGGAAGATTGTGACGGTATTCACTAAAGCATTGGCAGCAGTATCGGACAGACGTAGGGTTTTCCCACTCTCTTTGAACAGATTGCCAAGCATCAGCATGCCTACCAGCGGCGTAGCCGGGGGCAGGATCAGCGATACCACCGTGGTCACCATAATGGGGAAAATAATCTTCTCACGTTGGCTGACCGGCCGTAGCTGCTGCATCTTGATGGTACGCTCTTTCTTAGTAGTCATTAGCCTCATAATTGGTGGCTGGATCACCGGCACCAGTGCCATATAGGAATAGGCCGCCACCGCTATGGCTCCCAGAAGATGGGGTGCCAATTGCGTAGTTATAAAGATTGCCGTAGGGCCGTCTGCTCCACCGATGATGCCAATGGAAGCCGCTTCCTGAGCGTTAAAACCCGCTAAGAGAATGGCTCCTAAAAAGCTTGAAAAGATGCCAAACTGTGCACCCGCTCCAATCAAGAGAGATCTGGGGTTTGCAATCAGTGGGCCAAAGTCCGTCATAGCTCCAACACCCATAAAGATCAGAGGCGGCAGAATGCCCATTTTATTCAGTTGATAGAACCAGTAAAAAAGTCCTCCTTCATCAAACATCCCTGACAAAGGCAGATTGGACAAGAGCATTCCAAACGCAATGGGTACCAGCAGCAGGGGCTCAAACCCCCGATTGATAGCCAAATAAAGAAACAGCATGGCCACACCGATCATGATGGCACTTTTGTAATCCATATTCAAAATACCTGTAGTGCTGAAAAATTTCATCAAGGTATCTATGATCATTTCATTTCTTCCTCCCTTTCTATTTTTCCGGAAACCCCGGAGATTTTAATCCGAGGCATTACTTAAGGGAGAGCATTACATCGCCGGTGTTGACCGACGCACCCTTCACTACCTGTACCGTATCCACTACACCTGCTCTTGGCGCCATAATTTCATTTTCCATCTTCATGGCTTCCAGCATGACCATAATCTGGCCTTCTGTTACGGAATCTCCTGCCTTCACTCTTACATCCAGGATGGTCCCCGGCATGGGAGCTTCAATGGTCATAGCATCGGCTGCGGGTGCTGCTGCCGGAGCCGGAGCAGGGGCTGCTGCGGGAGCCGGGGCAGCTGCAGGAGCAGCTACGGGTGCGGGGGTAGCTACGGGAGCCGGAGCGGCTACGGGTGCGGGTGCGGATGCACCACTGCCAACTTCTTCTACTTCAACTGCATAAGCCACACCATTTACAACGATATTATATTTCTTCATCTCTTTATCTCCTTAATTTATTGATTATTCAGCGCTAGGCTAAAACTTTCTACTGTCGATGCATTCTGCAGAGCCTGCAGCGTTCCAGGGCGTGCGGTTGCCGGAAATCCGTTCAATCTTGCGAATTCTAAGCTTGCTCACCACTTCTGCCCCTTGGCTTGCGGCAATGGCGGCCATAAGTACGGCTATAAGCTCTTGCCCGGAACTAGCAGGTGCAGACGCAGCAACGGGTTGTGAAGCGGGTGTTTCTGCTGCTGGTATTACTCCTACGGATTTGGCAGGTGTGCTTTCTTTTCGATTCGGCTTGTGCATGATTTTAGTCATCAAAGCAATGATTGCCCAGAGCAATATTAAGACCGCAAAGGTAGTACCCATACCCATCA
>Ga0265293_10006082_pt1 | contig 19602 bp, 11 predicted proteins | sample Munlanlewell138R_FD_192505 | JGI IMG/M metagenome (GOLD analysis project Ga0265293, IMG submission 192505) | Leachate microbial communities from a municipal landfill in Southern Ontario, Canada - Leachate well 138R | ecosystem: Engineered > Solid waste > Landfill > Unclassified | place: Canada... | reverse complement strand
CTTGCTGCACCTGTACCAGCTGAAGCAAGAGAACCTATACCAAGTTTTCCACCAATTTTACCTAATAAGTTACCACCAATTCCTTGTAACTTTTCTGATCCCCAATCTTTTAGTTTGTCCATTCCAAATCCTTTAATACTATCAACTAAACCTGGGTCAGATTCAGCTAATTCTTCTTTAGCTTTTTTTTGTGCTATCTTTGCTTGATAATTAGGGTCGTCTAATCGTTTTAAATTTTTAGCTCGTTTTCTTTTAGATAAGTAAGTAGAAAATTTACCAAAAAGATCTTTAGCCCCTTTCTTTAATTTATTTTTAAATTTTCCACCTATTACACTTGTAAGCATTTCAGGATCAGTTGCAGCTAATTCAAGAATTGCTTGTTCTTTTTCTTCTTCTTTAGCTTTATCTTCCTCTTTACTTTCAGGTGATTTTATTCCTAAAAATTCTTTCATAGTACTATTTAAACTTTTAATTTCAGCTAATTGTTCTTCAGCTACAGATAATTGTTTTTCTGGAATTGCAGACGAATCTCCATATACTCCAGCTTTTTTCATTCTTTCGTCTATAGCTTTTCTTTGTTTTTCTTTTTTAGAACCACCTGTTATAAAACTAAACATATAACCAAGAAGACTTTTTTGTTTATTTTTTTGGTTTCTTTTGATTAGATCTTCTCTTAAATTATCTATATCTTTATCATCTAAACCAGATCCTTTTAAGTATGGAACCATCTCTTCAAACTTATCTTGTTCCATTCCACTTCTTACTAACATTTTCTTGAAAATAAACATTTTAGTTTTATCTTTTATTTTTTTTCCAGTTTTATATATACTCTTCATTATAAATTTACCAGTACCAACAACAGCATCCTTAGTTAATTTACTTACTTTAGATATACTACCAAAAATAGCTTTACCTAAAGTCATATGATTAGCTCTTCTAACTAATTCTAACCATTGTTGATGGGCATCTTCTTTATCTTTTGGATTTAAGTAATCTAAATATAAAGCTCTATCTCTGACTAAATCTTCTTCAGTTATCATACCCATATCTATTTTTCTTTTAAGAATAAATACATCTGCTTTTTTAGCAGCCCACCCAGCTATAGATACAGGTAGATCTAATCTAAAAATAGTTGCTGTTTTTCTAAAAGCTTTCATATGAGAAAAAGCTTCTTTCATTGATATTTCTTTTTCTTTTTCTTGAGCGTATTTATTCATTTCAATCCAAAATTTCTTTTCTTGTTTAGGGTCATTACTAATTCTTAAACCTTCTTCATCAAAACTATTCTTAACTTGTTTAACTATTTCGATAGGAGAGTCTTTAGAATCACCTTTAATCTTTTTTAATATTTCTCTCTTTATTTTAAACTTTACTCTAGTTTCTTTAAAAGTTTGGTTTACTTTATCTTTTATACCTCTTAATATTCTAAAAGGTACTGCATTTTTGACAGTTAATTGAGCAAAAGCTTTAAGAGATGTACTTTCAACCATAGCGTTTTCTATTTTAGCAAAATCACCTGGCATTAAAACATGTGCATACTTTTCTTTTATTTCATTAAAGGCTTCTCTACTTAACAATCCTGTTCTAGCTTTAGCATAAAGATATGTATAAAGTGCTTTATTCTTTGTAGTTTGCCATAAACCTTTTCCAAACTCTTTTATATCTTTTACTAGTTTATTTTTCTTTACTAAATAATCTTGAATATCTGAAACATTTCCTTCTATCTTTTTTTCTTCAGCTTTTAATAAAAGTTCGTTATACTTTTTTTCACCTATTGTATTCTTCAACCAACTTTCTATTTCAGGTACAAGCATATCTTGATAAGTTAAAACATCTTTATTTATACTCATTTCACCTAGCTTAAATACAAAAGGTTCAGCCCATTTAGTAAGTTTTGATTTAACTTTACCAACAATTTTGTTAGAAACGGTTTCTCTCAACTTATTAAATTTAAAAGAAATAAAGCTTTTTACACCTTGTAACACACCTTCCTTTTCAATCTTAAAATTTAATTCTTCTAGTTCTTTAGAAACCATAATGTAAGCTTTTTCTAAATTTTCAGGAAGATTTTCTAACCCTTTTTCTAATTCTTCTTTTCCTTTCAAACCTTTTCCATATAAATTTAAAGCAGTTCCTTCAGCTTTTGTCTTAAAATTATCAATAACATTTTGTACTTTCTTTTTATCAAATACATTATTTATTTTATTTAACTTATCTAATCCCCAAGCTTTAACAGCTTCTTTTTTTATAACAAATTCACCATTTTGTAAAAATGCTTTTATATCTTCTTTAGGTGCTATTTTTTTTTCATCTTCAGTCATGTCTGTAGAGGTTGATAAATTACTAGCTAATCCACCTTCTTGAAATTTAGGTGTATTATCTGAATCTTTTCCAAATTTAGAAAAAGATTTTTTAATACTTTCTATCATACCTGCAACTTTAACACCTGCTTTAGTTTTCTTCAAGTTATCTATAAGATCATCATCACCCATAAACGGATCAAGCATTCCTTCTAATTGTTTCTTTAAATAATAATTTTCCGTTTCTATAACATTTCTTCCTTCATACTCTCCATCACTCATAAAAATATTACTCTTTGGAAGAACTCTATCTATAGGTTTATCTTCTAAAGATAAATAATTTTCACTAACATACATCTCTCTTATTTTCATTAAAGTATCTGTAGATGCGTCATTAGCTATATTACCTATTTTTTCTTCTACCTCTAAATTATATTGTTTTATTACTTCCTTTTTCTTTTTTTCATCATTTCTTGCAGCTTTTAAATGACCAAAAAACTTAGTTCTAAGTTTATTTAATTCTGCTAACAGTCTTTCAGCACTTTTACCTTCTATTCCTTTCTCTTTCATTTGTTCTATAAAATCTTGATCAAATGATTTTTGTTCTTCTTCTGTATTTTGTTTAATTAAATCATTTTTTTCTAAATATTTTGAAATACTTGTCTTAAAGCTATCCAAATATAATTTATTCTGTTTTTTATATAATTCATTACTTGCACTCACTACATTTACTAAATTAGCTGATCCGTTTCTTTGATATTCTTTGACCATTTCATAACTTTCTATATTTGCATTTGAAAGAGATGCTTGTAAAATTCTTGGATCAACTCTTCCAGAAATAAATTCTTTAGCAAATTCTTTACTATAAACATTATCTTTATCTATAATTCCATATCTTAATAAATCATTAAATAAATCTTTTTGATCTTCTATATTACTAAGTTTATAATCATATAATTTTATATTACTTGAGATTAGTCTAAAAATAAAATCATTTTTAGCATTATTATAATCTCTGGAAGAAAAATCTCCAAACTTTTTAGTAATAGTTTCTTTTACAGCTTCAGATAATTTTTCCTCATATTTATCATCTAAAGAATAAGAAGAAATTATAGAACTTTTTATTCTACTTTCTCTTTCTTTTATTTCAAATTCTAAAGTTTTAAATTTACCTTCGTCATCACTCCAAATAATCTCCCTACCAGCTTTTAAATCTACGCCAAGTCCTTTAGCTAAAGATTCGTTAGCATTTAATATTTTAGAAAGATAAAAAGGAATTACTTTATTTATTACATTTCTTGTAGAACCATCAAATGGCACAGCGCCCTTTTCATATTCTAAACTTTCCGTACCAAATCCAGAAGTTGAAAATTTTTTGGTTTTATCTAAACCTTTAAAAAAATCCCCAAACATTGAAAGAATAGGGTTATCTACACTATCAAACTTTCCAAGATATTCTGGAAGGGTTGAAGAAATGGAACTAACCATTTTATCTAAACCTTTTATTTTTTTAAACCATTTTTGTTTTTTAAAACTAGGTATGATAGCTTCCTTCATTAAAGCACCAAATGGGTTTGCAGCTATATTTCTTAACATAGCATATAAACCCATACTTCCCTCACCGAAGTTATCTTCAAACCAATCATTTAATTTACCAGCTATGCCAGTTTTTTCATCAGCATAACTACTTCCACCTTTAGAGTTTCTATAAACACCTGCAAATTCATTACTTTCACTTAATAATATTTTAACATTTTCAAGCGTTTCACCCATTGCTTCAAAAAGTCTTTCAGATTTATCATAATACTCTTCAGCTCTTTTATAATGAGTTTGCACTACACTGGTTTGAAATGCTAAACTTTGAGAGGTAGTTTTATAAATCATTCCTAAACTTGAAATAATATTCTGATTAAAAATGGAGTCCATAATTATTTTAGTTTTATTATTTGCTAAAATATTCTCTTCAGTTAAATCTTTCTTTTTTGAGGAAATTGGTTTAGATAATATACTAGTCTTTTCAGAAGGTGACTCATTCCCGCTTTCTTCCATTCCAAAATCATCACCCATATCACCGAAATCATCCCCTTCTTCTTTTCCTCCAAAATCCCCGAAATCATCAAAAGACATATCACCTGATTCAAATCCCATACCTTGCATCATTACTTCTTCTTCTCTTTGAGTATTGTAGAGGTTTCCAGATTTTAAATCAGTAATAGCATTCTTTGCTCCAAACAAGACTACATCATCCCATACTTTAGTTTTTGTTTTTCTTCCTACTTCTCTGAATGTTTTAAGAGTATCAGCAAGTGGACCTCCACCTTCTGTGAACGCTCTTTTAATAGCTGAGAAGGCTCCTCCAAAAGCAGGAAGATCTTCTATAAAAGCATCAAAAGAAGCTTTTGCAATAGATTTAGTAACATTAACACCCCATAACTTAGTGTGCTTATAATCGTTTTTATCTTTTGTTTTTTTAAATGATTTTAACTTTTGAGTATCTTTGATAGTTGCCATATCAATATCTCCTGTTTAATATAATTTATATTAATTAATATGTTTAACCTAAATAAAAAAAAGATAAGGGAAAAATTAATTTCCCTTATCTTTTTTCTTTAATAAATCATATATTTTTATAATTCGAAATGATTAATTCTCTTTTCTTTCTAGACATATCCAATACTATTTGTTCACTTATATTAGTTAAACTACCCGTACTTCCTAACATAATTACATAATAATAAATTTTAAATACTTTTTTATTCATTTCTTTTAAATTTTCTTCTTTATTTTCTAATTTATTAGAAGTCTTAATATGGTATTTTCTATTAGGAAAAATTCTTCGAATATCAGTTAATTCCTTTATAATATTCATACTTATTAAATGATAATTAATTATATTTTTGTCAAATAATTCGTTAAATTTATATTCTTTCCATTCTACTAAATTTCTATCACACAATTCTTTTATATAACCCATTAATGTATTTGTATAATTAAATACATCCACAAATTCTTTTAAATCTGAATAAAGAGTATCAAAAAATTCAATAACTTCTTCGATTGTATGAAATAAAAGTTTTTCAAATTTAGGAAAAAAAATATCAAGATTATTTAAATCAAAATCTTCTTCTTTTTTATGGAAAACTTCCATAATATCTTTAAAATGTTCTTTATAATATGCTAAAAGATTATTATTTATACTAGCTTCACAAAATATCATAGTACGACTCCTTTAAATAAAAAAAAAGACCCCTCATAAAGAGGAGTCTTTTCTTAATTTATTAAGATCAATTTTAATTATTTTCTATTTCTTTTTTTTCTTCTTATCTTTTCCACCGACTACTTCAGTATGCCAATCAGGATCAAGAACTTTAGAGATATTAATACTCTTCATTCTAAGACTAATCTTTTCAGGAATAGATATTGTTTCTTCAGTTTTAGGATTTCTTCCTTCCTTAGCAGCTTCTTTGACTGATTTAAAATAGATACTAACAGGATGTTTATCACCCTTAATAGTAAGTGTTTTTCCTTTCTTTGCTATTTCAACAAGCTCATCAGCAAACTTATTAAAAAGTTTTCTGATATCTTCAAGAGACATCTTAATATTAAGAGTCTTTTCAGCATATGCCTGAAGGTTTTTCTTCATAATATCTGAAGTTGTTTCTGTTGAAGCTTTTGAATTTTTCTTTCCTTTCTTAGCTTTCTTTTCTTCTTTTTTAGGAGCTTTCTTTTCTTCTTTCTTAGCTTTCTTTTCTTCTTTCTTAGGCGCTTTCTTTTCCTCTTTCTTTTCTACTTTCTTTCCTTTCTTAGGCTTTTCTTCTTCTTCATCTTCGTCATCTTCATCGTCATCATCGTCTTCTTCGTCATCATCACCTTCTTCGTCATCATCTTCTTCGTCATCATCGTCTTCTTCGTCATCATCGTCTTCTTCGTCATCATCATCATCATCATCATCTTCTTCGTCTGCTTTTTTCTTAGCATTAAGAAGCTCTTCTTCCTCAAGTGCCTTAATTTCTTCAAGTGTGAGATTTGAACCAAAGTTCTTCATTTTCTACTCCTTTTTAATAGACTATAAAAAAGTGGCAACCGCCAACTTACTTAACCAATCTTTTATTAAAATTTAATGTATATAGAAGTGTTATTTAAAATTTTATTTACCCCTTCTACTTTTTTTTTAAAATTAAAAAATTATATATAATGCTTAAAATATTTTTTTTAACATATTAGTTTAAGAACTAAAACTAATAACTCAAATTTCTATTTAAATAATATAAATTTGAAAACTTATTTTAAATTTTGCTATTTATTTATTTTAAACAGATTATTAAATTCAATTAATTAATAGGAGGTATTTCATGATTCCTTTAGATAAAGTTCCAAAGAATAAAATTATATTTAGGAAAGATATTTTATTGTATGAAGGAAATAAAAAATTTAAAAATGCAATTTTTTATTTTGGTAATACAAAAGAAAAATTTGAGGAAATATATAAAAATGATTTATTTAATTTAAGTTACTATCAATCGACTTATATACCTAAAATACTCCAAATAAAAGAAACTAACAAAAGAAAGAGATTAGATAGAGATAAATATTATACTTATTTAGATACAAAAATACCACAAATTAAATTTAAAAAAATAGATTTAAAAGCCTACAGTCAAAGAAATTTAATTTTTGATACTTCCCTTTATTTTAATTTTCATAGAAAATATTTGAAAAAAATGGGAAAGAAAAAAATAAATAGTTGGCAGGAAATGGTATATGATTATTTTTTAAACTCAGAAGAATTAAAGGAAAACTATGATACATATATTTTTATGTATCCTTTAGATTTTAATTTTAATGATTTTGATACTGTTTATACTAAATTAACACATCCTAATCCTCCGACTATGAATATAAATAGTTTCACTCAATTTTATAATTTTATACAAACAATTATAGGTAGCCCTGAAGATAAAATAAAAGAAACTTCGGACGAATTTAAATTAAAGAAAAAAATTAAAGACACTCTTAAAAATAAAAATATCTATTTTATTTTATTTGATGAAAAGAGAGATGCTCTAATTGTATTTGATAGAGAAGCTGACTTTCAAAAAATGCTTGCACCTAAAATTCGAACTTTAGTAAAAATGCATATAGGTAATTTAGATTTTTCCGAAGAGGAAATGAAAGAAGTGCCTGAACTTCAAGTAACTAAATCTTTAAGACAAAAAATAGCTGAAAAGATTGGAATTGAAGTGAAAGATGCCCCAGATGATGAAAATGAAGAAAGAGAAGAAGTTAAAGAAAAAATAGTTGAAAAGAAACCTAATTATAAATATCATTTTGATTTTGTGAATAAAATTAAAGGTATTTTTACTAAAAATAATTTAGATTTAAATAAAAGTTTAACAGTATCTAAATTAGTAAAAAATATAGAAACAAAAAAACCTAAAACATCTAAAGAATTAACTACTATTATAAAAAGTGATGAAGATTATCAAGATGCTATTAAAACTATACAAGAGTTAAAATCTAAAGAAAATAAAAAAACTAATAAAGAATTAACTATCCTAAGAAATTTTGAAAAAGAACAAAAAGAAGTTAAAATAGATGATAAAAAATTAAATGATATATTAAACGACTTAATAGAAGAAGATAATATAGAGTCTGAAGAAATAAAATCTAATTCTTTAAATAAGTTCAATAAAAAAAGTTCATCTATTACTTTTACTGAAGTTTATAATAAAAGTCTTTATAAAAAAGATTTAATTAAAACATTTGCATATTTTAGTGATAAAAGGGTAGAAGATAAATATTTCATAAAAAATGTTAAAATTGAAGATGTATCTGATGAACAAAATTTTGTAGAAAGGTGGCAAGTTACCTATAGTTCTTTAGGAAGAAGAAAAACAACTATTTCTTTATTAATTCCTATTTTATTTGACAATAATTTTATCTTTATTAACTCTTCTAAAAAGATTATAGAAAATCAAATAGTAAATTTACCTATAGTAAAAAATGACCCCAACTCAGTAATTATTGCAACCAACTATAATAAATTATTTATAGAAACTTTAGGTACTAAATTTAATCCTAGAATTGAAAAGATTAAAAAATATTTAGAAGCAGAAAAAGATAATTTGAAGAAATCAAAATTAAATATTATATTTGGTGATAATTTCACAGCTAATAATAAATTTATCAATACTTTAGAATATAACTACTTATCAAAATTTTTATTTAAAATAACAGATGATGATGATGTAATTTTATTTAATAGAGAAACTATTAAAAGCGATTTATATAAAATTAAACTAAATGTTGAATTTAACGATAATGATTATTTCCCTTTAGGTTATAATCTAAAAGAAAAAATTCTTTATTTATGTAAAATTAAAGACGGAACGATTTATGTAAAAAATAATAAAAAAGAAGTTTTAATTGATGACTCTCTTACAAACTTTTTAGTAAGAAAAGTATTTACAGCATATGATAAAAATGCTATAGAAAAATTAAATAATATTACAGTTGGAAAAGCTTATATGTATTCTTTAGTAAAAATCCTTAATAGAAAAGTTCCAATGATAATTCTTTTATCTTTTTATATAGGATTTTTAAAAATATTAGATATGTATAATATTAAATATACTTTAGTAAAATCTAAACGAACAGAATCAAGTGAAGATTTAATGAATTATAGGTATGTAAAATTTAAAGACGTTTATCTTAAATATAAAGCTGAAATCAAAAATGAATTACTTATGAATGGTTTATTCAATCTTAATTTAAATGAAATAGAATTAAAAGATATGGAAGATGAAAAAATTTATTTTGATTATTTTGAAGAAGCTTTTAGAAGTAGAAATGTGGGAAAAGGGTTTAGATTAATTCTTAATAGAATGATGGATCCAATATCTGAGGAGATATGCACAAGAAAAGATATACCAAGTGAAATAGAAAAATTAATATTAGTAGGAAATGACCTATTAGCTGATATGAATTATAAAACTAAAACAGATATGTCTCAATATAGGATTAGAAATAATGAAATAATAGCTGGTCATTTGTATAAAGTATTAGCATACCAATATAATAAAACTATACATAGTGGTGAAAAATTTACTTTGCCTGAATCGGCATTAATTAAAAGTCTTTTAGAAGATAAACTTGTATCTAATCATTCTATATTAAACCCTAATTATGAAATGAATGAAAGAATGAAAGCTTCTTGGAGAGGTTTATCTGGAGTAAATATGGATGAAAATAATATTCCGCTTAAAGACAGAATGTATGATGACTCAATGAAAGGAATTTTTTCACCTTTTACACCTGAAACAAGCGCTGGTACAGTACGAGAATTATCTCAAAACGCTAATATAAAAAATGCTAGAGGATTTTTAGAAATCCGAGAAGGAGATGATTCAACAAGTAATCTTTCGTTTATAGAAAATTCAGTTCCTTATTCAGCTGCTTTTACAGACCCTGCTAGACTTCAAATGGTTTCTAAACAAAATACACACGTAATTCCTACTAATAAGATGAGTGTACCAATGATAGGTACTGGTTATGAAAAGGTTATATCTAATTTTGTAAGTAGTGATTTTGTTGTGACTGCTAAAGGAAATGGGTATGTTAAAGAAATGGATTTAGAAAACAACTTGATGATAATAGAATACACTGATAAGGATATAGAAGATAAAATAGAAGTTATAGATATTTCAGAAAGAGTATCAAAAAATAGCCAAAGTGGTTTCTATACGAATACTCAAGTAATACCTAAATTTAAAGAAGGACAAAAATTTAAAAAAGGAGATGATATAGCTAGTAATAAAAATTTCTTTATAGAAAATATTGATGGTCTAATTTTTTCACAAGGTACTTTAGCTAAAGTTGCTGTTTTAACAGAAAATACTACACTCGAAGATGCTAGTTTAATTACTAAAAATTTTGCAGATAAAATAGGTAGCACTTATATTATGGAAGAAGAAGCATTATTAAGCAATAGTGTTAATATAGAAAAAATAGTAAAAGTAGGTGATAAAGTAAATGTAGGAGATCCATTAATTGTTTTTGAAGAGATATTTGATAGTAAAGAAGCTATTAACTTACTTAACAAATTAGGTGAAAAGTACAGAGAAGAAATAGATGAAATGTCTAAGACAACTAAAAAGAGTCATTACCCAGGAGAAATTATAGATATAAAAATCTATTATAATAAACCTATTGCAGAGTATACTCCTAATGTACAAAGTATTTTAAAAAAATATATAAAACATACGGAAAAGAGAATTATAAAAATAAACAAATTGAATATGAAAAATAAACCAAATATAGAATTAAAACCAATTAAACCAATTAAATATAGTAAAGTTGGTACTTTGGAATTTGATGGTTTACTAATTAAGTTTTTTGTGAAAATGAATGATAAGTTTAAGATTGGCGACAAAGTGAACTACATGGCAGCGAACAAATCTATTATATCAACTATTATTCCAGAAGGGTTAGAACCTTATTCTGAATATCGACCAGATGAAATTATAGATTCTTTAACTAGTCCATTAAGTATTATTAGTCGTAAAACAGTTGATATCTACTTATTGTTATTCTCACATAAGATATTAAAATATCTTAAAGATCAATGTAGAGATATATTTGAAAAATAAAAATAGGGAATAGGAATAAAAATCCTATTCCCTATAACATTTTTATAAAATGACAAAATTAATTTTTTAGTAGGAGGCATTCAGTGGCTAATTATGAACAAACTCAGGAATATAAAGAAGAAAGAGTTCTTCTTTTAAAGAAAATGTTAAAAAAACAAGATATAAAATTTATATCAGGTGAATATCAAAATAGAAAATCAAATTTTTTAGTAGAATGTAATAAATGTAAATATCAATGGCATACTAATTTTAATGCAGTACAACAAGGATTAACTGGTTGCAAAGGATGTTCAGGCCAAGATTCTATTACTTTAGATAAAATTATAAATAAATTTAAAAAAGAGCAGGATTATCAATTTATTAAAAACAAAGATCAAATTAAAAATAATAAATCTAAATTTATTATAAAACATAAAGAATGCGGCACTGAATTTGAAACTTATTGGCTAAATTATTTTGTTAATAAAAGTAGATGTCCTGTTTGTTCTATTAAATTAAGAAATTTAAATAAAAGAAAAGAAAGTTATCTTGATTTTAAAAAAATAATAAAAAATGAAGGATATAAACTACTAGATAGTTTTGATAATTATATGGATAAAAGAACCAAACTAAAAATAAAACATTTAAAATGTGGAAACATTCTTTCAGTAAATAAAGATAATTTTGTCTATAATTTTTTAAATAGATGCCCATATTGTGAAACTAGTAAAAATGTTTCAAGTAATGAAATTCAAATTTTAAATTATATTAAAAAAATATATAAAGGTAAAATTAAATTAAATGATAGAGATAATTTAAAAAAAATAAATCAAGAATTAGATATTTATTTACCTGATTTAAAATTAGCATTTGAATTTAATGGATTATATTGGCATTCGGAAAAATTTAAAGATAAAGATTATCATTATAATAAAATGGTTGAATGTCATAATAAAGGTATAAGATTAATTCAAATATGGGAAAATGAATGGGAATTTAAAAGAAATATAATTAAATCTAAAATAAAGTATTTACTTAATAAAATAAAGCCAGATAAAAGATTAAATGCAAGAAAATGTTATATTAAAGAAATTAGTAAGGAGAAATGTAATAAGTTTTTAATAAATAATCACATTCAAGGAAAATCTTCTAAATATTTAAAAACATATGGAATGTTTTATAAAGAAACTAAAAAGTTAGTAGCTGTTATGACGTTTGCTCAAGGTAATGCTAATAGAGGATCTCAAGATATAGAATTATCAAGATATACTACTAAGCGATTTTATAATATAAGGGGTGGATTTAGTAAGATGCTTTCATTTGCTATAAATGAGAATAAATGGAAAGAAATTTATTCATATGCAGATTTGAGGTTATCTGATGGTAATTTGTATGAAAGTAATGGATGGAAGAGACTTAGTTATGTTAAACCAGGTTACTATTATACTAATGGAACAAATATTTTTCATAAATCTTTATTTAAGAAATCTAATATTAAAACTAAATTTCCAGAAATATATGATGAAAGCCTAACGGAAAGAGAAATGATGGAGAAAACTAAATATTTAAGAATATGGGATTGTGGTAAAGTAAAATATAAATATGAAACAATTAAATAAATTAATTACTTAGTCGTAAAACAGTTGATATCTACTTATTGTTATTCTCACATAAGATATTAAAATATCTTAAAGATCAATGTAGAGATATATTTGAAAAATAAAATAAAGAAATAGGAGATTAATTTTTCCTATTTCTTTTTTAATTAAAAACATATTAATAAAATATAATTACTTGGAGGCTGAATGCTTAAAAATAAAAAAATAACTACATTAGAAGGAATAACCATTATAAAAAAAATATTTAATGAAATAAAACATATAAAATATGAATCTAAAGAATTTATTAGAAATTCTAAAGAAATAATAAATTCTGGTAAGGGTGATTGTCATGAACAAGCATTAGTCATTTACGATAAATGTATTAATGAAAATTTAAATGCAAAAAGATTATTTTTTATAGCTTATAATCCAAAAAATCCTCCGAACTCTCCAGGTGGAGAAACTCATACTCTTTGTTATGTAAATTTAGGTGAAAAGATTTTCTGGATAGAGAATGCTTGGTATGAGATGAAGGGAATACATGAATTTAATTCATTACATGAATTAAAGGAAGAAATAAAAAAATCTTATTTAAAATTTAGTAAAACAGTTAAACTATTTCCTAATCTTTATTTTAAACAGGTAACTAATAAAAAAACAAATATTTCTTTGAAGGAATATGTAGAACTAATAATGAGGTAAAAATAAAATGGCTAAACTATGTTTTAAAAAAGAGAGTGACTTCTTCCAAGAAGCTATTCTAGACAGACAAGAAAAAATTTCTATAGATTATACTAGATATTTCAGCACTAAACCAACATTTGTTACTTATTATTCTAAAAATCATAAGTATTCTACAGCTGAATCTTCGTTAGATGACACTGTCGGTTTAATAGGTCGAGACTCTCCTATCAAATTTAATAGGATTGATGATCTTCCCATCTTTGAGTTCGAGGGGACTGAGAATATATCGTTAGAGGAAACGGACCATGGTTTGAACTCAGAGGTCACTGGCTCTGGTATCATAATTCCTCGTATGATAGAACCTATGGAAGAAGATTTTTTCTATGTTAAACACGAAAAAGAAAATTATTTATTTAGAGTGAATGAAGTTGAAGAGGATAAGATTTCTGGAGAGAAATTTTATAAAATTTCTTTTTCTATCATTCAACAGCAAAAAGAAGAATTAGAGGATCAAGTAGTTAAAGAATATATAGTTAACTATGATAATATAGGAACTGAATACAAACCAGTAATAGAAACAGCATTTCAAGAATTGTTAACCACTTTAGTAAGTACTCAGGGTTCTATAATAGCTTTTATTAAAGAATATTTTTATCATGAAAGCTTGAACTTTCTAAAATTTAAACAGGGACTTGAATGGATTTTTGATCCTGTTGCAACTAAGATAGTTATGGATTATGAATTATTAGAAAGATTAGATAAAAAGGATATACTTAATAGTATTTATTTAGATCAACTTGAGATGGGTGGTTTAAAGAATGTTTTAATTAATGAACCTCTAAAAAATAAATTGAATTATTTTAATCTTTTAATCAGTCAGACAAAAGTAAAAGATGAAGAAAAAATTGTTTGTTGCTTTAGTACAATTCATAATCCATTTGCTAACGAATTAAATTTTATTTATTCAAATGAATTGGGATATGAAGGTTATACTTTTTTTGTAGCAGCATATGCTGGTTATATAGACGATAATAGATTCCTTCCCTTAGATATAGAAGAACATATTATTTCAAATGAACTATACACTGAAGAAAACACTAAATTTAATTTTTTAATAAAGTATTTTAATAATGAATTAACTGAGAGTAATTTTGTTGAATATTTAGAGGAAATTGAACTGGATGATACTTTAGTTGATTTCTTCATATGCATTTCTTTACTTTTTATAATAAAAAAATTTTATAACAAAATATTAACATTTTAGATTTAATATCTAAACCTTATATAACTTAATTTATGAATTATGGAGTTTACAATGAAAAAAAACATTTTTGACACGCTTAATGAAGAAGTAAAACAAGCAGAACTTTTAAGAGAAGAAGACGATGCTACAGAAAAAGAAGAGTTGCTTACAAAGAAAGATGAAATATCTTCTCCTGAAGGATCAGCTGATGAAGCTGAAAAGGAAGCTGAAAAACCAGCTGAAGAAAAAGATCAGACAGCGTTTGATGGTATAGCTGCAAAAGAAATGGATCCAGGTGAAGTAGCTGTTGATCATACAGAAGAAGCTGACAAAGAAGATGAGAAGAAAGACGAGAAGGAAGACGAAAAAGAAGATGAGAAGAAAGACGAGAAGGAAGACGAAAAGAAAGACGAAAAAGAAGATGAAGAAGACGAAGAAGATGACGATGATGATATAGTAGAAGAAGCATGTAATACTTTCGATGAAGAACTTGAAGATATTGATGCTGATCAGGGTGTAGAACCCGTTCCTGGTGCTGGACAAGAGGGTGAAGAACCTCTTCCTGGACATCCAGGTGGTGTAGAACAACCTGCAACTGAAGATCCAAGTGTAGCTAAAGAGAGTTAATTTTTGTTTATGTGATTAATGTATTTATAGAGACCTTCTGAGTTAAAACTTGGAAGGTCTCATTTTTGTATTATTAACTTTAAGAGGAAATAAAAATGAAGAAGTATAAAGTACTTATCATGAAAACTGGTTATATACCTATTATTAATATGCAGGGGCCAATTTCTACCCCTATAATTATTAGAGAGATTCAATATCTTGAACTTAAAAAAAGAGGATATCCAGTTCAAACTATTGAAACAATAGAAGAAAAACCTGTGGAATTAAATAATTTAAATAAAAATAATTTAAAATTAAATAATAAAGATGATTTAATTGAAAAAAAGAAAAAATTAGAAGAGGAAAGAGCTAAATTAGCTGAAGAGGAAGCTAAAAGACTTGCAAAAGAGAAAAAGAAACAAGAAGAAGAAAAAGCTAAATTAGCCGAGGAAGAAAAAGCTAAGAAGAAAAAACAAGAAGAAGAAGCTAGATTAGCTGAAGAGGAAGCTAAAAGACTTGCAAAAGAGAAAAAGAAACAAGAAGAAGAAAAAGCTAAATTAGCCGAGGAAGAAAAAGCTAAGAAGAAAAAACAAGAAGATGATGAAGAAGAACCTCCTAAAAAAAAGAAGAAAAAAAAGAAATAAATAAAACCCTTTCTCATTAATTTGAGAAAGGGGTTTTTTTAAATTTCTTCATTCGGTAAGAAAGTTATTTCTATTTTCATATCTAACACTTTCAACCATTTTCTTAAATTAGGTAAACTTATTGTCTTATTTTTTACGTAGTAATAATAAAGATTATAAGAATTCTTTTCTCCTAATTTTTTACTTAAATCCTGTAGTGTTATTCTTCTACTATTTATAATTAGTTTTAATATTTTAAGAGTTGGATCGTCATCTTCATTTATTTTATAATTTATAAAAGTACTCTTTTGTTTTATAAATGGATTTTTTCTCTTTTGAACATTTTTAATTGAAGTTAATTCTTGAATAAACTGTTCTTCAGTTTCAAATTCTCCATTAAAATTCTCTTCAATTATCTTATTTTTTTTATCTTTACTCATTACTATCACCTCTTGTTCTTATTTTATTTCCTTTTGTTATACTTCTAGTTAATTCTAAATTTTCAGAAGATACTAATGATAACATAGACATTCCTAATTCAACTAAATTTAAATTTCTTAAAAGCATAAGCAAACTATTAGCTTCAGTTCTATTTAAAAATACTTTATTTTTCTTACTATTAATAAATAATAAAACTCCAAAATCTTTTTCTTGGAGGTAAGGAATAAATGCTAATCCTTTACCTTTTTCATTATAAACTTTAACAGCTGATATTTTTTCTTTATCAATTTTATTTTTAGTTAAATATTTTTCTTTATTTTTAATGACTAAAGATATATCTTTAAAAAATTCATAAACTAAAAAGTATTCTCTTACTGAAAAGGAAACTCCTTCAAATTTTTCTTTACTTTTATAACTTATTGATAAATATTCTTTTGTATTTATACTTACTTTATTTACATTTGTTATATTTGAAAAATTTGATTTTTTATTATAAACACTTAAACATGAAATTTTTTTATTATTTGTATCTTCATTTCCTAATAAGACAGATACAGAAATTGAAAGATTATCTTTATAAAAAATCTGTTTGGAAACATTATCAATAGTTAAATCTATCATTCATCTTCCTATTAAAAATTAATTAAAATCAAATTAATAATATATATTTAAATAAATACTTTAAAAAAAAATAGGGTTATTATTAATAACCCTATTTTATTATTTTATCTAAATCTATAAAATTTTCTACAAACTTGTTAAAAACAACTCTTCTTCTTTTTCTTTGATTTGAAGTTATTTTTACTGTATTATCAATTATATCAACATAAACAATCTTTTTACCTTTTATCAATCTCAATCTTCCTAACACCTGTTCAGCCATTACAGCAGTAGAAAAAGGTACTGCATTGATTAAAATACGAAGATTATCAACATCTATTGCATCTGTGAAAGATACATCCGTAGATAATATTATATTTGCAGTAGTTAATTGATCAAATTTATTTTCTGTTTTACTTTTCCTTTTTTTACCTGTGTAATTTAAAACTTTTAAATGAGGATAATTCTTATTTAAAAACTTTTCAACATATTCGACTTGAGCTATTGTTTTAAACAAAATAGCTGTCTTAAGTTGGTCGGTTTTTTTATAAAGATAATTTAAAAGTTTACACATTCTTCTTTTTAATTCTATTCTTGATTCTTTACTATCTATTAATAAATTAGAATACATTGCTGTATTGAAACGATATTTATGGTTATAAATTTCTTGTTCTTGTTCTTTAGTTATAGCAGATGTGATAGAGTAAAAACATAAAACAATACTATCTTTCCTTCTTTCTGTTTTTTGTTCATCTTTAAATCTATTCTTAGGGAGTATCATATTTAAAATTTTATTTTCTTTTGCTATGGTTCTTTTAGGAGTTGCTGTTAAATGAATATTATCATAAGTATTAGTTGTTGCCAGTATATTCCATAAGTTTTTTAAATTTTTATTAGACTCATCAAATATCTTTACACCTACACCTAATTTATTTAACATCTTTTGTAAACCATCTACCATTTTATCACCAAAAGAATTTAGTGTTTTGTAAGTACTAATATAAACACAATCAGGTTTAACTTCTTTTCGATTTTTAACATAGTCTATACATTGATTAGTGCCTTTTATATGTATAAAATTCTTTTCAGATAGATTAGTAAATTTTTTAAATTCTCTTTTCCATTGATCTATTTGATCTAATCGTTCTACAATAATTAATGGTATTATAGAAGTTTCCACTATAAAATTTATAGCTAAAAAAGTTTTACCGCTTCCCGTACCAGTTTCAACTAGTTTATCAGGCACAGAGTTTAAATGAGTTGCTATTAAAAAATTTCTAACTTTTTTTTGCATTTCATCTTTAAAAGTTACATCAGGATTTAACTTCAACCCAGATATTTTTTTATATTCTATTTGTACTAATTTATTTTTTAATTCAATTTCTACATCTAAAACATCTTCTAAAAATTTCATAGATACATATTTAGGTATAGCTAAATACTTATTTTCTCCTATATATACATCTTTAATAGCTAAAAACAAATATTTGAAATAAGTGATAGAATCAAAATATCCAAATACTCTTTTTAATTTTTCTAAAAATCTTTCAGATATATACTTATAAGGAATTAAATTTCTAGTATTCTCTTGATATATTATTATTTTGTCCATAAAAATTCTCCTTTTATTATAAATAATAAATAGTTTTTTAATTTTAAAATTAAAAAAATAATATATGTATGAATATTTTTTCAAAAAAAAAAGAATAGATACTGTAAAGGTATCTATTCTTATTAAATTATTCGTAAAACACTTCAATATCGCTTTTACCTGTCTTATTAAATAAAGACAAGTTTTTAATCTGACTGGCAATTCTTTCATAAGATAATGAAAGAGAAGCAGCATTATCCTTTAGTATGGCATCAGAAATTCGTAATATCTGATAATCAACATCTTTCCCACTCCAATCAGGTGCTATACCTAAATCTTTTTTATTTCTCACCATTCTACTCATAATTGCTTCCAAATGAGTTGAATTTAAGAAAATTCCAGAGTTAGCTATTTTACTCATAACCTGATTGTAAAATTCTTTTATACCTGCTTTCATATAATCGTTATTTGATTCTAACAATTTTTCAATTTCCTCTAATTTTTTAGAAAACTCTATATTTTCAGAAATTATAGAGAATCTACAGTCTTCAAATTTAATTTTATTAATGTTTAAATTTATATCATTCATACCCAAATTAGTATAAAGTTTAGTAGGCAATTCAAAACTAATTTTTTTCTTTTTACCATTTTCGTTTAAATGCAAAGTAAAATTTGTAAAATAGTACAAATGATTATAATCATCAAAAATTAAATCTGAATTATTAAGAGTAAAATACCCGTTATATTCTTCTTTTAATTCAAATATTTCTTTTTTAATATCAAAATATTTAAGTAGTTCTTCCGACCAAATAATTTTTTTCTTATTTACTCGAATTAAATGTTTTGATGATAGTAAGTTTTGTGTAAACTGAGAGGTAAGAAATAGTGTTGCAACTAATCCAGGTTTAAATTCTTTTACAATAGAATATAAATTACCGAAACATTTCGCACAAATTTTTCCTTTCGTTAATTCTTTACAGAAAATTGGAGAACGAACTTGAATAGTTTTTCCTATAAGCTTTTCATTAGTTTCTTTAACTATTTTTAATTTTCCTGTTTTTGTTAAGTAATATTTATCAACTATAGCTCTTAAAGTTTCTTTATTTTCTACAATTACATCAAGATAATGTTCTGTTTGACAATCTTTCTTTTTAGAAAATTTTAAATCAAGAGTTAATAGTTCGAGTTTTCTTGTTAGATATCCTGATTTTTTTACATACTTATAATTAAGGATCATAGCTTTTCTTGTAGCTTCAGCATTAATAGCATATTGAAATTCGTTCTTT
>Ga0265293_10006080_pt1 | contig 19603 bp, 14 predicted proteins | sample Munlanlewell138R_FD_192505 | JGI IMG/M metagenome (GOLD analysis project Ga0265293, IMG submission 192505) | Leachate microbial communities from a municipal landfill in Southern Ontario, Canada - Leachate well 138R | ecosystem: Engineered > Solid waste > Landfill > Unclassified | place: Canada... | reverse complement strand
GGCTGGTGTGCAGGCTCCTCGAACTCCATTCCCGAATACGTCAAACCGGAAAATTACCTGGCCATGATCGAGACCGTCCTCAAAGAAGGCCGTTGGTAAGTACCCCGCTCATCCACAGATTTCACAAACAATCGGTCCACAGCCTGTCCCGATGGCTATCGGGGAATTTCACGGATTTACACGAATTAAAAACACACGAATAATTTTTAGGGTTGTGGATTTGAAGTTGTTTGATGATGTTTGTTTTAAATATTCTGCTTTTTTCTGTATAAATGCTTTGAAAAACCTCAATATTAAAAAAACTTTTTTTATAGCGTCCTTATCCACAACCCTAAAATATATTCGTGAAAATTCGTGAAATTCGTGGACGCTTAAATTGTGCAATCTGCGGACTGGTTTTTTATTGTACGTCCGGTTTACAGCTTCTCCGCGATCGCCGCTGCGACCTCGAGCGAAGTATTGCTGCCGCCCATGTCGTAAGTGCGGACCCTGCCTTCGGCGATGACTTCAGCGACGGCATTTTCCAAACGGGCGGCCATATCCTTCTCGCCCAGCCAGTCCAGCATCATCTTTGCCGTCAGGATCATGGCGATGGGGTTGACCTTATAGAGTCCGTAATATTTCGGTGCGGAACCGTGGGTCGGCTCAAAGACCGCCAGCTTGTCGCCGATATTGGCGGAGCAGGCGAATCCCAGTCCGCCGACCAGCTGCGCGGAGAGATCGCTGAGGATATCTCCGAACATATTTTCCGCAACGATCACTTCATAGTTCCCCGGATCTTTGACCAGCCACATGCACTGGGCGTCGATATTGGTTTCCCAGAGTTCGATGCCCGGATATTTTTTGGCCACTTCGCGGGCCGTGCGGATCATCAGTCCGCCGGTATCGCGCAGTACATTGGGCTTATCGCAGACCGTGACGGCCTTTTTTCCGTATTCCTTTGCGTACTCAAAAGCATTGGTCACAATGCGCTCGCAGCCCCGGCGGGTCATGATGCGCGTGGACATGGCAATGTTTTCCAGTCCGGCCGCCTTGAATTTTTTCATCTTGGGGTGATTCCGGTCCAAAGCGTCGTAAACATCCTGCGGCAGCGGGAAGAATTCCACTCCGCCGTACATGCCTTCGGTGTTCTCGCGGAAAATGGTGATATCGATGTCGTCTTTATAGTTCAGCGGGTTGCCTTTATAGGCCTTGCAGGGACGCAGATTGGTATGCAGGTTAAAAAGCTGGCGCATGCGGACGATGGGACTGAAATAAACGAGGCCTTTGTCCCGGAGTTCGGGAGCGAGTTCCTTCTCCGCTTCCTCTTTGGGTTTTGAGGTGATCGCGCCGAAGAGTGCGCAGTCCACCGTTTGCAGCATGTCGATGGTCCGCTGCGGCAGCGCATCGCCCTCGGATTTCCAGAATTCCCAGCCGATATCGCCGTGAACGAATTCCGCGTCCAGCTGCAGCTTATCCAATACGATCTTCGCGGCTTCCATCACCTCGTTGCCGACGCCGTCGCCCGGCATCCATCCGATACGGTATTTCGCCATATCCATGCTCCTTAATTTTTTCGTTAGATGTAAAACATGCCGCCGTAGCGGCCTTTTCCCTGCATCGTTAAAAATAACATTTGAAATTATGACAAATTCGGACCCGAGGCAACCGTAAACGGAAAAATTATTCCGGTTTCGGACAGGATTTGCGGATATTTTTTAGACGGGATATACCGGATTACTTTTAGACAGGATCATAAGATTGCGCGGATGCTTTTTTAGACAGGATATACCGGATTACTTTTAGACAGGATCACAGGATTGCGCGGATGCTTTTTTAGACGGGATATACCGGATTACTTTTAGACAGGATTATCCCAAAGGGATCCCCATGGGACGGGATTAACCGGATTTTTTTAACTATTCCATCAAATCAATACATAAACAAATCAACTCCACAACTTAACGCCCCGACAACTCGACATTCTTCCAGACAGGATCACCGGATAGGCGGGATGGTTTTTTAAGATGGGTCTTGACAATTCGACATCTAGACAAATCGACGTCACGACATAAGTTAACTTGACTCAAGTTTACTTTCTTAAAAAAATCAATTATCGCTTAAACAAGGGCAAAAATGATTGGCGTTGTTATAAAGAGGCTTGTTTTAATTCAAAAACCGGGTGAAAAACTTGACTCAAGTTTACTAAAAATTAACAATTAATATTTTCTCCCGTCATAAAAAACGGGCCCGTTTTTCGGGCCCGCTTTTATATATGTGCTTTTTTACCCGTGATTAATACAGATATCCCAGCGCGATATAGAGTCCGGTGCTTCCGTCGTTCCGGCTGGCGGCAAAGCCGTAATCGACCGATATGATCATGTTCTCGTTCATGGCCAGCTTGATGCCCATACCGTAGGCCAGGTGCAGGGTTTCTTTATTCCCGGTCAGATAGTCGCCGGAATTGGCGAGGCTTTCGATCTGCGATTTGTCATAATCATAGGGTTGTACGACCATGCCCGCATCCAGGAAGGGATTGACGCCGAAGTACCAGCTCTGGCCGATCCACTGAAAACGGACGATCTTCCAGCGTGCCTCCAGATTGCCGTAGAGGTAGCCGTCGCCGACCAGGCGCGAACCCATGATGCCGCGGACGTTCTTGCTGCCGCCCAGGCCGTCGCGGTTATTCCGGGAGTCCGGCATGTTGCCCTGCAGATAGAAGGGCTGATTCCCGGCGATGATGCCCTGATAACCCAGGCGGTAGGTCAGCGAAAGTTTGTCATCCATCAGTGTGAAGTAGTGACGGTGGATCGCGGACAACTGCAGCCAACCGCCGCCGTCACCGATAAATCCGGGCGCGTAGCTCATGACCAGTTCTTCCCAGAGGCCGCGCATGGGACAGGCCTCGTTATCGCGGGTATCATAGACAACGCCGGCCCGAACATAGCTTACCAGTCCGCCGTCGGCCTCGCTCACATCGATGGCACCCCGGTTTACATACTCATCGTATAGGGTGCTCTGATCGACAAAGCTCGTATCCCAGGCGCGTGTGGTCGATACGGAACCGACATCAAAATTCATGATGCCCAGGCCGCCCAGCCAGCGCAGGGAATTATCGGTGATATTGCCCTGAAAGTTGACAGTAAAACGCAATTGATTGCGCTTCATGGCATAATAAAGAGAATTCTTATAATCGCTGCTTGTCTTGTCCACCCATTCCGGATTGTACCTGGCTTCCGCTCCGTTAAATCCGTAGAAACCCCAGGCTTGCTTGACGATATAACTCAGGTCAGCGGTGACGCGAATGCCCGGGATCAGGTATTTGGAATCGTAGGTAAGCTGCGCAAGGCCTGCACCTTTTGTGGTTTGATTCCATTCAACGTAAAAATTGTGATAGTAATCCGGGTAGATCTTTCCATCGCCGTATAAAAAGATATTCGCCAGAATGCCGTACTGAAATCCGGTGTCGGAATTATAGCCCACCGACGGCAGCGGCCCCACGTTAATGCCGGTCTTGACAAACTCATCCGCCGCAAATGCCGACAAGAAGGTCAGCACCGCCAGCAGGCAGAACAAAATGCGCTTTTTCATGTTTCCCTCCATATTATTGGACATGTCCATCGAATATAAGCAAAAGAAAACCCGGTTAAAACATTTTTTGCTTTCCCGCAGAGCTTTAAAACAGTTCCATTTGTTCTGCGCCGCCCTGAATCGGTTCCGCCTTATATTTCAGCGGATAAACCTGCCGTAGATCCGACAGCAGCGCATAGATCGTTTTTCTGTAGGGGGCGCGAGCGGCACGACTTTCGTAATGTGCGCAGTAGCGCGGATACAGTTCGGAAAAGTTTTCCTTGATAAAATGCAAAAAATGTCCGCGCGTGGGCCCGCGCAGATTCAGCAATCCGGCATAAATATAATTTCCCCCGCTTTCCTGCGTCAGCCTGAAAACCTCCTCAAGATTTGCCCGGCTGTCCGTCAGAAAGGGCAGGATAGGCATGCAAAGGACTCCGCAGCGAATATTGGTTTTAGCGATCTCGCGCAAGGCGGCAAAACGTTTCGGTGGTGGTGCTGAGGCCGGTTCCGTTTTTTTATAGATATTTTCATCCAGCGTGGTAATGCTGAAGGCGATATCCGCACCGGCAACCCGGGCCAGTTCTTCGAACAGATCCAGATCGCGAAGGATCAATGCCGATTTGGTCGAGATCGTGGCCGGCGTACGGTAACGGATCAGCAGACGCAGGATTTCGGGCATAAATTGTTTCTGCCTTTCGATTGGCTGATAACTGTCCGTCACGCCGCCCAAATTGATCGTTTCCCGTTTCCAGAACGGGCTGCGCAATTTTTGCTCCAGCGCTTCAACAATGTTTTCCTTGATAAAAATATCCCTGAAGAAATCGCCGCCCTGCAGGTATTCGTGCGAATACAGCGCATAGCAATAGGAACAGCGGTGTTCGCAGCCACGGAAGATATTCAGGTCCCAGCGGAAAGGCAGGTAATTGCTGTTCAGCCGGTTCAGGGCGTTTTTACAGGTAATGTTTTTGTACATAGGGGAATATACGGCGTTTGGGGGGATTTTCTGATGAAGAATTGTGTGGATTGGGTCAATTGTATTGAGTCAAATATTTTGAGTCAAATAATTTGGGTCAATTGTTTTGGGGCAAATAATTTGACTCAAATTAAATCGCCGGAAGCCCGTATTAACAGCGCAGTTCTATTCCGCTGCTTTTTCTTTCTTTAAATGCGGCTTGTTCCTTTCAGACAGCGGCGCTTCCGGATGGCGCCCAAAGCTGTAAATAAGCCCGGCCGTCGCTATTGCACCCAGCAATAAACTGATCCAAACCGGCAGTCCCAGCGCGCTGGGAATAAAGCAAAGAACGATAGCGATCAGCGCAACCGGAATGGCATAGATGATCTGGGTATTCACGTGAGCAATGTGATCGCAGGCCGCGCCCATCGAAGACAGGATCGTCGTGTCCGAGATCGGCGAACAATGGTCCCCGAAAATGGCACCGCTCAGCACTGCGGCCACACACATATACAAAAAGACCGGTTCGGGCGATACCGCAAAAGCCAGCGGAACGGCCAGCGGCATCAGGATCCCCATCGTGCCGTAGGATGTGCCGGTCGCAAAGGAGATCAGAGCCCCGAAAATAAAGATCACGGCGGCCAGCAAAAAAGGCGGGATCTTTCCGCTGATAATGCCGACCAGGTAGTCGGCCGTGCCCAGCTTTCCGATCACGCCGCTCAGTGACCAGGCCAGAATAAGGATCGTCACGGTGATCACCATGCCGCCGGCTCCCTTGATCCAGGAATCCACGGCGTCTTTCAGGGAAAAGATCCGCTGCCGCCAGCCCATGAATATCGCAACCAGACTTGCAAGGACCGCCGACTGTGTCAGTGCGATGCTGGCATTAGCCGCGCTGAAGCATTCCCGGAATACCGTAAAGTTGAAAGGCCCGCGCACAAGCGCGATCATTGCGGCATCGCCGCCGTTAATAATGTTGGTGTAACCGTTATAGAACAATGCCGCAAAAGCCCCAATGATCAGTGTCAGGACGGGAATAAGGGCATTGCTTACCTTTAATTTTCCTTTCGCGGAAACCTGCAGACGTTCGGTATCGACCGCGGACATGATCTGCGCATCGTCTGAGAAAACTTTGCCTTCCAGGCGCGCCCGGCGTTCGGCTTTGAGCATTGGGCCGAAATCCCGGCGGCTGAGCGCACTGACCACAATAAAGAACAGTATAAGCAGGCTGTAAAAACGGTAGGGAATGGTCTGGATAAAAACATGGTAAGCGTTTGCCTCCACACCGATGGCGGCGTAGGCCTGTTTGATCAGTCCTAGTTCATAACCGATCCAGGTGGAGATCAGCGCAATGTCCGCAATGGGCGCAGCGGTGGAGTCGATAATAAATGCCAGTTTTTCCCGGGATACCTTCATTTTGTCCATGACCGGGCGCATAATGGGTCCCACTGTCAGTAGGTTGGCATAGTCGTCAAAGAAAATAAAAACGCCCATCAGCCAGGTGTAGATCTGTGCCGATGCGGCCGTGCGCGCCCGTTTTGCGAGCTTTTCGGCGATGGCCTTGGTGCCGCCCATGACCGAGATCAGCGCAATCAGGCCGCCGATGGTAAAGGTCTGCACTACTATGCCGGCGTTCCAGGAATCCGAAAGCGCCGCCACAAATTCCTGTGTGAGCAGAACAAAAGCCCGCACAATGGCAGAAAAAGGCGAACCTGTTTGCAGAACGATCAAATAGGCTCCCGAAAATATCCCGATAAACAGCGAAACAACGACGTTCTTCGTCAGAAAGGCCAGCGTGATGGCAACCACCGGCGGCATGATGCTCCATATCTTCCAGCCCTGTGCATAGTGCGGGGCGATCAGCGGCATCAGAACAATAAAAATCAGAATAAAGGCAAGAGTGACATAGCGTTTCATTTATTTTACCAGAAGCATTTTTTGAGTCCCGCTTTTGATCCCGTCTATCAGAAGACTGCAGAAATAGATTCCCGAAGGCAGCTCGCCGCCATTCCAGAAGTATTGATGCCGTCCCGCCTCCAGCGATCCGTTTATCACTGTCTGTAACAGTTTACCGTGGATGTCGAATATATTCAATTGAACATCGGCGTTCCGGGGCAAAACAAAAGCGATCTGGGTGCTGGCGTTAAAGGGATTCGGGTAATTGCGCAGCATCGTAAAGGTCACCGGAATATCTTTTGAAACTGCTGTTTTGATTTTTTGCATGCTTATCGTCAGGTCATCAATGGCAATATAGCCGCCAGCGCTGGTATAACGGAATCCGATATGTATCCCGCTGTTTTTATAGGGCGAAAGATCAAACACATATTCTCTCCAGTTTTGATCGTGCGGGGCTATTGTGCCGAGTTCAACGGTAAAACTGCTGTGCAGGGTATCGGTCTGCGACAACATGACCTTGCATTGTTTGCCGCTGTTCAGCATTTTGGACCAGAAGGAAAGCCGGATGCTGTCGCTGTCCGGAAGGTAAATTTTGGGGGTGATCATCCATTGTTCCGCCGCATTAAATGTATAGGAATAGTTGCCGCTGTGCGGCGCCAGTCCCCCGCTTTCTGCAACAAAGCCGAAACCGTCATAGATCCAGCTGCTCTGCCAGCCCTCAAAACCGCTGTAGGCCAGCCGCGTTATGGCATCTCCGTTCGGACGTATATAGAAAATCGCCTGCTGTTCGTTCGAATAATCGTAACCGGCGGCGGGCGTCAGTGCCGTCAACAGGAACCAGCCGTCGTACGCGCCGCCCCAGCCCCAGTTTATATGGAAATAATGCAAACTGTCGGATAAAAGGCGATACCCGTCACAGAGAAATGCATGGCCGCCGCTTCCCTGTCCGCTGTACGCCAGCGGATACCCCAGGGTCAGCTCCTGGGTCAGCATGCTCCGCCAGCTTGTTTCGGTAAAATCCCCCTTTTTCAGAATCTGCATTTCCGGGCTGTAATCAAAATAGGATACCAGGGAATAGATAAGATCGTCGAAGGATGCGGAAGAACCGTCCGGCTTGAGCTCCATCTCCACCGATACAGCGATCTGAAACAAGAGCTGTCCGACCTCCCGGACCTGGTCCATGCCGGCGGTCAGTCCGCCGTAACGCGTTGTGAGAGAATCGGGCATGATATCCCAGTCATAATAAGCGGTATCAAAAGCGACGCTCAGGAGACTGTCCGTATCGTTGCTGTAATACTCCCGGTATCCCACTCCTTTGGCGGGATGCCGGTAATGGCGCATCAACTGACCCGCTGTTACCGCTACACAGCCCGCATAGGCGCGCCGGTCGCTATAAGCGGGCACAGTAAAGTAAGGGAAATATTGATTGTAATAGGGCGCCTGGTTCCAGGTGCTGGAAATGATCGGCTGAATTTCACTGTTCAGAGCAAGCTTTGAAAATGCGGGAGTATCCGTCTGCCAGGAAGAATGCCGCGGCAATGCGGCGTCGGATGCATCGCGTATCTGGCACCGGTACTGTTCGCAGAACTCCAGAAAAGCCGGGTGTTCCCGCTGTAGCTTCCCCGTTTCAGAAAAAGCCAGAACAGCCGGAACCCCATCCTCTGCAGCTATCAGGAGAAAACCGCCTTCATAAAAATGGTAAAGGTACAGCGCATCGCCGATCATCCGGCTTTCGTGAAGGTTCTTCTGCGGAAAAAATTTCCGGGCCAGCACTTCGGCTTCATCCGGGTTGACCGGACGGCCAAACAGAAAAACAAAACCCGCCAAAATGAAAGATAGTCTGCGCAGTGTGGTTCTCATTATTACCGCCGCTTTGACATTAAAAATTACAACAAGGAACGCGGGGATAAAACATATTTATTAAAAAGTGTTCCGGGCGCGAAGGCCTGTCGGAGCAGGATCCAAAGCTTGTGCGGGATTTAAGAAATCCGGATGTGGCTTTCCCAGATCTTGCGGCAGGCTTCCTGCAGCTCGCCTTCGCTGCCGTTATTTTCGATCACGATATCCGCCTTGCCGCGTTTTTTTTCATCCGGAAACTGGAGGGAGATGCGCCGGCGAATATCTTCCGGACTCAAGAAGTTCCTCGCCGCTGCGCGCTGAATGCGAACCGCCTCATCGGCAACGATCAAAATATTCAGGTCGAAAAGATCCTCGTAACCGGCTTCAAACAGTAAGGCGGCTTCCACGACCATCACACCGGGAATTGCGGAACTGGCCTGCAGGTATTTTTCGAGATATTCCCGCAGCGAAGGATGAACGATGGCATTCAGCAGCTGCTGTTTTTCCGGGGAACAAAAGGCGCGGCTTGCCAGGACCGCTGTCTGCAGTTCCCCGTTTTCGTAACATTCGTGCCCAAAATATTCCCGGACTTTGGCCATTAGAACCGCATTGCTTTTCAAAAGCTGCTTTGCAATGTCGTCCGCGCTCAGAACATTGGCCCCAAGGGCATAAAAATACTTGAGGGCGGCGGATTTTCCGGAACCCAATCCGCCCGTTAATCCGATCTTTTTCATACTGCTTCCGCTTTATATTTATTTGTCTTCGATCTTCTCGAGTGCGTGTACGTCGGTCTCCAGTAAATCCTGCAATACATTGGTCAATTTTTTCAGACCTTTTTTTTGCGCCGCCGTCAGATAATCCATGATCGCTTCCAGCGGGATAAGCTCAACACTGTCGTCCTCGAAACCGCAGGTGACCATCTGATTAAAAATATCGATCTTTTGAATATAGCCTTTTCGCTGATCCTTGAGCAGCGCTTCACCCACCGGCGGATATTTTCGCAGTTCTTCCTGATAAAAACCATGTTCATACAACAGACAGCATTTCAGTTTGCCGCATTGCCCGCTGAGTTTCAGCGGATTCATGGGCAGACTTTGATCCTTGGCGATCTGCGTGCTGACGGGATCGAAATTTTCCAGAAAGGCGCCGCAGCACAGCGGCATACCGCAGACCCCGATACCGCCCAGGCGTTTGGTTTCATCCCGGACGCCGATCTGCCGCATCTCGATGCGCGTGCGGAACATTCCCGCAAGAACGCGGACCAACTCGCGGAAATCGACCCGTTCATCCGCGGTATAGTAAAAGGACAGTTTTTTCCGGTCCAGCTGATATTCGACGTCCATCAGTTTCATGACCAGTCCCAATTCGCAAATCTTTTCCCGCGTCTGGGCTTTGATGCTTTTTTCGTCTTCCCGGTTTTTCCGGAGCATTTCCCTGTCGTGTTCGTTGGCTTTCCGGATAATTTCGTAAGCCGATATCCCCGTCTGCGGCTGATATCCGCGGGTCACGGCCGTCACGGCGCCGAGGTCCATACCCTTATCGTTTTCAACGATGAGCAAGTCCCCTTCCTGAATGGGAAAATCCATGGGATTACGAAAATATTCGCGGCGGTTGCCTTTGAATTTTAATTTTATTAATGTCTCGCTCAAGCGGTTTTAATCCTTATGATAAGTCAGATAGGCATCCACGCCCGCACCGATCGCCGGCGCTTCGCGAAGCTGAGATGTCCGGATAAGCGCTTCGTTGAATGCGTTATCCTTTAAATAATGGCTTTTGAATTTCATATCAAGATACGGGGTATCTACGATGAATTTTCCAAGAAATTCCATCATGGGCTCGTAGAAGATCTTCTTTCCCCGGGATTCCGCCAAAAGATTCCCCAGGCGCTGGCCAATGATGATGCTGTCCAGCAAGGTACCGCGATATTGATGCTTTTCTTCAAGATCGGCACGGTTCGAATTGACAAACTCAAAACAGTGGTGCCAGCCGCCGTAAATGGTGACAATGCGCTCATAAATCAACTTCGCGATATTGTAACTGACGTCATTAAAGGTCCGTTTTGCAGCGGCGTCCTCTTCAAATAGCGCAAGGATATTCGGCGGATAAATTTCCTTTTCCTGCAATTCCTGCAGAGGAATATCGGCAAATTCGGCATAAAGTTTCTGAATGCCGCCGGAAGAAGCGTAACCTTCCATGGAGCGGCCTTCACTGTTCTTCATTTCCCAGGTTTTGGCTATCCAGGTTTTGGCCTGGTCGAAGGGAAGAAGCTTTCCGTGCAATTTCATGGCATCCGCCACTCCGGTACCGCCGCCCAGATAATAGGCGTTTTGCAGCCCGCGGAACAATCCGTCATGGCTGTATTCCTCTCCGATACCGCAGTAGTCCGCATCGCTGCCCAGATGGTGAATGGGCTTATCCATTTGGATACCGGCGGCTTCAACGCGTTTTTCAACGATGTCGCAATATTTGGGCATGCGGGGTCCGTTGGCAAGTACCACAATGCCGCGTTTGTCAAACGACTTCAGTCCGGGCATGCCGATCCCGACCAGAACACGACTGCTGCCAACCTTTTTTGCCAGTTCGACGATAAGGTCCGCGGCGGCGTACATGTACGATTTCCCGTGTTTTTGTTCCTCAATGGTCAATTCGATCTCGCCTTCGTTCATTTCCCCAAGCTGCAATTGTATGTTCACGGGCTTAAAAGAGGGCATAAATTCTTCGTATTCGCGGTATTCCTTAACAACATTGATCGTACCGAGATTGAAGGTCTTGTCCGGATTAATCTCGGTAGTCCAGCCGCTGATCTTTGTCGCCCCTCCGTCAATTCCGACTAACAACACTTTTGACATATTTGCTCCGCTTTTTTTAGAACAGTGATCTGTGAATATCGAAGTTAAAATACAATGGTTTCTCTCAAAAAGCAACGAGGGAAACGCTATGGCATCTTTTTAAATACATCTTTCAAATGCCTTTTCTGTTCACTAAATTTATTTTTGCGGCAAATATACCGCAGCTTGAAAAGGATTATCATGGACGCAAAAACGATTAGAAAACAATTTATCGATTATTTTGAAAAGGAACTGGGGCATACCGTGGTGCCGGGTTCCTCGGTCATTCCCGGCCAGGATCCCACCCTGCTTTTTACCAATGCCGGAATGAATCAGTTCAAGCCGTATTTTCTTGGCGAGATCGATCCCCCTTTCCGGCGCGCCGTCAACACTCAGAAATGTATCCGGGTCAGCGGGAAGCATAACGATCTTGAAGAAGTTGGCCGGGATCACTACCATCATACCTTCTTTGAAATGCTGGGAAGCTGGAGCTTTGGCGACTACTATAAACGGGAGGCCATTGGCTGGGCCTGGACGCTGTTTACAAAAATCTGGGGCATGGATCCGCGACGGCTTTATGCAACGGTCTATACCGACGATACGGAAGCCTTGGAAATCTGGAAAAAAATTCCAGGCCTGCCCCCCTCACATATCCTGAAATTCGGCGAAAAAGATAATTTTTGGTCCATGGGCGATACCGGTCCCTGTGGTCCCTGTTCCGAGATCCACTATTATTGCGGCAAAGATCTTGAGGCACAGGATCCGCGAAAGGTCAACAGCGGAGATGCGGATTACAAAGAGCTCTGGAATTTGGTTTTTATTCAGTACAACGCCCTGGCGGACGGGACCCTGCTTCCTTTGAAAAACCGGCATGTGGATACGGGGGCGGGCTTTGAACGCATCGTTGCCGTATTGCAGAACAAGAGCAGCAATTACGAGACCGATCTCTTCCTTCCCATTATCGAGCAGATAGAAGCCATCAGCAACATTGCATATGATCCCGGAGAAGACGGTATGCCGCACCGCGTGATCGCGGATCACGTCCGTATGCTGTCGGTCGCGATCTCTGACGGTGCCGTTCCGGGCAATGAGGGCCGTTCCTACGTGCTGAGGCGCATTCTCCGGCGCGCCGCCCGCTTCGGCCGGAAATTAAAAATGAAAGAACCTTTCCTTTACCGTCTCGTACCCGCCGTAGTACACATTCTTGGAGATGTTTATCCCAATCTGGTCGCTCAACGCGAACATGTGCAACGCGTAATCCGCGCCGAAGAGGAATCTTTCGGTAATACGCTGGACAAAGGTCTCGAACTTTTTGAAAAAGAGGCCCGGAAAGCCGCAAAAAGTGAAGACGGCCTCTTGCCGGCCCAAGATGTTTTCCGGCTTTATGACACCTTTGGTTTTCCGCTGGACCTGACCCGCCTGCTCGCGGAAGAAAAAGGACTGAATATTGATGAGGCGGCCGTTGAAGCAATGATGGAAGAACAGCGGGAACGCGCCCGGGCGGCGGGTAAATTCAAGATCCGCGATGTGGAAACTCTGAACTGGACCGTGATCAAAGAAGGGGAAAGTTCCCGCTTTGTCGGTTACGAAACCCTCGAAACTGCGGCACAGCTTATGAAATACGCCGCGGATGAAGACCGTTGCTATCTTGTTTTTGACAAGACGCCCTTTTATGCGGAGGCCGGCGGCCAGATCGGCGATCGCGGTTATCTTTCCGTCGGTGATCGCATGATCCGTATTTCGGATACGCGAAAGATTGGCGAGGATATTGTGCATATTCCCGAAGAGGGCTGTATCGAATCCCTTCTTACAACAAAAGAACCGGTTCTTCTGCGCGTCAATGCCGGCATTCGAATGGACACGGCGCGAAACCATTCCGCGACCCACCTTTTGCATGCCGCACTTCAGGAGGCCCTGGGTCTGCACGTACATCAGGCGGGCTCTTACGTGGGTCCGGACCGTCTGCGTTTTGATTTTTCACATTTTGAAAAAATCTCCGATGAAATCCTGAACAATATCCAGCACAAGATCAATGAAGAGATCCTTTCCAACATTCCCGTCGGCGAAGAAGAAAAAAAATACAGCGAAGCCATCCGGGAAGGCGCCCAGGCCCTGTTTGGAGAAAAATACGGGGATGTCGTGCGCGTTATCCGCATGGGCGAAATATCTGTGGAACTTTGCGGAGGCACGCACGTGAGCCGTACGGGCGATATCGGTCATTTCCGGATTTTGTCCGAAAGCAGCGTTGCCGCGGGCATACGCCGCATCGAAGCCGTTAGCGGCCTTGCCGCACTGTCGCTGGCAGAAGGCGAACAGGCGATGCTTACGGAATTAAGCGCTGTGATGAAATGCCCGAAAGAAGTCCTGCCGGAAAAAGTCCGCGAACTGCAGCGACATCTGCATCAACTTGAAAAAAACAATCGGGAACTGAGTGGCGAACTCTTAAGCGCGGATATGTCCGCCTACATGAAAGATCCCCGGAACTATCAAGGTTATCCGCTTTATGTAAATCGGGTCCGTGTCGATAATATGGATTATCTGAAAGAAATGGGCGATAAAATGCGGGAAACCATGAAGAGCGGGATCGCCGTTTTTGCCGCCGTTCTGAACGACACCCCGCAATTGCTCTGTGTTGTTAGCGATGATCTGGTCAAGGCCGGAATTCATGCTGCGGCGCTGGTCCGGACCCTGGGTAAAGAACTCGGAGGAGGCGGGGGCGGGAAGGCGCATATGGCTACTGCCGGAGGCAGAGATGTCGCCAAACTGGATCCCCTTCTGGAGAATATCGAAAAGATCCTGCTTCGCTCATAAGCAATTCTCTTGTATTCGTTTATTTGGTTTTATAAATTATATACACCTTAATATTACTTTTTAACCGAAAAAACGGAGTTTAAATGGCATTCAATATCTGGCATTATCTGCTTATCGCGGTCGGGATCAATATCCTGATGTTTATTCCGGCCTACATTTTTAAAACCGATAAATTCACCGACATCAGCTACGGCCTGAGTTTTGTGATCGTTGTCCTGACGGCGTTGTTTCTGTCGCCGCTTTCGCCCGGAAACGCCCTGTTGGCGGCAATGGTGGTGCTCTGGGGACTGCGGCTGGGATCGTTCCTGCTTATTCGCGTTCATCAGATGAAGGGGGACAGGCGTTTTGACGGTGTACGCGAATCTTTTGGAAAATTTTTGCAGTTTTGGCTTTTGCAGGGTGTTACGGTGTGGATCGTACTGATCCCGGCGCTGATGGCCATGCAAAAAGAAGATCTGCGCCTTTGCTATGCCGGATTGCTGATCTGGGCTGCCGGACTCCTTATTGAAACAATCGCGGATGCGCAGAAATCCCGCTTTAATCTGAACCCGGCAAACAAGGGAAAATTCATCAACAACGGACTCTGGAAGACCTCGCGGCACCCAAATTATTTCGGAGAAATTCTTTGCTGGGCGGGTGTCTATATTTTTATCTTCTTGTCTTTTTCTCCCCGGGAAATGCTGCTGGCGGCAGTCGGACCGCTCTATATCATCCTGGTGCTCCTCTTCCTTACCGGCATTCCGACGGTGGAAAAGCGTGCGGAACAAAAGTGGGGGAATGATCCCGAATATATCGCATACAAGAAACATACCAGTATCTTGATTCCCTGGTTCCGAAAAAATAAGTAAACCATAACATAACTATTTCTAAATATTATCTTAAAAAATAGCTTTTATTTTTTGCCTTTATTTTTTAATATTATGCTAAGCCTGCATATTGTTACTTCCGATTTACCTGGCTATGGATTCAAGGTGCCTTAATTCTACCCGTTCTTTGTAATGCTGCGCTAAGCCGGGTGTCGGTGAGCAGGGTATCTTCCACTGAAGCGCTGAAATATTTTTGAGGTTATTATGCTTGCCTTTTCGATTGTTTTCTTCATTTTTGCCGTCGTCATTTATTTGTGGCCGGTATTGTCCATCTATTATTTTTTAAAGCGCCGTGATGAAAAGACGCGAAATTTCATCTTCTTCAGTTTAAATCCGATTTATTACCTGAAACGTTACCGCAAGCTGACCAAGATCAAAAACGGACAAACCGGACGCTTGTATTTTTTCTGGTTCTTCTCCCTGGGGCTCTCGGTGCTTCTGGTCCTTCTCGGTCTGTTCTGCAACACGATATCCTGAAACCCGTACTCCTATCGACGACAATTTGAATATTTTATCCTGTTGTCAATTTGGCATTTCCATTATAATTTTACCTGATCGTAAGCGTTTTTATTTTGTCCGTCTGCACAAATTGAATAAAAAGGGAGTCTTATGAATATCCGGACAGGGACTGGCAGTTACCGCAGCCGCATGATCCTTTTTCTGGTGGCGGGAATAACGGCTCTGGGTTATGGTGAGAACCGTGCCCGGGATTACGGGATCCAAATCGGAATCCTGCGTCCGGGCACCTATAATGCCATCACGGACGTTTCGGGTGTAAAGGTCGGACAAGTAACCGTGATCGAGGGCGATTCTATCCGCACCGGTGTCACGGCGATCATTCCGCACAGTGAAAACATTTTCCAAAACAAGGTTCCGGCCGCCATCCATCTCGGTAACGGTTTCGGAAAAATGAGCGGCTATCCGCAGGTGGCAGAACTGGGAAATATTGAAACCCCCATTTTGCTGACCAATACCCTGAACGTACCCGAGGCCGCTTCTGCACTGATCGATTATACCCTTGCTTTCCCGGAGAACCGGGATGTACGCAGTGTAAATCCCATTGTTGGCGAGACCAACGACGGCGCTTTGAATGCCATCCGTGCGCGGGTTCTGACAAAAGCGCATTTTCTTGAGGCACTGCATACTGCGGAAGGCGGTTTCGTTGCTGAGGGGAATGTGGGAGCGGGAACCGGCACTGTCTGTTTCGGCTTCAAGGGCGGTATCGGAACCGCTTCGCGCATTCTGCCGGAATCCCGCGGCGGTTATACGCTGGGGGTGCTAGTGCAAAGCAACTACGGCGGTATTCTGCAGATTGACGGAGTGCCGGTGGGAATTGAACTGGGCCGCTATAGTTTCAGTTCTGTCGAAAAAGAATACGACTTGGATGGCTCTTGTATGATTGTTGTCATTACTGACGCCCCGCTTTGCGCCCGGAATCTGAAACGCCTGGCTGCGAGGGCCATGTTCGGACTTGCCAGGACCGGCGGCATCGCCTCCAACGGGAGCGGAGATTTTGTGATTGCACTCTCCACAGCCGAAGATTTGCGCATTCCCTATGAAAGCGTGTCCATGTACGACACGATGCGCGTTCTGCGGAATGATGATGTCAATTTGTTGTTTGAGGCTGCAATCGAGGCGACGGAAGAGGCGGTGATCAATTCCCTCTTTGCCGCGGAAAGCATGACGGGCGCCAGGGGCCGCAAGGTGGAGGCCCTGCCCCTTGACAAGACCCTGAGGATCCTGAAAAAATACAAACGCCTCGGATTACACTGATCAATTATCCCGGAGGATGACCGTTTTTTTATGGATCAATACCGGAATACGGTTTTTATTGTAATGCACTATCCTGCATTCGGCGGATTCTTTATTCCCCGTTTTCAAAGAACAGATTTATGCCGCCGCGCACATAAAAACCTTGTTCTACCGGCATTCCCAACACATAGCCCCGGCTTTTCCATCCGCCGGAAACCTGTATTCCGGAGCGTCCGTCCGACAAGCCGCATTCGGCCCCAAGCTGCAGTCCGTGTCCGAAAGTTTCCTGATACCAATAGGCCAGATCCGCACCGAGGCGGAATTTTTCCCATTGCCCAAGTTCCGGCACGCGCATTTCGATACCGTAATTCTTAAACGGTCTTCCGTAACGCAGGGAACAGCGTACATAGCGCCCTGCAATCCGGATGTGCTGATCGAAGTAAAGTTCATAGCCCAGGGGGGATGCGTTGAACAGAGTTCCGTACATCCAGGAATTCCCGTTCTTTCCCGAGAAAAAAGGTTCCATGTAGCCGCCCCGCTTTTCCATGGGAACGCCAAAGGCACGGATTCCCTCATAGAGACCCGGATTTAATAAGGTCCACACCAGGTTCATCCAGATACACTCGCGGTAATAGGAAACCAATCCGGGATCGACAGGTTCGCCCTTTTCGGGTATCGGGATCCCGCTGTAATTCCGGTATGTCAGCAGGGCTGACTCCACAGGGTCTCCCATAGTGCGGATCCAGGTATCCGCGTCGCGGGGATCGATCCATTTCCGGCTGACCAGCGGCGCCACAACAAAGGCATAGGCGGGGTAATAGATCTGCTGGATAAAGGCATGTATGCCCAAATTTGCGTATCCGTAATTCCGGGCGTAGTAGCTTTCGGCGATCATCCGGTGCATGAGACTGTTGATCTCAAAACCGCCGACCGAGGTCAGGGTTTCCGGGAAAAGATCAATGTTTGCGGGCAGATCCATACGGGCATCCGGCCAGGGAATGCCAAATTTTACAAAGACAAACTCGCCGCCCACTTGCCGTGCGCGGGCCCAGTGACCGAACTCGTGCGGCCAGATCGTCAGCATAAAACTGCAGCAAGTCTGCCATATTGCAGCGCTGACGCCTTCGAAACTTTCCGGTATGTGTCCGGCAAGCTTCAGATAATAGAGATCCGTCAGAACCGCGTAGCTGTTGACACCGAGATTTGCCACGGTGTAAAGGTCATTGCTACCGCCATAGATAAAACGGTATTCACGAAACGCAGCACCGCTTTCGCCTGCATCGGCCTTCGGTATTTCCGCATTGATCAGGAAAATTGTGATCAGCAGGATCGTCCGTATTTTTCCGTCGCCCATTTTCATCCCTACGCGCAGCCCCTCCCCCAGGGTACCGCTGCCGTTTTTCGTCCATAAAAATACTATAATTCTCCAAGAAAGAGTTTTTCTTCTTTTCCTCGGCGTATACAGCGCAGCGCAGCGTCTTCACAAAATGCCAGCGGTATAATGACTTCCTTTCCGCCGCCGGGTATGTGCAGTTCCATTTTATGTCCGCGGCGATACAAAAGCGCGTTGAGTGCCGGCAAATAGCTGCGGAAGCCCTTTTCTGAAAATTTCCGGAAAACATCGTTGATCTGTGTGATCATATCAACGGCAAATATATGGATGTCGGTATTTTCTCCCCGCAACTCCCGCAGGCTGATGGCGGGATTCCGCAGAGATTCTTCCCCCGGAAGTTCATTGTTCACATTTACGCCGATGCCGATCACCGCATGAGTTTCGCTGCCCATGATCCGGGTTTCCGGAAGGATCCCGCAGATCTTGCGCTCGGAGACATAAATATCATTCGGCCATTTGATGGCATAATCGCCGTCCCTGCAACGCTTAAGCGCCTGTAGGACGGCCAGGGCGGAAAGCAGGGAAAGGGGGAGGACTTCGCGGGGGTCCCGGATCGTTTTCAGCAAAAAGCTCATATAGAGACCTCCTTCATCCGACACCCATTCTCTCCCGTAACGTCCCCGGCCTCCGGTCTGCTGGCGCGCGATCAGAACATCTCCCTGCGCATAGCGCTCCGCATTTTGCAGCAATTCCGTATTGCTGGACGGAATACTGTCAACACGAAATATCCGTGTTCCGATGCGATAGCTCATTGATAATAATTTTCCTTGAATACATAATTTTTTTTCTTCCCGCCTTCCCCGCCGCAAGAAGAGATCGCCGTCGTGGATATGCTCCGGTGGGATACGGGATCTCCTCTTGTGTACGGGCTCTGATGCAAAAAACTACGATTCACCGTTTGCACGTTGCCGGTAAATATATGTTCCTAGAAAATAGCAAATGGCCGCGAATAATACACCTCCCAGAATACGGATATCACCCAGAATCGCAGCGGCGTTCAGCATTTCGGGATCCGGGTCGCCGGCAAAAATCACCCCGGTCATGGAAAACAGAGTGTCAAAAATGCCCGGCAGGGTAATCCGGTGGCGAAAGACCGTTTCGATCAGCGCAAACGTCCCTTCCAGAATTCCCATCGCTGCAACGCCTTTGATAAAAGCGCTGCTCTTAAAGATCGCCGAAAAAAGATAAACAAGACTTCCGATGACCAGGCATACTTTCAGATAAACCAGCCATCCCAGCAAGGCTCCGCCCAGTGCGGCACCAAAAGGAAATCCGTAGCCGCTAAAGAGCATAACAAAGGATAACAGTACGGCTGTTACCAGGGCGCAGGCAGCCAGTAAGGGCAATCCCCCGAAGACATGCATCAGATATTTGGCGGCTCCGGTTTTCAAGATACTGACAGGTTGACAGCGAAAGAAATCATCGCAGAGCAGCTGCCGCTCTCGGTTCAGGCTGCTTTGCGCCATCAGCAGCATAAAAACAAAGAACACCAGTCCCATGGAAAACATCAGGCTGTAAGCGATAATCCGCATTTCCGCACTTCCGCCGTCCAGGCTGCCAATGTATAAATTGGATGGGGAAAAGATTAGCGCTCCGAGGACCAGCAGCAGGATCAGCAGGGCGACGCCCCCGATGATCCACAGCGGCAGCCAGTAGGAGCTGCGGCGTTTTTGGTATTCCGTCTGCAGTAAAACCCGGAATTGTTTCATGATTC
>Ga0265293_10006079_pt1 | contig 19604 bp, 22 predicted proteins | sample Munlanlewell138R_FD_192505 | JGI IMG/M metagenome (GOLD analysis project Ga0265293, IMG submission 192505) | Leachate microbial communities from a municipal landfill in Southern Ontario, Canada - Leachate well 138R | ecosystem: Engineered > Solid waste > Landfill > Unclassified | place: Canada... | reverse complement strand
TTCGCACGTTCGAAGCGACGTTCGAGGGGTGGATTGGCCACGAATTTCGTGGCGAACGCGGCTTCGGCTACGACCCCGTGTTCGTGGTCGAAGGCGGGTGCACGGCGGCGGAGCTGAGCGACGACGCAAAGGACGCCGTGAGCCACCGCGGGAAGGCGGTGCGCGCAGCGGCGGAGTACTTGCGGGGTCTCGCCGGGTGAAGGCGCGAGCGCCGAGAACACTCGTGGCCGCCGTGTTGCTTGCGCCGCTGCTCCTCGCGTGTGGGGGTGGCAGCAACCTGCCGTCAGCGCCCGGTTGTGTCGACCCAACGCCGACGGTGACGGCCGCTTCGCGGCGCGATGAGGTGTTTACGTATGCGAACGCGCTCCGGGAGGGGGTCGAGCGGCTCGAAGCGTTGACCGACGACTTTGGGCTGCGCTGGCCGGGCCGCAGGTTTTCGAGGGCACCAGAATTCCGGCAGGAGTTCGTGGCGTACGCGGGGGAGAGTGCCTGCCTGGCGAAGCACCTTATCGCCTTCGACCCGCCCGGGGGTGAGGCACTGATCAGGCTCGACGAGGAGTTCGAGGCCGCGCTGGAGCAGTACCTGGCCGTGCTCGAACGCGGCCGTACCGCCGTCCAGAAGCGTAATGTCTCGCAGTACCGCGACTTCCGGCGGGAGATCGACTCCGCGCACCGGCAGCTGGAGGAGAGGCTCGTCGCGCTGCGAGCGGTGGTGTAGGGCGCGGCGGGCCGCGCCGTGCGCGGTGTCCCGGTGCCGTTCCGCTAGCCGCGGCCGGCCATCCCGGCGCCGGCCACCATCGTTGCGAAGTCGCGGGCGATGCGCGGGCCGAACTGCTCGCGGAAGCGGAGGATAGCCTGGTTCGCGCCGTCGTTGCCCTGGACGATCAGCACGTCGAGGTTGCGGATGGCGTCGACCAGCCCCTGTGCGAGCTCGCGGTGGCTCTCCATGACTTCGGTGGTGGGCGGCACGACGGGGAACTGCTGGCGGTTGCCGAACTTCTGGGCCAGTTCGCGGATGCGGTCGGCTTCGGGGCCGGGTGTGTCGCCGATGAGTTCGCCGATTTCGCGGAATAGGCTGGTCATCTGGTTGTGCTCTTCGCACATGTACTGGAGTTGCACCGGGATCATCTGGCGGGCCATCTGCAGGACGGCCTGGGCCATGACGACGCCGACCTGCGCCTTCTGGCTGGTGCACGCGGGGAGGATGTCCCGCTCCAGCGCGATGATCACACCCTCGATCAGGTCGTCGGTAGTGGGGGCGGTGTACACGTTATTCTCCTCCGGCGGGCATCGGGTAGCCGAGCATCTGTGCCCATGCGAAGGCCGAGACGAGGATCGGCTGCATGAGGTAGAGGTGGAGCAGCTCCGTGTGCTTCCGGTCGACGCGCTTCTTCACGGCGCCAAGCACGGGGATGGCGATGTTCGCTGCGCCGAAGAGACGGAAGTATTCGACCTCCTCCTCGGTGACGTTGAAGCCGGTGATCTTGTTGTAGTGGCCGAGGAAGCCGCCGTTCTCCTTGACTGAGCCGAACACGTTGGTGTTGCTCAGCAGGTCCATGTGCTTCATCCAGCCCAGGTCCTCGCGCGGGTCGCCGATGTGGCAGTTCTCCCAGTCGATGAGGGCGGTGAGGTTGCCATCTTCATAGAGGAAGTTGGCGGGGTTGAAGTCGCCATGGACGACGGAGAGCTGGAGCGGCCGCGGCTTGTTCCGGCGGATGGCGAGGTAGGTGTCGAGCACGTTTGGGAGCGGGCTGAAGTCGCTTTCGTCGTAGCCGCGGATGTAGTAATCGAAGGTGCTCTCCATGTAGCGGTCCCACGACGAGACATCGATGCCGACGCCCCGTGGATCGGCGAGAGCGCCATCGGGATCGATCTTCTTCGGGTCGGCCAGGTGGAGCTCGGCGATCTTTTCGCAAAGCTGGGTGGCCACGTTCTCTGCCTGGGTGGCGGCGGGTCCACCGTTGAAGAGGTCGGAGACCTGGCCACTGCCGCGGACGCGCTCGATGACCATCGCCGGGGTGCCGAGGATGGCGGGGTCGTGGGCCACGCAATAACTGGTGGAGACCGGGATCGTGGTGTGCTGCTTCACGGCGCAGAGGATGCGGTGTTCCTGTTCGCGGCTCGTGGGCAGGATGTCGGCTTCGAGGGGTGGATTCTTGCGAAGAATGAGCGGCAGCCGTTCTTCGCGCCCGCTGCGCCGCACACGCGCATCGAAGCGGTAGGTCTCCTGTGAGTAGCCGCCGGCGAGGACAGCGAACTCTTCGATCATGATTTCCTCCGCGTCCGGCCACTGGGCCCGGAGGAAGTCCGTTAGTTGGACATGCATAGAAATTTCCCCCTGCTTGGAAGAGGCGCAGTCTATCACGATGTCAGCTTCGTACCAGAACAGGATGCGAACAGGAAGGGGCCTTTCCCGCGCCTGTCGCCTGCGCCGCTCGTACACCTACAATCTGAGCGCATGCGAGGGAAGGTAGCCGCCGCGTTGGGCATCGTCGCCGGGCTCGCCGTGGGTGGCGCCGCCTACTGGCTCATCGAGAGCAAGGGCATTGCCGCCGGCCTTGCGCTGGTCACGGCCTACGTTGTTTGGGGCGAACTCGGCGACCTCATCCGGGGCGAGGAGGCGACGCAGCGGGAAGTGCCGCCCGGGACGCCGCTGCTGCGAAACCCGGCCGTGCGGCGACGGGTGCTCGGCTTGCTGGCGATGGGTGGCGCGGGCGCGCTCATCGTGCTCGAACTCATGATGGGCGACATCGACTCCCAGGATGTGCGCGACTGGGTCGATGGCCTCGGCGTTTGGGGTCCCATCCTGCTGATCACGGTCCTGGCGGTGGCGATGGTCTTCGCGCCAATCCCCAATCCGCCGTTCATGATCGCCGCCGGGATCGTGTGGGGGACGTTCCTTGGCGTGGTCTACTCGATCATCGGGCAGCTCATCGGATCTGCGGTGATCTTCGTGATTTCGCGGAAGTTCGGCCGCAGGTTTATCCCGCGGCTCGTGGGGGAAGACGCGGCTGCGCGGATCGACCGCATCGCGCAGGACATGGGTCCGCAAATCGTGTTCTGGTGGCGGATGATGCCCGTGTCGTTCGACTTCGCGGCGTATGCGGCGGGGCTCACGAACATGTCCTTCCGGCTGTTCATCTTCCTCGTGTTTCTCGGCTCGATTGTGCCGACGTCGGTCGTCGTTGGGTTCGGCGACTCGTTCGATAGCTCGTGGACAGCGCGAGGGATCAGTGTGGTGCTCATCGGCGTATCCGCGGCGGTGCCAGTGACCATCTTCTACCTGCGGAACCGGAACTCGCTGCCCGGCCCGCGGCAGGCTCTGCGCCAGTTGCTGGCGGGGTCGTCGTCGGAGCCGGCGGAGGTCTAAGCCGCGGAGTGCCCGGTGCCCCGTGTCCCGTGCGCCGTGCCTGGTAGTCGAGGCCCACTGCGGCCTCGGGACCGTAGTACCACGCCACACCACCGGTGATGAGGCTTCCCTCACCTCGCCGCCCTCTCCTTTACGGTGAGAAAAGGGAGCAACGACATCACCCGGGCACGGCGGGCGCTAGCCCGCCCTACCCCAGGAAGATCATCGTGTAGTAGTGCACGCCGTTGGCGTCGGTGATTTCGCCGATGCCGATGCGGGTGAAGTCGCTGGCGAGGATGTTGGCGCGGTGGGTGGCGCTGTTCATCAGGCTGATGATGGCTCGTCCGGCCGATTCTTCGAGGGCGTAGTTGTTGCGGGCAAGGTTTTCGCCGGCCCACGCGTAGGAATAGCCGAAGTGCTGCAGGAGCTCCCAGTACATGCCGTAGCCGTAGGGGTCGGTGTGACCGAAATAGCCCTGGTCGATGAGCTGCTGCGAGCGGATGCGGGCGATGTGCGTGAGCCCGGAGTCGAGCGTGTAGGGCGCGAGCCCGGCGGCCGCGCGCTCGGCATTGATGCCGGCCAGCAGCGCCTGCTCGGCGGCGGCGTTCCCGCCAACCTGGGCCGGGATATAGAAGTTCGGCCGTGCTGGCGAGGCGGCGGCAGGGGCGGGGTCGGCCGCGGCCGGTGCCGGCGCGGCGGGCTCGGGTTGGACCGCGGCGGGAGCGTTCACGGGCGCCGGCGCGGGGTCCGCGGGAGCGGCGGCTGGCGTCACGATCGGCGGGGGCAGCGGTTCGAAGATCGACAGGTAGTCGATGCCGAGCTGGTCGTGTGGTGTTTCGAGCGCGGAGAGTCCCGGTTCGGCGGGCCACGGCGCCCCGGTTGGCTGCACGAAGGGCGCTACGGGGACGGCCTCCGCTGGTGCTCCCTGGGTCACGGGCGGTGCGATGGGCTCCGCCGGGGCGGGGCCATCGAAGATGACCGTCAGGCCGATTCCGATGCCGGCGCCGGCGAGCACGCCCGCGGCGTAGAGTGGCAGAAAGCGCTGGCCACGCCAGTCGCGCACGGCCTCTGCGACCAGTTGCAGTCGAAGTTGTTCAAAGCCCAGCGCCATGGTGCAACCCCCGGCTGCCGGCTTCGACCGGCCGCCCACCTGTAACTTCGACGCCATCACGGGCGATCGCCTGTTACGACGGTGGACGGATGCGTTACCGCTGGGAGAAGGAGAGTGAACGTGTCACCTGTTGGCCACCGGGGGCGGCGAACGGTGAAGCTACGCGTGCCGGGCGAGTGTTGCGAAGGCTTCGCGCACTGCCGGGTGCTCCAGGTTGCTGACGAGGAGCTCGGGGATGGGCGCGCGCCCGCGGCCCACGGAGTTGACCGCGCGGGACATCGCTACCGTTTCGAACGTATAGCCGCGGTCGCGGTAGAGGTCGCGAACCGTTTCGTGCGCGGAGTTGGAAAGCAGGGCCGCAACGCCGCGCCGGGAGAGGCTATCGAACACGTCGCGCAGCCGCCGCTGGTCGCTGGGGCCGAAGTCGCGAGCGGTGTAGGCGGTGAAGCTCGCGGTGTCGCTTAGCGGCACGTAGGGCGGGTCGAGGTAGACGAGGTCGCCTGGTTCGGCCGCGGCGCAGGCGGTCTCGAAGTCGCTGGAGGTAAGCTCGGCATCGCGGAGCGCTTCAGAGGCGGCGAGGATGCGCGCGCGGTCGGCGATGGCGGGATTGCTGTAGCGCCCGTGGGGGACGTTGAACTGGCCTTTCGCGTTCACGCGGAAGAGGCCGTTGTAGCAGGTGCGGTTGAGGAAGATGAGGCGGGCGGCACGGTCGATTGCCAATGTGGGCACGGTCGCGCGCACGCGGTAGTAGAGCTCGGCGCGCGCTTCGTGGGCGAGTGGCAGGTAGGCGGCGGCGAGCGCCTCCAGCCGCGCGAGGAGTGGCTCCGGCTGGTCGCGAACGGCCTGGTAGCAGGCCATGAGCTCTTCGTTCGCATCGTTCAGGTGGGCGCCCGTGAGAGGTTGGGCTTTGGCGATAGCGAAGAAGACTGCGCCGCCGCCGAGGAATGGTTCGTGGTAGCGCCGGAACCAGCGCGGGGCCCGTTTGATGATGGCGGGGGCGAGCTTCGCTTTGCCGCCGGCCCACTTCAGGAATGGCTGTGCCATGGGGCGATTGTCTGGCTGCGGGGCACTTGGCGATAGGCGCACGGGAGCCTCCCGCTACTGTGCGGCGGCAGCCTGGAGTCCCTCGATGTGGCGCACGTCGTTCAGGCCGAGGAGCGTGAGGTGCCCGCTTTCGTACACCAGGAGCGTCGTCAGCGAGGCGTTGTCGACCTGGAACGACCAGAGCCGAGGTGCGGGCATTTCGAGGAGCTCGGCGAGGAGCGCCATGATGGCGTTGCCGTGGGAGACGAGCAGGATGGTCTTGCCGTGGTGCTGCGCCACGAGCTCACGCGTGGCTGCCACGGTGCGCTCGCGGAGCTGAGCCAGCGTTTCGCCGCCGGGTGGATGGCCTTCGCCGCTGACCAGGCCGCGGATCAGCTCCGGGTACTGTTCGAAAATCTCGGTGCGCGGGCGGGCTTCCCATTCGCCGTAGTGCATCTCGCGCAGCCGCGGCTCGAGCGCCAGGGGCACGTCGCGCGGGTCGAGGATGTGGCGGGCGGTTTCGCGGGCGCGAGAGAGATCGCTTGCGAAGGCCGCTGCGATGTCTTCGCTGGCGAGCCGCCTGCCGAGCGCCCGCGCCTGTGCGATGCCGAGCGGCGTGAGCTCCGACTCGGAGTGGCCGCACATGAGCTGCTCGACGTTGCCATAGGTCTGGCCGTGGCGGGCGATGAGGAGCCGCGTGTAGTCCATGGCGCGAATTGTAGTGGGCGCGCGACCGCGGTGTGTGCCAGCGGGGGCTCTGCGTTCGGCAGCGGGAGCGGGCCACGCTGGTGTCATGTTCGAACGCGTCGCATTTGCGGCCGGGGTTGGCCGATGATTCCCCTCACCGCCACGCTCGAGGAGTACGCGAAGCGCCCACAGCGCACCCCAGCACTCCGCGCCTTCGCCATCGCACAACGCGGCAACCTCGCACTCCTCCAATGGTCCCGCCTCTACTCCGGAACCGAACCCGACTCACCACACGCCGCGACCATCGCCCCCGATGGCTCACTCCTCCGCGCGCGCAACGCCAGCGGAACCCTCGCCGTCTCCCGCGTCACCAACCCCGGCTCAGGCTCCACCTTCTCCACCTGGACCACCCTCACCACCGGCCTCCTCAACGGCTCCGGCCTCGCCCTCGCCACCAAACCCGGCGAAATTCTCCTCGCCTACACCACCGGCACCGCCCTGCTCGTCCGCACCTCCACCAACAACGGCGCCAGCTGGTCCGCACCCCTCACCCTCACCACCGAGGCCACCAACATCGGCAGCATCGCCGCAGCCTTCGGCGCCGCCGGCAACCCCTGCATCTTCTACACCCTCGGAACCTCAACCACCCTCAAGCGCATCCGCCGCACCGGCACCACCTGGGCCGCCTCCGGCACCAACTGGACCCGCGCCGCAAGCGTCGCCTCCCTCACCGGCCTCGCCGCCACCTACCTCGCCGCCGACTTCCAGCTCGTCATCACCGGCACCGAGGCCACCACCGGCCACAAGCGCGCCTGGGGCGCGTTCATGGGCGATGGCGGCTTCCCCGCCAACTCCTGGAGCACCCTCACCCCCATCGCCGAGGCCGATGTCAGCTCAACCACCGCCTTCGCCGCACCCGCCCTCGCACCCCTCGATGGCACCCTCCGCGCAACCATCCTCCGCAAGGAAACCGGACCCGTCGCCCACAACCGCGCCATGGAAACCGCGACCCCCGGCTTCAACGTCGGCGCCCTCGGCGCATGGACAGAACCCGCACCACACGAAGCACAGTCCGCCTACGGCCTCGCCATCACCCTCGCCCAGGCCCACGCATGGGCCACCACGCCCAACGGCGTCTGGCGCGCCTCCCTGCCCGTCCCCCACGACCTCACCGCCCCCCTGTTGAGCGCCCGCTACCGCATCGACCCCAGCGGAGCCCGCTGCACCGTCGAGCTCGACAATGCCAGCGCCAGCCTCACCCCCGGCGCCCTCACCGTCGGTGGCACCCTCTCCCTCCTGCCCGGCTACCCCTCCGGCCCCGGCGGCGCCGAGGAATTCGGCCTTGGACCCACCTTCATCATCACCCGCGTCACCTACCGCACCGCCCAGGGGCGCCGCGTCGCCACCGTCGATGCCCTCGGCGCACGCGACCTCCTCGACCACTGGCACGCCCCACAGTCCTGGCAGACCGCCCCCAACACCCTCACCCGCCTGCAACTCGCCACCCGCATCGCCGCACGCGCCGGCTTCGAGCTCACCGCCAGCAACACCGGCCCCGAGTGGAACGAGCGACCATCCTTCGCCCTGCAACTCGGCGAGTCCGCAGAAAGCGCCCTCGCCCGCCTCAGCGCCGTCACCGCCGACGGCATCGTCTCCGCCGAGCGCCCCGGTCTGCACCTCCGTGGCTTCGCCCCCAGCGACCCGCCCACCTTCGCCTACGGCCCAGGCGCACACCCCATCGCCGAGCTCACGCTTGCCGACCAGCCCCCTCGAGCAAACTGGCTGCGCCTGCAGGGCGCCGACCGCTACGCCGAGAGCACCGACTACGCGAGCGTCTACCAACACGGGCCCCGGCTGCGCCCACTCCGCAGCCTCGACGCCACCACCGACGCAAAAGCGACCGCTTCCGCCGCCGCCGCCCGCAGGCGCGACGCCTGGAGCGAGCCCCAGGGCGAGCTCGTCGCCCCCTTCCACCCCGCAACCGAGCTCTTCGACGTCGTCGACGTCGAGGGCGCCCCCTACCGCGTCCTCAGCCACGGCCTCGACTACCGCCGCGGCCCCCAGGGCGCCCGCTACGACCTCACCCTTGGGCTGGGGGCGATGTGATGGGCCCGGTGCCAATAGCCAACAGCCAATAACCAACAGCCAGGAGGGACGAGATGGCGCTGTATCGCGCGAAGGTGGTCAGTTACGACGCGGGGAGTCACACCGCGGTGGTGCGCCTCGACGGCTCGGCGGCGCAGACGCTGGATGGCGTGGCGGTCTCGCGGGGTATCGCCGGGGCGGAAATGGTCCCCGGGCGCCGCGTCCTCGTGGACACCGGCGATCACGGCGCGATCGAGGACGTCGTGGTGTTCGCGGCCTGGTAGCGCGCGATGGTTCAGGCGGCGTACTCGTCGGCCTCGCGCTGCTGGGGGCGCGGTGCCTGCCAGCCGACACGCCCCCACCAGGCGAGGAAGCCGAGCGCCAGCAGGCCGAACGAGACGAGTCCGCTCCACGCGAGCAGTTCCGCCGAGGGCGCCATCTCCGGCTGATAGAGCACGTCCGGCGGGAGCAGCTTCACCGCAGGCAGCGAACCGATGTTGAGCAGTAGCTGCACCACCGCGGCGCCGAGGCTCACCGCCGGGAGCGCGTAGTCTTCGTGGCGCGGGCGCTTGACCACGATCTCGTACACATCGAGACCGGGCCGGGCGACACCCGGCGCGGGCGAAGACCATGGAAAGCCCGACCGAGGCGACGCACACGAAGAGCGCCACGAGGAGCAGCGCGGGTGTGAGTGGGCCAACCGCCAGATGTTCGGGCCGATGACGAAGGCGGCGCCGGTCGCGACTTCGATGAGCCCGAAGAGGCCGGCGAACTGCGCCCTTGTCCATTCTCCCAGTCCGCCGAATGCGACGATCGTGAGGAACACGCCGAGCAGGTTCACCACTGAGAGCGTGAGGCCGAGCGCGAGCCCGCGAAATGCGCCGAACTGGAGACGCCGCGTGGCCATGGCGGGCTAAAAGGCCTGGTGCTCCTGTTGTGCGCCCTGTTGCCACGCGCTCATCGCGGCCTCCTCCGCTTCCTTCGCGGCGTCGGGCTGCAGCGGCATCGATTCGCGCTGCAGTTCCACGGTGACGATGCGCGGCATCGCGTCGCTGACGCGCACCACGAGGGGCGTCGTCTGTTCCATGCAGAGCTGGGCGGCGTCGGCGAGCGTCTGGCTGCCGAGCGTGAGGGCCGTGGTGTGGAGCATGGAGTAGCTGATGGTGACGAGGCTCAGCGCTGTGTAGTTGTCGCGCAGCATGCGCGAAACGGGTTCGCTGCGCATGCGGCCGAAGATCGCAGCGGCCGCGCCGGCCATGCCCGCGGCCAGCTTCTTGAGTGCCGAACCGGAGGGGCCGCCGAGGGCGTCCAGCTCTTCCGTGAGGCGGACCACGTGTGCTTCGAGTGTCCGTTCCACTTCCTCGAGGATGTCGCGCGCTTCGGCCATCCCTTCGACGTGCTGGTCGGAGAGCTGCTGGCGGACGGCGGAGAGGAGGTCCTGGTCGAGTGCGATCATGTCGCTGACGTGGCGCTGGAGCTGACTCATACGCTGTTCGGCGCCGGTTGCGTGCCCGTTGGAGCGCATCGCCCGTGCCGCGACGAGCCCGGCTGCCGCGGTGCCGGCAACCCCTGCGATCACCGTCTTCGTCCTCATCAGTCTCTCCATGGCATAACTCCCCGGGCTGCGCCGACGCGCGGCCGGGTGGCCTCATCCTAGAAGTCGCTGGTAGAGGGAAGACTCGCCCGTGCGTGTTCCCGCTTACAGCACCGTTACAACGGCCCCTGCCGGGCCGGGTGCGCTGTGCCCGGTGCTGGCCGCTGCCTAGCGGTTCGGCTTCGAGCCGTGGTGGAGCCAGCGGGCGGAGTTGCGGCGGGCGTCGTCGCGCAGGCGGGCGATTTCGGCGAGCAGCCGTTCGCGCTCGATGCGGAGGTCACGCACGTGGTCGCGGAGCGCCGCGACGAGCAGGTCCAACTCGGTGTGGCGTGCCGCGGCGTCGACACGAAGCTGCCGGAGGTCGGCGGCGAGTGCTTCGCGCCGGGGCGGGCGGGAGAAAACGGCGGAGCGCCCGGCGCGGCTCACGGCAAGTGTGCCGGTTCGTCATCGGGCGCGTCGTGTGCGGCCGGGCTGTCCAGTGCGATGGGTGGGGCCGATGGCGCTTCCAGTTCGCGGCCATCCCGGTGGAGGCGAAGGTCCGAGAGATTCGCGTGGAGCGCGGCGATAACGTCGTCGAGCGTCGAAAGGCGGCCCCGCTGCCACGCGCGCTCCTGTTTCAGGTCGCGTACGCGGTCTTCGAGCAGTTCGATGCGGTCGCGCTGCTTCGCGAGCTTCTTTTCCAGCCGGGTGTTGCGTTCGCGCTGTTCGAGGAGTGCCCGTACGAGCAGGACGGGCGGGAGCGCCGCTGCCGCATCGGGGTCGTTCGCCACCGCCTCGAGGTCGAGCGCGGTGAGCTCGCCGGGCGTGTCGCGCATGCGGCCCAGCGCCTGACGGAGCTCGTCTACTTCGGTGCGCACCTGGCGCACGAGGCGTTCCGCGCGCGCGTCGCTGCCGGTGGCCTGGCTCTTCATTGGGCCATGCCCACCGAGCCGCGCGGCCACCATGGATGGTGGGGTCGCTGGCATTCGTGCTCCCGGCGCAGCCGGCGGCTCTTCGACGGCGGGGGTTGCGGTAGCATGTTCTACCCCGGTTTGCTGCTGGATGCCGTTGTGCCGCATGCGAAACCGCATGTTGATTCTCCTCACGCGGGCGATTCTACCGCCCCGGGGCCCGCCGCAATACGGTTAATGTGAAGATCGGCTCTCACGCCTTCGGAGTGAAGTCCGAAGTCCCCGGCACTCAGATCTGGCTGTACCCGGAGCCGGGGCGTTCGAAGCCGATGCCTTTGCCCTGGTCGATCCAGCCGAACTCCTTCAGGATCTCCTGGCTGTAGGTGACGCGCCCGGTGACCTTGTCCAGCGGCTCCGTGGCGAGCAGGAGGGCCGCCTTCGCCATGAGCTCGGACGGTTCGCCACGTGGGTCGTCCATGCTGTCGACGAGGTGGTGGAACACCGTACCGGGCGTGGGCACCACCTGCGAGGGTGACACACAGGTGACGCTGATGCCGTCGTTGTACACCTCCGACGCGAGGCCCTGGGTGAAGCGTTCGAGGGCGGCTTTCTCCGCGCCGTAGAGCGTGCCGCCGCGGCCGATCTGTTCCGGCTGGTAGGGGCCGCGCCCGGGGCCAATCGCCGCGCCGCTCGAAATGCTCACAATCGCGCCGGACTTTCGCGGCAGCATGTCCTTCAGCGCGAGCTGGCTCAGGTAGAACGCTGCGTGAAAGTTGACCTGGAACGACCGGTGCCACTTGCTCACGGGGAAGTCCGCCACCGGGATGAAGTAGGTGAGCGCGGCGTTGTTCACGAGGACATCGACCGGCCCGTATATCTCGTGTGCCTGTTCGACGAGGCGCACGCAGTCGTCGAACTGGCTGATGTCGGCGGTTACGGCGGCCGCTTCGCCGCCCTGCTCGCGGATGCCGTTGACGGTGTGTTCGAGGGACCCTTCGAGCGGATGGTCGCCCTCTTTCAACGTCCGCGCGGCGCAGACGATTTTGCCCCCTTCGGCGGCGAACACCTCGGCGATGGTCTTGCCGATACCGCGGCTCGCGCCGGTCACAATCACGACTTTTCCGTCCAACTTGCCCATGGCTGGCCTCCCTGGGTTCGATGGGCGGGAGTCTACGCGAACCGGGCGGGCGCCGTCAGCGGGTCAATTTCGTGGCCGATGGTCAGATCCAGTGCTCTTGCCAGCCCTGTTCCGGCTGTTTTGCCGCAAACTCCCACTCCTCGCCGAAGCGCTCCCAATACACGACTTCGCGCACGGGCTTGCGGCGTACCGGGCCCTGCCGGCCGGTGGGATAGCCGATCGGCAGCAGGCAGTAGACCTGGTTGTTTTGGGGGATGCCGAGCATCTCGACCAGTTCGTCCACTCGTCCGAGCGGGAAGTTGAAGATAGAGCTCCCGAGCCCGAGCGCGCGCGCCGCGAGGGTCAGGTTCTGCACGGCGGGGAAGATGCTCCCGCCGGGCGTCGAATGGCGGCCGCGCAGGCCCGTGACGACGATGACTGCGGGGACCGTGCCGAGGTTGTGTGCCAGGTCGCGCACGCTCTTGAGCGAGAGGCGCTGGGTCCGCGGCAGGTTCGAGCAGTTCGGGGTGGTCCGCGAAGCGCGACTGGTAGCGGCTTCAGCTTTGGAGCGACCATTCCTGCAGCTTTGCTTTCACTGCCGGGTCGGTGACGACGATGAATCGCCAGTCCTGTGCGTTCTGTCCCGATGGCGCGCGGATGGCGGCATCGAGCACCTGGAAGAGGACGTCTTCGGGGATGGGGTCTGGCTTGAAGCGGCGCAGCGCGCGTGTGGTGTAGATCGTTTCGAACAGTCCGGGGCGCGAATCGGCCATCGCGACCTCTTGCGGCAGAGATATTGGGGCGAACCCGCATCATAGCCGCGCGCCAGCGGCCAGTCGCCAGACATCAGCGGCGAATCGCGGAGCGCCCAGGGGTGCTCGAACGGTCTGCCCGCCAGCGATCCCCGGCTGCCGGCTACCGATCTCCGGCTACCATCCTAGGCGACGGTCTCGGCGGCTTCCTTTGCGGCGCCCACACCGAGGAACTCGAGGAAGGCGGCGTTGTATTCGTGGGGGTGTTCCATGGCGCCCACATGGCCGCCGGGGAGCTCCTTGAGCGTTGCGTTCGGCAGGAGCTCGGCGAGCTTCCGGGAGTTGCGGATGGGGACGAGGATGTCGTCCACGCCGCCAACGACGAGGGCTTGCTGCTTCACGTTCGCGAGGCGGTCGCTGGCGTCGAAGGTCAGGAGCGCCTGTGCCTGGCGGATGAAGGCGTGGTCCTGCTGGGGCCACTGGTTGGCGAGGGAGTTGAGGATCGATCGCTCGTACCGCTCTTCGTCGTCCAGCAGCTCCGGGCTATAGAGGAAGGCCGACGTGAGGCGGACGATCTGTTCGCGGCTCATGTTGGACCGGCGTGCATTGATGAGGCTGCGCACCACGACGCGCCCGTAGCCGTCGATCTTCGGTGCGGTGCTGAGCAGGATGAGGCGGTCGACCCGGTCCGGGTGGGCGAGGGCGAGCTCCTGGGCGATGTAGCCGCCCATGCTGAAGCCGAGGATGTGTGCCTTCGCGATGCCGAGGTGGTCCATGAGGGCCACAGTGTCCCGGGCCATACCGGTGATACTGTAGGGCCGGTCGGGAGCGTTGGTGCGTCCCGCGCCGCGGTTGTCGAAGGTGATGACGCGGAAGTGCTTCGCGAGCTCTGGTACCTGGAGGGCCCAACCCTGGAGGTCGCCTCCGAGGCCCATGATGAGCACCAGCGGGTCGCCGGAGCCGGCCTCTTCGTAGTGAACGAGGATGTCGCGAAGTTGTGCGGTGGGCATGAGCGCTCCTGGATTTGCGTCGATCGGGCGTGGCGGCGGCGCGCGGCACGGCCACCGAAATCCTACCCGTTGACGCTTCTTACGTCAGTTCGGCTGTTGGGTGCGGTGGGCTCGCGCTAATTCAGCACCGGCCGGGTCGGCGAAGGCGGTGGCGGTGGTGGGGTGCGCGTAGGTGTTGGTGTCGGCACCGGCGTGTTCGTTGGCGTCGGCGTAGGGAGCGGCGTGTTCGTCGGGGTCGCCGTCGCCGTTGGCGGCGGAGGGGTTGCCGTTGCCTTCGGGCCGCCGGGCTCGGTGGGATTGTTCCCGCCCGGGTTCGGCGGCGATCCCGTCTTCGTGGCGGTGGGCGAAGGGGATGGCGAAGGCTCTGGCGTCGCGGTTGGTGTCGGTGTGTAGGACAGGCCCGTCAGGTCGAGCAGCCGCTCCGGGTCGACGGGTACGCCGCGCCAGCGAATCTCGAAGTGCAGGTGTTCGGCGAAGGGCGAGTCGGCCGGGTCGGACTGGGCGACGACGCTGACGCCCCGTTCCACGCGGTCGCGTGCTTTCACCAGCGGTTCGCCGATGAAGCCGTGGACGGTTGTCCAACCGCTGCCGCAATCGATGACGAGGAACCGGCCGAGCTGTGGCGAAACCTGCGATGCCACGACGGTGCCGTCGCAGGCGGCGAAGATGTCCGCGCCGGCGTGCCCCGTGAGCACGAAGTCGAGGCCAACGTGTACCCGGCCGCTGGCGCGGTCGGCGCCGAAGGGGTCGCCGATGCGCGTCCATTCGCGGAGCGGGAGGATGAACCGCGCGCGTTCGCGGTCGAAGTCGAGGTCTGGCGTGACGGGGCGCTTGTCGGCGCCTTCGTCGAGGTCGCGCGGCGGGGTTGCGGTCGCTTCCGGTTCCTGGTGGGCCGGGTCGTGGTTGTCGTCCGCGGGGGCGATGGCCGCACCACCGGAGTCGCCGCTGCTGCCACCGGTGTCCCCGCCTTCACTCTCCGGGCTGGCGGGCGTGGAACCGGAGCCGCCGGCGAAGATGGCGAAGAGCGTGAGTGCGACACCGGCGACGCCAAGGGCCGAAGCGACGAGGATCGCGCGTGCTTTGCCCGTCGCGAATGCGCTCTTCTTCGCGTGCTCCTCGTAGAGGAGTTCGTTGCGCCACTCGGGAAGGTCTTGCCTCACAGTTACACCTTCGACAGCGGAGGGGACGCCCGGCAGGGCGGATCCCCGGATATTGCTATGGACGCGCAGCTGGCGGCTCACCGCCTAGCGGATGTGGAGCTCGATAGGCTCCGGGGCGGTGTAGAGCTGGCCTGCTTTCGCGCCGTGCACCGAGACTGAGACGGTCGTTGAGACGAATTGCCGCCGGGCCGCTCCCGTCACGCTGTACTCCCAGCGGCCCGCCGATTCGCTGGCGGCGTTCTCAAACTCGTCCGCCTGCCATGCGCCCGTCTCCCCATTCCAGTACTTGCCATCGCTTTCGCGCTGGATGACGAACGAGACGGACTCGGGCGCCAGGTTGCCGGTGGTGGCGGCGAAGGTCAGGCGGCTTCGGGCGACGAAGCCCTCTGCCTCGATGCCGTCGAGCTCTTCGCTTTCGATGAACTCGGGGATGCCGATGGTGAACGTCTTCTTGGCGACCGAGGGGCCACCGCCCGGGGCGGGGCTAACGACGGAGATTTCGGCGGTACCTTCCGCTGCGAGTTTCGCTGCCGGGACAATGGCCGTGAGCTTCGTCGCGCTGACATAGGTCGTGGCGAGCGGTGCGCCGGCCCACTGCACCACGGAGCCGTCGACGAAGTTCGTCCCGGTGACGGTGAGCGTGACATCGGGGCTGCCGGCCGGGGCGCTCGTGGGCGAAATCGCGGTGAGCAACGGAAGTGGATTGTCGGCGCCACCGCCCCCTTCCCCGCCGCCCCCGGGGGCCGCCGTCACGGTGAAGGTGGAGGCAACGGCGATCCCGCCGCCGGGCTCCGGGTTGACCACGCCGACGGAGATGGTTCCAGCGGTTTGGATGTCGCTCTCGTTGAGGTTGATGCGGAGCTCCGTTGCACTGATGTAGGTGGTGGCGTGCACGGCACCCTTCCAGGTGACCTTCGAGCCCGGGACGAAGCCGGTGCCCTTCACGGTCAAGGTGAAGCCGGGGGCGCCGGCCTGGATCGACGGGGGTGTGAGGCTCGTGATGACGGGGACGGGGTTCATTTCCGTCGTGATGGTGAGCGTGCCGCGAGCAGTGCCTTCGGGTGCGGTACCGGCTTCTGCGATGGTGAGGCCAAGCGAGGGCGCGGTGATGACGATGGTGGCGTTGGCGCCGCCGCTGTCCTGCGCACGCACATCGAACGACATCGTGCTTCCGTCGGCAATACTGCTGCCGGAGCAGCGGACGACGTTCACGACCACGCTGATGACGCCTGCCCCGGGACAGGTGACGCTTCCGGGCTGCACCTCCGCGTTCGTGACCGTCGCCTCGATCGGCTCCCGCGTGGGTCCGATCGAGGAAGAAAATTCGTGCGAGAAGGCCACTGTCACGGTCGAGAGCTGGCCCTCGAGGACGGCAGGCGGGTCGACAGTGGTGGCGACGTCGATGTTCGCCCCGGGGCCGAGGATGTTGGCGACGGTGAGGCCGCCGAGTTCGGGGCCTGCCGGACTCCCAGTCTCCGCGAGTTTTGTGCCGTCGTCGTCGCGGATACCGCTGAGAGGGTCGGTGAACAGCGCCACGATGTCCGCGTTTGAGTAGACCGTGCCCGCGGCCGAGGGCTCGAAGCGGAAGTAGAGCTTGTCGATCGTCCAGCCCTGGTGTTCAGGGATGGATGGAACGTTGAACGTGCAACGCACGAACCCCGCTTCTGGCGTGTTGTCCGCGCAGCCGGTGAAGAGGTCCTCGCCCTCGTGTCCAACGCGAGCGAAGGATGTGTGCGCGGGCCGCTTCATCGTGAAGGTGAGCGGGCCCGTCAGACCGCCGGGCAGGGGGCCCCAGACGGTAAGGTCGTAGGCGGCTTCGTCGCCGACCTGGATCACCACTGGTTCGGGCGTGTCACCTTCCGGGTACTGGTCCACCCCGTACGTAATGGGCCCGTCGGCGGCCCGGGCCGCCGGCACGCGGTCGCCGAGGACGAGCGTCAGTGCGAGGAGTGCGACGACGAGGAGTCCCCAGCGGTAGGCGCGCGGCTGTACCGAAGTCGATGTCATTGTGCTAGTTCGTGTAACTGATGGTGACGCCGCGGAGCTTGCTCCCGGGGCCGCCCGTCAGGTCGACGACGAGGAAGTAGACGTTGGCGCCGTTATCGATGGTGTGGGCGTAGGCATTGGCGGATTGCGGCGAAGGCCCGGCGGTGGAGAGCACCTCGACGAGCTTGTAGATCTGCGCGGGTGCGCCGCCATTGGCGAGCGGTGTGTAGTCGAGCCGCACCTGCACCTGCCCGGTGGTGGCTTCGAAGTGCGCGGTCATGCCGGTGATGGAGGCACCCTGGGGCAGGTTCACGGGTGCGAAGTAGCGTTGTGATGCGGCATCGGTGCCGACGGGGTAGAGCTCGTTGAACCCCTTTTCGTAGATGGCAAGGTCGCTGGCGGGGACGAAGGTGCTGGCAGCCACGGAGAACTTGCCGGAAGTGGGCACGGTGCCATCGAGATTCAGCCCGGGAAGCGATCCACCCTGCCCGGAGACGTTCACCCAGATGGCGTCTCCGGTGTTGATCTGCCGTAGCGAGTTCACGTAGTCGGGCACGTTCGGCGAATAGACGAGATACTGCTGCGTGCCGGCGTCCCAGTGGAAGACAGCCTGGTACTGCCCGTTGATGCTTGCAAGCGCCTCGGAGGGTGGCGCGGTGCCGCCGAAGTAGGGGACGTTGTTCCAGCCCTTGATGACCGGGGTCGCGGCGCCCACATCGCCGATGGCGACGCTGGCCAGCGCCGCCGCGGAGAGGATGCCGCCAAGGACGGCCGCTCGCAGTCGCTTCATCGTTCGAGTCCTCCTGCTCGCCCGCGGGGTAGTGGGGTGGGCGGAATCGGGGAGCGTTTGCAGGCAGCCTATGGCAGGCGCCTCCAGCTTCTGAATTGGCGGAGGCCCGCAGAGGTGGGAGGGAGATCCCGCATACGGGTCGCCAACTTCCAGTAGCCGGCGGCCAGCGAGCGGTGGTCAGCAGGGTGCTTGCGGCGGCGGTCGCGGGAGACCAGAATCGGCGCACTCACAACGGGGGGCAGGAAGGAGGGCCGGTATGGACGGCCGCTTCGAAGTCGTGTTCCTGGGCACGGGGAGCCCGCTGGACCAAAGCGGCCACCGCTGCGGTGCGGGCCAGGTCGTCGTCGCGGGGGAGACGCATGTGCTGGTCGATTGCGGCTGGGGCGCGGCACGCCGCCTGCGACCCAGTGGCATCGTGCCGGCGCTCATCGATGTCGCGCTGTTCACGCACATGCACACGGACCACATCACGGACGTGCCCGACTTCCTGTTCCAGCGCTGGACGAGCGGCGCCACCAAGCCGCTGCAGGTCTTCGGGCCCGAAGGCACGGCCGAGATGATGGAGGGCTTCCTGCTCGCCTTGCGCCGTGACATCGGCTACCGCAAGGCGCATCACGGCGACAAGCTACACCCGGACGGCATCCGCGCGGAGGTGACCGAACTGCCGGTTACGAAGCGGCCGGCGACCTTCCTGGAGCTGGGCGGGCTGCGCTTCGAAAGCTTCGAAGTCGACCATTACCCGGTGGTGCCCGCGTTCGGCTACCGGGCGGTGTTCGAAGGGCGCTCACTGGTGCTTTCGGGTGACACGGTGTTCTGCGAGACGCTGGCGGAGGCGGCGAAGGGCACGGACATGCTCGTCTGCGAGGCGCTGAACCTGCCGATGATCGACGAGGTGATCGCGATGCTGAAGGCGGCCGGCCGCGAACGTGAGGCGAGCCTGCTCGGCGACGTGCCCTCGTATCACATCGAAACGAACGAAGTGGCGCGGCTGGCGCGCGAAGCGGAGGTCGGCGAGCTGGTCCTGTCGCACCTCATCCCGCCCGTGCTGAACGATAGCGAGCGCGAGGCCGCGTTCGTGGAGGGCATGGACGGCATCTACGGCGGCCGCATCCGGGTGGCGCGCGACATGCAGCGCATCCCGGTTACGAAGCGGGCCTGACCGCACAGTTCGAAACGGGGGACGCCAGTGGAAGTACAGGATCTTGTTGATTCGCTCCGGAACCGCATCCGGGCGATGAACACCCTCTGGGAGCGGGCGGTGAGCGACCTGACGCTCGACCAGGTGAATCACCACGAGCGCGCGGGCGTGCTCCCGCTCGCGTTCAGCTTCAGCCACTACATCCGCGCGCAGGACCAATCGATCAGCGGGCCATTCCTGGGCGAGCTGCCGCTCTGGGTGAGCGGCGGCTGGGCGGCGAAGGTCGGCGTCTCGGTCGACGATATGGGCCGCGAGCAGACCGTCGCGGAGATGGAGCAGCTCCGCTTCGCCGGCATGGAGGCATGGAAGGCGTACCAGGCAGAGGTCATCGCCCGGACGGCGAAGGTGCTGGAGACGGTCAATGCTGGCGCACTGGGCGAGGTGTTGATGCCGAAGCTCCCGCCGAACATGCAGAACATCTTCTGCGGCATCGTGATCGGCCCGGACGCGCCCTTGCGCAAGCTCGAAGTGCTCGAATGCTTCGTCTACCAGCACGGCCTGCGGCACATGGGCGAAGTCGAACACGCCCGGGCACTCGTGGGCCTCGGCGGAATGACGAGTTAGGACTCCGTGGGAAAGGACTTGAGACTGAGTGTCCAACGCCCGACACCAGCCGGGGCGGGGCACTACGTCCTGAGTCCGAGGTCCTGAGTCCTCCCGCGCCGGCGGGCGCGGGCGAGGCGGGGGGCGCCGGCGGAGCGGGCGGCGCGGAGGCAGAGGGCGAGGCTGACTGCGTAGTCGTCGTGGCCGCGGGCGGCGTACCAGCGGAGTTGGCGGCCGGGTGCATAGTCGGCGGCGCAGTCGCGTAGCTCCTGGCGGACGGCGGCCGATTCAGGGCTGCCATCATCGGCG
>Ga0265293_10006077_pt1 | contig 19604 bp, 12 predicted proteins | sample Munlanlewell138R_FD_192505 | JGI IMG/M metagenome (GOLD analysis project Ga0265293, IMG submission 192505) | Leachate microbial communities from a municipal landfill in Southern Ontario, Canada - Leachate well 138R | ecosystem: Engineered > Solid waste > Landfill > Unclassified | place: Canada... | reverse complement strand
GGTAAACGCTTAGTTTATTGCGTTCAACAATTTGTGTGTTAAGGCCAACCGTAATAAAACGTGCCGAATCTCTATAGATCGCGGTGGAGCCCAATTGCTCGTCGATAGAAACCTGCAACAGCGGAATTCCGTTTTCTTGGGAGAGCCAGTGATATTCGGTATAATTGCGCTGAATGCCCAGCCCGATGCTATCTGCCTGAATAAAAACGCTGTCGTATTCGTCAACCACCGAGCGGTAGCGCAACACTTCAAAAGTGCCAAAAGGCGTGGTGAGTGTGCCCCAGCCGTCGATTTCATTTTCGCGTGAGCGCTCGATCATCAGGTAGCCCAAATCGGGCAGACCAATTTCCAGTCCGGCTTCTCCTGTCCAGCTTTGGCCATAAGTCATCGGGAAGCGGTAAATTTCGTCGGCTTGTGCAAATTTTAAAGGAAGCGGTGTGCCTTCGAAGATAATGCCATAACCTGCGTCAGTATAGGAAGTAGTGCTATTTTTCAAAAAGCGATAGGCCTCAGTACTCGGCAAGCCGGGCAAAAGGCCGGCCGGGTTAAATGAAGTGACCAAGTTGGCGCTGGTGAGAAAAAACGGCCAAAAACTTACTGGCGTGTCCGTAACGCTGATAAAAGTATCTACCCGCTGTTCGATGGGAATTAAAGTGCTAAAATTCCAGTTGTAGTCGGCACCGGTTCTTGTGAAATCAAATTCGTCCATATTAAAAGCAATACTTGACCGGAGCGTATCGCCCGGCACCGGCATATCAGACGAAGTAATCGTGATTTGACCAAAGGCATTGAGGGCCAGAAAAAGTGAGATAAAAAGCATAAAATGTTTCATGATGGGTTGTTTATGTTACTAATTTTTAATGGGTTTTCTATTTTTCCGCCTGAACAAATCACCAAAACGATCGAATTCCTTTCGATAGGACAGCCCGATTCCTTGGGTGTAGGGCGCATAATTCTCAAAGTTATTGTAATAATAATAGGAGTTGATATTGGAATGGTTAAAGGCTTTGGCGCGGAGCCTGCCATCGCGGGTAATTTTGACTGTGATATCCACGTCGCCCACGATATTACTGGCGTTTTGGGCTGCGCTGTTGGCATTTATCATACCGAAGTTGCCGTCGATGGTTACACGGTCGTTAAAAAGCTGTGTTGATAGCGCCACTTCCAGCTCTTCGCTCGAGAGATCATCGCCGGGCTTATAATGTACGCCCACATCAAAGTCTTTGCTGATCTGCGAGAGCCAACTGCTTAGCTGATTGCTAATTACGTTAATATAAGAGCTGCTCAGACTGGCGTTGCTTCCGCCGGCATAGCTAAAACTCCCGAGCACCAGCAGCGAAATCATTTGCTGTGTCATCATGGCAGAGTTGTTGGTGTCGAGCACCGCAAATACCATTTGCTGTGTTTCCTCATCCACATTTGGCAGCCTTATTTTAAATGAAATATCAGGGTTAAATAACTGATTTTCAAGATGTATAATGCATTCTACGTTTATACGGTTACGGATAGCTGAGCTGGAATCCAGTACAATTCCCAACGAACTTAAAGAGGTTTTTACCTTGTAAAGCCCCTTTACGTCGAGCTCTGCATCCATGGGGTCGCCTGTCCAGGAGATGCGCCCGCCTTCGAGCAAGTCGAAACGCTTGCGCACTAAATTCTCAAAAATAAAATTGAATTGACCGGACTGCACAAAATAATCGCCCAGCAATGTAAAATCTCCTGCACCATTAACTCCCATGCGAATATTACCTCGGCCCCGCGCCATCAGATCGCCCATATTGTAAGGCAGAAAAATACGCAAATTGGCGTTGGGCGTTACATAGGTATTCAGGTTTATTCTAAAGTTTTGGGCAGGCTTGGGCAGTTTAAGTATCCCGTTTTTACTTATGCCGAAATCCTTTTCACTCACAAAAATAATAAAGTCGTTGTCGCTCACATAGCTGCTATTGTTGAGCGGGATAAACATATTGGTGCCCTGATTTGTGGTTGCTGTAATATTTAGGCTGATGTCATTGAGCAATCCTTTAATGACCACGTCGCCACTCACCACGGCCGATCCATAAAAGAGGTCATTCATTTTGCGGGTAGTGTTGAGCGCTAAAAACTCTGTAGGATCGATACGTACATCAAATCGAAAGTCGCGCAAGTAGTTATGGGTTATTTTTCCGCTCACCGTTGCTTTATTTCCGGTCGTATCATAAAGCACCAAGTTTTCAAGTGATATCATTCCCGGCTCCACATCGAATTCATGTTGTAGCGAGTAAACCGTGTTGAGGTAATCTACTCTGAATGCGGTGCGGTTGAGTTGTAATTTGCCCTGCAATACGGGTTTATTCAGAGAGCCATCAAGCACAAAATTTCCAGATGCCAAGCCTTCTACCTTGCTCAAAACACCTTCAAGTAAGGGGGTGAGGGCTTTTATTCTGAAATTATCCAAGCCAATATCGAAGCGTATATTATCCGATTTGCGCATAGGATGATAAAAACCCGTTAGATTCAGCATGCGATCGGTAGAGATATTGCCAACATTGATGATTTGCGCGTTGAGATAAACCGATTCCTCAGCATTGTTCCAGGTTGTCAGGATACGGGCATCGCCCAACTTTTCTTTGTTGAGGTACAAATCTGAAAGGTGAAGATTGGTGAAAAATCCGGGTCGGTTATTCAGGTTTGCCAACTGCAAATCACCAGAAATAAAGCCATCAAGATCGAATCCTATACCACTTGTAATCAGGTCGAAATTTGATAAATCCCATTCATTGAATTTAACTTCCAATGTATCGCTCTCATTTAATGGGACATAGCCGTTTATGGCAATTTGTTGATGGCCCAGAGAAACATTCAGTGCATTGATTTCGGTTCTGTTGCGCTCAAAACGAATATAGTTATCGGGGTTAATCACTAGTATTGAATCATTGATTAACAATTCGTTATGATTGATTGTGAGCGTGCCGCCGTAGATTTCGCCAGGAATAAAAACCGCCCTGATGTCTCCTTTGTTTCGGGTTTGCGCCAGCTTGTCTTTCCAGGCCATGCGCAGCAGCAGGCTGTCATTTTGAAGCTGTAATGCAAAACGTGGGCTTTCGATGCCCAGCACGGTGGTGTCAATAGATGTGCTATCGCGAAATATTATCTCCGACAGGCTCAGCCGCATGTCGGAAGCAGTCCTGTTGCTGGTGTTGCGCATCACGATATTGAGTAGGCGAAGGTCGCCCAGGCGTATTGATGGCGAACGAAGATTGAGATTTAAAACACTGCTTCGCGTGGTAAAAACGCCACTCATAATTGTATTTTCGGCGATATTGAGCGAAGGCATAAACAAACGGCTCAGCGTTTCGGTGTTTTTGAGTTTCAAAGCCAGGTAAAAATCCTGTGGCGAAATTTCTGTCAATCCGGGTTCTAGCCCTGGAATCTTCACATATTGCCGCACATAAGCCAGAAAAGCTGATGGCAGACTATTAAAGTCGATACGCCCGCCCAAATCAAACTCAAAAAAGTCAGTTTGCAACTGATAACGCTTGCTAATCAAGGCATCGCTGTCCACTTTCAGTATCAGGCTGTCCATCATGTAAGTGCCACGGCTGTCGCTATAAACGGTGTTGCGAATGCGTAAACTACCTTGCACTTCATCGAGGGTGATTCCACTCAGGTTGGCGGATATCTTACTCTTTATCAGCATCACACTATCCTGATCGAGCAAGTTCATGGCGGCCAGGTCAGCATGTTTTATCTCACTCTCAAAATTAAAAACCGGCACCTTAGCATTCATGTCAATCTCGCCATTAAAATCGAGACTTAACTTCTCATCTTCGATGTCTATCCAGCCACTAAAACGCTTTTCCGAAAGCTCGCCTTTCAGGTCAATATCTTTATAAGTTGTGCCCAATAAACCAATTTCAATAATTTTCCCGTCGATGCTCAAGTCGGCGGTTTCCAGGTTGATGCCACTCCCTTTTAGGCTTGTATTCAGGCTTAAATTACCGAGCATTTCTTCCTGTTGTAACAGCTTTCCAAGCTGAAGCTCCTTGGTGATAAGATGTCCGTTGTAAGAAATTACTTCCGTATGGGGGTTGGTTTTTACCTTGAGGTCGGTTTTGATAAATCCAGCATCGGTATGGATATCGGCCACGACCAGAAAATCGTTGTAACGACCTGTAAATTTTCCTCTTACACGCACTAAACCAGCTACATTCAGCTCTTTTGGAATTTCTATTGCTATTTTCCCGGGTAACTGAAACTGACGTAAATCACTGGCAGAAGCTTGCATTTTACTTATTTGAAACACCATATCGCTGGTGTAAAAGTCGGGGAGGCCTTTCATGTTGAAATTACCTAAAAAGTAGGTCTGATCTCCATAATTAAAACTGAACTGCTCTGATTTAAAATCACTTACAACACCAGAAACTGCTCCGGATATGTCGAGGTGGTTAGTCATGTCAAACATCACATCAGCAAAATATCCAATATCGGCCATATAAAGGTGTGAAGGTTTTATATTGGCTTCCATGCGTACCGAATCTATGAAATCTAAGAAAGCCGGGTAGCCCTGATAAAGCAGCTTCAGGTCCAGGTTCAAAGTCGATTTTTCTGTCTGAATCTCTAGGTTTTTTAACTCAGAACCGCGCGGTGAGCTGCTGAGTTCGGCCTGGAATTTTTTCAAATAAAAGCCGGAGCTGTCTCTGACAGTTAATTTCTGAAGATTGGCAAAAACCGCGTCTCCTTCAAAAATAATATCCTTTGCTATAAGTCCCAATTCTCTGAGGGCTAAGTGACTATAGTCTATGCCTTCGCCATCGGGATCGTCTCTATCTTTATCCCAATATTGAAAAGCTACATTGTTGAGTTCAAGCGCATCCAGCTTAATTTTAAAGGAGGACGGCGCAGTTGACGAAGTAGTATCCGCGGGGGCAACGAAATAGTCGATGATAAACTGCAAGTTAAGATCGTCGAGGTTTTCATATTTTATCAAGTTAAACTCAACATTATTCAATATCAGTCTTTTAAAATGCAATTCCGAAGCAAAATCCGTAGGTAAAAGCTGGATATTCATGCTTTCCAGAGCCAGTAAGCTTTGCTTGTTTTTGTCCTCAATTCGTAAACCGTTTATGTTAAGTGAGAAATCAATATCGAGAAAAAAGGAATTGATTCTAATCTTAGTTCCCAACTGTTCAGATAGATAGCCAGCCACAGTGCGCACGGCAAAGGTTTGCACAAAAGGATCGCGCAAGGCAGTATAAATGCTGATGGGAAAGGCTATGATTACCATCAACAGGACCAAGAAGCTATTCCTGAGTTTTTTTTTGATACTTTTGTTGCTCAATTTAAACGTATATGGTCAGCTATATTTTAGGCATCGAATCATCCTGTGACGACACTTCGGCGGCGGTGCTTCAAAACACCAAAGTGCTTTCAAATGTTATTGCTAATCAGCAGGTTCACGAGAAATTCGGTGGCGTAGTTCCCGAGCTTGCTTCACGTGCTCATCAGCAAAATATCATTCCGGTTATCGATGCCGCTTTAAAGGAGGCAAATATACATAAAAATGATGTGAGCGCAGTAGCTTTTACACGCGGTCCGGGACTGCTGGGTTCGCTACTTGTAGGCTCCTCTTTCGCCAAAGCCTTTGCGCTTTCGCTGGATATTCCACTGCTGGAAATCGATCATATGGAAGCACATATTTTGGCGCATTTTATTCAGGATGAGCTGGATAGTAAAGTCCCTGATTTTCCGTTTTTGTGCCTTACCGTGTCAGGCGGCCACACCCAAATTGTATTGGTGAAGGATTATTTCGATATGGAAATAATCGGTAAAACTATTGATGATGCCGCCGGCGAGGCTTTTGACAAGGCTGCGAAAATTATGTCGCTTCCTTATCCCGGCGGTCCGGTAATTGATAAGTTGGCGCAGCTTGGAAACCCAAATGCTTTCAAATTTGCCGAACCGCGTATTGCAGGGCTGGACTACAGCTTTAGTGGGTTGAAGACCAGTATTTTATATCTAATTCGTGACGCGCTAAAAAAAGATCCACAGTTTATCGAGAAAAACAAAGCCGATCTGAGTGCCTCCATTCAGCAAACTATAGTAGAAATTCTGATGAAAAAACTTGTGCTGGCCAGCCAACAAACCGGGATAAAACAGCTGGCCATTGCCGGAGGCGTCTCGGCCAACTCAGGCCTGCGTAAAGCCATGCAAGTTGCTGCTGAAACTTACAACTGGGAAATTTTTATCCCGAAAATGAGTTACAGCACCGACAATGCCGCCATGATTGCTATTGCCGGTTTTTACAAGTGGCGCCAGAAGGAATTTGCGTCTCAGCGCATGACGCCTTACGCCCGCCAAAGCAGCAAAAAATGAAAGCTAAAATAATGAATTGGAATCAGTTACTCTCGACCAAGCGATTTTCTTCGTCAACGAATAAAAGCGATATCCGTTCTGAATTTCAACGTGATTACGACCGTATTATCTTTAGCAGTCCTTTTCGTCGTTTACAGAATAAAACGCAGGTTTTTCCGCTTCCGGGAAGTGTTTTTGTGCATAACAGGCTCACCCACAGCCTTGAAGTAGCCAGCGTTGGTCGTTCCATTGCACGTATCGTAGCCCGTGAGTTGATTTTAAAAAAGCCGGAACTGGCCGATTCAGCCCTCAACGAGATCGATACAGTGGTTGCGGCAGCTTGTCTGGCACACGATCTGGGTAATCCACCTTTCGGACATTCAGGTGAAAAAGCCATCAGCAGTTATTTTACCGAAGGCGAAGGCCAGCATTTTAAGAAAATAATTCCGCTACACCAATGGTCTGATCTAATTGATTTTGAGGGAAATGCCAACGCTTTCAGAACGCTGACACATCAGTTTGAAGGCCGTCGGAAAGGTGGCTTTTCGCTTACTTATGCCACTTTAGCCGCGCTGGTAAAATATCCTTATCCATCCTTTGGCAAAGGAAAACGCAAGAAATACGGCATATTCGATTCCGAGCTGGAAGACTTTTGCGAAGTGATGCAGGAATGTGGCATTCCGGTGATCGACCGCAGCGAGGCGGGACACGAAATCTTCGCGCGCCACCCTTTGGTGTATTTGGTGGAAGCCGCCGACGATATCAGCTATTTGATTATGGATATGGAAGATGCACACAAGCTGGGTATTTTATCCACCGAAAAGACCGAAGAGCTGCTGCTTTCATTTTATTCAAAAACCGACGACAGTGATTATTTTGAATACAAAAATAGAATTTACACAGAAGTTACTGACACCAACGAGCGTATCGCTTTTTTGCGGGCAACGACAATCAATAAATTGGTGAAGGCTGTGAGTCAGGTTTTTATAGAGCAAGAAGACGAAATTATGGCAGGACAATTTACAGGAAGTCTGGTAGATTACCTGAATCCAACGCTCACAAAAGCGCTTGATATTTGCCGAAAAGTTTCTGTAAAACAAATATATAACCACCCTGCCGTAGTAAAAATTGAACTCACCGGTTTTCATGTTTTGGGAACGCTGATGCAAGAGTTTTGTCAAGCGGTGCTGTCGCCGGAGAAAAATTATCACCGCAAACTACAATCGCTGCTTCCTGAGCAGTTTAAGCCAAAAAATGAGGATGTATATAGCAAACTGCAATCGGTAATCGACTTTATATCAGGCATGACAGATTTGTACGCGATGCAGCTTTACAAAGATTTGCGTGGCATTGATGCCTGATGTTTTTGTGCAAAGCAGTATGTTACCGTAATATAAAATGAAGAAAATAGCATTACTCATATTACCCTTCCTTATTGGATTGAATTCTTATTCACAGAATGAATTACATTCAATTAAACTTGATGAGGAATATTCATGGAGAAATCATTCTGAATCAGAACTTAATGAATATTATTTCGGAATTGAACCTATCGAAAAATCAAAATTTAAGTATCATTTCCGACATCAACGAGATGGACAAATAATTGATATTTATAGTAATAATGGAGAAAGCTTTTCCGGAGTATTAATTAATTCAATTACAGAATATAAAAGCATAAAAACAGAATACGGAAAAGATTCAAAAGCAGACAAATATTTTTATGAAAAAGTTGAATTAAACACGAAAAATAATACAAAAATTGGGAAATTGATTTTAAATCAAAATCTTTATTCGATACCTACTGATACTTTAGTAGATGGATGGAATTTTGGTTGGTTAGATTGTGGTTCAATAAGCTTTTCTTTTAAGACTGAAAATAATTTTCAATTTTCAGAATACGCTTGTCATTGGAATCAAAATGACACAATAAATTATGTTATTGCAGTAAAGAGAATGTATGATAATTTTGATCAAATACTTGATTTACAAAACAAATATTCTGATTTTGAATCCAAGCTGGAAAAAGGAAAAATTTATTCCAAGAATGGATTTAGGATGATGTATATAATGACTAAAAAACAATCATTAGCATTTCAAAAAAGCAAACCAAAACGAGAATATTTAACATCAATTAAAGATACCATTGACAATTATTTGAAATCAGAGATTTCAAAACAGAACATAAAATTTAACAATATTGACTGCTTTGAAGACTATCATTTGACTTTTAATAAAAATGGCAAATTGGGAAAAGTTAAAGTATCTGATTACGATGAACCAAAATTATCAGACGGTCTTGACTTCTATATTACAGATAGAAGGGAGATTCGTAAATGTAAAAAACTGATTAAATTGATTTTCAAAGAAATAGACTTAAGCTCCTTCAATTTGACTTATAAAGTAAACAGAACTTTACATTTTGGAATTGACGATAAAGTGCAACTGAGAGATAATACAAGATATTTAAAAGAAAATTTACCACCTGCTAAACCATAAATTAAATAACCAAAATGATAGTAATTATGAACATAATAGCGAGCAAAAAATTTAGTAGAAACTGTAAAAATTTTAATTCTGCACTCAGCTAATATTCATATACGCAGTTGACACTGTTATAAAGGCAAATCCGACTAAAACATACTTTTGAACATTCAGTAATAATATTCGTTATCTTCGCTACCAAAATAAAATGAAATGAAGAATCTCTTGAAAACCCTCACGCTAATTATAGCCTTAACTGCTTTTGGAACAGCGACTCACGCACAACAAAACTATATAGGCGATCAGCCACAATTTGGTAGTCGCTGGGTGTTTGGCGGTGACTTTGGCTTGGGTTTTTCTAACTACGGTTCCAGTATTCTGATTTCGCCGCAGGCAGGCTATCGCATCACGCCTGCCTGGGAATTTGGCGCGCGGCTCACCTATAATTATTACAGTTACAACCAGCCAGGGCTCAAGTTTTCTACCAATAATTACGGTGGTGGATTTTATACTTCTTACGAGATTTTCAGGGGATTATTTGCTCATGTTGAAAATGAAATACTTAGTTATGAGCAAGTTCGTTTAGATAATTTGGGAAATACCCAGCGCGAACGCAAAATTATTCACAGCGTTTTTGTTGGTGGGGGCTACCGACAGTACTTCTCTTCACGTGGTTTTGCAAGCATCACAATTTTATACAACCTCAACGAAACCCTTGACACACCTTATTCTAATCCGCTGTTTCGTATTGGATTTGGATTTGGGCTGTAAGCTGGTTTAGATATGATTATTTACCCGCATGAAAACAAAAAAATATCGGTGGGTTTTTAATAAAAAACCCACCGATAGCATAAAGTAAAATTCAAGAAAAAATCCTACGTCTGTGTAATTTAAGCTGGCTATCTTCTCGGCTTCACGCGTTTGTAGCTGCCGTTTTCGCCCATAATTGCATAGAGCCAGTCAAAGCTACCGTCTGAATAAACAATGGCAAGCTCCGGGTATGACTCATCGTAATCTTGATCCACAAACAGCTTAAACATAATATCTCCAAGATCGGCATTTAAGACTGTATGATGCAGTACCACAGCAAGTTGTGTATTGAGATAATCTATATCGCCATTGGTAGCCTCATCACCGATAAGTTCCATACGGGTTTCAATGTTAGCCATATTCATTGTGCCTTGAGCTTTTAAAGGGCTAACTGTATAATTTCCACTGAGTTTATCCACATCCTCCAGGTTAGAGGAATAGTTAATATCCAAATTATACCCCATCAGCTCGGTGCTGCCTTCTTTAAAAGAAAGGCTGGAGCTGTAATTGGTACCACTTCCATTCAAACTCATTTGGAATTGATAAGGAGCACTTGTCACGCTAGCATTTACTGATGTTGGTGTTCCATCACTTGAAAGTTCACTGTGATAACTTCCGCTCATAATGCTGATGCCGTCCACTTTAAGGCTCAGATCAGCATTTGTTGGCACTTCTTCCTCATAAGTATCTGTTACCCAGGTTTCATTCCACTCATCCCACCAGGTTTCAGTATAGGTGATTGAGGTGTATTCTAGGTTTCCCAACATAAATACAGCATTGTTTTGCTGCAAGGAGTGTGCTTGCTCGCCAGCCGGAAAATTTAGCTGTAACTGTGTGGTGCTGGTCGATGTAAGTTCAAATCCGTCAAAATCAAAATTATAGGTGTAAATACCAAAGTCGCCAACTTCTGTCGCGTTTCTATTGCCGGATGCATCCAGACGGAAGTTGTCCTTGATTTTTGCCAGATGAAGCTTTCCAGACTGAAAAAGCGTTTTCTGCATCTTTCTTCCCCAGTCTTCATCCATCAAACCTGATAGATAGCTTATTGTCTGCATCGAAGGGGTGCCCATCACTTTACTCATTTCGAGATTAATTTCCTGGGTAGCATTTCTCAATTCTACCTTGGCTGTTTCAGGTGCAATTTCTTTGATTTCTTCCTTGTTATCTTTGCATGAAACAAAGGAAAAAACAAATAAAATCACAAACAATCGTGTTAACACTTTTTTTGTTTTCATAATAATTTGTTTTTTAATTGATTTTTAAAAAGGGTTTAGTTTTCGCAAAAATAATAAATTATTGCTATCGGTCGCCATTAGCTGCTACTTTAATCTATAAATTAACTATTTTTGAGAAATGAAAATTAAGGCGATGAGGGTATGGACAAACAAATTTTACAGCTTATTTAGTGTAATACTTTTTGTTTTATTAGTGGTCGTAGCTTGCGATAAAACTCAGAAAATACCTCAATTGAATTCTTTAACAGACACTTCTGAAGACATACCCTGGGCTTATGAAGGCATCAATGAATTAAAAAAAGGGGATATTCTGGTTAGGCCTAACCTGAATATTTTCCCGGGAACAGCCTTAGTGCCGAGGGGAATGGGATTCGGACACGCAGCATTGGTTGTAAAAGGCTACCGGCATTCTAATATAGACAGTTTGCTGGCTGGTGTGCGAATTATCGAGTCGATTGCCAAGGATGTTTCACCTGATTTTCAGATAAGGGAAATCAGTGGGCTTGTAAAAAGCCGCTTTGACGCCTTTAACAATGATAATTTTGATCAGAGATATACAGGAAATAGATACCGCTTGCGATTGCCTTTGAGCGAAGCTAAGATAGATTCAATCCTTGCTTTTGCATTGGCACAAAAAGGAGATCTATCGGCTTGGAATGCCAGCAAGGCCTTTTCTGATAACTCATTTAATGACAGCCTGGTAGCCATAGGATTGCGGGAGAATTGGGCTGACAATGCCAGCTGGTATTGCTCGCATTTGGTGTGGCAGTCGCTGTTTTATATTACCCGAATGGATGCCGATGCCAATGGCGGTTATATGGTGTATCCAAATGATTTAATCAAGGCGGATTTATTCGACAATACCGAAAGCCATCAAGGGCGGGCGCGTTTCTGAAATGCGATTTTGAAGCGGTGCTTGAGCAAGTCCATCGAGAATAAACATCTTCATATTCAGCAACTTTTGAAGGATAAAAAGCATGTCTTCCAAATTTTCTACGCTGCCATCCGGATAATGGATCATCGGATTTATGCGGTCGCGTCCCATTATCTGAGCCAGAAAAACCTGACCGATTTGATTGCCATTAGGGCTTGAAATATCAATTTGAGTGTGATTGTTATAGGTTTCGATAAAGTTTATCGTTTTAGTATTTAAAAAATCCTGATCTGATTGATACATCAACCGGATGGGGAAAGCGGTTAACGAAATATTTATATCATTGTAATACAAGGTGTTATCCACAGTTGTGACATTTGAGCTTAAGCTTGTACTCAACTTCTTTTCTCCGTTTTCCTCCAGCTCAAATGCTATATTTAATTTGGCATACGAAGGGTAAAATGTTGTGTTGAGTAACAGTTTGAATTTGAAGTTTGCGAAAAGCAATTCTACATCCATTTTAGCTGGTAAATCATGCTCGTAGCTGGCAGAAAGATGGGCGGTAAAAAGTGTTTTTTCGCCGGCTGTAATTTTGGCTTCCAGCTTTTGTGGAAAGATCATCTGCAAGGCAGTTTGTGTCTCACCATAATCAATCAGTGTGAAGTTTGCCAGGCTATCCCGCTTTGAATCAAAGGGATAAATCAGTTCGACCCTATTACTTTCGGCTTGTCTTTCAATCGTACCGGTCTTGGCATTCAAATGATATAAACCTTTATTGGCATTAAAATCATAGCCATACACATATTTTTCATTCATAAAAGGAATTGGTAGCTCAGGTATTTCAGAGAGTTTGATAAGTGCTCTGAAAGCTTCCGTTTTTCCAATGCGACCGGCCAGCTGAATCACCTCATTGTCAAAAGCCCTCAAGTGTTTTCGTCCTTCTTCCGGCGGCAATGCTTGTTTGCAAGTAGCGCATAAAAAAGCGATGAATAGCAGTATTATCCAGTTCGCATAACGAGTCAAACGTGCTTTCCCTGATTTTTTTGGTGCTTGCATAGCACAAATGTAAGCTGAAAAAATCTTCTAGTGTAAGACTAATAATACTGCTATTATAAAGGCGCAGTGATTTAGCAGCAATAAGCTGATAGTTAAGGTGTTGATAATGGAGTGCTAAAGTATGTACTATAGATCTGAACAGGCCATGATAAGTGTTTCAGGCTCAAAGCTGTTTTCTCATACTTTGAAAAGCCCAAAGTACGAACTACTTTCGATCGGGATCTATAATGTCGCATAAACAAAGTTTCATGCAAATAGCTCAGATTAGTGCTGAAAAAGAATTTACGAAAAACTAAAAAATCTACGAAAATAGAGATTCCTCATTCCGTTTTGCTTCATTACTAATGACAAAGTTATGTAACATTTTGATATTGAAGCATTAGGAGATTTCTCCCTGCGGTCGAAATGACAATGTTATCAAATACAGGAAGGAGGGGGGTAGAAGACGTTGGTCTCGTCAAGAAATTTGACGAGACCAACGTCTTCCGCCTTCCCCCTCCATTTTACCCTCACAGAAATGTCATTCCGATGCCGTCTTTACGGCAGAGGAATCTCCTGTATGGAAAAACTCATGAACCCGTAAACTCTTAAAACTCTACGACAATTGCGTTTTACGAACGAAAACCGCCAACAAACTAAAAATCTGTTAATGCAACAAGAGTTCTGTCACTACCCATGCAGCCTTTTATTCATTTCTTCGGCAATATAAGAAGCCACATCATCGGCATAAGAATTCATGCTGAAACCGGCATCATAACCCAATTCCTTGGCCAACTCATGCGAGATGCGTGGGCCGCCACAAATCAGTATTACCTTATGTCTCAGGCCTTCTGCTTCGAGCATCTCAACCAGTTCAGTGAGATTTTTGATATGCACATCTTTTTGAGTAACGGTCTGCGAAACCAATAAAACATCGGCTTTCAGTTCGATCGCTTTGGCAATAAATTCTTCGTTAAGCACCTGGCTACCCATATTTAAGGTGTCGAACATCTCGTAGCGCTCCAGCCCAAAGTGTCCGGCATAGCCTTTCATATTCATAATAGCATCAATACCAACGGTATGCGCATCGGTTCCGGTGCTCGCGCCAATAATAACCACTTTGCGGCCAATATTACGGCTCAGGTAGTCGTCGGTTTCTTCCATACTCATCACCGTCGATTCTACTTTTGGCACTGAAATCGTGGTGTAATCTACAGTGTGCGTGCAACTTCCGTAACAAACAAAAAATGTAAATCCCGGAGTTAGCTCTTTGTAAAATACAATTTGTGGGTTTTCAAAACCCATCTTACGCATCAGCTGCTTAGCCGCTTCAATGGCTTCGTCGTTGCAGGGAACGGGAAGTGTGAAACTGATCTGCGTTTTGCCATCATTTAGTGTGTCGCCATAAGGTTTAACCTTTGTAAGATCAAGGCTTTGCTCGCCAGCTTTTTTGTCCATAGCATATAATCCGCCGCTCATATTGTCGTTTCTCCTTTCATTAATCCGATAAATGGGTTACTGTATTCGGGGGCTTTTTGTACCACGCCCTGCAATCCTTTTCCACCGGTTTTAGAACGTTTTACATCGCCAAAAATTCCTTTTTCAAGGGATGAAAATAATCCTTCCTGTTCAATACGTCCAAGCAATTCGATGGCTTCCTCCAACACTTGTTGTGCACGTTTGCGGATTATACCATCTGCCTTAAACTCCACCTCATCGCCAATATTTTTCATATTGTTGAAGATATAGCGGGCGTTTTCGATAGCCACAAAACGATCGCTCATAAAGGGTGTGTGGATGGCTTCTGTCATCATACCAAGCAGTTGAATGCCTTGTCCGGTCCATATAGATATTTGATTGAACAAGGCGTTTTGTATCTGACCTTTGAAAATATTTCCGGTCATAAACTTGGTAGGCGGCATATATTTTAGGGTGGCTTTGGGGAATATTTCACGTGTCATTTGGGCCTGTGCCAGTTCGTAAAGGAAACCATTTTCGAGTTGGGGATCCATCTCAAAAGCATGTCCCAGTCCCATTTGCTCTTCGGGCAAGCCGGCAAAAAGCGCCAGTTGTTCATTGATAAGATCACTGGCCAAAACAGTGCGGGCTTCTTCGTAGGCGTCGGCGGTGGTGAGGTAATTATCTTCACCTGTATTGATAATAACGCCGGCGAAGGAATTAATTACGCGCGAGAAATATTGATCGATCAGGGTGCGCTGCATATTGATGTCGCGGAACAAAATGCCGTAAAGCGCATCGTTCAGCATCACATCTAAGCCTTCGAGTGCGCCCATTGCAGCGATTTCGGGCATGCAAAGACCGCTACAATAATTACACAAACGGATGTAACGACCAACCTCCTCGCCTACTTCATTGAGTGCGGTGCGCATAATCCGGAAATTTTCCTGGGTAGCAAAAGTCCCTCCAAAACCCTCTGTAGTAGCACCATAGGGCACATAATCGAGTAAGCTTTGACCTGTGGTACGAATTACAGCAATAATATCAGCTCCCTGACGCGCTGCGGCCTGCGCCTGCACAACGTCTTCGTATATATTTCCGGTAGCTACAATCACGTAAATATAGGGTTTTGGCCCTTCGCCCATGGTGGCAATGTAATTTTCGCGCCGCTTGCGATTGGCAGAAACACGCACAATGGCCTCTTTTATATAAGGCTTCAGGATTGCCTCACGCTGCTCTTCAGGATAAATATTTATTTTGCGAAAATCTATTTTACCTTCGACTAACTGATCTGTAATTTGCTGTGGGTTGAGGCCGGTTTCTATCATGGCATTGCCCAAATGAAAAAGCACACCTTGTGCGAGCAAGCCTTTTTCTTTCAGCTCATCAACCAAAATATTTGGCAGCGGTATCTCGTCGGCATCAATGCCATCAATGCCAATCAGCCGGCACAGCGTACGTTCGACGGTTACAGTCGTGAATCCTTCAACATGCTGCTGCACCTTGTCGGCAATATTTTGAGCCAGTCGTTTGGCTTCTGCCACCCTGTTAAAGTCTAATCCTAATTTACTTTTTTGCATCTGATTCGTTATATAATTCTACAATTTCTTTTCATTGAGGTCAGCATAAAGTTTGGCGCCATCGGTCAGCGCTTTATCTATGCCGAGTATTTTTGCAATTTGCAAAGCTTCGCGCGGCACCTCGTCGTTTTTGTGTGTCACCAATGAATAATCCATAAATTGATTGATGTTTGCTACCGTGATGGGTTCGGTATTTGTTGGAAAATGCAGGCCTTTCACACGCAGTTTTCTGCAATTGGTTTTTAGTCCGCTGTAATGTGTCGTAATCAAGCTGCGCACTTCGAGCTTTTCCAGCAGGTCGATCAAGGCGTTTGCTATGGCGATACCTTCGTGCGGATTTGTGGTGCGCGCCGGTTCATCAATCAGCACCAAGAGTTTTTTACCGGCCCTTGCCTGCGCAATGATGGCCTGAATATTCAGCATTTCTGCAGCAAAAGACGATAAGCCATTTAGTTCTGATTGCTCATCGCCAATGCCTGTCATAATTTTTTCTACCGGAACGATTTCCGCGGAGGCGGCTGCTACAAAAAATCCAAACTGAAACAAATATTGATTCAAAGCGATGGTTTTTAGCAACATGGTTTTGCCGGCCATATTAGCGCCTGTAATGATGCAGGGCGCCTTGTGTAAGCTAATATCCCAAGGCTGAAACCGCTGATTTTGTTGTTCGAGCAGCGACTTTACCTGCGGGTGAAATAGTCCGGTAAAGTTGCTTAAATCTACGGAAGTTTGTGGTTTTACCAGCTCAAAATCAACGGCCAAACGGGCGCGTGCCAACATAAAATCCAGCTCGGCAACGGCTTGCCAGGCTTCAGAAATTTCAGTGTAAAAAGCCCACAATTCAGCAGAAAGCTTTTTACGGATTTCATCTTCAATTTCAATACATTGTTGATGAATTTGCAAGGCTTCTTCTGATTGCTGGTCTTTTATTGCTTTACGTTTTTTACGCAGCCTGGATAATGGTTCACTGTAGGCATCGTATATAAAAAAGTGTGGAATATGGTTTTGCTCTGGATCAAGAATTTCTACAACTTTAGTTAAATCAGAAATCACTATACCATTATAATCCAGCACCATAAGCTGTTTTCTGATTACGTCAGCCAACAACGCAAAACGTTTGATTTCAAATAATTCGATATCATCGAGCACTGCCTTGCCGCTTAGGTTGTTGAGCGTTCCTTGTATGTCGTGCAGGTCTTGCAAGCGCTGTATGATAACTTTGATAGCTCCCAAATTATGATAGTTCTTAAAGCGTTCCACCATTTCGGAGAGCAGTTCAAATTCCTTTTCCAAAACCACAGGATCAGACATAAAAGGCTGTTGCAGCATGCGTTGGCGTCCTGCCGAAGATTGCAGTTGCAGCAGATCGATGATGTATCGAAGTCCGTTCCGTTGATGTATCGCTTTTCCGAGATTCATAGCCTATCAGAGTTTAAATAAATCGTAAACCGGGATGCCAATTTTCTCCATCAATTTCTCACGAAGCACTTTTGAATCAAGCACATAGCCCTGTGGCGAAACCGGATTTACGCAAACGCTAATCAATTTAGTATGCAAAAGTACTTTTATTTGTCCGCCCCTTTTCACGAAGGCGTGATAACTATCGCTGTCAGCAAAAATACGGGAGAAGTCGCGCGCAATAATTACCGTGTTTTCAATGCTGGCTTGCATGCGCAAAAAGTTGAGTAAACCGGCTGTTACAGCGCCACTGACATAGAAAGTAGTGCCAAATTCAAACAATTTGTCCTTATTGTCTTCCAACAAAAAAGCCGATTCGATGCCTAAATCATGCACTTCGCCTTGCTTGTCGATAGCCCAAAGTCCACTCGTGATTTGCAACAGCTCATCGCTTTTTTCATTATCCCAGAGCGGCAGATTTATCAGCTCAAACAAAAAGGCTGTTTTGGAAATAAGTGTTTGCATATTTGCCGAAAGGGCTGCACCGGTAGCCAATACCATACTCTCGGTAATGGCTGGTGATCCAAGGCTTTGACGCGAAAGTGCACCATCTACCAGCGTGGTTTGTACGCCAAACTGAGGCAGTGATTCAATCAGTTTTTTCAACCAAAAAGTGTCTGACGGTCCGGCTATCATCACCTTCCCGGCTGCTGAAACGCGCGCTGTTACAAGCCTTCCCATAGAAGTACGCTGCTTGCTGAGGTTGAGAATTTCGGCATCCAGCTTTTTTGTTCGGTAGTAAGCTTCACTGGTAACAAAAACATCGCCTTCTTTCAGGTGAATTTCGGGCTTGTGGGTGAGCGTAACTTGATCCATTCCTTCGCCATCGAGGCCAATAGAAGTTATGCCCAGCTTGTGTTGGGAATTGTTCAGTCGCCTCAGCACATAATTCAAACATTCGGTTTTGCCCGTGTTCTTTTCCATCCCAACGATGGAAACGCTTTTGTATTTTAATATCTCGTCAACAAAGGGCATACTGGGTTATTCTAATCACAAGCTAAAACTGCCATCGCCTGCCCTGCAATCTTTGTCGATTGGGGCAGGGCAGGCAATAACATTCATTAAGCTAAGCGGCTCAGGACAGCTGAACCGGTGTTTCAATTTTTACATGGCGTTTCTTGCGTGAAAGCCCATCAGGTTCGAGTGAAAGTTTTTTGCCTGACAAGAGGTTTGAAACACCTTCATTTTGCTGTTCTTCACAATCTTCGCAATGACATTCACTTTTGTAACTATCAGGTTGTGAATAAGTAGTGATAACACCTTCAAAGTTTCTCAACACCACTTTTTCGGGGCTTTGCGAGATGAGGTAGGTAGGCATCACCGGAATTTTTCCTCCGCCGCCTGGTGCATCCACCACAAAGGTAGGCACAGCATAGCCAGAGGTATGACCGCGCAGACCTTCTATAATTTCTATTCCTTTAGAAACCGGTGTACGGAAGTGCTCCAAACCCATCGAAAGGTCGCACTGGTAAATATAGTAGGGACGCACCCTGATTTTTACCAGACCATGAACCAATCTTTTCATCACATTTACGCAGTCGTTTACGCCACGCAGCAACACGCTTTGGTTTCCCAAAGGAATGCCAACGTTTGCCATTTTAGCGCAAGCTTCAGTAGATTCTGGCGTAATTTCGTTGGGATGATTAAAGTGTGTATTGAGCCAGATCGGGTGATATTTTTTGAGCATATTCACCAAGTCATCGGTGATGCGCTGTGGACAAACTACCGGCACGCGGCTACCGAGGCGAATAATTTCTACGTGGGGTATTTCTCTAAGGCGCTGGATGATAGACTCGAGCATTTTGTCGCTAACCATCAGTGCGTCGCCGCCGGAAAGCAGCACGTCGCGAATCTGCGGGGTGCGGGCAATATAGTCGATGCCGGCCTGTATTCTTGCTGAAGGTGATGAATGATCCGTTTGACCTGCGAAACGCCTGCGGGTGCAGTGGCGACAATACATCGAACACATATCAGTGATTAAGAACAGCACCCTGTCGGGATAGCGGTGTGTGAGGCCGGGAACCGGTGCATCTTCATCTTCACTCAGCGGATCGAGTAAGTCGGCAGGAGAAACATGGGTCTCACTTCCTGACGGAATAGCTTGCTTGCGAACAGGGTCATTAGGATCTTTTGGATCAATCAAAGTGAGGTAATAAGGTGTGATGGCCATGCGCAGCGTTTGCAGCGATTTTTTCACGCCTTCTTCCTCTGTAGGGGTTAGTTCAATATATTTTTTGAGCTGGTCAAATGTCTCCACCCGATTTTTTACTTGCCACTTCCAGTCGTTCCATTGTTCATCGGTAATACCGGGATACATCCGATGTCTTCTATCTGTTG
>Ga0265293_10006076_pt1 | contig 19605 bp, 24 predicted proteins | sample Munlanlewell138R_FD_192505 | JGI IMG/M metagenome (GOLD analysis project Ga0265293, IMG submission 192505) | Leachate microbial communities from a municipal landfill in Southern Ontario, Canada - Leachate well 138R | ecosystem: Engineered > Solid waste > Landfill > Unclassified | place: Canada... | reverse complement strand
GCGGGGGGGGGTATTGCCGCCGACGACTGCGTCCTGTTCTTATGGACGACCTACCCGATGATGAAGGAAGCGCTCAGACTGATCGAGGCATGGGGCTTTACATACAAGTCCATCGCCTTCCAATGGGTGAAACAGAACCGCAGCGGAAAAGGCTACTTTTTCGGACTCGGCCGGTGGACTCGTGGAAATACCGAGCCCTGCCTCATAGCGGTCAAAGGAAAGCCGAAAAGGATCAGCGCGAGCGTCAGCCAGCTCGTATTCTCCCCGCTGCGCAGGCACTCAGAAAAGCCCGACGAAGTGCGTGATCGCATAGTCGAGCTCATGGGAGACTTGCCAAGGATTGAACTATTCGCAAGGAACACCGCCCCGGGCTGGGACTCATGGGGAAACGAGGTGCCAGCTCCGGAGACTGAATGATCCTCGAGATCCTCGGAAATCGCCAGCTCACCGCCAGCGAGCTGACCGAGGAACTACTGGCCAAGGGCTACATCAAATACTACGACCGCAACTTCGTGGCCCCTCGCCTCACCGAGCTCAAAGAGGCCGGGATCGTGGAGACGGTCGGCAAAAGACTCTGCAAGCGCACCGGCAAAAACGTGGCCATCTGGAAGCGCACGGAGGTGCAGCCATGAGACCCATCGCAGAGCTCCAGCAGAGCCACAGGCTCCAGATCGTGCAGCAAGCAACTGACGGCTTCGCTGCCTATCTCGTGCATCCAACAGTAAAACCCGGGGCGATTGCTATAATCGCCTCGTGGGGAGGTGGATGGGAACATGTCAGCGTATCACTTGCCCGACGCTGCCCGACATGGGAAGAAATGTGCATAATCAAAGACATATTTTGGAGCGACGAGGAGTGCGTGGTACAGTACCACCCACCAAAGAGCGAATACGTCAACCGGCATCCCTACTGCCTCCACCTCTGGAAGAAGATCGGCGAGAATTTTGAAACACCACCGAAGGAGTACGTCGGATAAAGGAGGGAAACAAATGTCAGCAATCGAGATTAAAATAAAAACTTATCCACAGGAGGCTAAGAACCTTGTGGATATATGGAACAACTACGCAAAGTCCGGAATGAACGCGCATGGGATCGAGTTCTTGACCTTCGTGCACAAGCGACCAAAGAACCCGAAAAGCGACAACAGGCGCATCGCTGGCCTGCCAGCTCAATGTATTTCATACCTGAAGGACGACACCGAGCTGGTCAAAATGTCAGTCGAGAACTTTATCTACCTAATGGCCAAGGCTGGCGTAGATATTGAAGCCAAGGAGGTGCACAACAGTGAAAGCAAAGAACAATAGCAGCGCGGGAGGCATCGGCCTCATTGCACTACTGGCCATTATATTCATCGCCATGAAGTTAACCGGAGCCGTCGAGTGGAGCTGGTGGTGGGTGCTCTCTCCTCTCTGGATCCCCGCCGGCTTCGTGGCTGCCGTCCTTATAGCCTCCCTCTTTATTCTCACAGTCAAAGAGGTCACGAAAAGCACCGGGCTGCGAATGGCAGAAAAAGAACGCACCCGAACCATAGATGCACAGGCCCGAGTCTACGGCCTCGAGCGCCAGCCGGGAGAAACCAACGAAAGCATGAAGCACCGGATCGCCTTCATGAGACAGCAACAACGAAAGGATGAGTACAAATGAACAAGACACGCATAGAATGGGCCGACTATACATGGAACCCGGTCACCGGCTGCCTGCATGGCTGCCCATACTGCTACGCCAGCAGACAAGCCACGCGCTTTTCAGGGTACGACCCTTGCTATAACGCGAGCTTCGACTTTGAAGCCGGATGTCATACCATAAAAAAGGCCATGAAGAAACGAGACGCGGATGGGAAAGTTCGCACAGCTCCGTACCCGTTCGGCTTTGATCCAACATTTCACAGCTACAAACTCAAAGAACCTGCAAAAAGAAAGAAACCGACCACGATCTTCGTGTGCTCAATGGCCGACCTGTTCGGTGAATGGGTACCAGACGAATGGATCCGCGAAGTATTCGACGCCTGCAAGGCAGCGCCGTGGCATAATTACCTATTTCTCACAAAGAACCCGCAGCGCTACTGCAAACTTGCCAATGCCGGAAAGCTACCGGAGCTCGACAACTTCTGGTACGGCTCCACCATAACAAAAGCCAACGAGTGTATGTTCGCTGGAAGTATTCACTGGAACACGTTTTTAAGTATCGAGCCACTGCTCGAACCGCTGGGCGTCGGGATCGGCAGCTTCGGAGGAGCCAAGTGGATCATCGTCGGAGCAGAAACAGGAAACCGCACCGGAAAGGTCAAGCCAGAGAGTGCATGGATCGAGAACATCATCGAGGCCGCAAACCTGACACAAGCGGCAGTATTCATGAAGGACAGCCTGATCCCGATCGTCGGCCCTGACAATATGCTGCGACAAATACCGGCCGGGATTACATTAACCACAAAGGAGGGCAATTATGAATATTTACGAGAATGACCGCGATGGCCTACTGAAGCAAGCCGTGGAGCACTGGGGACAAGGCGCTCAGGTCGACATGATGATCGAGGAAATGAGCGAGCTGACAAAGGCCCTCTGTAAAACAAGACGAGCCCACAGCACTGAAGCAATGGCCAAAGCCGTGGCCAATGTGCTGGAGGAGATGGCAGACGTCCAGATCGTGCTCGACCAAATGAAGCTCATATTCGGCAGCCCGGCAGAAATAGAAACCAGAAAGCTGGAGCGACTCGCCGAGAGACTCGGGAAAGGAGGCGGCACGGATGGCCAAGAAGAAACCAAAACCACAAGAAGCGCCTGAGATCATAGACTACACCACGACGGCAGAACCGAAAGCAATGGCCGGAGGCGTCCCGGTATTCTGCGCCCACGATGCCATCGTCTCCGTCAACGATATGAAGCCGAACCCAAAGAACCCGAACCAGCACCCGCCGGAGCAGATCAAGCTCCTCGGCTCAGTAATTCGAGCAACCGGGTGGCGCGGGCCGATCACCGTCAGCAAGCGCAGCGGAATGATCGTAAGAGGACACGGGCGACTCATGGCTGCGCAGCTCGAGGATCTGACTGAGGTGCCGGTGGACTATCAGGACTATGCAAGCGAGGCCGAGGAAATGGCCGACCTCGTTGCAGACAATAGGATCGCAGAGCTATCGGACATAAACAACAAGATGCTGGCCGAAGTCTTTGCCGACATTGACACCGGAGAGATCCCCTTCATGCTCTCCGGCTACACCGAGGAGGACTATGGCAACATAGTGACCGCCCTCTCTGAAGCATTGCACAACGACCTGAAGGAACCGGACGCCGTAATAGAACCACCGACCAAACCGATCACGCAGCGCGGAGATCTATGGCTACTCGGTAAGCATCGAGTAGTATGCGGAGATTGCACAAACCAGAAGGATGTCGACCTGCTGCTTAATGGAGAAAAGCCCGAGATCCTGATCACAGATCCACCATACTGCTCGGGAGGCTTCCAAGAAAGTGACCGCAGCGCCGGCAGTATAGGAACGGATCGGGTGGATGGGAACCTTCCGACCATTGCGAACGACACGCTCAGCACCAGAGGATACCAAGCGCTCATGAAAGCAACCATCCAAGACCTCCCCGTCCTCGTCGCCTACATATTCACAGACTGGCGCATGTGGGTGTACCTGTTCGACATAGTGGAGAGCAACGGCCTCGGCGTGAAGTCTATGATTGTATGGAATAAAAAGAGCCCGGGGATGGGCGTCGGCTGGAGAGCACAGCACGAGCTTGTCATGTTCGCACACCGCACCAAGCCGAAGTTTGACAACCACAAGGGCTACGGGAACGTGATCGAGTGCACCAGAACCGGCAACGACCTGCACCCGACGCAGAAGCCGGTCGAGATAATTGAGAAGCTGCTCGACAATACCGACTGGGCGCATGGAGTAGTCGACATGTTCGGAGGATCAGGCACCACGCTAATCGCCTGCGAAGGCATGGGCCAGAAGTCGTACCTCATGGAACTGACACCAGCCTTCACCGACGTGATCGTCAAGCGATACATTCAAACCACGGGCAAGAAAGACGTCCGCTGCATCCGTCAGGGCAAGGAGCTCCCACAAGAACAGATCGCCGGGATCTTCGGGAGAGATACCGAGCCCGACGCCGAAGGAGGTGACCGGGAGTGATGCCCTGAGCCAATGAACCCAACACAACCGCAAACCATCAAGGAAAGGCTGAAAGAGTATACGGCCATGCTCAGGGAGATCGACAACCAGATCGAACGCCTCGAACGCATGGAGGTGATCATGACCTCCCCTTCTGGCCCTAACCTCTCAGGTATGCCAAGATCAAGCGGCAACACCAGCGACCGCGTGGCCATGCAGGTGGCTCGCAAGATGGAACTCGAAGAAACCATACGGGAAGCCATAGAGAAAGAACAGCAAGAGCGTGAAGCCATTGAGCAAATGATCCAGCGCATAAAGAAACCGGACGAGCGAGCAGTCATTCGCCTCCGCTACTTCGACCGGGCAGGCTGGCCAGAGATATGCGAAATCCTATTCGCAGAGGCCGAGGACTTCACAGAGAACACCGACAACTATATGCGCAAGACCTTCAGACTACACGGCACGGCCTTAATTAGCCTCGCAGAGGAGGCAGGCGAACCAAAGGGGGTAAATGTACCAGCCAACAAGAAACGAGCGCCACAGGGGCAAGCAGAGCCCTCAGCGCGGATAAAATGAGAGCAATCGGTATAAAGTGTCATTGAACGATACGGAGAACTGTGTTACTCTTTATCATGACAAAGTCCGCAAGACGTCCACCGGACATAGCAAGGACGTCCGAAAGATATGACAAACCGTCAGGGAGAAAACTCCCCGGCGGTTTTTCTATTTACGCAAGGAGGTGAAGCGCATGGCCAAGAGCTACCACAAAGGATCGTGGAACATAAAGCTGAGAGACTTCGAGAAACTGAAGGGCAGCATCGAGGCCGTGAGCGAGGGAACCAAGAAGGCTCTCAGGAACACAGTCAGTGATCTGCACGCAAGAGCGCCGGGCTGGATAGCGACAGAGGTCACCGGCGTGTATGGCATTAAGAAGTCAGAGATCACCCCGTCACGGGGAAAGAACGCCAAGCCAAAGAAGATGGCCGGCTATATAAAAGTCAAAGGCGAAACCGTGGAGAGCATCACGATCCTATACGAAGGCAGACTGCTCACCCCCGTGCACTTCAGCATGACGCCCAAGACCGCACCCAAAGGCAAGAAGTACACACTCAAGGCCAAGATCAAGAAGGGCCAAAGTGAGATCATCGGCCGATACTATAACACCAGAACGCCGGGCGGGCCGTTCTCCAAGCGCTCGCACAACATACTCATGGGCACGGGAGCCAAGACCGAAGGCAAGGTCGGGGCCATCCCCTTCCAGCGCATGAGCGAGAACCGCAAGGACATCAAGAAGTTGACCACCCTAAGTATGCCGCAGATGATCACCAGCGACCTCGTCGCCCCGGCCATCCGCGAGAAGCTCAACCAAGGTCTGGCCGACCGACTCGAACACAACATGAGACGGCAGCTCGGGATCAAGTAAGACCGACCACCAGAACCACCCGCCAGAAGCCACCAGAACGACGCAGGACGACCGGAGCCGGACAGGGTGACCAAACCCATGGCCACCGAACCAAACGGCCGCGAGGACGCCCACAAGGGCCCACAGCCCCCGCCGCCGTCGTCAAGGTACTTCCGGCTGACCTTTTCCGTCTGTGGTGCTGGCGAGCCCAAAAGACGCGTAGATTTTAGAAAAAATTTTTAGGGCGTTTCGTTTCGCCCCGGCACCTGAAAGGAGGGATAATATGCCGGACAATAATGCCAAGCTGGTGAACAGCACCATCATCGCCCAACTGTTCGGCGTAACCACCCGACGGGTGCAGCAGCTCGCACAGGAAGGCATAATCAAAGCAACCAAGGAAAAAGGCGTCAACAAATACGACCTACTCCCGACCATTCAGCAGTACATTAAACACCTGACCGAAAGGGCCAACGGTCGGGATCAAAAGAAGGACACCGAGACCGAAGGACGAAAGCTGGAGGCCGAGGCAGACCTCAAGCGCAGCAAGGCAGACATGGCCGCGCTTCAACTCAAAGAACTCGAGGGCAAGATGCACCGCAGCGAGGACGTGGAGGCCGTCATGACCGACCTCGTCTACACCATACGCGGGATGCTCATGGCCCTACCCGGACGGCTTGCCGTTGACACCTCAAACGCAGACAGCGCAGCGGAAGCCTCCGAAATAATACGCGCCGAGGTTTATAAGGTGCTCGAGGAGCTGGCCGCCTATAAATACGATCCCGAAGAATATGCTCGGCGGGTAAGGGATCGACAAGGATGGGGCGACCTGATCGCTGATGAGGACGAGTAAGAAAGCCGCCGACAGACTAAACGCCGCCATCAGTGGAGCCGTCAAACACTTTACACCCCCCGAGAGCTTGACGGTGGACGAATGGGCCGACAGGAACCGCCGCCTCTCGCCCGAGACTTCGGCCGAGGCTGGGCCGTGGCGCACGTCGCGCACACCCTACCTGAAAGCACCGATGGAGGCGTTCACCGATCCAAAAGTACGCAAGATCGTCATGGTCGCGGCGTCTCAGGTCGGTAAGTCTGAGCTGGAGCTCAATATAATCGGCTACATCATAGACCAAGACCCGGGCAGCATCCTCTACGTTCACCCAACCATTGAGGACGCCCGGAAGTTCAGCCGCCTGCGCGTGGCCCCAATGATCCGAGACAGCAAGGTACTGAAGGCAAAAGTCCACGAAGTAAAAACACGGGACAGCGGCAACACACTCCTGCAAAAGTCGTTCCCCGGTGGAATGATAACACTGACCGGATCCAATAGCGCCGCCGCCCTCGCTTCCACTCCTGCCCGGTACATTATCGGCGACGAGCGTGACCGCTGGGCAATGAGTGCGGGAACTGAGGGAGATCCGTGGGCGTTGGCCGAAGCAAGGCAGGCAACATTCTACAACGCGAAGGCCGTGGAAGTCTCGACACCAACAGTCAAAGGCGCCAGCAACATTGAGACAAGCTACTACCAAGGCACGCAGGAGCGCTGGTGCCATAAGTGCCCGGCCTGCGGCGAATATCATGAGATCACGTTTAGCAATATTATTTTTAAGCATAAAGTGACTAAGCAGCGCGGCAAAAAGAGCTACACCCTCACCGCGCCGATCGAATGGGCATGCCCGGGCTGCGGCTGCCTATCCTCTGAGGATGTCATGCGTAAGCAGCCAGCCAAATGGATCGCAGAAAACCCCGAAGCATACGACCGAGGCATCTGCTCCTATTGGCTAAACGCCTTCTCGAGCCCGTGGACTCCATGGGAAAAAATCATCCTCAAATTCCTTGAAGCACAGCAGGATCCTCAGCGCCTGAAGGTTGTATTCAACACCTTGCTCGGCGAATTATGGGAAGATCGCGGAGACCTCGAGGACGAGGACACCATGCTCGCCCGCCGCGAGGACTACGGGACGACCGCGGAAGGCATACCCGTGGAACTTCCGGACGGCGTTCTTGTGCTGACGTGCGGCGTCGACACCCAAGACAACCGCCTCGAGTATGAGGTCGTCGGTCATGGTAAATACGGCGAGACGTGGGGCATCTACAAAGGCTACATTATGGGGCGTCCGGACAGTCCGGAAGTATGGCAGACCCTCGACGACGTCGTGGATCGTGTTTATAAATTCAAGAACGGCCGCGGCCTCATGATCTCGATCACCTGCGTCGACTCTGGCGGCCACTACACTCAGGAGGTGTACGAAGCCTGCCGGGCAAGGCAGCACAAACGTGTCTTTGCCATCAAGGGCAAGGGCGGCGACGGGATCCCCCTCGTCAGCCCTCCGACCAAAGTGCCGATCCGAGACAATAAGAAAGTCACATGCTGGCTCTACTCACTGGGAGTCGATGCCGGAAAAGCGAACATCATGAGCAGCTTGAAAGTACAAGAACCCGGGCCGAAGTATTGCCACTTCCCGCGCGGTGACCGAGGCTACGATATGAACTACTTCACTGGCCTACTCAGTGAAAAGCTGGTGCTGAAGCAGACACGAAATGGCAACCGCTGGGCATGGGAAAAGATCCCGGGCCACGCACGCAACGAGGCGCTTGACTGCCGCAACTACGCGCTGGCTGGGCTGAAGATAATCAACGTCGATATGGACGCGCTCGAAAGGCGCCTGAAGGGGCTGCCGGATCCAGCGGCCGCCCAACAACCAAAACGCGCAGCACAACCCAAAAAGCGGCGCCAAAATAAATACTTCGATGACTGGTAAGGAGGTAACGCCATGATCAACAAAGAGAAACTCGAGCAGGAGCTCGCCATAAAACAGGCCCGGCTCTCCGCATATAGGGAACGCGAGCTTGTCATGCTCTCGCCTGACGGCGCCAAAAGCTATGGTATAGGATCCCGCAACATTCAGCGGTACGACACAGCCCTCAAGGATGTGCAGGAAATGATCGCAAAACTCGAGCAAGAGATCGCGGAGCTCGAGGGCAAAATCACAGGACGAAAACCACGCAAAGCCGTGGGTGTCGTCATTCGAGACTGGTAACGGTTAAACGCCCTCCGGGGCTTTAACATAACGACGGGCCCGGTGGAGTTTTCGCTCCTTTTCTCCTCCGGGATCCCGTCATTTTTATGTGAAGGAGGTGAGCACCATCAGCAATAAAAGAAATCACACCGGCCCACAGCGCACACAGTCCGGCAATACAAGGCCGACAAACAAAGGGTATGGAGACGCAGGAGCGAGCTGGCACAAGAAAGCAACAAAGGGCTTCAACGCTCAGAGCGGCAGCCCGCGCGAGGATATTGACGCGAACAACTACACCCTCAGACAGCGCGCCCGTATGCTTTATATGGCCTCTCCTATTGCTACGTCGGCGATCAAAACTAACCGAACCAACGTGATCGGCATCGGCCTTCAACTCAAGAGCCGCATCGACCGCGAGACACTGGGCATGGATCAAGCGGCCGCTGAAGCGTGGCAGAAAAAAACCGAAGCAGAGTTCGCGTTATGGGCAACCAGAAAAAGGGCCTGTGATGCCACTGGCGTCAATGACTTTTACGCCATGCAGCAGCTCGCACTTGCTTCGTGGCTTGTAAGTGGTGACTCCTTTGTAGTCATCAAGCAGTACGATCCGACCGTGCTGACGCCATACAGTCTGAGGCTTCACATCGTAGAGGCTGATCGGATTGCAACGCCGACAACCGCAGGAATACTTGCGCCGATGGCTATGACCACCGGAAAGGCAGCAAACGGTAACACCATATACGACGGCGTCGAAGTGGACGCCAACGGAATGATCGTTGCCTACCATATCCGCAACACCTACCCGTTGGAACTCGGCACAGAGTCAACAAAATGGGCCCGCGTGCTGGCATATGGAGAATTAACAGGACTGCCGAATATCCTGCAAATTATGGACTCGGAGCGCCCGGATCAATATCGTGGCGTCAGCTACCTTGCGCAGGTGATCGAGCCCTTGCTCCAACTCAGAAGATACACAGAGAGCGAGCTCGTGGCCGCAGTGGTCGAGAGCTTTTTTACTGCATTTATTAAGACGGAAGCGGACACCACAGACATGCCATTCAACGAGGTGGGCAGCACTTTACCAGAAGTCTCAAAAGACCCAAATGAGTACGAAATGGGGCCCGGGCAGGTCAACATAATGGAACCGGGCGAGGATGTGACCTTCGCAGACCCCAAGCGTCCAGCCAGTGGCTTCTCCAACTTTGCCCGATCTATATGCGAGCAAGTGGGCGCAGCGCTGGAGATCCCTGCTGATCTTCTGCTCAAGTCGTTCAACGCCAGCTACTCAGCCAGCCGCGCCGCCCTTCTGGAAGCGTGGAAGTCTTTCAAAATGCGCCGAGAGTGGTTTGCTAACGACTTTTGCCGACCAGTCTATGAGATCTGGATGGCTGAGGCCGTAGCCAGAGGACGCATACACGCCCCGGGCTTTTTCACAAGCCCTGAGCTTCGCGCCGCATACCTCGGCAGCGAATGGATCGGCCCTTCTCAGGGACAACTCGATCCAGTGAAAGAAATCACGGCCGAGATCCTTGCCGTGGGTGAAGGCTTCAGCACACACGAACAATCGACCATCCGACTCAACGGAGGACAGTGGGACGTCAACGTCGACCAACTCAAACGCGAGAACGAAAAACTCGCAGAGGCAACGGCGAGCCAGACGGCCAAGCAACCAAACGGCACAGAACTCTCGAATGTTATCAAGGCTGAAATAATTAAAGCCATAAAGGAAGGTGAATAAATTGAGAAAAAATAAGAATCCCACGCTCATGGCGGGAACTCCTCAGACCGGCGCAAAGTTCCAAAAGTTTTGGAACATGGCATCCGTCTCCGAGGACGAGGGCGAGATTACCCTTTACGGTGACGTCATGAGTCAGCGTCCAATAGACTGGTGGACTGGCGAACCAGTGCCCGGACTATACATTACCCCCGAGGGCTTCCTCGAGGATCTGGAAGTGGTCAAAAACAAGAGCAAGATCACCATCAAGCTCAATTCTTGCGGCGGTGATCTCTATACCGGGATCGCTATCCACAATGCGCTTAAAGGCCTGACAGGCACCAAAACCGTCATAGTCGAGGGTATAGCTGCAAGCGCAGCCAGCGTGATTATGTGCGCAGGCGACGACGTGCAAGTATATCCCGGAAGCATGGTCATGATCCACGGAGTAGCCGGCCTAATGTATGACTATTACACCATCGCAGACCTGAAGCAAGTGCTCAAAGGCTTCGATGCAGCCGAAAAGGCCATCGCTGAAATTTACAAAGCCAAAACAGGCACCGACACCGAAGCGCTCCGCAGCATGATGACCAAAGAAACGTGGATGGTCGGGCAAGAAGCCATAGACAAAGGCTTCGCCAACACCCTGCTCGACGGCGAAGGCCCCGACATGGTAATGAGCTCAGACAGGAAGATCCTGCTCGTCGCTGGCGTTCGTCACGACATAAAAGGCTTCCACAACATCCCCGGGAACATTCCCGTGGCTAAAAGCAGTATTCCCCCCGCCACTCCGGCGGCTGGAGTAAATAAAAAGCCGACCAGTAACGGCGGCGTAAACCAAGAAGGAGGTAACCCTATTATGAAAACAGTCGAAGAACTCAAGCAGGCGTACCCCGAGCTGGTCGCTCAGATAGAGCAGGCAGCCGGAGACACCGCCCGTGCTGAAGCAGTCAAAGTCGAAAGAGAGCGCATTAAGGCTATCGAGAGCATCGAAGCCAGTGTTGGAGATGCGCAGCTCGTGGCTGACGCCAAGTACGGAGAAAACCCTTGCAACGCTCAGGATCTCGCGTTCAAAGCGATGCAAAAACAAGCGCAACTCGGAACTCAGCACCTTGCAAACACTCAGCAAGATGCGGCGGCGTCCGGCGCCAAAGACGTGAGCGCTCAGCCTAACGGTGGCAGCGATCCGAAAGACTCGGCGAACGACGAAGCAGAACTGGCCACGATCGTGAACGCCTACAAACAGACCAAAGGAGGTAAAAAATAATGAGCAGACTTGACGAAAACATCGGCACCATGGCCTACGACGGCCTGATTGTAGCCGAACACCCCGTCGCTGACGTATTCAGCGTAACCCTCCGCAAAGGAGCGGCTGAGCTTGCACGCGGCACAGTGCTCGCATTAAGCTCCAGAGACGACAAGTTCGTAATTCTCGGAACAACTGCGGCCGAAGCTGTAGAGGCAGCACCGGCAGTCTACGGACTAACCGAGGACACAGCTCTCGTGGCTGGTAAGACTTACTACACCAGATCCGGAGATGCTGGATCTTACGTCTACACTCCTGTGGCTTCTCCAGAAGTGGCAAACATCGCCACCTACTATGAGATCACAACCCCCGCGGTCGAGGCTCAAGACGCCGAAGTGTTAACGGCAAACTGCATCCTTGCGGACGCCGTGAAGGTAACCGCTGACGCAGACGTCACAACTCTGGCATACAGAACCGGCCATTTCAACCGCAGCAAGCTCACCGTGAAAGCGGAATACACAATGACCACGAACGACGAGGAGGATCTCCGCAAGGGCGGCATCCTACTCAGCGACGCGGTCGAATACTAAGAGAGAAGGAGGACGACTAAAATGGCTCTTGATATTTTCAGAACACACACCCTGCTCCGAGCAGTGGAGCAACTCCCTCCCCTCACAACCTTTTTGAGGGACAGGTATTTCCCGACTAATGACGCGACCGACGTCTTTGCCACCGACGATGTGCTTGTCGAATATAAGGACGGTAGCAAGAAGCTCGCGCCATTCGTTGCACCCCGTAAAGGCGGTGTGACCGTACTGCGCGAAGGCTACACCATGGAGAGATACACCCCTCCATTCGTCGCACCACGCAGACTATTAACCATTGACGAGCTGAACAAGCGCGGCTTCGGCGAAGCGCTTTACAGTCAACTCACTCCTGAACAGCGTCAGGCTGCTTTGATCCTGAAAGACGCTGACGAAATGAGTGAAATGATCGCCAGACGTGAGGAAGCCATGGCGGCCGAGCTACTAAGAACAAACGGCTGCATCATGAAGCACTACGCTGACGACCTCAGCAAGTTCGACGAGAAGGAAATTCGCTTCTATGCCGGCGACAACAACCCAGCCGTCTATTCCGTAACAAACGACTGGGACAGCGCTAACGCTGCAATTATCGACGACATTGCGGCAATGGCTCGCTTACTCACAGCTCGTGGTTTGCCTGCGACCGACCTGATCGTTGCTCCTGACGTAGCAGACGCCATGCTGGCCGACGCGAAGATCCAGAAGCTGCTCGACATCAGGAACTACAACCTCGGAACCGTTGAGCCTGAAGTTCTACCCGCAGGAGCGGCAAAGGTGGCAGTCCTTAACATTAAGGGCCGCTTGATCAGTGTTTATAGCTACGAGGAGACCTATGAGAACGAAAACGGCGTGGCGACTCAGTACATTCCGGCCGGATATGCTATTCTCACAGCTCCCGCAGCAGGCCGCACTCTTTACGGCGCCGTGTCTCAGGTAGAGCAGTCCGATGGACTATTCCACACCTACACCGGCCGCCGTGTGCCTAAATATATCTCCAACGCAGAGGGCAACACCAGAAGCTTGACGCTCACAAGCTGCCCGCTGCTGATCCCGAACAATAAGAACGCGTGGATCACCGCACAGGTGATCAGCTAACGGCAATAAGCCAGAAAGGAGCCTATCATGATCCAAATAATCGCGGGCACCTTCGGCTATTATAACGGCCGAAAAGTGGTACCCATAACCAACGCTGATGGCCCCATCCAACTCGACGAAGCTCTTGAAAAAAGGCTCGTTGACAAGAAGGTGGCCGTGTATGTCACAGAAAAACCAGCAGAGCCAAAGAAAGAGGTTGAACAGCCGCCAGAAGGCAGCGAGCTGCCAGCCTACGATATAAGCATGAAGCTCAAAGAACTTCAAGAGATCGCCGAAGCCTACGGCGTGGACGCCTCTGGAATGAGAGCGAAAGCCGAAGTTATTGCAGCCATCGAGGCGGCACAGGCTGACGACAAGGATCCAGAGGAAGAAACCGACGACGAGGATCAGGAAGATCCCGAAATTGTTGACGGCGACGACGAACTACCTCCTGCTCTCGGCGCCGCTGATCCCGTATGAGCTTCAAAGAAATGGTAGCGCGTGACCGGGCTTTATTCCTGAACCTTGACGAGTTCGGAGAGGAACACAGGATCGACGGCAAGATGGTCACGGTCGTGCTCGACGATAACGCCCTAAAAGAACGCCAAGGAGGGGCCGAGCTAAGTGTTGCAGAGTCCTCCCTGCTGATTTATGCAGCAGTGGAGGATCTGCCTACACCTAAAGCACCCGGCGCAGGCATGAACGTTGACGGCCGCGAGTATATCGTGGACGACTGGAGCATCGACATGGGTATCGCTACGGTAGCTCTGCGCCAGAACCGGCAAATTTAAGGAGGTGCGCTCGTGTCAATAGTAACCACCATCGAAACGATCCGGGAATGGCTCGAGAACAACGTATGCAACGAGGTGAAACTCAAACTCCCGGACGACAACGCAGTCGACGCTTCGTACCCTTATCAACTGGTAAACCCCGCAGCCTTCTCCCTTTTCGTGCCGACGTCTGATCGGCTGCCACCACGCGTGGCAGCTCCCGTTCCTTCAGTGTGCGTGCAGCTCATTGAAGGCGTCGACGATATGACCGAGAGCGCCCGGAATATACGGATCCGGCTATATTTTAGCGCATGGGATCCGGGAACTCACGGGCCTGACTACTACAAGAAAAACGAAAACGGAAGCGGCGGCTATATCCAGTGGTACAACGACGAGGCCCGGGCCTACTTCAGGAAGTCGGGTGACGGCTGGATGGATGCGTGGAACTTTGTAGACACGGCCATCCGAAAGCTCGAAAATGCCGAATACCTGAACGGCCTACGAATTGCCAAAGAGAACGGGATCAAGTTCGGGTCTATGGCTGAACAGGAAAGCATCCCGGACTATTACCCATTCTGGTTTGCATGGATCGAGCTCACTATTGAGGAGAACCTGACACGCAACCCGAAGGAGTACAACGAATTTTTATAAATTAAGACAAGGAGGACAAGCAAATGGCCAATGAATACCTATACGGCGCATACGGTCACATCGGTGACACCGTGGCGCAAAGCGCCGTTCAGGCTGGCACTACCCCGGTGTATATCGGGACGGCGCCGGTCAACCTAATTCGTGGCTATGCAGACGCCGGAGCAATCAACAGCCCGGTGAAGATCAGCAACCTGATCGATGCTCAGCGAAAACTCGGCTATTCGAGCGACTGGGCATCATTCACACTCTGCGAAGCCATGACCGCACATTTTGACAATAAGCTCGGCAATATCGGCCCGATCTACATGATCAACGTGCTGGATCCAGCGATCCACAAGGTAGAGCTCGAAACCACAAAGAGCCTGAGCTTTACAGGAGGCAGATGCGAGTTCAAGAGTGACACAATCATCCTTGATACTCTCGTACTGGCAGAAAAAGTGGAGGGCACAGACTTCACGATCGACTACAACTTCACAAAGGGCACGGTCATCATTAACTCGGTAGATCCGGACGCTCCATTGACTGGCACAATCGTCGCGACATTCAGCGAGATCGACGCCAGCACGATCGAGGACACTGACATCATCGGAGGAGTAACCTCTGGAGGCGAATATTCAGGGATCGGCGCCATCGCCTTGCTTTACCCTGAGCAGAACGCAGTCGCCAACCTGATCGCAGCTCCCGGATGGAGCGAGATCCCTTCCGTATATAATGCCATGATTGCGGCAACTCAAAAGATTAACGGGCACTGGGACGCGTTCGCAATAGCAGACATCCCACTTGAGTCCGGAGGTAGCTCAGTTGACACCATCGAGCTGGCAAAAGCGTGGAAAACGACCAACGCATACAACAGCGAGCGCAGTAAAGTCTACTGGCCGCAGGTGATCGACAGCCTTGACCGCGTATACCACCTGAGCACTCTGGCCATGGTCGAACTCATGAGGGCCGACTTCAGTCATGGCAGCGTTCCGATGGAGACGTGCGGAAACAAACAGATCCCGGTCATTCGTCAATACTTCGGAGCCAACAGTTCTAACAGAGGCTTCGACCAACAGACAGGCAAAGAGCTCACAAGTAACGGTATTTGCACCGCAGTCGCATGGGGTGGCCAGTGGGTATTATGGGGAAACCATACAGCAGCCTACACATACGGCACCGACGTGGATCCGCGCGCGATCTTCGACGTCAACATGAGGATGCTCATGCATATAACCAACAGCTTCCAGCGAGAATGGTCGCCGGAAATTGACGAGCCAATGACGCGGGCCCTGAAGGATCGGATCGTAAACCGCGAACAGGAGAAGCTCGACGCATACGTCGGTATGGGCGCGCTGATCGGCAGCCCTGCGATCGTATTCCTTGAGTCAGAGAACCCAACAGGCGACATTATGAACGGAGACTTCCGCTGGGACATTCAGGCAACACCTACGCCGCCTCTCAAGAGCGCGAGCGTCTACGTCGCCTACACTGACGCCGGCTTCTCTGTTTACTATGAAGGAGGTGAATAAGCATGTGGCTTGACCTTAAAGGCCCAATTCTGGCCGACACAGTATACGACGGCGGCACTCTTGTCGCCAAGGACGTGACTATCACGCTCCCCTCTGTATCTCTTGTAACGTCGGACTATAAAGCGATGGGCACGATCTCCATGCCCATGCCCGGCCAAATTGAAGCAATGGAGATGGCCATCACCAAGATCGGCATCGACTACGGACTGCGCAAGCTCATGAGACTCGAAAGCAAGACCCTCGAAGTCAGATGGGCACAGGACGTCAAAAAGAACGACGGCAGTTCTAAAATAGAGGGCTGCAAAGCCTTCCTTCGTGCTACACCGAAGGGCATCCCGGGGCTCAGCATTGAGCCGGGCGCTGCAAGTGAAAACGAAATAACGGCGTCCGTCACACGTTACCAGCTTTTTGTCGGTGGCGAGGAGTTCTGGCTTATTGATCAACTCAACCAGATCATGAGGATCGACGGCGTGGACTATGCCAAGAAAATAGTCAGCCTGCTATAATCAAGCGGCTGAGCAAACGCCGCCTCCTATTTAGGGGGCGGCATTCTGTTTATAGAAAGGAGTTTACCCCATGAATAAAATTCAACTGAACACACCGATCACGATAAACGGCAAGCAGTACAAAGAGCTCACATATGACGGTAACGAGATCACCGTCTCCATGTTCGCGGAGGCAGAAGCGAGAAAACTGAAGGCCACCGTTCACAAAGCCGGAGGAAGTCCGGGAGCCGTCGAGCTTGACTATACCTTGCACCTCTACCTCGGGATGATGGCCGTTATTGCAATCAACCCCGAGATCGACATCACTGACCTCGAGCGAGCAAAAGGCCCGGACGTCATGCAGTTCACGAGGGTGGGGAGAAATTTTACTACTTCGAGGCCGGGGGCAGCCTCAGAGGAAAGCAGCTCAGACGAGCAATCCGAGACTACGCAAGAGCCTTCAGCACCTCAACCCGAGATCTCGAAGCAAAAAGGCTAATTGACTTCCTTGTCGACTACCGCGAGGCAGTCGAGGAGGCGCAGGAAGCGCAGAAAAAAGCACCAAAATACACGCCACCAGCTAAATATAAACGCCATGGAAGGAGGTGAGCATATTGGCAAAAAACAAGATATTTCAGGCAATAGTCGACGTAGGTGGATCCATTGACCCATCGCTGGGCAAAAGCCTCGACAACGTCAGCAAACACCTTGAGAAAGTCAACTGGACGGCCGTGGCCGCAGGTGCAGCCGTCGCCGGCATAGCAGTCGCAACCGGAAAAGCGGTAGTCTCAGCCGGCAAATACCTCGCCGAACTCGGCGACGAATACAACCAATCCATGAACCAGATCTCCGCAGCAACTGGCGCGACCGGCGCGGAGCTTGAAGAAATGGGCGAGATCATCAAGAACGTGTACGCCGAGGGCCTCGGTGACAGCCTCGGAGGCGTAGCTGAAGGACTGGAGTCCGTCAAGCAAGTCACCGGCCTCGTGGGCGACGAACTTGAGACAGCAACCGCCAGCGCGTTCGTGCTGTCTGATACGTTCGAGTATGAGATAGGAGAAAGCACCAAAGCGGCCGATGCCTTGATGAAAAACTTCGGACTAAGCGCCGAGGAAGCTTATGGAATGATCGCGCTCGGTGCACAAAACGGAGCTGACAAAAACGGGGATCTACTCGACACGCTGAACGAATACTCTGGCCAATATGCCGCCCTCGGCCTAAGCGCTGACCAGTTCATGGACTCCCTTATTTCCGGCGCTGACGCCGGGCTTTTTAGCATCGACAAGGTCGGCGACGCCGTCAAGGAGTTCAACATAAGAGCAAAAGACGGCAGCGACTCGAGCCGGGAGGCTTTTAATTCCCTAAGTCTAAACGCCGACACCATGTTCCAAGCCTTCGCCGCAGGAGGCGACACGGCACAAGCGGCATTTTTTGACACAGTCGAAGCTCTGAACAACATCGACGATCCTCTGAAAAAGAACCAGATTGCCGTTGCTCTGTTCGGATCGCAATTTGAAGATCTTGAGGCTGGCATCCTTCCGGTACTGGCCGGCGTTGAAACGGCAGCTCTGGACGGCGCCGAAGCACTCGAGAAGATCAACGAGGTCAAATACGACAACCTCGGCGACGCCTTCAATCAAATAAAACGGTCAGCAGAAGTCGCGTTTCTTCCTATGGCCTCCATGATAGCCAACACCTTGACGGATCTCATGCCGATCATCAAGGATCTGATGGAGTCAATTATTCCGGTAATTGAGGACACAATGGAAGCGTGCATGCCGTTCGTGGAGGAGTTCTTGCTGGGCATGGGCGACGTGCTGGACGATGTAGCACCGATGTTGGCCGATCTGGCCGCCGCGCTGCTGCCAATGCTAACCGATCTCATGGCTTCACTATTGCCTCCGATCCTTGAACTTGTCAGCGCACTACTTCCTCCGCTTATGGAGATTGTAAAGGCAATATTGCCACCGATCACAGCCCTGCTCATTCAGATACTCCCGATGCTCACACAGATCACGAGCATGGTGCTGCCGGTGCTGGCCGAAATGATAGCAGCGCTTTTACCAATCATAACCCCGCTGCTGGAGCTGGCGCTTCAACTCGTCAACGACGTAGTCATGCCCCTGCTCCCTCCGATCATGCAGCTCGTGGAGGCTTTGCTTCCTCCAATCCTGTCAATGCTCAGTGCCTTGACACCTATTCTCACCCCGATCCTCGGAATACTCGAGCCTATTGCCAATGTGCTGGCCACGATCGTCGGCTGGATCTCCAAGGTAGTGGGCTGGGTGGCCGACGGCTTGAGCTGGGTGGTCGGATTGTTTACGGGAGACGCAAAAGCCCCTAAAGGATACGCAACCGGAGGCTTTACTGACGGCCTGTCTATTGCAGGTGAGGATCCACGGTACCCGACGGAGGCGGTGCTGAGCTTTAACCCGGCATACCGCAGCCAGAACCTTGCCTACTGGGCGCAGGCTGGCCAAATGCTGGGAGCCGACATGAGCAGCGACAACCTACTCAGTGGAAGCGGCGGGACATCAATCGTCTACGATCTGAGCGGTCTCTCCTTCTCCCCTAAAATTGAAGTCAAGGGGAACATTGAGGACGAGGACGAGCTGATCAGGAGACTCAAACAACTGGAGCCGGAGTTCATCGACTTTGTGCTCGAAGCACTTTCAAAGAGGGAGGGAGGCGCCTATGTCACAGCAGACAGTCGGATTTATTGAGTATAAAGCACAAGATGGGGACACGTTCGACAGCATCGCCCTTGCTGCTTACAACGAGGAGCGCATGGCTGCTACTATCATCAAGGCTAACCCCGAGCTCAGCGATGTGCTAATTTTTGAAGGGGGCGAGCTGTTACTGATCCCGATCGTAGAAACGACCACAACACCAGACACGCTCCCGCCATGGAGGCGATAACATGAAGATCATATACGAGGGTACCGACATATATCCGGAGATCAGTGTGAACCGCTGCTTCCATGACATGTATGGCGAAAAACAGAGCGACGAGCTGCTACTTCGCCTCAATGATACC
>Ga0265293_10006074_pt1 | contig 19606 bp, 16 predicted proteins | sample Munlanlewell138R_FD_192505 | JGI IMG/M metagenome (GOLD analysis project Ga0265293, IMG submission 192505) | Leachate microbial communities from a municipal landfill in Southern Ontario, Canada - Leachate well 138R | ecosystem: Engineered > Solid waste > Landfill > Unclassified | place: Canada... | reverse complement strand
GGCAATATTGGTTACGTGGTCGCCAATGCGCTCCAGGTTCTTCGCACAGAAAAGCAGATGCGTGCAGGCCGTGATGTTGCGCGCGTCCTCCATCATGTAGGTCAGCAGTTCGCGGAACACAGAGGTGTATTTGACGTCGACCAGCTCGTCCTCGTCGCGCAGCCGCACCAGCCCTTCCGGGTTGCGCGCGCCATATTCGTCAATGACGCCCTGAACCTGCTCAAGAACCAGTTCGGACATGTCTTCGATGGAGCGGGCGAAGGCGCGCGGCACGCTCGACTGACCCACCGCATCGACGCGCTTGGCGATGTTCTTGGCCAGATCGCCGATGCGTTCGAGATCGCCGGCCATGCGGATCGCGCCCACGATGGCACGCAGGTCCTGCGCCATCGGCTGGCGCTTGCCGATCAGCGTGATGGCGCGGTCGTCCAGACGACGCTGCAACTCGTCCATCACCGCATCCTCGGAGATGACGCGCTGGGCCAGCGCATTGTCCGGCACGATCAGGCTCTGTGTCGCCTCATCGACCATGGATCCGGCCAGGCTGACCATGTCACGCACCAGCCCTTCGATCTCGCCAAGATCGTCGTCGAAGGCGGTCACCGTATGAGCACCCATTATACGTTCCTCGTCTGTTGGAATGGCCGCAGTAACACTCAGCCGAACCGGCCGGTGATGTAGTCCTGCGTGCGCTTGTCGTCGGGGTTGGTGAACATCTTCTCGGTCGGGCCTTCCTCGACGAGATTGCCGAGATGGAACATGGCCGTGCGCTGCGAGACGCGCGCCGCCTGCTGCATGGAGTGGGTGACGATGACGATGGTGTAGTTCTCGCGCAGTTCGTCGATCAGTTCCTCGACGCGCGCGGTGGCAATCGGATCGAGCGCCGAGCAGGGCTCGTCCATCAGGATCACTTCAGGCGACACGGCGATGGCACGCGCAATGCACAGGCGCTGCTGCTGACCACCGGAAAGACCGGTGCCGGCATCATGCAGGCGGTCCTTGACCTCGTTGAAGAGGCCGGCGCGCTTCAGGCTCGATTCCACGATCGCATCCATGTCGGCCTTGCTGCGGGCAAGGCCGTGAATGCGCGGGCCATAGGCAACGTTTTCATAGATCGACTTCGGGAACGGGTTCGGTTTCTGGAACACCATGCCCACGCGCGAACGCAGTTCCACCACGTCGATGTCGCGGTCGTAGATATCCTCGCCGTCGAGCGTGATCTTGCCCACGACCCGCGCATTGTCGATGGTGTCATTCATGCGGTTCAGGCAGCGCAGGAAGGTGGACTTGCCGCAGCCCGAGGGGCCGATCAGCGCCGTCACCTGATTCTGGCGGACCAGAAGATCCACATCGAACAGGGCCTGCTTGTCGCCATAGAAGACGCCGACCTTTTCGCCCCGCATCTTGATGGGTTCGTTGACGGCGGCCACCTTGGCGTTCACGGCATTTTCCAGAGTTGCTTCGCTCATAATGTTCACGATCTTTGTTCCTTAATTACCAGCGCCGTTCGAAGCGCCGGCGCAGCAGGATCGCGGCCAGGTTCATCGCGGCAAGGAAAAGCAGCAGGATGATGATGGCGCCGGAAGTGCGTTCCACGAAGGCACGTTCGGCTTCGTTCGCCCACATGTAGATCTGCACGGGCAGCGCGGTGGCAGGGTCCATCGGCGTGGCGGGATAGTCGGCCACGAAGGCAACCATGCCGATGAGCAGCAGCGGAGCGGTCTCGCCCAGCGCCTGCGCCAGACCGATGATGGTTCCGGTGAGAATACCGGGGGCTGCAAGCGGCAGAACGTGGTGGAACACGGTCTGCATCTTCGAGGCGCCGACACCCAGCGCGCCGGAGCGGATCGAAGGCGGCACCGCCTTGAGGGCCGCGCGGGTGGCGATGATGATCGTCGGCAGCGTCATCAGCGTCAGCACGAGACCGCCGACCAGCGAGGCCGATCGCGGCAATCCCATGAAGTTCACGAACACCGCAAGGCCGAGCAGACCGAACACGATGGAAGGCACGGCCGCCAGATTGTTGATATTGACCTCGATCAGGTCGGTCCAGCGGTTCTTCGGGGCGAATTCCTCCAGATAGATAGAGGCCGCCACGCCGATCGGCAGCGCCAGCACCAGAACGATCAGCATCATGTAGACCGAGCCGATCAGCGCCACGCCCATGCCGGCGGTTTCCGGCCGGCTGGATGCGCCGAAGGTGAACAGGCCGCGGTTGAAACGCTCGACCATGGCGCCGTCGGCGGTCAGGGTCTTCATCCAGGCAACCTGCTTGTCCTTGACCTTGCGGCGGGATTCGGGAACCGACATGTCGATCTGGCCCTTATGGGCGGAATCGACGTCCGCGGCGGCCAGAACCCACACATCCTGCGTGGTGCCGATGATCGACGGATCGGCAATCACCATGTCACGAAGTTGCGTGCGCACGCCCTGCGAGATCATGCCGGACAGAAGGCGCAGGTCAGCCCTGTTCTCCTCGGCTTCGACATCAAGCCCGAGCTTTGCGGCAAGAGCATTGCGCGCCAGCAGCGGATAGTTGGCGGTAGCAAGCACATTGGCATCGCTGTCGCGCTTGCCTTCCGGATCGATGACGCTTGCATCAAAGGTAACCGGCAGGCTGATCGAGGTCTGCCAGAAGGCGGTGTAACCACCCCTGATGACCGTGAACATCAGGGCGCCGAGGAAGAAGATGCCGATGGCGATTGCCGCGATGCCGTAGAAGCGGAACCTGCGCTCGGCGCGGTAGCGGCGCTTGAGGCCGATGTCGCGGCGGGCCGGAGCGGTAGCCGTCACGGTGTTGTCGAACGGGATGTCGGTCATTCGTACTGTTCCCGATATTTGCGCACGATATAGAGCGCCAGCACATTCATGCCGAGCGTGATGACAAAGAGGGTGATGCCCAGGGCGAAGGCCACCAGCGTCTGCGGCGAGGTGAATTCAAGGTCGCCGGTCAGCTGGTTGACGATCTTGACGGTGATGGTGGTCATTGCCTCGCCCGGATTGATGGTGAGATTGGCGGCCACGCCTGCGGCAAGCACCACGATCATGGTTTCACCGATCGCCCGTGAGGCCGTCAGCAGCAGCGCGCCGACGATACCCGGAAGGGCTGCCGGCAGGATGACGTTGCGCACCGTTTCGGAGCGCGTGGCGCCAAGGCCGAGCGAGCCGTCATTGAGAGAACGCGGCACCGCGCTGATGATGTCGTCGGAGAGCGAGGACACGAAGGGAATGAGCATGATGCCCATGACCAGACCCGCCGTCAGCACGCTCTGCGCCGCGATAAAGGGCTGGCCGCCCGACAGCGCCGCCGAAATGTCGCGCAGCAGCGGACCGACCGTCACCAGGGCGAAAATACCGTAGACGATGGTGGGAATGCCGGCGAGCACTTCCAGCACCGGCTTCACGATCGAGCGCACTTTCCGGGACGCATATTCCGACATGTAGATGGCTGCGAACAGACCGACCGGCACAGCGAACAGCATGGCCACCAGCGCGATATAAAGCGTACCGGCAAGCAGCGGGATCAGACCGAACTGACCGGTTGCGCCACCCGAACCGGCCGCAGCGAAGCGCGGGTCCCACACCGTTCCGAAGAAGAAATTGGAGAGCGGCACGGACTGGAAGAAGGACAGCGTCTGGAACAGCATCGACAACACGATGCCGACGGTGGTGAGGATGGCGACGGTCGAGGCCGCGATCAGGCCCCACAGCATCACCCGCTCGACATTGTTGCGGGCGCGGCGGCGAAGCGTGATGCCCGACAGCCCGAACCATGCACCTGCCAGCGAAATCAGGATTGCGCCGATGGCGGACCAGAGAGACGAGGCGTCGCTCATCGACCTGTAGGATTCAGCGGCGGGCACCATATAGGGCTCGCCATTCGAGGCCAGCGCCAGACCCTTTGTGGCAAACAGTGCCTTGAGGTCTGCCTGACCGGAACGCACCTGCTCGATTTCAGCGGCGTCAAGCCGGCGCAGGCCGTCGCCGATCGCGTAGATGGTACCCATCGTCAGCGAACGGTTCACATCCGGTGCGGAGGTCACCTGCCCGGGCAGGCCGCGCCACACGGCGCTGTCGATATAAAGCGGGCTTGCCGCTTTCCAGATAGCGAAAAAGAGAAGGGCCGGGAAGATCGCAAGGACCAGTGCGTAGGAGCCATGATAACCCGGCAGGGAATGCTGCTTGACGCCGGGTTGCGGCTCCAGCCGCGAGGCGCGCATGCGCGCCACGAGAAAAGCCACCACGCCGATGATCAGAACGATGGCAAGAACCCAGGAAACGCTCATGAAGTCTGTCCAATTGGCTTTCAGGGGCAGGCCCTGGATTGCTTCACGCCTAAGATGGCAGGGGCGCGCCTTGGATGGCGCGCCCCGAACCGGTTCTGATCAGAGGGTCTTGCCGGCTTCGAAAGCCGAGCGCTGCTCATCGCGCTCCCCATCGGGGGCCGACACCAGACCGTACTCGGCCAGCGGGCTCTCAGGACCGACCATGTCGTCGGAGAGGAAGAAGTTCACATACTCCTTCAGGCCCGGAACGACGTCGAGGTGAGCCTTCTTCACGTAGAAGAACAGCGGACGCGACACCGGATATTCGCCCTTGGCGATGGTCTCGACCGAGGGGCTGACGCCTTCGACGGTGGCGACCTTCAGCTTGTCGGCGTTGTTTTCGTAGAAGGCGAGGCCGAACACACCAACGCCGGTCTTGTTGGAGTCGATGCGGGCCAGCGTCTCGGTGTAGTCGCCATCGATGTCGACAGCCTTGCCGTCCTTGCGGACCGCGATGCAGGCAGCAGCAGCGGCCTTGTCGTCAGCGCCGGTCGCCTTGATGGCTTCGAGAGCGCCGGCTTCCTTGCAGCCTTCCGTCATCAGCTTCTCTTCGAAGACTTCGCGGGTGCCGTGCTTTTCACCGGGGATGTAGGCAGCGATATCCCAGTCCGGCAGGGCCGGGTTCACTTCGTTCCACTTGGCGACCTTGTTGTCGACCAGCTTGCCATCGACGATGACCTGAGCGGCGAGCGCCTTGTAGATGTCCTGCGCGGTCAGGGCCCAGTCGGGACCGTTGATGTCGGTGGCGAAGACGATGCCGTCATAGCCGATGCGCACTTCCTGGATGTCGGTGACGCCGGCATCAGCACAGGCCTTCACTTCCGATTCCTTGATCGGGCGCGAGGAGTTGGCGATGTCGATGGTGTTCTCGCCGACGCCCTTGCAGAATTCCTTGAGGCCGCCCGAAGAGCCGCCCGATTCCACGACCGGGGTCTTGAAGTTGGAATAAGCTTCCGAGAAATTCTCGGCGACGATCTTTGCATAGGGAAGAACGGTCGACGAACCAGCGATCTGGATCTGGTCGCGCGCCGAGGCGAAGCCGGCCGTCGCGGCCAGTGCGAGCGCCGCAACCGACGCGGTGAGAAGGTATCTGTTCATGTGGCCTGCTCCTGTTCGGGTGATCTGGCAGCGCTCTTTTCCTAGCGCCCGGTGTGGCCAATAGACCCCGATTATTACAGTCGCATGACAGTTTCGTGTCGGTCCGGTAAAGCTTGCCGCGCAAGGCTTTTTTGCGCGAAAGCCGATCGGTTTGCCCGCCGGATGCGCAAACTGCCTATGTGGTTGTTATCCTGAAATTTGTAGCGGCGGACGACAGCACTGAAGATGCAGAAAACGCGCCTGCGAAAAACAGCCCCGTTTTCCGCCTGATCCGCCGGCTGTCTGCAAGGCGGGAGGGCGCCGCACTTCAGCGGTGTTGTTTTTCCGCCGCGCCGGAGGGCCCCAGCCAGCGCTCGAGCTTGGCCATGAGCGCCCGGGGGCTGACAGGTTTCGGCAGATAATCGTCCATTCCGCACTCCAGGCACCGCTCCCGGTCACCCTTGAGCGCATGCGCAGTCACGCCAACGATCGGGACATGGGCCCCGTCGGGTCCTTCGCTCATCCGGATGCGGCCGGTGGCCTCGTAGCCGTTCATCTGCGGCATCGAAACATCCATCAGGATCATCCGCGGCCGCATCCGGTGGAACGCCTCCACGGCCAGCCGTCCATTCCCCACGATCTCGAAGCTGTAACCGCTGTCGCACAGGATCTGGGTAAACACGAGTTGGTTCACCTCATTGTCCTCGGCGACGAGAATGTCGAGGCGGTCATCCTGCGTTTCACCATGGAGGAGCGAGGTCGCCGCAGGCAGCGCCTCGCGGACGGGCTCCACAGCCTCGCTTGCGGGTTCCGAAGATTGTTCAGCCTCATCAGAGATGGAAAAGCCCCGCTGGCGCTGGATCGCCTCTACCATGGTCTGCAGCAAGATGGAGGATCGGACCGGCTTGGTCAGATGCGCATGAATGCCGAGATCACGGCACTGTGGATCGGCAATGGAATGATCCACCGAAGTCAGCAGGATGATCGGCACGTCGCGCAGGCCTGGATCGCTGCGCACCGCGGCAGCCACATCCGGTCCATTCATGCCGGGCATCTGATAGTCGAGGACGATGCACTCGACCCCAAGCCCCCGCGCGACGGCCGCCTTCAGAACCTTCAGTCCTTCCACGCCGTTCGCCGCAGCACAGGAATCGAACGCCCACGCCTGCATCTGCTCGGTCAGGATCGCGCGGTTGACGGCATTGTCATCGATGATAAGCACGCGCGCGCCGGTTACGTCGACGGGGGGCACCGGCCCCGCTGCCGCACGGCTTCCCTTTTCCAGCGGAATATCGAACCAGAAGGTTGAGCCCCGGCCGGCTTCGCTTTCCACGCCGATCTCGCCTCCCATCAGCGCCACGAGGCGCGACGAGATGGCAAGGCCGAGACCGGTGCCCTCATGCCGCCGCGTCGAAGACCCGTCGACCTGGCTGAACTTGTCGAACACCATCGCCAGCTTGTCGGAAGGAATTCCGATGCCCGTATCTGTTACCGCAAAATGCAAAGTGGCCGGACCGTCTGCCTGGCAAGCCGATACGTCGACCAGCACATGGCCGTGGTCCGTGAACTTCACCGCGTTACCGAGCAGATTGAGCAGGATCTGGCGAATGCGGCCCGCATCTCCCAGAAAACACGTCTCCATGCCGGGTTCGAGGCGAACGACAAGCTCCACGTCCTTTTCGCGGGCGCGGGCGGCCACCAGCGCAACCGCGTCCTCCACCACCTCCCCCACTTCAAAGGAGGCCCTCTCCAGTACCATCTGGCCGGCATCGATCTTCGAAAAGTCGAGAATGTCGTTGATGATCGAAAGGAGGGCATTGCCCGATTTGACGATGATGTCGGTAAACGTCTTCTGCTTCGGATCGAGGTCGGTCTTCGACAGCAGCTCGGCCATGCCAAGCACCCCGTTCATCGGCGTCCGGATCTCGTGGCTCATATTGGCCAGGAACTCGGATTTGGTGCGGTCCGCCTGTTCCGCACGCTGGCGCGCATCCACCAGCTCCGCCTCGCGCAGCTTCAGTTCGGTGATGTCTGTCGTGGAGCCGATCAGATAGCACGAGCCGTCCGAGGCTTTCATCGCGCTCTTGCGCGCGAACTGATAGCGGACCTTCTGATCCGCCCCGACGACCATTTCCTCGCCTTCCTGCGTGTCGCCGGTGCGCAATACGGCCAGATCGCTGCCCGTCATCTCCCGGCCATGGATGCCGAACAGCTCCATGTCGGTCTTGCCGACGGCTTCCGCCGCGCTGATTCCAGTCAGTTCGGTCCAGCCGCGATTGACGTAGAACAGCCGGAGATCCTCATGCTTGGCATAGATGGAAACCGGAACATTATCGATGAGGCCGCGAAACAGCTCGTTCTCGCGCATGGTTGCGCGCAGCGCTTCCTCACGATCCTTCAGCGCGGTGATGTCGTAATAGGAGATCAGCCTGCGCCCGCCGGAAAGGGCGGTCACGGAATAGATCATCGTGAGACCATCGGCCCGGCGGAATTCGCGCGGCAGCACCTTTCCGCTTCTGATTTCCGCCTCCCGGCCCGCGACGTATTCCTCCCATTCACGGTCCTCCACACCGTAGATACCTGTGTGGCGGTCGGCTTCAAGCAACGCACGGAAGGCGTCCCCGCTGACCTGCGCGGGGGAAAGGTTCCAGAGCTTCCAGAATGCGTTGTTGATCAGTTCCACATTCAGATGCTCGTCGACGATGACGATCGCCATGTCGAGCGAGTTCACCATCATTTCGAGGTCGAACCGCAACGCCCTGCTTCTGGCTTCAGCCCGGAGGGCCTCCGCCTTGTGCCCCTCAAGCTCTGTCACATCGCTGCAGGTGGAAATGCGCATTCCCGTATCGGTACGGATCGCACGGCTGAGAAGCACACGGCCATTGGTGAACCGGATCAGACTGGACTGATCGGAAGCACCGGCACGGGCCTGCAGCATGTTATCGCGCCAGACAGGCCCTTCGAGCCCTTCGGTATCCCACACACCGCGCTCAAGTCCGGCATCGAGAATATCGGAATATGAAATCCCCGGCCTGATCACATCGGCAAGAGAACAATAAAGCCGCAGCAGGGCGTCATTGTGAAGCACCAGCACGTCGTTCTCGTCGTAGAGGCACATGGCCTCATTGATGGCGTTGAGCGCGGTAAGGGCCTGTCGCGTTTCGCGAATAGCCGTGGCGGGCGCGGGCACAAGGTCGCGCACCTGTTCAGCGATAGCCGTTATGTTGCGCGCGGTGCCCCAGTAGCCGGTGAAGCGCCCATCCGCGTCGAAGCACGGCTCGCCGCTGGTGGAGATCCAGCGGCATTTCTGTGTGCCGTTCTTCAGTTCATAAACGAAATCACGGAAGGCTTTGTGACTTTGCAAGTCGTTCAGGTGGGCAATTGCCTTTTCATTGCCATGCCGAACCTGATCCATGAAATCGAAACGAAGGCGGCCGATCATGTTCTCCGGCGGAATGCCCGTCGCCGCCAGATAATTGTCTGAAAAACGGATAAAGCGCAGGTCCGGTCCGGTTTCCCAGAACCAGCTCAAATTCGCATCGGACTCAGCCGGATGATGAGACGGGCCGGCATCTGAAACGACGTCGCCGCCATGCGGGACGCAGGCAGATGCATCCACGCCGTGCTGCCGGATCGGCCCCTGCGCATTCCCCATATGAATCCAGCCCTGATCCCCCCGCCGGATACTCCGCATATACATCGTCGGAGCGCGGAATTGTCAGGCTAACGGCAGGTTTTCCATAAGGCAAGGCAGACACTCCGAACTTATGCCCTATGTATAGGTGCATATCTGCAACTCCGGACCTGCAGGACTGCTTTGTCCACATTGCCATCGGCCGGATGTCGCGCTATCGGATTGAACAATATGGTCAGACTGACGCCGATCCCGATGCTCCTCCTCTCGGCAAGCCTGCTTGCAGGCAGCGGCTGCGCGCGCACGGACGACGGAACCGTGATGATCCCGAAGCAGGTCGATGCGCGGCGTATCTGGGATCGCGGTCCCTCCGGGACCCAGACCCCGCCTGTACAGAGCGGCTCGACCTTCGCGCCGGTCGCTTCGCCGCAATATCAGCCGTCGCGCGAGACACGCCCTGCACCTTCACGGCGTAATGCATCCGCACGACCGGACCAGCACTCGCCCTCCTCTTCGGCTCCCGCGAAACCGATTTCCTGCGGACCCGCGCAGGATGCCGGCGGGCGCATACAGATGGTGTGCGACTAAGCACACGCTCTGCAGGCCATGTCAGGAGCAGGCTGGCCGTGAGGCGCTGAATTTCAGGATTTGCGCACGGAAGCGCAGGCCGCGACCATGAGCGCGCCGATCACCGTGATGTGCTCCATGACGACATAGAACTCTATCGTCCTGAATGGTTCTTCCATCGCCCAGAAATTATGGGCCAGCGGAATGGTGAGAGCGGTGAAGACAGCGAGCGCGCCCGCCCCCAGCCACGCCCATCGGTTGAAGATGATCAGCAGCGATCCGCCGATCTGCACGATGATGGTCGCTATGTTGAATAGCCATCCGGGTTCGAGCCCGAAATGGACCATTTCGCCGACCCCGGCATTGAAATCGATCAGCTTGGCGAGGCCGCTCGACCAGAACATGAACGTCAGCACGATCCGGGCAAGATAGCCGAACCATCCGGAACCCAGTATGGCATTGATGATCTGCGGCATGGAATATCCCCGTCTCGCATTGACGGCGCGCATGAAACCATCATGCCCGGATGCGCGCAAGCGCGCTCACCTGAGCATGAAGTTCCAGAACAGGCAGCAGAGCGTGAGTGCCGCAAACCCCGAGAATGCGAGGCTGCGCAGCAGGACATTGCGGCGCAGGCTGTTCAGCGCAAGATGGCATCCCACGATCGCCACGGCAAACAGGAAGCGCCAGTCGCCCAGCGTGTTCAATATGCTCGACTGGCCGAACGCCCAGCGGGCAAGCACGCTGCCGACAATGGCCGCCAGCAGGGCGATTGCCGTCCACATCAGGGCGTCCGCAGCGTTGACCAGAACGATGCTCGCCGCCTTCAGCGGCAGGATCATCATGAGCATGGCGCTGAAGAAATAGATGGCGGCCAGCGGCAGGAAATTCTGGGCCGAGGCGATCGCGTCGAGACGGCGCACGCCGACCAGCCCGAACGGATAGCCATGACGTGCGACGGCAAGGCTGAGTGCCATCAACAGGCCGCTGAAGACGGCGATCAGGACGAATGACGTAACGGCCTTGCTCATGACGAACCCATGCAACAGATAAGGAATCTTCCATAGGGGTGGTAGCGCACCGCGCCCGCCGCTGCCAAGCCGCAACACACATTCCGCAGATGAGGAAAACCCGGGAAAAGAGTTGGTACGCCCAAGGGGAATCGAACCCCTGTTTGCGCCGTGAGAGGGCGCCGTCCTGACCGCTAGACGATGGGCGCAGCCGAGGTCCGCGATATAGGCTGCCGGATCATAAAAAGCAACAGCCTCAATCCCATTTCCTCAACATGCCCGGAAAAAGATGAAGCCCCCCGTTTCAGCCGCGTCCGTTGCGGATGGCGGTCGAAGACAGCGTCGAGCGCGGCCCGTGGATGAAGGTCCATGCGGGCGCTTTCATGCGCGCCAGACGCGGCGCGTTCATTTCATCGACACGTGCGTGGTCGAAGGAGCGGGCAACCACCGATGACAGAAACGACAATGTCGCTCCCGGCCGGTCGATCACCGCGATGGGAAAGGTCATCATGATGTCGCGCCAGCGTTCCCAGCGATGGAAATCGCGCAGGCTGTCGGCCCCCATGATCCACACGAAATCGACGCCGGGGTTGCGGGCCCGCACCAGCGCCAGCGTGTCGGCCGTATAGCGCACATGGTGCGCCGCCTCGAAGGCCGTGACCTTGATGCGCGGATTGCGCGTGATCGCTTCGGAACGCGCGATCCGCTCTTCCAGCGGCGCAAGCTCGCGCGTGCTCTTCAGCGGATTGCCGGGGGTGACCATCCACCAGAGCTGATCGAGTGCCAGTCTTCGCAGCGCAATTTCCGCGACCAGCACATGACCGGCATGGGGCGGGTTGAAGGAGCCACCGAAAAGCCCGACCTGCATGCCCTTCTCGACATGCGGCATGCGCAGATAGGCGGATTGCACCGATTGGCCGTGCATGGTTCCGCCTCCCCGAAAACCTGCTTAAAACCGGTGCGTTGCGGTCAAGGCCGCACCTGCCCCGATCCGCGCACCCGATATTTGAACGAGGTCAGCTGCTCGACCCCCACCGGCCCACGCGCATGCATCTTGCCGGTGGCGATGCCGATCTCCGCGCCCATGCCGAACTCGCCGCCATCCGCGAACTGGGTGGAAGCATTGTGCAGCAGGATCGCGGAATCGATCTCGTTGAAGAATTTCTCCACCGCCGCCGCATCCTCCGCCACGATCGCCTCGGTGTGATGCGAGGAAAAGGTTTCGATGTGGTCGATGGCGCCGGCAACTCCATCCACCAGCTTCACGGAAATGATGGCATCGAGATATTCGGTGCGCCAGTCGTCTTCCGTGGCCGGTGTCGCATCCGCAAACAGGGACAGCACCTCTTTGTCGGCGCGGATGGCGCAACCGGCATCGCGCAGCGCCGTCAGCACCGGCACCAGATGCGTGGGGGCGACAGTCCGGTCGACCAGCAGCGTTTCCGCAGCACCACAGATGCCGGTGCGGCGCATCTTGGCGTTGACGGCAATCTTCACCGCCATGTCGGGGTCAGCCGACCTGTCGATGTAGAGATGGCAGATGCCTTCCAGATGCGCAAACACCGGCACGCGCGCTTCGGTCTGCACCCGTTCGACAAGACTGCGGCCACCGCGTGGAATGATCACGTCGAGATTGCCGCCCAGACCCTTCAGCATCTCGCCGACGGCGGCGCGGTCGCTGACCGGCACGAGCTGGATGGCGTCCTGCGGCAGACCGGCCGCCTTGAGCCCTTCGACGAGACAGGCGTGAATGGCGCCGGATGAATTCAGCGAATCCGAGCCGCCACGCAAAATGACCGCATTGCCGGCCTTGAGGCACAGCGCGCCGGCATCCGCCGTCACATTGGGCCGGCTTTCATAGATCACGCCGATGACGCCGAGCGGCGTGCGCACGCGCTCGATGTGCAGGCCGTTGGGGCGATCCCAGCCGGCGATGACATCGCCCACCGGGTCGGGCAACTCGGCAATCGTCCGGATGCCATCGGCTATGGCGCGGATGCGCTGCGGGTCGAGCTTCAGCCGGTCCAGCATCGCCGGCGAAAGACCAGCCTCCTCGCCATTGGCCATGTCGATGGCGTTGGCGTTCAGGATTTCCGCCTCGCCGCGCACGATGGCATCGGCCATGGCAACCAGCGCGGCATGCTTGCGCTCTGCCGAAGCGATGGCCAGTGGCCGGGCCGCGGCCCGCGCCTTGCGGCCGATTTCGGCCATCAGCGCCACAGTGTCCTGACGGGAGTTGTCATTCATGTTCAGCATGGTCCCAACTCCGATCAGAGCTAGAGCATTTTGCAGCCGAATGGAAACATTCGGCGTCGCATAAATGCGGCAAAAACAAACAACCAGATCGTTTCATCGATTCCGTGAATCGATGAAACGATCTAGATTTCAAATCCGTTGCCATTCACCACGAGGTCGTCCCGGTGGATCATGGCCGAGCGGGCTTCATAGCCGAGCACGGCTTCTATCTCCGCCGTCTTCAACCCGGCAATTCTTACGGCATCGGCGGCATCATAGGCAACCAGACCGCGCGCGATCTCGCGGCTGTCGGCCCCGAGGATGGCCACCGTGTCGCCGCGCGAGAAGTTTCCTGCCACCTGCCGCACACCTGCCGGCAGCAGCGACTTGCCCGAAAGCAGCGCCTTCACCGCGCCGTCATCCACCGTCAGGCGCCCGGCTGGTTCGAGCTGGCCGGCGATCCATGTCTTGTAGCCCTTGACCGGATGGGCGCTCGGCCTGAACAGTGTGGCGCGCTCGCCGCGCTCGATCGCCATCAGCGGCGACTGGCGGGTGCCGGCGGTGATGATCATCGCCGTGCCAGCGCCGGTGGCGATCTTGCCGGCATCGAGCTTGGTGCGCATGCCACCGCGCGACAGTTCGGAAGCCGCTGCGCCCGCCATCGCCTCGATGTCGGGCGTGATGCGCTCGACCACCGGAATGAACTCGGCATTGGGATCGATCGCCGGCGGCGCGGTGTAGAGCCCGTCGATGTCGGAGAGCAGCACCAGCAGGTCGGCGCCCATCATGGTGGCGACACGGGCCGCCAGACGATCATTGTCGCCATAGCGGATTTCGGAGGTGGCGACAGTGTCATTCTCGTTGATGACCGGCACCGCCTTCATCTTGAGCAGCGTCGAAATGGTGGCGCGCGCATTGAGATAGCGCCGCCGCTCCTCGGTATCGCCCAGCGTCAGCAGAATCTGGCCCGAGGTCAGGTCATGGCGGCCAAGCGCATCTGCCCAGGCACCTGCCAGGGCGATCTGGCCGACGGCTGCCGCCGCCTGGCTTTCCTCCAGCTTCAGCGCCCTGCGCCCCAGCCTAAGCATGGTGCGGCCGAGCGCGATGGCGCCCGACGAGACGACGAGGATTTCCGTGCCATTTGCCGCCAGCGCGCCGATGTCGTCGGCCAGCGATGCCAGCCAGTCACGCTTCAGCCCCGTGTTGCGGTCGACCAGCAGGGCCGAGCCGATCTTAACCGTGATGCGGCGATAGTCTTTCAGCGAAAGAGCACTCATGCGATCAGACTTTCCAGCGGTCTTCATCTTCGCCGGTTTTTGGCGACGCGAGCGCGCGCGCCTCCTCGACCACCGCCATCAGAGCCCGCAGCACCGCCTCGACGCCCTCGCCCGTCGCGGCCGAGAGCAGGAGCGGAGCCGAGCCACAGGCGCGCTTCAGTGTCGCCAGCTTCTTCTTGCGCTCATCCGCATCGAGCGTGTCGACCTGGCTGAGCGCGACGATCTCCGGTTTTTCAGCGAGGCCGTTGCCATAGGCTTCAAGCTCGCCGCGCACGGTCTTGTAGGCCTTGCCGGGATGCTCTTCCTGCGCCGAAACCAGATGAAGAAGCACACGCGTGCGCTCGACATGGCCGAGGAAGCGGTCGCCGATGCCGATGCCTTCATGCGCGCCTTCGATCAGGCCCGGAATATCGGCAATGACGAACTCGCGCGCATCGATGCGCGCCACACCGAGCCCCGGATGCAGCGTGGTGAAAGGATAGTCGGCGATCTTCGGCTTCGCCGCCGTCACAGTCGCGAGAAACGTCGATTTTCCTGCGTTGGGAAGCCCCACCAGACCGGCATCGGCAATCAGCTTCAGCCGCAGCCAGATGCTTTTTTCCACACCCGGCAGACCGGGGTTGGCGCGGCGCGGCGCCTGATTGGTGGAAGTCTTGAAATGCTGGTTGCCGAACCCGCCATTGCCGCCCTTGGCCAGCAGATAGCGCTGGCCGGGCTCGGTCAGGTCGCAGATCAGCGTTTCGTTGTCGTCCTCGAAAATCTGCGTTCCGGCCGGCACCTTCAGCACCACATCGGCGCCCTTTGCGCCGGTGAGGTTACGGCCCATGCCGTGAACGCCGGTTTTGGCCTTGAAATGCTGCTGGTAGCGATAGTCGATCAGCGTGTTGAGCCCGTTAACGGCCTCGGCCCAGACATCGCCGCCGCGACCGCCGTCACCGCCGTCGGGACCACCGAACTCGATGAACTTTTCCCGGCGGAACGACACCGAACCGGCACCGCCATCGCCGGAGCGTATGTGAACCTTGGCCTGATCGAGGAATTTCATCGGACTCCAGCGCTTTCGCTGCTCTTGCGTTTCGTGAAAGTGCCCTTCACTAACCTATGGTGTGGCGAAGTGCGAGTGCGCTTATGCCGAAATGAGCATAAGCGGAAAATGTCGGCTTCGGCAGCCGGCGGAGAAGGAAGCAGATGAAGCTGGTCAGCTACAATGTGCAGTTCGGCGTCGGTCGCGACGGCAAGGTCGGGCTGGAGCGCATCGCCGCCAGTGTTGCCGGCGCCGACATCATCGCCCTGCAGGAAGTGACCCGCAACTACCCCACCAATGGCGGCATCGACATGGTCGCGGGGCTGACCGCCCTGCTGCCTGATCATCACCATGTCTATGGCGCGGCCATGGACATCGATTTCGGCGCTCTGATGCCGGAACCTCCCAGACCCGCGATCCGCTTCCAGTTCGGCAACATGCTGTTGTCGCGCTGGCCGATCGTCTCCTGCCGCAACCTGTTCCTGCCCCGCAGCCGCACCTACGACAAGGCCAATCTCCAGCGCGCAGCGCTTGAGGGGCTGATCGTCACGCCGCTTGGTCCTCTGCGCATCTACAGCACCCATCTCGACCACGTCAGCGCTGAGGAACGGATCATGCAGATCCGCCACCTGAAGGAACGCCTCTTCGCTTATCCGATGGAGGGCGGCGCCATCACCGGCGCCGGCGAATACGGCTTTCCCGAGCCACCCTGCCCGGAAGATTTCGTGCTGATGGGCGATTTCAACATGCGCCCCGGCGAGCCCGAATACGCGGAGATGACAGGCAGCCCCGACACACTGTTCGGCCGCCGCATCGTTGCCCGTCACCCCGTCGACACCTCGCGCCTTGCCGGTCCCGCTCCGGAGGGAAGCGTGAGCTGGACCGATCTTTCCGGCGCCGGCCAGCATTCGCGGCTCGACTACTGCTTCGTCTCCGCAGGCCTTGCGGGACGGGTGAAGAATTGCTGGATCGACAACGACGCCGACGGCTCCGACCACCAGCCGGTGTGGACGGAGCTCGCATAGAGCCTCGGACCGAAAGGCGTCGCGCTTGCCGGTCACGAGCGGGCCCAGGACCGCAGGCTGGACCAGGTGCGGCGGTCGAGCCGGTAGCGCTCAATCGGCACCTTGCCGGCGATGATCGAGTTCAGCATGCCCTGCCCGGCATACTGGAAGCCGCACTTGTGGATCACCCGGCGCGAGGCCGGATTGATGACCCGGCAGGACGCATGCAGCGTATTGATCTCCGTGACCCGGAAAGCGAGGTCGACCAGCGCATGTGCGGCTTCCGTGGCATAGCCCTTGCCCCAGTGCGGCTCGCCGATCCAGTAACCGAGTTCAAGGCCGCGCTCGTTGCGGGTGAGCCCCGCGCAGCCGACCAGCGCGCCATTGTCGGCAAGGGTCAGCGCATAGACGACGCCGCCAAGGCCGGCCAGCTTGCTGGTGGCAACGAAGCTGCGGGCCTCCGCCTCGCCATAAGGATGCGGCATGCGCCCGAGCATCTCGGCGACGCGACGGTTGTTCGCCAGTTCGGCGAGATCCTCGACGTCCTCCTCATGCGGAGCACGCAGAACCAGACGCTCGGTGACCAGCACCGGGCAGTCTATTCTCAGATCGTAGTAATCTTCGGCGTCTTCCTTCTCGACGACCATGGCCTGATCCCTCCAGGGCAAAGAAAAAGGGGAGATGGCGACCCATCTCCCCTGATCCTTTTCTGGTCTGGCCAGACACCGGTTCCCGAGATGGGGCGCCGGTGTTGTGGTGCGGAAACCGGCTACTCCGCGGCTTTCGGCATCGGGTTTACCGACACATAGGTTCGGCCGTTGGCTTTTTTCGCAAACGTCACGGCACCTGCTTCAAGAGCGAAAAGGGTATGATCCTTGCCCATGCCGACATTGACGCCGGGATGCCATTGGGTGCCGCGTTGACGAATAATGATGTTGCCGGGAATCACGGATTCCCCGCCGAACTTCTTCACGCCAAGGCGCTTCGACTCCGAATCGCGACCGTTGCGCGACGAACCGCCAGCTTTCTTGTGTGCCATCTTGATGCTCCTTTGCGCCGTTTCAGGCGCCTGCAATCTCTATGAACGCGTTGGCGTTCCGTTTCAAGCCTGCAAGGACGGCAAAAACCGCCCTGCCGTTGCTTACTCTGCTGCCGCGTCCTCGGCCTTGGCCTTCTTGGGCGCTGCCTTTTCCTTCTTCGGCGCGTCTTCCTTGGCCTCGGCCTTGGCAGCCGCCTTCTTGGAAGGCTTGGCGCCACCGGTCAGGATCTCGGAGATCCGCACGGTGGTGAGAAGCTGGCGATGGCCGATCTTGCGGCGCGAATTCTGGCGACGGCGCTTCTTGAACGCAATGACGGTGCGGGACTTGCCCTGCGCCACGATCTCGGCGGCGACGATGGCGCCTTCCACGAGCGGCGCGCCGATGACGACATTCTCGCCCTCGCCATGCGCCAGCACCTGGCCGATTTCGACGATATCGCCGACTTCGCCCGAAACCTTCTCGATCTTAAGCACGTCGTTGGCGGCTACGCGATACTGCTTGCCGCCCGTTTTGATGACTGCGAACATTTTTTGCCTTTCGCTGTTCGGTCGGCCTTGTCGATCCGCTTTGGTTCCGGTTGGCCCTGCAGGGCGCTACATGCCGGAGCTTGTGGATCGGCCGTCTTTTTGTCAGTCTGCGGGTTCAATAGACAACAGGCGCGGACCACAGCCCACGCCGATTGCGCGCCGTCCGTAGACGATGCTCAGGGCGAAGTCAAGGAAAATGCCCTTGGCCGGCCGGCCGGAACGCTCCGCCGGCCAACACCTTGCGCGCCTTGCCGGCCGAACCGCAAGACCCTTACGCCATCCCCTTCACTCATCCCGCCCACGGCCTGTGAGCCGCCCCGCATGAAAAACGAAAACCTTTCCGAAGACGCCTTATTGGCCCTTGTATCGGAGCGCGACTGCCGTTATCTAGTGCGCCGCTGGCAACGGCCGACCACACTTGCGGAGAAGTGGCAGAGTGGTTGAATGCACCGCACTCGAAATGCGGCATGGGTGCAAGCCCATCGGGGGTTCGAATCCCTCCTTCTCCGCCACTTCGGAACCCTTCTGGGCACGCCAGCTACCGCCGATTGCCGCACTTGGCCGGCAATAAGCGTCCGTAGCAGCTCCGTCTTCGATCCCATGATGCGAATTGCGTCGTCCGCGACCTCGACGCGCTGCGCTAGGGAGCGCAGATGATCCCGCCGATAGCCGCCCTCTGTGCCACGGATGCGCTCGCGCGCACGGCGAGCGAATCCCTGGATCATGGTGGGGGTGATGGCGCTGTGGCCGGGGCTGTCGAGCAACGCTTGCGCCCGGTCGGCGTCAGCCCTGGCCTGATCGCGGATGACCTTGAGGCCGGCTATGCGTTCCTTGAGCGCGGGGTCGTCAAGATCGGCGACGCCCGCCTCGATGGCGTCGTAAAGGCGCTTGAGCCGCAATTCCGATTCGGTCGCGCGTCGCTCCAGTTCGGCGATGTGCTGCCGGCGACGCTCGGCCTGATCGTCACGGCGGCCGAGAACGGTGCCAAGCAAGTCCTCCAGCCGTTCGGGGTCGAGCAAGCGTTCCTCGATATGGCCGACCACCATGCGGTCGAGCTTGTCCATGGGGATAGCACGGCCCTTGCAGCCGGTTTCGCCCTGCCGGGCCTTGATCGAGCACGCATAGTAGCGATAGCGCCCGCCCTTGCCGGTGCGGATGGTCATGGCTCCACCGCAATTGCCGCAATAGCAGATGCCAGTTAGCAGCGTCGGCCCGATCACGACGCGCGCCGGCAACTCGACCTTGGGATTGCGGGCCTGCAAGAGCTTCTGCACCGTGTCGAACGTCTCGCGCTCGATAAGCGCCGGCACCTGAACGGTGATAACCTCGTCTTCGGGCTTCACCTCGCCCTTGTTGGAGCGGCGATTAAACCGATGCTCGCCGATATAGGTGCGCCGGGTCAGGACACGGTGAACCTGTCCGATGCCCCAACGCCCACCGTCGCGCGTGAAGATGCCCTTGCCATTGAGATACTTGACGATGGCCTTGACGCCCATCTGACCAGATGAGCCTTCGCCCTCCAGCGCAAGGCGGTAGATGAGCCGGATCGTGTCGGCGTGCAGCGGGTCGATTTCCAACTTCTTCTTGACCTTCGCGCCGCGCTGCTCGGCCGCGACCACGCGATAGCCGATGGGCGGCAGCGAGCCGTTCCAGAAGCCTTGCCGGGCGTTCTCCTTCAAGGCGCGCAGGACGTGCTTGGCGTTCTCCTTGGACTGGTATTCGTCGAACAGCGACATGATCCGCCGCATCATGTCGTGGATCGGATCGTCGCCAAGCGCCTGCCAGATGGCACTTCCAGCATAAATCCATCACTATTCCAGTATGAACACAGATAGGCTGAAAGCTACGGAGAAAATAAAGCTTCCGGCCTTGCAACGGCGGAAGTG
>Ga0265293_10006073_pt1 | contig 19608 bp, 16 predicted proteins | sample Munlanlewell138R_FD_192505 | JGI IMG/M metagenome (GOLD analysis project Ga0265293, IMG submission 192505) | Leachate microbial communities from a municipal landfill in Southern Ontario, Canada - Leachate well 138R | ecosystem: Engineered > Solid waste > Landfill > Unclassified | place: Canada... | reverse complement strand
ACTATCCAAGCACACCCGACCTCTTGGTACTCTGTGTCCCTAAACCGCCCTTGGCGGATGTCCCTGCGGCCATGCCCTTCTGTAAGACGTACCTTGCTCGGCCTCCCAGGTCGTTAGTCCTCCAGTCCCTCTGGTTGCTACTGGTAGAGCTGCCTCTAGGCTGTAGTGCTTTACCCTGGCACCACTGACGATGTGCATTTGCCGGGGTGGCGGCCCATGTTGGGGCTAGGTTCCGCTTCCTCGACCTTGCGAAACGGGGTGAGGCTAAACATTACTAACTTACTGTCCGGTAGCTCGACCACAATGTGCTGCGGTCTCGTACCCATTTTGGGCAAAAAAGACCCACCGCTGGGTGGGTTGATAAAATACTCAGACTTTTTGGTTAGCTCATTGATTGGAGGGAAATGTTGGGTTATAATGGGAATTGAGGGGAATGAGCGTAAGTTTCGAGCCAGAAGATTTGCAGTAACGTTCGGGAACCTCACTAAAAGAGAGCAAGTGAATCTCCCTAGGAGGGTGCGGGGTAACGCACCATGAGACCTAGGGGGGGTGATACCATGGATTCGACAATGCTAGTGGCGATTGCGGCCATTATTAGAGCTTTGGCGAAACTAGTGAAGGCCATTAGTGCATTCAAAAAAGCAGACCCCACTAGATAACACCTAGGGGGCCGCAACCTGGTGAGAGCTTCGTTACCTTGGCCCTAGTCGCAAGCTAGGGCCGCTCTCGTTTTATCCTATTCACATACCAGCTAATTATACACTTATCACTGTAATTCCCACAACCCATTGGAATTAAGCGTACTATTTACTAGTATCTGTACCTCTGTGTAATTTCATTATAACCATTTCCTGTACAAAAAGCAAAAGAAATTGTAAACCCGGCGTTACTTTTATGGTAGAACTGCAAAAGGGACCCAACCTTTGAGCATGGATATGATAATCGAGATCAATGGGGCCAGGGCACCCCGTCGATAATCAGGTTGTGCATCCAAGACCTAATGGGACACAGCGAATCCAACAACCGCCAATATTTACACCCACCCTGAAATTGAGGAGCTGAGAAAAGCCATTAGTGCAATTTAGTTTTGTGTGTGGCGTGTGTGTAGTAGCCCCGGTTTCTTCTGTCTCGCCCTCACTTCTGACACCTTTGAGCAAAAAGAAAGAACACCGCTTTCGCAGTGTTCATCGTTGTCTTGTTGGTGGATCCAGACGGAATCGAACCGACGGCCTCTTGAATGCCATTCAAGCGCTCTCCCAACTGAGCTATGGACCCAAAAAATATGGTACCCCCAACCGGATTTGAACCGGTGCCTTCGCCGTGAAAGGGCGGTGTCCTAGGCCGCTAGACGATGGGGGCAGATTAACTCGGATAGTATTTCTACTGGATGACCAAATGGTGGTTTGTTGGAGTATATTCCACCTATCTAAGATAGTCATGGTGGTTTGTTGGAGTATATTCCACCTATCTAAGATAGTCATGGTGGTTCCTGTTGGAATCGAACCAACGACCTCTGCCATGTCAAGGCAGCACTCTAACCAACTGAGCTAAGGAACCAATCAATGGTGCCCAGAGCCGGAATCGAACCAGCGACACGAGGATTTTCAGTCCTCTGCTCTACCGACTGAGCTATCTGGGCTAGATGGCTGGGGTGCCTGGACTCGAACCAGGGAATGCAGGAGTCAAAGTCCTGTGCCTTGCCAACTTGGCTACACCCCAAAAAAATGGCGGAACCGACGAGACTCGAACTCGCGATCTTCGGCGTGACAGGCCGACGTGTTAGCCAACTACACCACGGCTCCATGTTTGGTTTTCAAAAAATGGTGCGGAAGAAGGGACTTGAACCCTTACAGGATTAACTCCTACAAGGCCCTCAACCTTGCGCGTCTACCAATTCCGCCACTTCCGCATATTCGTAATAAGCTATCTGGAGCCGATGGCCGGAATTGAACCGGCGACCCCTTCCTTACCATGGAAGTGCTCTACCGCCTGAGCTACATCGGCCCTATGACTGACACAATGGAAAAAAATGCATAAGTGGAGCGGCAGAAGAGACTCGAACTCTCAACCTTCGCGATGGCAACGCGATGCTCTACCAATTGAGCTACTGCCGCTTGGTGGGCGAAACAGGGCTCGAACCTGTGACCCCCTGCTTGTAAGGCAGGTGCTCTCCCAGCTGAGCTATTCGCCCGAATTTGAATGAAATTATGTGGTCCAGACAATTTAAAAGTATACCAGCACTTAAAACGGTTGTCAACTCTTTTCCCAACAATTTTTCGTCCTGCCGCTTAAAAGGATTTTCCCGGCGAAACTAGAATTGTTACTGTATGAACTATATCACAACAAGGTGGTGGAATGCAAGTGCGTAAGTTTAACTTTCTTTTGGTTATCGCTTTAGTCGCAATGTTGAGTGGAACAGTACTGGCCCAAGGCGTTCCTGTTGACATTCCAGGAACCGGCGTGAACTTCTTCCTCTATCGTTACGAAGGCAATGCAGTTCCCTATGACAAGATCAGCACAATTTGGGAAAACATCACCAAAGCCTTCCAGGTATGGGTGGATGCGGGTCAAGAGCAAGACGGTTTGTCAGGGGCTGATGTTAGGGTTCAGGGAAATGACATCTATGTGAAGGATCAATTCATCTTGACGGTTGATCAATATCACGCTAATGCTAACAAAGCAACACGTGCCCAGCTCGCAGAAAAGTGGGCCGCTAACCTACGTAAAGGCGTAGATGTCTTTGTCGCCACAAATACTGGCTTCTAAGGATGAACGTGAACCAAGCTTGACTAGACGAGACTCTTGGCATACCTGCAAAAGTGTGCTAAGAGTCTCTTTCTTCGCAGGGACTGGTCCAGGTTGATCTACGTATGATTCCGGTTCGATAGTAAACCATCTTTACTGGAGGTGTTCTCGTGCTTCATCACTTTTATCAAGATCTTCGATACGCGAAACCTGTCGATCGGCCTTTTGTAGCCTGTAATATGGTCACTTCCTTAGATGGTAAAGTCACCGCAGATGGCACCCAGCCAGCTAGTCTCGGTAGCCCCTTTGATCGTCGGACCATGGGGGTCATACGCAGTCACTTTGATGCCGTCCTAGCAGGTGGCAACACCATAAGGCTCCATCCGTATTACCTTGGCGTGCCTTCTCATCTCGAACCTTTGCGGGAAAATAAGGGGCTGGCAAGCCAACCCCTCACTGTGCTCCTGACTCGAAGCGGCAATTTAGATGCTTCTAGCTCAGTTTTCACGAAAGCCCCAAGACCACCGATCATTCTCACCACCGCCGAAGGTGCCAAGCATCTTCCCTTGGCCATCCACGAGCAAGCTCACGTAGAGATCATGGGAAACCCGGACCCCCACTCCATCGTAGCCTTACTTAGTGAGAAGTATGGGGTGCAGAGCCTCCTCCTTGAAGGCGGTCCGAGCGTCAATTACCAATTCATGGAGGCCATGCTCCTCGATGAGCTCTTTCTCACATTGCACCCTAGTCTCATTGGCAAACGCACAGACCTAGGCTTAAGTGTTGGCGACCATGTATTAACCAGTCCTGAGACTATTCAGTTGCTATCCGCTCATCAACAAGACAACGAACTGTTCCTGCGTTATCTGATTACCTGGTAGTAACTAGAAGCCGCGGAAGAAGAATAGGGATGCAAGTAGCGTAAGAATAATGTTCACAGTCTGACCCACCAGATGCAGTTTGACCGTTGGCTGCCCGGTAAATACTTGCTTCAAATTAACGAAGCGTGATTGTAAACCAATGGCTACAAAGGCAAGGGCGAAGAGCCAACTACGGATGGTAGCCGTTATTTTTAAGATACCTTCAACCTCTCCTTGCCCCATCATAGGTACCAGCACGAAGGATGTTAAGAGGGATGCCCCAACGAAACCTAAGATAAACTTGGGGAAACGGAGCCAAATTTCACGAATTTTGAGTCTTTCTGTCCCTGGTTCCTGTTCAACTCGTGTGACAAAGAAGAGCGCCCAACAGAAGGCAACAATGCCGATCAGGGCATTTTGCAGCATTTTCACGATGGCCGATACTTCCATGGCAAACGGCCCCACCATGCTCCCGGCCACAACTACGGCACCTGTGGAGTCTACTGTTCCCCCGATCCAAGCCCCTGCGACAGCCTCACTCAGACCCATCCAACGGATCAAAACAGGCATACCGAGCATCATCAATACGGTCACGATCAGTGAGACTGAAATAGCAGCACTGATCTCCTCTTTCTTGGCCTTAACCGCGGCTCCTGTCGCGATGGCAGCCGAAACGCCGCAGACCGATGTACAAGTTGCCACTGTCGCTACTAGGGCCTTGCTCTCCATCTTTAGCACTTTGGTTCCATACAGATACATGAAGATCAGGAGAATGGGTGGAACCAGCCAACCAACACCCAGACCATGTAATCCCAGAGACAGAACCCGAGTAAAGAGAATTTCCGCGCCCAGAAGCACTAAGCCCGTCTTAATGAAAAGTTCGGTACGAAGGGCAGGCACGATCCAGTTCGGTATCTTCCACAGATTGCTGATCAACATGCCCAGCACCAAGGCCCAAATCACATCGTTGAAGCCATAGTGCGATAGCGTGCTCTGGTTACCGATCAAGAAGGCCAAGATAGCCAGGAGAAAGACAGCTGGGAAAGCCTTTAAATACTTACCTACATCTTCCCCCATGACTTTGAGTGCAAGGGCGGTCACAGCCGCCAATCCCAAACCCCACAAAATGATAGGTACAATCAGATCGACAGGCAGAGCGTCCTGCCATGCCGTCCACTTCGGAAGCTTCGGTATAAAGGTGATGAGACCGAAAGCTGTTCCGCCAATGAAAAGCGCTCCTAACCAAATCGTCCACCAATCTTCTTTCTTAAAAACAGAAAGCATAGCACAGACCTCCTAGTACTCTAGTACTACAACAGTCCATACTATGCTTTGCACTAAAAGTGGTTCCTCATCTGCCGTAAGAAAGCATGGCATCAATCACCATTAGCACGAAGCGGTCCCGGTCGACTTTGAGAGCCACATCTACATTCGGCTCCTTGCCGGTCACTCCATAGAAATCCACCACAGTCCGCCCCGTCGTATACAGGCCCTGTGTTTCAATGGTGACAGGCAGATGCTTGGTCTCAACGATGTTCGGATCTAAGACCGTAGCCATGGCCAAGGGATCATGGAGAGGCATGCCTGCAAAACCCATGGTCTGGTGGAACTCGCCAAAGAACTCTAAAAGCTCTCCCACCATGACTCCCACTCTGTTACCAGAATTCAGGAGATATTCCACTTCCGAGGCCATAACCTGTGCTTCATGCGTCACATCAAGCCCAATCATGGTAATGGGTACTCCACTCTGGAACACAATGCTAGCTGCTTCTGGATCCACTAATATGTTAAACTCAGCTGCCGGAGTCCAGTTCCCCTCGCGAGCAGCTCCTCCCATGAGCACAATTCGCTCAATGTTTTGCTTGATATCAGGCGCCCCAACGAGTGCAGCTGCAACGTTAGTCAAGGGTCCAGTGGGCACAATCGTCACTTTCTCCTTGCACTGACGAATCTGATCAATCATAACTTGAACGCCATGCCGCTTCGAAGCAGCAAACGTGGGTTCTGGCAGGTCTGGACCATCAAGACCGCTCTCACCATGAACTGCATCGGCAATTTCGAGTGGACGCATCAACGGTCGATCATAGCCTGCAGCAACCTCACACTGAACACCCGCAAAGGAAAGGACTTTCAGGGCATTGTTTACAGTCTTTTCTAGAGTCTGGTTACCAGCGACAATGGTTACAGCTAAGACTCTTACGAGTTCTGGTTTGGCGAAAGCCAGCAATAGAGCAATCGCGTCATCATGTCCTGGGTCACAATCAATGATAATCGGTTTTGGCATCAGGATCCTCCCTCGACAACATGTTTTTTCCCTTTACGACGCCTTGCCGTCTGTTGCCTGGCAAAAATGCCTAGGGCAATCACGGTGGCTAGATACGGAATCATTTGCACAAACTCCGAAGGAATGCTTAAGGACTGCATGTAGTTGCTCAGAGCGTCGGCAAACCCAAAGAACAAAGAGGCGAGCGCGGTTCCCAGTGGATGTACTCCTCCAAGGGCTGAAGCTGCAAGACCAATGAAACCACGACCAGCTGTCATATCCCTGGAAAACCACGAGACATACCCCATGGAGAGGTGAGCCCCGCCAAATCCCGCTAGAAGTCCACTAATCCCCAGGGCAAGAAAACGGATCCTTTCCACACTAATCCCGACACTATCGGCTGCATCTGGGCTTTCTCCCACCGCACGAAGGCGGAGACCGAGCGGCGTCTTGTAAAGGAAATACCAGACCGCGAAGACGGAGAAGAGTGCGATATACGTCAGGACATTGTGACCCGAGAGAATGGGTCCGAGAATCGGAATACGAGAAATCAGGGGCAAGTTGATGGTAGGTAGCACCTTACTAGCCAAGGAACTAGAGATACCCCGATCGCCACTTGCCACAAAGAGAACGAAGACAGTACCACCACTGGCAATAACATTGAGGGCTATGCCTGCTAGAACCATATCTGTCCCCAGCTTAATGTGGAAGTATCCCATGAAGAGGGCGAACAATATGGAGAGAACCACAGCTGCCAAAAGACCCACCCAGGCACTACCCGTCCAGGCACTAAACATGACACCTGTTACGGCAGAGATCAACATCAAGCCCTCGAGCCCGATATTGACTGCTCCCGCTCGTTCGGAGACTACGGCTCCTAACGCGGCAAACAAGATGGGCGTGGTTACCCGAAGCACAGCATAACCAAAACCTACTGAAAGGATTGCCTCAAGCATTGACTTCATGCTTTGTCGCCTCCTTTACAACCGCACGATGGCGCCACTTCGACAAGAAAGCCTGTGCGGTCACGAGCAAAATCATGATCCCCTGAATAATCGCTACCATCTCGGCCGAAACATCGGTCATACGTGACATGATACTCGCCCCTGAGCGAATGTACGCCAAGAAGAGAGCTGCAATCGGTACTCCAAGGGGGTGGTTGCGAGCGAGAATGGCAATGATAATCCCGTCGAAGCCATAGCCAGGCAACATCTGCCACTGAAAACGCCGATACAGTCCCAGAACATCAGCTGCTCCGGCTAAACCTGCAATAGCTCCCGAAATGACTTGCGAGTAGATGATCACCGCAGTCACGCTAATTCCTGCATAAGCGGCAAAATCCTTATTGAGGCCAGTCATTCTAAGTGCATAACCCCATCTCGTACGGTAAACGAAGAGATAGCAAAAGGCAATGGCCGCCAGTGCCACCCAAAGTCCCCAATGAACTCTGGTGGGTAGCCAAAACCACTGTAACCAAGATGTTTCTGGCAGTCTGTAAGAAACCATGGCCCCTGCCGCAGGATCTCTAAAATGATGGTTAATCAAATAAAGTCCCAAACGATAGAAGACGTAGTTTAGCATCAAGGAGGATACCAACTCATTCGCTCCCCACTTGGCCTTCATAAACCCTGGAATGGCTCCAGCAACTGCCCCTCCAACCATGGCTCCAAGCAGTGCTACTAAAACGTGTACATACATTGGCAAAGGAAAGCTCAGTGCTACAATTGTAGCCACAACACCGCCAAAGAAGAGCTGTCCTTCCGCCCCTATATTAAACTGTCCCGCCTGAAAGGCGATGGATACAGCCAGACCTGTGAAGATCGGGGGAATTGTCGCTTCGATCCAATTACCAATTCGTCTGGTGGTAGTTAAGGGGCCTGTCACGAAATGCCCGAAGGCCTCAAAGGGCTCTTCACTCACAAGTAAGATGATGACAAAGCCGAGGAGTAGTGCCAAGAGAATGGCAATCAGTGTCCTCCCGATTTCAAAGATGAGCTCCCGTGAGATCATGCCAATGCCTCCTTCAACAAAGCAGCCTCCTGGGTCTTGATTCCCAGCATATGCAGACCCAACTCCTCTTCACTAACGACGCTTGCATCGGGGAACGCCGCCACAATTTGTCCTCCGTAGACTACTAATAGGCGATCGCTCACACTCATCACTTCATTCAGGTCAGCGGAGATGAGGAGAACGGCAACCCCAGACCGGCAAATTTCCACTAACTTCTTGTGGATGAACTCTATCGCGCCAACGTCCACACCCCTTGTCGGTTGGTTGGCAATAACGATACTTGGACTTGACGAAAACTCCCTTGCCACCACAACCTTTTGAATGTTCCCCCCCGAGAGCATCTTTACAGGTGTCTTTGCTGACCTTGCCACCACATTAAACTCGCCCACCAGATTCTGGCCATTTTCCGCTATGGCTTTTGACTTTAGGAAAATCTTGCCAGTGTAATCCGATTCTTGTATCCTGTCAGCGATCAGGTTCTCTTCAATGGATGCATCGGCGGCAACTCCATGCAGAAGTCGATCTTCTGGAATATGGGCAACCCCTAACTCCCGCATTTGCCGGGGAGATGCAGACGTCATCTCCTGGCCAGAAATGCTAATGAGTCCTGCATGGGGCATGCGTAGGCCAGTGAGAATCTCGACAAGTTCGCTTTGGCCATTACCCTCTACCCCAGCTATGCCCAGGATTTCACCAGCTCGAACATTAAATGAGACGTCCTTGAGAATGGGTTTTCCTTCCGTGGTGAAGTAGCTTAAATCCTTGACCTCAAGTACCTTCTTCCCGGGTGTAGGAGGGCTCTTGGTGATCTTGAGAATGACATCCCTACCCACCATCAAACGTGAGATATCTGCCTCAGTCACCTCAGATGTGTTACGCACACCGATTAAACGACCACCACGCATCACCGTGACCCGATCCGTTATCTGGCGAACTTCATTCAGTTTGTGGGAGATGAAAATCATGGTATGTCCCTGTCTCTTGAGTTCACCCAAGGCCACGAAGAGTTCTTCGGTTTCCTGAGGAGTCAAGACCGCAGTAGGCTCATCGAGCACCAGTAGTTCTGCGCCTCTGAGCAGGGCTTTTAGGATCTCTACCTTTTGGCGCATACCAATGGGAATGTCCCGAACTCTCGCCCGAGGATCCACGTGCAGGTTGTAACGCTTGGAGAGATCCTCCACAGTCTTGATGGCTGTGTTCCAGTCGAAAGCGAGGCCCTTCCTGGGCTCCGCACCTAAGACAAGATTCTCTGTCACCGTCAAAGAAGGTGCTAACATAAAGTGCTGGTGAACCATGCCGATACCGCTGGAAATGGCATGTAGCGGAGAGCTTACCTGTAAACGCTCTCCTTTGTAATACACTTCACCAGCATCAGGCGTTTCCAAGCCGAAGAGCACCTTCATTAGCGTCGTCTTCCCGGCTCCATTTTCTCCTACCAGAGCATGAATTTCACCTGGGAGCACGCTAAAATCAACCTTGTCGTTGGCCAGAACACCATTCGGGTATACTTTGGTGATGCCCTTCATTTCTAACAAGTTTTGCATACACATCAAGCCTCCTATGCAAAAATGAGGGTGCAGCAAGAATGCCGCACCCTCAAAACGAGCAATTATGGGCGCACAGAATCCCTTAGGGCGTTGAGGGTTGCGTTGTCCATACCCAGGGCAGTGCTCACTTCAATTTCGCCACGATTTACTTTGTCAGCAAGAATTTCGAGCTCACTCCTGAACTCTTCTGGAATTAGTTTCTGATAGAACTCGTTATTCGCAAGACCGACGGCTTCTTCAGCCAAACCAAGGGCTTCTGCTTGGCCGTAGGGCAAGGTGCCTTCAAGGTGCATCTTTAGAGCACGAACGAGGGAGTTATCAATCCGCTTTAGCATGGACGTTACGATTAAGTCAGCCTTCACTGGATCGGTCTCTGCAAAAAGGAGCGCCTGATCAGAGTCTACACCGATGGCCCAGCGATCTGTATCTTTAGCTGCGTCAAGTTGACCAAGACCAGCCTGACCTGCAACGTTAAAGCCAATGTCTACGCCACGATTATATTGGGCAAGAGCCATTTCCTTACCCTTGGCGGAGTCGTCAAAGCTACCAATGTAGGAGATGTCTACCTTAATCTCTGGGTCAATATAGAGGGCACCCTCGATATAACCGACCAGGAAGTCGTTAATCACCGGAATGTCGATACCGCCCAAGAAACCAATGGTCTTGTCAGCATTAACCTTGGGCAGATCAGAGGTGGTAACCATGGCTGCCAAAGCGCCTGCCAAGAACGAGCCTTCGTTTTGCTTGTAGACGATGGAATACACGTTGTCCAAGTTGCCCAGAGAATAGTCCACTTCGGTGTCGAAGATAATGAATTTCTTATCTGGGTTCCAAGGTGCGATCTCTTGTAGACTTTCCGTCATTTGCCAGGTACCTAGAATAATGACGTCATAGTTCTGCTCAGAAATGTCTGCAAGGGTAGGATCCCACACGCTTTGATCGTAACCCATCTCAATGAGTCGGAACTCGATACCCAGTTCCTTTTCTGCTGCCAACATTCCATCATAGGCAGAGTCAAAGAAGGAGCGATCTCCAAGGGTGCCATTGATCAAAAGAGCAACCTTGAGGGGAGCTGCACTAACAACCGAACTGAACAAAAGCACTAACACCAATACGAAACCAATGCGTTTCATGTAAAACCCTCCTTGTTGTTTATCTGTCTCAAGCAATCAACGCCTGCCGTAGCAAAGCGGCCACCCTTTTGGTATCAACATCTAGGACCAAATTGACATTGGGTTTGGCTCCGCTCAGCTTGGCATAATCGATTGCTGTCAGACCTCGTCCATAGGTGCCACTTGTTTCAACAGCTGCAAAAACATCCACAGCCTCGGTGATGACCTCATGATCCATAACTACCGCCGCTGCCAAGAGATCACAGAGTAAAAATCCCCGATAACCCAACACGCCTTCTGTTCTATCCAAGAGTTCTGCGGTCATAGCTAAAAACGCTTCCGCCAGTGGGTTATGTAGAGCTTCGACTCCTCCCTCCTGTAGCTGTTCTAAGGCTACTAGGTTCTTTAAGCACGTCTCCCAGGGCACCAATGTAATGGGAATACCTGCTTGGAGAACAATTGCTGCCGCTTCAGGATCGGCGGCAAAGTTAAACTCCCCCACAATCGTTGTGTTGCCACGACCTCCACTCGTTCCCCCCATGATCACCAGCTCCTTAACACGCTGGGCCAGAGAAGGGTCCTTGACTAGAGCAACTGCCAGATTCGTCAAGGGGCCCACCGCCAAGATACTGAGGCTCCCTGGATGTAGATGACTTTGAGCGATGATCATGTCCACCGCATGTTCTACTTCGTGCTTGCTGCCCAGGGGTCCCCAGGACAAATCTCCCATTCCATCACGTCCATGAATCTCAGGGGCGTTTCGCCTAGGCTCCAAGATCGCCCTAGAGCAGCCTGCATAAACGGGAACAGAGCTGTCGCAGAGTTCTTTCAGCCGCAGTGCGTTCTGCAATGTGTTTTCCAACGGAGAGTTACCGTGAACTGTGCTGATGGCCACCACATCACAACCTAGACGTAAACAAGTGATAATCGCGGCTGCATCATCGATCCCAGGATCCGCGTCAATAATCCAAGGCAACTTCTGACCACCTCCACTAGCATCATGGTTTGCTAACAATTCCATGACACATGTGAATTCTCCTGCTATGCCATGGTGGCAAAGGAAGAAATAAAAAAAGCCCTTGCACAAGGCAAAGGCTGAAAATCATCTAACCGACGTTCTTAAGGCGTGGATCAAGGGCATCTCGCAGACCATCACCAACCAAGTTTAGGCACATCACTGTCGTAAAGATGGCCAAACCTGGGATCGTAACGGCCCAGTGAGAGACTCGAATAAACGGACGGGAACTAGAAATCATGCTACCCCATTCCGGCGTCGGCGGCTGAGCACCCATCCCCAAGAAGCTCAAACCCGCAGCCGATAAGATCGCCCCAGCCATACTCAGTGTTGTTAACACAATGATGGGACTGAGAGAGTTTGGCAAGACGTGGGACAGGATAATGCGCCTGTCTTTCGCACCAAGGGCCCTGGCTGCATCCACATAGTCAAGTTCGCGAGTGGAGAGCACCGCTGAGCGCATCATGCGGGCAAAAGAAGGAACATATGACACTCCAATGGCCAAAATCACGTTTTGCATACCAGGCCCCAGGGCTGCCACAATAGAAAGGGCTAGCAAAAATCCTGGCAAGGCCATGAGAACATCCACAATACGCATAATGACATTGTCCAAGACACCGCCGTAGTAGCCCGATACAAGTCCAAGGGCACAACCCACTACAAGGGCTAGAGCAATGGACAAGAATCCGACTCGAAGCGACAACCGGGCCCCATAGACTACCCGCGAATAGGTGTCCCTACCAAACTGGTCTGTTCCAAAGATGTGTTCAGAGGACGGTGGCTGGAGACGGTTGCGCATGTTTTGCTTTTGAGGTTCATACCTCGTTACAAAAGGCGCGAAAATGGCCATAAAGACAATGATCAGTAAGATTACAGCTCCTACAACCGCGCGGCGATTACGTCGCCATTGTTTAAAGATCCGCGACAGTTGACTTTGCGTCTTGGATACTTCCTTTGGAACTTTTTTCGAAGCTTCTGTTGCCATTTAACTGCCTCCTTTCTATTCGTACGTTGTCCGCAGACGAGGATCCAATACAGCGTATAAGAGATCCACGAACAAGTTCACTATGGCATAGGTCAGGGCAAAGGTCATAATGGTACCCTGAACAAGAGGAAAGTCCTTGTTATTGATGGCCTCCACTAACATACGTCCAATCCCTGGCCAGGCGAAAATGGTTTCCGTTAAGACTGCACCACTCATCAACCCGCCAAATTGCAGTCCGATCATGGTTACAACGGGAATAAGGGCGTTGCGCAAGGCATGCCGGTAAATGACTCCGCCGCGACGTAAACCCTTGGCTTTGGCGGTCCGGACATAATCTTGTTGCAGTACCTCAAGCATGGCGGATCGAGTCAGCCTAGCAATACTGGCCGTAGCCGCTGTACCAAGCGTTACCGCCGGCAATACTAAATATTCCAGGCCCCCCATTCGTCCCGAAGAGGGAAGCCATTGGAAGGTGACGGAAAAGACTAAAATAAGCATGATTCCCTGCCAAAACACTGGCATGCCGACACCTGTTAGAGCTCCTACCATAGCAACATTATCAAAAGCCGAGTTTGGTCGGCTAGCGGATAATATGCCCACTGGGACACCAATACAAACCGCGATTGCCACAGCCGCTAAAGCCAGTTCCGCTGTTGCTGGCAATCGATCGAGTATTTCGGTACTGACCAATTTCTTCGATCGCAAAGAATGACCAAAGTCTAAGCGAATTGCGTTTTTTAACCAATTGAGGTACTGAACATACCAAGGCTCGTTCAAACCCATCGACTCACGCAGGGCTTCCAGTTGATGAGCTGGAGCACCCTCTCCCAGCATCAATTGGGCTGGGTCACCTGGTGTCAGATGCATGAGCAGGAAGACAAAAAGCGAAATCCCGATCAATACGGGAATCAGACTAAGCAAGCGACGTATGATATATCGCCACACAGGCAAACCACCTTTCGTTCAACCCTGCTTACGGATAAGTAGGGAAGGCCCTCATTGGACCTTCCCCCGTCCTTAAATCAACAAGGTTACTATTCTACGACTACTTCTTGCTAACTGTAGCAAGCTTGTGATGACCAGCTGGATGGGCCATAAAGCCTTCTACATTATCCCTCATGCCGTTAACTTCCATGGTGGCAATTAGGAATGCCCAAGGAGCTTCCTCTACGATATACTCTTGTGCTTCTGCATAAATAGCAGCACGCTTTTCAGGATCCCCTTCTGTACGTCCCATGTCAAGCAACTCGTCAACACGAGGATTGGAGTAGAAGGAACGGTTACCTGGGTCACCGAACTGGCTACTGTGGAACAGAGCATAGAGACCGTAGTCAGGATCAGCCGTTACTGTTACCCAACCGAGGATAAACATATCATGTTTACCAGCTGCTGTGTCTGCAAGGTAGGTAGCCCATGGAATGATCAGGACTTCTACATCGACACCGATTTCGGCTAGGTCAGCTTGGAACATTTCAGCAATCTGCATACGCAGAGGATTATCATTGGTCCAAATGGTTGTTTTGAATCCATTAGGATATCCGGCTTCGGCCAGAAGTTCCTTGGCTTTCTCAGGATCATAACCGTATCCTTCGACATCGATAGCACCCCATACGAGTGGAGCTAGTGGTCCGCCTGCAGGTGCAGCCTGACCAGTGTAGATGTAATCTACGACAGCTTCGACGTCAAGAGCATAGTTGATTGCTCTGCGAACACGTACATCATTGAATGGTTCCTTCTCTACGTTAAAACCAATATAACTTGTGGACAGAGTCTGTGACTTGTCAAGAATCAAGCCAGGTGTACCGGTTAGGCGGAACTCATCTGTAGGATCGATGTTGTAGGCAATGTCTACGCCACCGGTCTCCAGTTCGATCGCCCTTACAGTATTCTCAGGGATACCACGAATGACTAGTCTTTCGACCTTTGCAGGCTCACCCCAGTATTCTTCGTTACGGGAGAGCTCTACATGCGAACCAGCTACCCATTCTTCAAATACGAATGGGCCTGTTCCAACAGCCACTAGCGAACCATAGCCATCGCCAGCTTCTTCAACCGAACGACGGTTAACGATAGCGTTGGATGGGTGGGCTAGGTGAGCGAGAATCGGAGCAAATGGCTCGTGTAGGACAATTCGTACTCTGTAAGGATCCACAACTACCACTTCTTTGACGGAGTCAATCAAGAAGGCTGCTGGGGATGGTAGTGCTTTAATGCGATCAAACGAGTACTTTACGTCTGCTGCAGTAAAACCATCACCATTGTGGAACTTAACGTTGTCTTGGAGAACAAACTCCCAAGTCACGTCATCAATCTGCTCCCAGCTCTTGGCTAGACCTGGAATTACCTCAAGGTTAGGTCCATGATTAACCAATGTCTCGTAAATCTGTACGCGAACACGAGCTGAAGGTTGATCATTTTGTCCATGGGGGTCTAACGTTACTGGGTCAGCGCCCTGTGCTACTGTGAGTGTTTCGGCTGCAGCTACACCGATGCCTGCGAAAGCCACTGCTAAGACTATGAGTACAACGAACCACGACTTTCTAAACATCCAACTTCCTCCCTTATTCTTGATCTTCCCTTCCATACCAACGTATTCCATGGTAGGAACGTTCTCCCTGCGAAAAACCACTAGCCATAGGTGACTTTTTGCGAATACCATGTCGGCAATCTACGAAAGGGTGTTTTTTAAATAATACAAGCTCAGTACGTTGAAGTCAAGCCCCTTTTTATTCTCTGATGTGGATCCTGCGGCGATTCTCGTTCTCTTTCTTACTATTTTCGCATTTATTTTTCAATATAGTCGATTTTACGGCAAAAAAGCACACCCCACATTTTAGGGCGTGCTCTTTTCACAGAAAACTAACTCAGACTCTTATCCCTGAATCCGCGGATCCATGATATCCCGGAAGGCATCACCAATAAGATTCCACGACAACACAAATAGAACGATGGCCAAACCGGGCCAAACCACAGTATACCAGTAGGCCAAAGAGTTATCGGGAGTGCCCAAAACCCAGTTGCGGGCAAAACTGATCATCTGCCCCCAGTCTGCGTGACCTTCTGGAGCACCCAACCCTAAGAAGCTCAGAGTGGATGCCGTGACCACAATCGAACCCATATTCATGGAAGCCTGAATTAAAACGGGGAAAATCGTGTTCGGCAGAATATGCCGTAGCAGGATCTTCGGGTGAGATACCCCACCTGCCCGGGCAGCCATAACATATTCATCTTGTTTGACCTGGAGTACATTGCCCCGAATCAGCCGTGCGTAACCTGTCCAGCGAAAGATGACAAGCGCGATAATGACCTTATCGAGACCTCTCCCCAAAATGGCGGTAATGACGATAGCCGCAATGAGGAAGGGGAAACTCATAAACACGTCTACAAAGCGCATGATAACCTCATCGAATTTCCCGCCCACGTAAGCGCTGGTCGAACCGATCACAACACCAATAAAACACGACAGGCCCGTGACAATAAGCCCTACTTGAAAGGCCGTTCTTGTGCCCCAGACGATACCGTAGAAAATATCGTACTTCCCCTGTGTTAAGCCCATAGGATGTTGGGGGGACGGTGGCTCTGGCGTTGTACCCCAACCAAAGCGGGGAACGCGGTAAGGGTCATTCGCATAAATCTCCTGGGTCGGCGCTATCCAAGGAGCGAAAATGGCGACAAGAATGAATCCTAGCAAAAGGAGCAATCCAACCATAGACAGGGGATTTCGTAGCAGCTTTTTCATTACCATCGTCTTATCACTCCAATCTCACCCTAGGGTCAATTACCGCGTAAAGCACATCAACTACCAGGTTGATCAGAACTAGGAGCATTCCGTAAAACAAAGTAGTCCCAAGGATCAATGTATAATCCAGCTGTTGCGCGCCTGTGGCGGTCAGAAGCCCAAGCCCCTTGTAATCAAAGACCGTTTCCACAATTACAACACCGCCCAACAGACCCAGAATCATCGAGCCCGAAACGGTGGCAACCGGAATCATGGCATTACGCCGCACATGTCGGTTGACTACAACTTTTTCTGTTAAGCCTTTGGCCCGAGCCGTCCTCACATAATCCTTATTCATCACCTCTAGCATGCTGGACCGAGTAATCCGAAGCAAGTAAGCCCACCACAAATAGGAGAGGGTGATGACTGGAGCGATGAGGTGTCGAACAGAATCCCAGAAGATATCAGGTCTCCCATTGAGCAGCGAATCAACGGTGTTCAACCCAGTGTACCGAGTGAAATTTCCAGTAAGCACCACGGTATCCGCCCACATGGAGAGTCGTCCAGGAGGAAACCAACCGAGAACACCATAGAAAATCATGAGCAGGATAAGTCCAAAGACAAAATCTGGCAAAGACCAACCAATAATGGCGAAGGTCCGGGTTACATGGTCGAGTGGCCGATTGTAGTGCTTTGCCGATATGGTTCCGAGCCAAATACCCCCTAAAACAACTGGGACACTGGCAAAGAGAGCTAGCTCAATGGTGGCCGGAAAACGCTTGGTAACAGCTTCTGCCACTGGCATATTGGCCGATACAGAGTAACCTAAATCCCCCTTGAGCAGGTTTTTCATCCAGCTAACATAGCGAACATGAATCGGTTGATCCAATCCATACTTACGAACTAAGTCGTCGAGGCTCTGGTTCTTCAGTTCCTCTGGACTCTTGATATATGCACTAACAAGTTGATAGGGGGATAAGAATGACATGGCCACAAAGACCAAAAGGGTGACCCCAATTAGGACTATTGGCAAAAATAGTAGCCGCCTGGCAATGTAGGTTATCATGGTCTTACTCCTTAACTAGCATGATAAGGAGTAGGACTGCCCTAGGGCAATCCTACTCGCCTAAAACGATGTGCTGTACAGATTACTTCTCTTCTTTGGAAATCGTATAGTAATCGTACTGGGCGCTGTAGGCTGGGCTATAGGTGAATCCCTTGACCCAATCCCGCATGACCCGATGCGTTGTTGCTTCCATAAATGGCATACCAACAGCTAGATCAACATAGCGCTTTTGCAGTTCGAAATAGATCTTCTCACGTTCCGCAGGATCAGTAGCCTTAATACCTGCTTCGACCAGAGCATCGAACTCCACTTTGGCCAAATCAATCAGACCCTGTCCACAGTAACCAGCAAACGTTCCTGTAGAATGCATGAACGGAACGGCGAAGTTGTGCGTATCGGGGAAGTCCATGAGCCAACCCATGACAAACACAGGAAGGGAGGCGGAACGGAGTTTATCCAAAACAGTGGCCCATTCTAGACCGATAACATTAACCTTGAACTTGGGGTTAATGCTCTCTACGTTGTACTCGAGAATCTCCAGAGCGGTCTTACGGGTATTGTTGCCGGTGTTGTAGACAATGCCGACTTCAAATCCCTTTTCCCAGAGTTCGCCGTCAAAAGCCTTCTTGAAGTACTCTGTGGCTCTTGCTGGATCATGTTTGAAATACTCTTGTTCGGTGTTCACATAAGGCAAGCTCTGCGGAATTGGTCCAACAGGAGTAACACCTGCTCCAAGGGCAACCTCCGTCAAGAACGCTTCATAGTCGAAGGAATAGTTAAAGGCTTTTCGAACATTTACATCAGCGAAAAAGTCGCTGGGAATACCTTTACCGTCTAGTTTACCACTACCAACCAAGTCTTCATTGCCCTCAACTGGAATGGTAAAGCTGTAGAATAGAACTGTATTGGTTACCTGAGGTAGACCGTCTATCACGATGACATCTGGCATCGTACGCACTTGAGGTAGGTCTTCCTGACCAACGTAGATGGCGTCTGCATCACCGACACGAAGCATTAATTGACGAGTGGCCAGTTCTGGAATGTTCTTAATCACTACGCTCTTAAGGCTTGCTGGTCCCTGCCAGTACTCATCAAAGCGACTGAACAGAACCTGAGCACCACTCTTATCCCAGGTATCCAGTTTGAAAGGACCGGTACCATTGGCTTGATCATACAGAGTCATATCTTCGAGAGCCAGATCATACCATTTGGCCCAAGTGTCGGGATTACCATCCCAATCGCCGTTAGCAGCCATCCAATCTTTACAAACAATGGCTGACCAAGAGCCACCCTTAGCCAGGATGTTGATAAATGGTGGATAGGGCTCGACGAGATGGAAGACGATGTCATTACCGTCAACTTCAATGGAGGCCGCAACCAAGTCATAGGCCTTCCTTAGAATGGCTGGATCAACCTCATCGATAGCAGCAAAGTCGCCTGAACCGCCTGCCATTTCAATCACGTTACGCATGGTCTGAACACCAAGAAGAGGTTCGAAGAACATCCATATGGGTCCACCGGCAGGGTCAGCCAACATGCCCCTCAGGAAACTGTACCTTACATCTTCCGCAGTCAATGTATGACCGCTATGGAACTTCACACCTTGACGAATGGGTACCCGAATCGTCCGTCCGTCCTCTGACATGAGGCCGTTGGCGACAGTCGGTACCTCTGTGGCTAACATCGGTCCCATGTTATCCAGTTCTCCGTCAACATACTCAAATAGGTTGTCATAGACCTGATGAATGACCTCGCCACTTGCGGTGTCATACGCCGCAGCTGGATCAAGGGTCTGAGGGCCTCCTGCCCCACCTACATAGACAAACGTCTCGGCATCAAATGGAGCTGCGAAAACAGAAACTGAAAGACTAAGGACCAACAACACGACAAGAAGACTCAACGACTTCGTTCTCAATGCTTTTCCTCCCTTTCGTTCTCGTTTTGCCTGACGGCTATGGCTTAAACTCAACCTTATCCAGCAATCCTGCTTATGCAGTCTCTCTGGTATTTACACCGGTTAAGTCTAGGTCCGGGGCATAGTGGCAAGCCACAAAGTGTCCCCCTTCCACATCGATAAGCTCTGGAATCTCTTGACGACAGCGTTCCTGGGCATAACGACAGCGGGGATGGAAATGGCAACCCGGGGGCGGGTCAGCCGGATTAGGGACATCTCCCTGCAGGATAATCTCTTCTCCCAAAATATCCGGATCTGGATCTGGAATCGCAGAGAGTAAGGCCTCTGTATAGGGATGCTTTGGATGGCCAAAGAGCTGCTCTACCTCTCCCA
>Ga0265293_10006072_pt1 | contig 19609 bp, 18 predicted proteins | sample Munlanlewell138R_FD_192505 | JGI IMG/M metagenome (GOLD analysis project Ga0265293, IMG submission 192505) | Leachate microbial communities from a municipal landfill in Southern Ontario, Canada - Leachate well 138R | ecosystem: Engineered > Solid waste > Landfill > Unclassified | place: Canada... | reverse complement strand
AAAATATATTATCGATCCCCATCCCACTCCCTGCCATATACCTGATGCTACATATATTGTTCTAAAATTCGACGCACGCTGTAAAAGTGATGTTCTCTCTCCACCAAAAAAATTTATAATATCATTGAATATTCCGTCAGAAAGCGAGAACCCAACTATCATACCACATATTATTACTGTAGAAATAAAATGTGGTATATAAGATATTGTTTGCACTGTTTTTTTAAATTTCTCGTTCTTTATTTCATTAAGCAGAAGAGCTAGTATTATTGGTGCAGGGAACCCAAATATCAAGCTATACAAATTTATCAAAAATGTGTTCCTGATAAGTCTAAAAAAATATATGGAGTCAAAAAAGTTTTTAAAATGCTTTAAGCCAACCCATGCGCTCTTCCAAATGCCTCGGCCTGGAGAAAAATCCTTAAATGCTATCTGAACTCCATACATAGGTCCATATTCAAATATAATATAATAGGCTATTACAGGTAATATTAATAAGTATAGTAACTTATTCTTATTAAAATCCCTTTTAATTGTTGCAAACAAACTTTTTTTACTAGATATTTTTGTTTTTTCTATATTAATTTGCTGCATATCTTTACCTCTGCCCTCTCTTAAAAAACTGATAAATAGACGATACAAGGCTTAATGGAGGAAAGAGTTGGCTTTCCTCCATGTTTTATGATGTAAGGTAATAATTTTTCATAGTCTGCTCTTTTAAACTCACTTAACCCTCTATAAAGTATCGTGCTTTTCAAAAGTGCACACAGGAATGATTAATTACATATAATTTATTATTTTGTTTTCTTAATAACTGAATCATATGTTTCTTGATGTACATCAAGAACCTTATCAATTTTCATTTTGCCCACATGACTCACATACTGATTAAAATTAGTGTCATCTATGCTTATGTCACCAAATATAAATTTATATAACATTTCATCCACATAAGTTTTTACTTCATTCAGTATAGTATTTGCTTCTGCTCCCTTGTCAGCGGGAATTGACACTGGTAGAAGATTATGCTTCATAACCCCTGTGTCAGACCATATATTGTATGCATCAATATAATGGTTTAGAAATTTCTCGGGAGCATTAGCAAGATTTAGCATCTCGTGCCTAATATAAGCCCCTGATGCGTTAGATCTAGTCCATTTTGCTTTTTCCTGAAAAAGCGACCATCCATTAGGGCTATTATAAAGTTCGTCAGTATAACGGTATATCCCCTGTGAATTAATAGTATAGGACTTTCCTTCAACACCAAAATTAGCCAAGATTATACCTTCATCACTATAACTGTAATCACACCATCTTGCAGCAAGCTCCTTGTTTTTTGATTGCACTGTCAGTACAATTGTTTCGTCACTTGTACTGACTTGCCAATATGAAACACCGATTTTGGGTCTTTCTCCCTTATTTAATGTAGGCCATGGAGCAGCAACTAGATTATATTTAGGATCATTCTCTAAGCCCACACTATTTATGGAATTTAAAACTCCAGCATAACGGACATCAGCCCCGGCTTCTCCTTGTATAAGCTTGGAATTTCGTAATTGCGATTGTAAAGATGCAAAATCTTTATCTATCAGACCTTCTGCATACCATTTCGCTAATGTACTCAGATATCCTTTGTAACTAGGTTGCATGGGACCATATATTATTTTGCCATCATCATCAACCATAAGACTATTCTTAATACCATAAGCTCCAATAATAAATGCATCGTCAGGTATTCCCCCCACTAAAGGCGCGGTTGCATTTTTCTTGTTTTTAAATTCTGTAAGAGTGATGTACCATTCATCAATAGTTTCAGGTACATTAAGTCCAAGATCATCAAGCCAATCCTTTCTTATTACAGGCCCCCAATCTGAAAGTCCTTCTTTTGCTTCTATACTGGTAAATCCAAAGATCTCACCTTTATCAGATTCAAGATATCTTCCGACTTGTTCATAGTTATCACTGAGAAAATTAAAATAGTTTGGGGCGTATTCCTTGACATCATTCAAGTTAACAATTAAACCATCTGCAAATAATCTTTGAACATTTCCGGGATAACGATGCCATTGGTTTGAGAGCATATCCGGCAAATCTCCTGTTGCCATCATAACGGACAAAGCCTCTCTATTTTGCGGATGAACAAACTCAACTTTTATACCTGTTCTTTTTTCTACTTCTTTGTACCATTCAGTATCAGCTGTATTGTCAAAAACTGCACTTTGATTTGCATACGGCACTCCCCATAACGTAAGCACAACATCTGTTTTAATTGGATAATTATTAGATTCATATGGTGCTAATTCAATTGGTACATCTGTTTTTGAAGGTTGACTAACTTCAGAATTCGGTTGTGCTACGCAACCTGCAAAAAGACTTATTACAATAAAAATAACTAGCACAATGCTGATTAACTTAAACTGTTTTCCATTCATAAGATTTCCTCCCCACATAATAATTTGAATTAATTGTTTGTTGTCTAATTATTGATGCATGTATACCGGTAACATAAGATAAGTATAGCAATAAGGCTTAAAAAAGAAAATATTCAAAAAGTGAAATCATAGCTAATATGTGAAAAAAGCAATCACCACTTGTTGCATTTATAGCTTAAAACAAAAACATCTATAAGAATGTAATAAATTTGGAAAGCCATTTTTTTGTAATTATCAGGTTTTGTTTATTTAATGCGTTTACTTTCAAAAATACTTTTTCTTAATTGCCCAGGTGTAATTCCCTCATATTTTTTAAAAGTCCTTATATATACGTTACTATTGGAAAAACCCACCTTCTGAGATATTTCTTTTATGCTAACGTTGCTTTTGTTTAGATGATGTTTAGATCTTTCAAGTCTAATTATATTCAACGTATCTAAAATTTTCTCGCCAGTCTGCTCTTTGTATAGCTTTGAAAGATAAGATGGGGTAATATTAAAATGATCAGCTATTATTTGTAAGTTTAAGTTTACATTGTGATAATTAGCAATAATGTATTCATCTAACTGCTTACTAAATTGAGTTTCTGTCTCTATGTTATTTTTTTCTATATGCTCACACAATAATTTTAACATTTTACTTACTGCTTCTCTCATTTCCTTCACTGTTGTGCATCCTGACAACCTTTTAAAAGGATCAAGCTCTGCAATAAATTTGATATCATTTAAAGAATCGGAAGCTTTTATAAAAGTACTTGTTATATCAAACATTAGGCATTTAGAAAGTTCTATAGAAAAAATCTTTTTGTCAAACATACTTTCAAACATTTCTTCAAGCAAATTTTTAGCATTCTCATAATCACCATGCTTAATTAAATTCATAAATTTATGTTCAAAACTCATAGTATAATAATATTTCAAAGAATTATTGGATATTTCATTATACTGAATGAGGTCTCCATGACCCATAAATGCTCTAGCCTCAAGAGCATCTAATGCTTCTTTGTATGATCTAATAATTCCATAAATACCTTTATGTAGATTTCCAGATGCTGCTGAAAAGTGCAAGTTAATATTTGTAACAACACGTCGCTTGGCTTCATTTGCCAATTTAATTATTTGGTAATTATATTCATCATCATTTTTTTCTTTTAAGCTAACTATGCAGGCGAGGACATCCCCAACGTCTATCATTATTAAATTATTTTCTGTATTTATTTGCTTTTGTATCGCACTAGAAAGTACCAATTTCACCTTGTCAATGTCTTCTTTGTTATCCACATATGTACTACTCATGTATAATGGAGTAATATTATCAAGACTAAATAATATTACTCCAAAGTTACTGTTTTTCGAATCAATACCAATTGAGTGAAAAATTTTCTCTACTTGTGAATCCATCTCAGTATTTCCAATTAAAAACCTTACTAAAACATTATCTCTTATTACGATATCTTTTTGCTTTAAAGTATTAGTGATTTCATTTTTTTCGTCTTGAGTATCGTTTATTACTTTGCATATGTATCTATATTCTGCGTATTTACTGTTAAGTGATGCAAAATCTTTCTTTGCAATAGCTTGTACGATTTTTTTTATTGGATTGTAATTTCTTTTTGTAAGCATTAATACAATAACGGCTCCAAGTATTATGCAAATAATAATAGATACAAACATTATTTTTCTGATATACTCAACTTTTTCCCAAAAAATATTAGTAGGCACCAGCATCATGTACTTCCATTGATTCGACTCTGATGTAGCATATGAAATTACATATTTTTCGCCTGAAATATTTGTATAAGTTATCTCATCAGTGTTTAATGAGCTTTCGCTATAATTAAGTTCAGTTAAATTTAAAGATTGAGTATTAATTATAACCTGATCTTGTTCATCTAGTATTACTAGTATACCTTTATTTACCCATTGGATGTTGTTTACAATATCTAGTATTTTAGTGTCATCAATTTCAAGAACTAACGTCCCTCTGTAATCTGAATATAACATAGGTAAGGATTGCATATATGTGATAATATGTCTAGGTTCTTGTGTACTTGAAATTGTATGAATTACCTTATATTCTTTTTTGTGTGGCTTTTGCAACATATGTTTCCATACTGCATAGTTAGCATCCCCACCATAATTTATTTCATAATACTCTTTAGTTTTAGTTACAGACTTTATTCCAGCGATTGAATCTGTATATTGAAGATATATATATATATCTTCAATATAACTGTTAAATGCTTTATATAAATTAAGCTCTTCTCTCAACTTCAATAAATTAAACTGGTCCGAAGCATCAAATGAATCATTTACTCTTAACGCAGAAGTAACTCGTGAACTCAATGATATTTGAGTACCCAGTTGTTCAATCTGATTCAACTGATTATCAATTGTTTGTTGTAATTGCCTTAGCATTGCAGAATTCGCACGATTTGTCTCATTTTCAATGACATTTTCTGAGCGAAAATAAATTATTCCACATATTATTATCGGAACCATCATAATTGATATGTACGAAAATAACCAGTTAAAATAGAGGCTATTTTTTCTTAAGAGCTTATCTCCCATAAATATAAGCACTCCTTTACCTGAATCTAGTATATGCTTTATAACACCTTAAATTTTATCGTAGACACAAGAAAAATGCAAGAATAATTAAATAACCCATTCAGAATAATACCAACTTTTGTTACTGTTCACTCCCCCTAAACAGGTTAAAAAAAGTTAGAGTTTAAAAGAGCCATATTTAGGCTCTTTTTGTTTTTACAGAAATGAAAAAAATGCTGGACTCCAATTAGGGCATATGATACAATGAAAACATGATAAATTATAGACCAAAGGTAACTAACGAACTTGTTGTCGAAATCCAAGAAATGATAGCGCAAAACCCCGACTGGAACAGGACGCGAATATCGAAGGCACTATGCGAAAAGTGGCAGTGGAAAGGAACTGATGGCCAGCTCAAAGACATATCGTGTCGAGACATGCTGCGGGACTTGGAACGGAAAGGGAAAATATTGTTACCGGAAAGAATGAAGCCGTCAAGATCCCTTGGTGGCAGACTCAGCGTCAAACATCTGAACCATGACATGACAGAAATAAACTGTAGCCTTAAAGACTTAGTGCCGCTGAATATTGGGTTGGTGACAGACGGAGACGGTCTTACCGAATACAAATCATTGCTAGACCAATACCACTATTTGGCTTTTGATAGAACCATAGGAGAAAACATCAAGTATGCTGTCAGAAGCCGAGACGGCAGGATATTAGCGTGTCTTTTATTCGGCTCGGCGGCGTGGACTTGCAAGGACAGGGACGCATATATTGGCTGGGATAAGGAAGCGCGCAAATCAATGCTACCGTATGTGACGAATAATAGCCGCTTTCTGATTCTACCTTCGGTAAGAGTGCCGTATTTAGCCAGCCACATTTTAGGACAGATCACACGGCGAATATCGAGAGACTGGAAAAACCGATACGGTCACGAACTGTACTGTTTGGAGACATTCGTCGAATGCGGACGATTTCTCGGCACCTGCTACAAAGCTGCTAATTGGCAGCTTGTGGGGCGAACTAAAGGCCGCGGGCGAAACGACATACACAGGACGGCTGCGTTACCACAGAAAGACATATACCTATATCCGCTTGATAGGGAGTTCCGGCGAAAATTAACCAACAGGAAGGGGCTGACTGGTTGCAATGACTGACAATGTAAAAGCCGAGCGCTTTTATCAGGACGACGCAGACAAGATAAAACTGAACTGGCTGTGCTACGAATACGCCAACAATCTGTACCGCGCTATCAAATCAAGCCCAAAACTATCCAAATACAGGGCGCAGCATAAGCCGGAGCAAATTGCTGACTTTTGTCTATATTATGCGAAGCGCATGAGAAAAAGTATTTACGACAGGAGCATCGGCAAGGGCGAGGGCGTGAAGGTCAGCGTCCAGTATATTTACGAATACAAGCCTGGATGCCCGACTAAACAGGCGCAAGCGCTGATAGAAGCAGCAGAGAATGCATGGGACGAAACAATACGAGGGTGTACGATATGCTCCAATAGGTGCTTGTTTGAATGGTTTGAACTTACGCCGATGTTTGACAATCTGGCGAAGATGGGATGGCCGACCTGACTGGCATCAGAAAATAAAGCGGCAACATTTCTAGAAGATAGGGGGTGACGTAAATGCTTGGAAACTTCGGATACATGTCAAATCTTCAGTACAGAGTGAGGAGCCTGCAACACGAATTGGAATTATTCAGGACAGGCGAAAAATACATACAGATGAATTTGGAGTTCCGAGCAATGTTTGCCGAGAGGAATCGTAAAATCGCCCGGTTGGGCAGCGAGCTCGCAGCGGCACATGCCGAAACGGTTGACGTACGGGAACACTGGTTTCAGGTATTTGAGGATATTCAAGCGGAGCACACCCGGGAAGTGCGTAGGCTGGAGCGTATCACCAAGGCTTTTGAAGGGCGGGCGCTGAAAGCCGAGAGACAAGTGGATGAGCTGAAAGACGCAAATCTGGCGTTGAAACGGGAGCATTACGCCACTTTAAGCGAACTTGAAGAAGAGCGCGAAAAGAACAGGAAGCTGACAGCCCAGATAAACCGGGATTACGAGAATTCGTCCATCCCGTCATCGCTGAAGCCGAACCACAAGAAGATAACGAACAACCGCGAGAAAACCAGCAAGAAACCCGGCGGCCAGCCGGGGCACAAGGGGCACAGACGCAAGAGGCAGGACCCGACAAATGTAATAGAGATCCCGCCGCCGGTAGAATATTTGAACAATCCCGAATATGAGGTAACCGACATCAAAAAAAGTCGGCAGATGGTCGGCATAAGGCTGATCCTTGATACCGTTGAGTATTACACAGTTGTCTTCAGGCATAAAAAAACGGGGAAGCTTGTCAATGCCGACTTCCCTGTCGGGGTAGACAACGATGTCAATTATGATAGCAGCATAAAGGCATTTGCTTTTCTGCTCAATAACCACTGCAATGTCTCAATAGACAAAGTGCGCCAGTTCCTTTCCGACCTGACAGGCGGCGCTTTAGAAATTTCCAAGGGCATGATTAACGGGCTGAGCCGCGAGTTTGCAGAGAAATCCGTAGCCGAGCAGAAAAAAATTTTCTCGGATTTGGTTGGCGCGCCTGTTTTGAACGAAGATTTCACAATGGCGAGGGTCAACGGCAAGAACGTCAACGTTTTTATTTGCGCAACGCCGTATGAGGCGGCATATTATGCAAAAGAACACAAAGGGCACGAGGGCATCAAAGGCACGCCTGCCGAATTGAATGGCAACATTCATGTGCACGACCATGACGCTACTTTCTACAATTACGGCAGCCTTCACCAGCAATGCCTCATACATATATTGCGGTATTTGCTCGATAGTATGGAGAATGAGAAGAATCTGACTTGGAACACCGATATGAGGGTCCTTATACGGGAGATGATTCATTACCGTAATAGCCTAGGACACGAAGAAGACCCAGATGTCGATAAGGTTAAAGAGTTTGAGGACAGATTCGACCGAATCCTCAGCACCGCAAAAGACGAATACGATTACGAGCCGCCGACGAAATATTACAAAGAAGGGTTCAACTTGAGCGTCAGGTTGCACGAGTACAAAGAATCCTGCCTCCTGTTCCTCCATGATAAAAGGGTGCCGGCGGACAATAACCTAGCCGAGAGGCTTGGGAGAGTTTTCAAGCGAAAACTAAAACAAGTCATGACATTCCGAAGTTTCGACAGTCTAGTCTATCTTTGTCAGTGTCTGACCGTGATGGCGACACTCCGAACACAGAATGATAATTTCTACCAATGCGTTGCCGACATTTTCGGTTGATTGGTGATGCATATTTATGTTTGGCATATGGGCTGTATCCCGTATGCCGTTTTTTGTTCTGCTTACTGCGTGTTAGTTTATGTTATTTATCTCACCTAAAAGTTTCGCTATCATGTGTGCGACTACTATGGGGAGTGAACAGTAACCCTTATTACACAATCCAATATATCTAACCTACTCTCCAAAGATTGTGTAACCGAATGTTACAATATATGTCAGCATAAATGCTGCCAGAGTAATAATTGCAACCCATTTTACAATATTTCTTTTCATAGTTCCACCCGCATTTAATATATTATTTTTCAAACACCCTTAAGACCTCTGCCTCTTTTTCATTTGTTACAATTCTATTTTACCGCAAATTGCAGCAATATTAAAATCCCAGTCCGGAAATATTCACACATAAATTTTTTTATCTTTGAAGGAATTACTATATTTATGTAGAATATATATAAAAAAGATATTTAAATTTATGCATTTCTACCAAGTAATGATTGCCCATCTCCCGATAAAACCCTGAAAGGCAACATTCACCTCTGTTCCCTTTCAGGGTTTTCTCATTGAAATCAATCTTTTTACGCCTCTCACCATACTTTATAAAAGGTGTTTTCAAAGGTTTTTGTGTTTTTTTAAAGACCTACCCAAGTATTTCCAAAACGCCATTATTAATGCAGGCCTTTAGATCAAGAAGCCTTTGCTTTCCTCTAAAATCCACTTTAATAACTATGTTTTCATGGTCCTCCAAACTCTTTTCCAAAACTGTGCCCAGTCCATATTTCTTATGTTGTATAGTTTTACCTATTTCAACGTGCCTTAATATCCTGGAGTGAGCATATGTTTCCATCTCATCAATAAATTTTGACCTTTTTACTTCACTATCGATAACTATCTTTGGTGAGATAAAAAAAACTTTTTTCCTTGCTCTTGTCAGTCCTACGTAAAAAAGACGTCTCTCCTCCTCCATCGGGGAATCTATTCCATTATCGGCATATTCAATACTCTGCAGATTTGGAAATTCTCCGTCATATAAATCAATCATATATACATAATCATACTCAAGGCCTTTGGATGCATGAACTGTCGATAGTGTAACAAGTGCATTTTTCCCAGTACCACCTTCAAAAAGCTCTCTTATATACTTTATCCTTGCCAGGAATGAGGCAATTGTATCAAAATCCACTGCTATAATTTTCATTATGGAGAAAATATTCTGTACAAGACTAAAGGAGCTTCCAATCCGTTCGCATTGCCTTTTGGAACTTAGAAGAAAACCAAAATTACTGTCAATATACTCCAGTGCCTTTATTGGTTTCATCGAAGCCATCTTTCTAAATTCGTTTTTAATTCTTTTAATATTATGCCCCTGATCCCTAGTTAAGCCATCATGCTTCAGTATTTTATCAAGTATACCGCTTCCATTGTTTGATTTCAATGCAAAATCAACCATTTCCCTTGATATAAAACAATTTGTTTTATAATAAATGCGCAAAAAAGATTCACTATCCCATTGAGCCAGAGAAAAACTCATAAATGCCAGAATATCAAGCATAAACCAGTGGCTAAAGAAAAAACTGCTCTTTTCCCTCAAATTAAAATCTATACCTTCCCTGTCCATCATCTCTGCCAACAGTATCGCAGAAAGGTTATTTCTGAACAACACAGCTATCGATGTATCCAAAGGTTTTCTTCCATGGTTGGTGAGATCCATAATTTCATTTAATATATACTGTATTTGTGATTTCTCATTTTTCACTTCCACAACCTTCGGATCATCCTGTAGTCTATTTGATGTTTTATGGTTCTTATCATATCTGTTTTTGTTAGTCCTTATGAAGTTGCTGCTGAATTCCACAATATTTTCTGTAGATCTATAATTTTGCTCTAAGAAATAGATTTTTGTATCCTCAAAGTTTTTTTTAAAATCAAGGATATACCCTGGCTCAGCACCCCTGAAGCCATATATTGATTGGTCATCATCGGCAACAATAAACAGATTGTTTATAGGCGCCGCCAACAGCTTGACAAATTCAAACTGAATTCGTGACATGTCCTGACCTTCATCAACCTGCATATAAACATACTTTTCCCTGTAGCTATTTAGCAAGTCAGGAAACCTCCTTAAAATAGCCAGGGAATAAACAAGCATATCATCAAAATCAAGCAGTTTGTTATCTTTTTTATAGCGTTCATACGCGGTATATATGTTTGTAAAATTCTTAATTTTGGAATTGAAACTCCCGACGTCCCTTATCATCCCATTCTTGATGATTCCCATCTCACCAATTAGGTTATCCAGTTCATCATCCGTCATTGATGCATCGTTTATTTTATGATAAAGATCTTTTAAAATAAAACTCTTTCTTGATTTGTTTTTTGATCCCTCAATCAGTTCAAGGCTTAATCCTTTATATTTCTGATACCATCTTACGATAGAATAAGAAAACGAATGCAGTGTTGAAAACCTTACCTTGCATTCACTATTATAACCGAATACTCTATTAAACCTTTGCTCCATTTCTTTTGCTGCTGCCCGATTAAAGGTTAGGGAAACAATATTTTCAGGTTTTATTCCTTTTTCCATAATCAATCTTGCCAGTCGGCAGATAATAACTGTAGTCTTTCCGGAACCGGGACCGGCAAGTACTAATGCAGGTCCGTCTTCATGAAGTACAGCTGACTTTTGCTGGTCATTCAATTTTATTTTTGTTTCTCTATATATTTGTTCGATAAAACTCAAATTCGGTTCCTCACAATATGTAATAATTCCAAGCTTATCTACCCAATAGTATTTTCTCATTTTATCTATACAGGTTTGCAGTATTTTGCACTCCATACAATATGGTAATTCACATTATATGCGCAAGTTCCTGCATGAATAAGATTATTTTTGTTCATACGCATAATATAGCAAAATTCATGTGGCTTTGCAATGCTATGAATTATACGAGATTTACAACCTTGTTTTTATCTTGACTTTACAACAGCCTTGTGTTACTATAATTCAGTCACTAGAAGCTGTGGCGGAATTGCAGACGCACTGGATTTAGGTGAAGTCGGCTCAGTGAAATATATGTAAGAACATCAATACCAAATAATAATTTGCATCCTTCAATTATTTATTAATGCGGGCGTGGCGGAATTGGCAGACGTGCTAGATTTAGGATCTAGTGGGAAACCGTGCAGGTTCAAGTCCTGTCGCCCGCACCAAGTAAGAAATAGCTCCTACCAGTGGGAAGCTATTTCTTTTCCTATGTGGAACAATATGGTATCATAATTAAAATGGTGGTGATCATGTGGCGACTTGGCTTACTCATCGGCGCATTGCAGAAAGAGTGTCTGACCAAATGAATATATCTGACAAAAGCTTGTTTGATGTTGTATAATAATACTTGACACAAAGGGCGACAATCAAAGCAAGGATTACGTCAGTGAGATTTGGATACCTGTGAAAAAGAAATAAGCAACGTAGAAAAGCAGTTTTCTTTAATAAGCATAATAGTACGCTCACAGCGCACCATATCCTCCGATGGCGAACAGCTTGTGATGTAACAGACAGCTTCAAAACCTTACGGATACGAACAGTAGGAAAATAGCGCACCCGACCTTCTATGGTTGAGTGCGCTATCTCAGTATATTACGGATTTATTGGATCTCCGTTTGGCTTATACGGCGGCGGTGTGCTATCCTTGGTTACCGGCGGCTGGAGTTCGATGTATATGACGTCGCCTGTCGGTTCCGGCTGTTCTGAAGGTGGAGATGTTGGTTCACCTGAGGGGTATTCCTCTCCGCCCATGATCCTATCTTATGTCCGTTCTCGTACATATCCTCGGCGACGGTGCCGACGCCCATGACGCCGACCTTGTTGCCTGTCATCTCGTCATCAGGGCTTCCAACCACGGTGCAGATACTTCCGCCACCCTCCTCTTCAATCCAGCTAAATCCCGGCATCCATATATACAGCTTGCCGTCAATGACTGTCCTGTCGCCTGACTTAGGTTTGGAGGACGACGGTACAGATTTTGATACAACGCGAGGCGTCGGCTCTTTTAGCTGTACTGTTTCTGTTCCTTTTTCTGCTGTTATCTCATTTTATTTGGCTCACTTTCCACGACAACCTCGGCTTCGGTAGCAGGGATATCGGCAGGAAGAAGAATTATTGGAGTTTCTTCTGGCTGAGCCTCAATTTCGGAGTTTACAGCGGTTTTTACCGTCCCAGTGGGGAAATCTCCGAACTCGACGCTCTGTGGCAACACGGAGGCACACAATGCGACACAAGCAATAAGGATTACTCCGATGATAGTTTGCTTTTTCATTTGACCATCTCCCTTCAACGACAGACACTACCACAGCTTTTCGGAGATAGCTATGACTATTTGCGGTATTCCCGCATGAAAATAATTGGTCTTATTGGGTTAGAGGTGTGGCTTAATAGTTTGTCAATTTAACCTGCTTTCGATTCTGCATGAAAACGCCAGTTTCAGAAGGAGTGGTATTACAATGGTTGTGAGCAGGACGACTATCAAAGCAGGCACAAAGATGGCCTGTGATATGATATGTGCATGCAGGCCTATATTCGCGGTAATGATGGACACTTCACCACGAGAGATCATCCCGATGCCGATTTGTAGCGATACGCCTCGGCTTAGCTTGAAAGAAAATCTTATTGGAATAAGAAGGAAAATTCACTTTTATGGCGAATTATAGAATCTGAAGGGAGAAAACTGATGGCTACACTTTACGACATTCTGCAGGTTACTCCAAGTGCGTCAAAAGAAGTCATTGACATGGCTTATAAGGCACTCGCTAAAAAATATCATCCCGATTTGAATCCTGCAGAAGATAGGCAGGAAGCTGAGGAAAGGATGAAAGCACTAAACGCTGCTTATGCGATATTGAAAGATGAGCAGGCCAGAGCCGAATATGATTCCCAGCTTAATTTCAATAATGAGTCGTATAATGAAAATCCAAGCAGATATCATGCGTCTTGGGAGCAGCCTCAATCCAAAGAAGAACATCAAACCTGTCAATATATGACCGTCGAGCCTCACCCATGGATAAGATACTTCGCAAGATTCTTTGACATGTATATTAGCACCATATTCATAGTCATTCTATGGGTAATGCTATCACCATCTTCTTACAGTGCCATATTCGGTAAGGTTCCAGAGTATGTAGCTGGTGTAATTCTATATATAATCTGGATTTTCATAGAGGCTATATTATTAAGTACATGGGGCACGACGCCAGGTAAATGGCTCTTAAATGCTAAAATCCTTGATGTAAACGGAAGTAAGTTGAAATTAGGGACAGCAGCTAAACGAGGATTCATGGTCTATTTATATGGATTATGGCTCTTAATTCCATTGGTTACTATCGGCGGACTTATTACTGCTTATAATTACCTGAAAAGGCCTAACATCTTTACAGGAAGGTCAAGCTGGGATGTATCTTGTAACAGTTCGGTAGTCGTTAAGAAAGCAAGCGCATAGCGGGTTGTTCTGGTAATCTGCTTGATATTCGCGACCTTGGTCGCTTCTCAGTATTATACCAGTTACACCAATGAAAAAAATCAGGAATTAGTTCAGATGAAGCAATCATTAGATGATGAAAACGCAGCTCTTTCAGCACAGGCCGATAATCTTAACAAGCTATATGAAGAATATACGGATTTAGAATCAAAGATGCTTCAATGGCAGGCAGATGGTTTTACAGAGCAGTTTAATGCCAATTATGATAAATATGAGAGCTTGATAAAAGAATATAACGATGAATACGATGATTACAACGCAAAATTGGCAAAGCACAATGAAAATGTGGACAAGTACAATGCATTAATCGGTGTAAAATGAATATAGGTTTTATCCAGCATATTAAGGTTACTTATATTGGGAAAACAATTTGGAGGCGCAAAAATGAAGGCTAATATTGATGAAGTTGCAACATTTTATAAGAATTTGATACAAGAGATTTCAAACATCGAAGACTTCACTGAATTTGAATCGAGTCTGGAAATTGGAAAGAAAGTATATGAATTGAGCAATGATGTATAAAGTCTTATACAACATCAATTTTGAAGGCAACCCGTCCAGCAGTGAATTAGATGAGCTTGAGAGCGAATATAAAGCTGAAGCAGCATTAAGAGGATTAGCGTAATTTTATGGAGCATATGGTGGGGGTGAAAACATTATGTTTTTTGCTAAAAAAGAAAAAATGAAAATAGATGAGTTCTTAACGATTTTAACTCGTGATATTATTCAAATTAAAGCCTATACATATGACAATTATTTAAATGCTGATAGCAGAGTGATTTACAATAATATACAATAGGTGATAAATTGCTGGGGAGGTGATTTGGTGAACAAAGATATGAGTAAAAGTAATTCTGAGGATTTTGCTGAAATCCTATCGATTATAGAAAAAGCGCGGGATAACGCATTTCGTGCCGTCAACCGCGAACTTATCACGATGTATTGGGATATTGGAAAATATGTTAGTGAAAGAGTGCATGAAGGTGGCTGGGGAAAGTCGGTTGTCAGCGATTTTGCAAATTTTATCCAAAGCCAATATGTTGGAATTCAGGGGTTCTCTGCTTCAAATATCTGGCGTATGAGGCAATTTTACGAGATTTATTACGATAACGGAAAACTCGCACCACTGGTGCGAGAAATCAGCTGGACAAATAACCTTATTATCATTTCGCGGACAAAGACCGCCGAAGCGAGGGAATTCTACTTGACGCTTGCGGTCAAAAATCGTTATTCTAAGAGAGAACTGGAACGCCAAATTGACAGTATGCTCTTTGAGCGCACAATGCTTTCCGATGAAAAGAACAAATTGTTTATCGCTAAAAGTCAAGGTTTAACTCCACTTCGCGACAGTTATGTTCTTGAATTTCTTGACTTGCCGCATAAGCACAAGGAAAATGTACTACGTAAATCCATCGTTGCCCACCTGAAAGACTTTATCTTGGAATTCGGCAAGGATTTTTCTTTCGTCGGAGAGGAATATCGTGTTCAGGTTGGGAATAAAGATTTCTTTATTGAGTATTCCGATTCTGGGTTTATTCCGATTTTATCAAACTGAAGCTAGAAACACAAGAAAACTCTTGTGTTTCTAGCTTCATGTTTCTAGCTTCAACAAATAATAACTCGGAATAATATTTATATCAATCCGCACAAGCGCCGAATCATGTCTTCGTCCCCGTCCCATATTCCTATCTCTGCGGATGGCCGTACATTGGCGTTTGCTTCGGCCTTCTTAATTGCCTTCCGTTTCATTTCCGTATCTGCATAGGCGTACACCCATGCTGTTTCCGGATCCGCATGACCCAGCAATTCCGCAAGGAGTTCCAGCGGCATTCCTGAACGATACAGGTGCATGGCACGCGACCTCCGGAACATATGGGGCGTGATTTTTTCAGGAGCATCCGAACATTGTTTTTTAGCAGCTGCTCCATATTTTTGCATAAACCGCGCCACGTTATCGTCTGACATCGGCATCCTTTCATTGCGTCGGACTGTATAAAACATAGGTGCTGTGCCGTCGCCGGATGAATGAAACGCTTTCCTATACAGATGAAAATGTCGTATGGTATCCTCGCTGATCGGAACAAGCCTTGGCTTGGAGTTTTTCCCAAACAAGTAGACTGTCCGTTTTTCTGGGTCAATATCGCAAAAACGCATGAAGAGCATTTCGCAGTCGCGTGCGGCGGTATCATACATCAGCACCATAAAGAAAGTATCGCGAATCCCCATTTTTGTAGACGTGTCAGGCTGGCGCAGCACTGCGGCCATTGCTTCCTGTGACATAAACTCCATTACGCGGGATTTGTCGGCAGATTTTTTAAGCGGTATGCCTTTCAGCTCTTCCAGATAGATGACGAGGACAGGCTCCAAAGATGCCGCAAATCGGAAAAATGATCTTATGCAACCGAGCCTATGATTTCTTGTGGAAGGCGTCCATTCTCTGGTCTTTTCCATCTCGTCAAGGAACCCCATCACTGCGGCGCGGTTTAAGTCGGCAAATACAATGTCTTCCAGCCGTTTGCCGGAAGAAGCCCAAACAAAACTAAGCAGCATGTTCCATGTCTGCCGGCAAGCGATGATCGTATGGGGGCTGCAATTTCTCTGCTTTGGGAGATAGACGGTGAAAAACTCACGCAAATAGGGGATGAATCTGTCACTCTGTTTCTTCTTCATCTCTAACCTCCGGAATAATGCCGCTTACGGACATAAAGCCCATGCAACTCAGTCGCTCAGGTAGCAAATAGACATAATAGTAAGTGGCCGAAAAAGTAGCGTGACCCATATAGGCGCACAAATAAGGTATCCAAGCATTTAAGTCTTTCCCTTCCTCAATCCAACGCATCAGCGTTTGCGTTGCGTAATTATGGCGAAAGTCATATGGGACGCAGACACCACGCGCGTTTCCATTTCCACTCATCTTCCAGCACTGATGGAATTTCGCAGTAAGCCAGCCATGAGAGTAAGCTCCGCCTGTTGGTGATTGGAAGAAATAAACCCTGCCTGGAATAACCGTGTCGGCAATCTTGTCATAATTTCTGCACATCTCCATGACAGCGGGATTAACCGCCAACCTCCGATCTTTGCAATGTTTTGCTTCAGCAATATAGATTGTACCATCCGCAAAGTTGAAATCAATTCTTTTCAGCAGACGAACCTCCTGCGGACGCATCCCGCAGGCGTATTGCAGCCTGAATACAATCGGGACTGTGTATTCCAGAAGTGGGCTGTTGCAATAGCTGGGAAAGTGGTCCGCAGCTTCGAAGAAGCGTCGAAGCTCGATTTCGGAAAAAATATAGGGCAGATCCGGTTTGCGAGGTGGGAAGAATCCCGGCGGCATTAGGAAGGCTTTCTCCCCAATAGAAATCAGATACCGTGCAAATCCCCGAATAATCTGCGCCCTGTATCCACTGCTTCCGTTGGCATCATTGCACCATGTGAATACGAGTTCCTTTGTCAACAAAGATTCGCTTGGAAAGCGGCTCAAGCAAAACCGGTCAAAGTTAGCCAAGTTCCAGCCGTAACCTGCGATGCTGCGCCCAAGCGCCGCCCTGTATGCAAGCATGTCCCTGATTCGCCCAGAAAAATGACTCTGAAATGTATAATTCATACCAGACCCTCCTTCTTTGTGGCATAATCAGAAATGTCCATGCAGCATACGCGCAGCATATCGTCGTTCAGCGGGATGTAGCGCTTGGTGGATTCGATTCGTTTATGCCCTAATTGTTGCGCAATCAATGGTAGCGGCACATCCGCCCGAATTAGCCTTGCCCCAACGGTACGCCTAAAAGCATGAAAGGTTTTCCCATCGCCTGCTACATGAGACAACCCGGCACCAACCTGATATCTTTTTATAATTAGCGCTCCAGTCGGCCCAACACCAAGCCAATTGTGCGGTTTACGATGTCTTAAAAACACATATGAACTATCGGCTTTCGGACGTGCGTTTAGTATATAGTCGGCAACGGCGTTCCCAACATCCGGCAACAGCGGAAGCACAATATGCATGCCGGTTTTGCTCTGAACAACAGAAATCTCATATTTCCGCCAGTCAATGTCCGTGAGCCGTAGGCCAAAGATATCTTCCCCGCGAAGCCCAGTCCCCAAGGCAAGCCTCATGATGGCAAAGTCCCTCTTCCCCAAAGGTGTTGACGTATCTATGGCAGACAGCAAAGCACCCGACTCATCTTCTGTAAAGCAAGGTAGCACTTTCAGGCGTTTTGGTGAAGAACAAACAATCAGCCGCTCGGCATCAACGGATGTATATCCGGCATTTTTCAAAAACAACATAAACTTTTTGATTGGCCAAGTCAGGTTCACCATGTTGCCCTGATGTTGCGGCGATGCGTTGATGATGAACCGTCTCACTTCATCCATAGTCACCTTGCTCAAATCCCATATCCCCACGTTTTCCAAGTGTTCGAGAAATTGGCGTGTCGTAATCATTATATTTCGGACTGATCCCGGCGAAAGCGATGGGGCGATACAATCTTCGAATTTTAAAAGTATGCGCTCATATTTGGCGCAAAAGCTTTTCGGGTTATAATTCCTACGCTCCCACGCCAGTTCCTTGCCACCCATGTAATCTGCCAGCATTGCAGCAGCCTTTCGCAGTGTTAAGGCATATACCCAGCTAATTTTGCCCTTTTCGTGCCGATTCATCTGGAACTTTCTGAAATCTTCTGCATCGCTGTCGGAAAAACTGTTGATGTCGTTGCACTGGCAATACGTGTTGATTGTTCTGTAGCAGCTACGATAATATTTTACCGTACTGGCACTCATGGGAATCCTCTTAAGAAAATCCAGTATTGTCTCGGCTGCGGTTTCAATATCTGTTTGCATAAAAATAACCTCCTCAATTTGTGTTATAGCAACACTATAATTTAAGAGGTTAGTTTGTTACAATGTATTATAGGATATAAAAATATTATTCCGATAAAAGGAGGATTACTCGTTGACTATCACATGTAATTATATTGGAATCGGAATAAACCCAGAATCGGAATACTCGATGCTATTCCGATATCGGAATAGCGTGGACCTAGTTTTCTATAATTATATATTAAAATGCTTTGTAATTATCGATTTAAAAGTTGGCAAATTAACTCATCAAGACCTTGGACAGATGCAAATGTATGTAAATTATTATACAAGGGAACTAATGAATGAAGGGGATAATCTCCCTATTGGTATAGTGCTATGTGCTGACAAAAGTGATTCGGTTGTTAAGTATACCTTGCCTGAAGGGAATAACCAAATCTATGCTTCTAAATATAAACTTTATATGCCAACAGAGGAAGAATTGAAACGAGAACTTGCTAAGGAGCAGGAGATATTAGAGATAGAGAAAGGACTGGAATAAATAAAAAAATGCAATGAATAAAGCCTTCAAATGTTGTCAACAATTTGAGGGTTTTGTTGTTTGCAATTTAAAAGATTGTAAAATTCTAGTAAATGTTCTTCATAAAAGATATATCCTTCCACCAAGGGGATAATATATCCTTACGACATTATTATTGTCACCTCAAGGCATTGTGAGGTAGTTTGTAAGTTAGAAAAGAGATAGAAGAAAGTAATAGCAATAGTTTAAGCCATTGAATGTGTATATGAAATTCAATCGTTTTTATTTTGGGAAACATATCTACATGATTCTTTAAGGAGGGAGGTCAACAGTTAATCAATGTTTATAAAAGTGGTTTATAAAAGTTCATAAAACACTATTGAATTATTAAATATTAATTATATAATAGTATAGAGGTGTTTTATATGAAGTATTATTCAATCGGAGATTTTGCCAA
>Ga0265293_10006069_pt1 | contig 19615 bp, 28 predicted proteins | sample Munlanlewell138R_FD_192505 | JGI IMG/M metagenome (GOLD analysis project Ga0265293, IMG submission 192505) | Leachate microbial communities from a municipal landfill in Southern Ontario, Canada - Leachate well 138R | ecosystem: Engineered > Solid waste > Landfill > Unclassified | place: Canada... | reverse complement strand
TGGTGTTTGTGATACGAAAGACAAAGGCACAGATTATGCCTTTCTTCCTGTTGGATATGTATATGGGGAAGATTATTATATCGAAGATTGTGTATGTGATAACGGTCTACCGGAAGTTGTCGATGTTCGATTAACAGATATTCTACTTCGCCATAAAGTGAAACAATGTCGTTTTGAGAGTAATAGTGCGGGTGGTCGAGTTGCTGAAAAAATTCAAGCTGATGTGAAAGCTCGTGGAGGTATTACCCATATAACAACAAAATATACAACCTCCAATAAAGAGACGAAAATTATTGTAAATTCAGCTTGGGTTAAAGAGCATTGTTTGTTCAAAGATGCTTCAAAGTATAACCGTAATAGCGAATATGCGAAAATGATTCGCTTTCTGTGCGGATATACAATGTCGGGTAAAAATAAGAACGATGATGTTCCCGATGGAATGGCTATGTTTGCTGAATTTGCACAATCTCTCTCCGGAAACAGAGTTGAAGTTTTTAAGAGAACTTTTTAGCTTTCCGCTCTCCAATGGTTGTATTGAAAGAATATATTGACAATAGCATTGGAGATATGTTATAATGCAATGTGTATAAGTATAGGTATGAGGGGGGGGTGCTTGAATGGAGACAAGGACAATGTTTGGTCGCAGGGTTCTTTACACCGATGAGTCCGAGATTACACGAAAAAATATCTTGAAGGTATTGAATAAAGCGTTCGCCGACCATTCTGTCAATAAAAATGAAATTCAGTACCTTTACGACTATTATCGTGGTAAGCAACCTATTCTTGGTCGAACAAAGGATATTCGTCCGGAAATTAACAATAAACTTGTTGAAAATAGAGCGAGTGAGATAGTTTCTTTCAAGGTAGGCTATCTCATAGGCGAGCCGTTACAGTATGTCAATCGTAGCGGTAATGAAAAAGTCACCGAAGGAATTAACAAGCTAAATGAATTTGTTTTTGCGGAAGATAAATCTGCTAAAGACAAAGAATTAGCTGATTGGTTTACAATTTGTGGCACCTCCTATCGAATGATTTTACCCGACCCTATAGGCGAAGAAGATGAGTCTCCTTTTGAGATTTATACCCTTGACCCTCGTGAGACTTTTGTGGTTTATCACAACGGTCTTGGGAACAAACCTGTTATGGGTGTCAAATATATTATCCGTGAGGACAGTTCTATTGTTTATAGCGTATATACAAATAAAAAATACTTTGAAATTGTTGGTGATAAAATAGTCGAGGAAAAACCCCATGCTCTCGGTAGTATTCCAATCATCGAATACCCGGCAAACTCAGCTCGACTTGGTTCTTTTGAGATTGTCCTCCCTCTTCTTGATGCCATCAACGAAATAGGCTCAAATAGACTGGATGGTATTGAGCAATTTGTGCAAGCGTTGTTAATGTTTAAGGGTGTTGATGTTACTGCCGATGATTTTGATGCTCTGAGGGAAAAAGGCGGGATAAAAGTCCCACTTGAAGGTGATGTAAAATACTTAGTGCAGGAACTGAATCAAACGCAAACGCAAACTCTCGTTGATTATATGTATCAAACAGTTCTTACTATTTGTGGTATGCCTAATCGTAATGGCGGTAGTTCTACAAGTGATACCGGGTCGGCGGTTATTATGCGAGATGGTTGGTCTGCTGCCGAAGCAAGAGCTAAAGATACAGAGCTTATGTTTAAGATGTCTGAAAAGCAATTTTTGAAATTGGCTATCAAAATTGCTAACGATTTGCGAGATATGAACTTAAAGCTTTCGGATATTGAGATACGATTTACTCGCCGCAATTACGAAAACATACAGGAAAAAGCACAAGTTCTACTCATGATGTTATCGAACGATAAAATCCATCCTCAGCTTGCGTTTGAGCATTGCGGGTTATTTATCGATTCTGAGATTGCATATACGAAGAGTAAGAAATATGCCGATGAAAAGGAGCAAGAGACCGAAAAAGCTCTTGAAGAGTTTTCTAAATCCGAAGTGGATAAAAACAAGAGGACATTGAGCCATGTATGAACATACGGATAAAATTATTAAATATATGAATAAGCGTTTTATTCATATATTTAATAAAGCCAAAAGTCTTAGCTCTTTTGAAGAATTAAATGTAATCAAATACTCTCGTGAGATGTACGGTGAGTTGGAGCAAATAACCGAGAAGGCGTTCTTGCTTTTGGCAAGACAGGTATATCGTGAACATTCTGAATCACAATTTACCGACATCGTTACTGCTTGGCTACTTGGTGTACTAAAAGCATATAACCCTGTTACGAAATATGTGTATCTTCACGAAGTAGACCGAAAGCGTTCTCGATTTGCCGAAAGCCTAATAGCAAGTGACACAAAAACAAAAGAGGTTGAAACCGCTTTACGGTATTGGTCGGCTATGGTTACCCAATATGCTATCGAGGTTACAGATGCGGCTGTGAAGCAAGCTTACATAGACGATGGTGTAAAAAAAGTAAAGTGGATAACCATGGAGGACGAAAGAAGATGCGGTGAGTGTGAAAAAAGAGATGGAAATGTTTACAATATAACGAAAGTACCACCTAAACCCCATATAGGATGTAGGTGTTACCTCGTTCCATATCACGGGGGGATGGGTAATGAGTACAGTAAGCTCGAAGTGCTTTACTGAGGAAGTGGTTCAAGAAATTAGCAAAATTATAAAGCGTGGAAACTCGGCAGAGCTAAAAAAGGAAAATAACAAACTCGTTGTGGTTGAGATTCAGCGAAAAGCTAAAATAAAGACCTCTATAACTGGATAGAGGGAAACGGTCAACCGGGACTATGAGCATTTATGCTTGTAGTCCCTTTTTTGATATATGAGAGTGAACTCTAAACGCAAAGTCAAGACAAGACTTAAAAACGGAAAATAGTGCGGAGTGAACCGCCAATAAAACGCAGGAGGTATCTATTATGGCAAAAATTGACATCACCAAAATTGAGGGGTACTCGGAAATGACCCCGGAACAAAAGCTCGCTGCTCTTGAAGCGTATGAGTACGAGGATAATTCTTCCGAAATAGAGCGTTATAAAAATGCTGCTTCAAAGGCTAACTCCGAAGCTGCTGAATGGAAGAAAAAGCATAATGCACTTCTTTCAGAGGAAGAGCAAAAGAAAAACGAAGCGGAGGAAGAGATGAACAGGATTCGTGAAGAGCTTGAAACTCTCCGTAAGGAAAAAGTTGAAAGCGACCACCGAGCTAAATTGATTGCTCTCGGGTATGAGGAAACCCTTGCTGCCGAAACAGCGAAAGCGTTGGCAAATGGTGAAACAGAGAAAGTTTTCGCCGCTCAGAAAAAACATCAAGAGTCTCTTGAAAAGAAGATTCGTGCTGATGTTCTGAAAGATACCCCAAAACCTAAGGCAGGTAGTGGAACGAAATCAGAGATTACGAAAGAACAGTTTGACGAAATGGGTTATACCGAAAGACTAAAAGTGTTTAATGATAACCCCGAACTCTATAAAGAACTAATAGGAGGTAATGAATAATGGCTAACGAAACTCGTCTTTCCAGTATTATAAATCCGCAGGTTCTTGCGGATATGATTGAAAGAAAACTCGTTAACGAAATGAAGTTTACTCCACTTTGTAAAGTGGACAATACATTAGTGGGTCGTGCGGGCGATACGGTCACTCTTCCCCAATATGCTTACATTGGAGATGCGGCTGATGTTGGTGAGCTTGAAAATATTTCTATAGCTGAGCTTACAGCTTCCACACAGGCGGTACAGATAAAAAAAGTTGGTAAAGGTGCTACTATTTCCGATGAAGCAGTTTTATCCGGTTACGGTGACCCTGTTGGGGAGATTGGTAAACAGCTTACCGTTTCTATTGCAAGCAAGGTGGACAACGATGTTCTCGCCGCACTTGATAACGCTACTCTCATTCACCCGGTTATCACCGTTACCCCCAACGAGGTAAATAATGCTCTCGTTAAACTTGGTGAGGATTTTGAAGGTGAGAAGTATTTATTTGTGAGTCCTTCTACTTATGCTGTTCTTAGGGATGCTAATGAGTGGATTCCCGCTTCTCAGCTTGCAGCGGGTATTGTTATCCGTGGTGTTGTTGGTATGATTTACGGTTGTTATGTAGTAATTACAAACAAAATTACTGCCAATGACAAAGCATACATTGTTAAACCGGGCGCAGTCGCATTGTTCATGAAGCGTGGGACATTGGTTGAGCATGACCGAAACATTGTCAACAAGTCTACCACTTTCACCGCAGACAAGCATTATACTGCTTATCTGTATGATGCTTCTAAGGTAGTAAAGCTTGGCGCCGCTGAGTTGATTGATTTGACTGTTACCCAAGATGCCTCTATTAAGAATGGTAAGGCTTCTTTTACAGTTACGGGTTATCCGACAAATCTATCTTATGGATGGAAAGCTTACTATGCTACTAACCTTGATGCTGCTGTTACGGCTACTGTTGGAGATGACTTTGAGAATGGTACTGGAGAAGCCTATGCGGACTTCACTAAGGAGTATGTAGCAAACACTCAAGTTGCTGCCACCAATGCTAAAGTATATCAAATCATCTATGTTGATGCTGCCGGAAAAGTTCGTGCAAGCGGTAATGTTACAATCGCTACTACTATTTCCTAATAAAAAAATAAAAGGAGGTACACGGTCATGACAAACAATGAAAAGCTCGTAATGGTAAAAGCATTGCTTGGTATTACAGATTCTTCGGAAGATGCTGTTTTGACTGTGTACCTCTCTTTGGCAGCAAGTAAGATACTCCTAAAAGCTTATCCTTACGATAGCACTAAAACCGAAGTACCTTTGCAATATGCTCAGCTTCAATGCGAAATAGCTGTTTATTTATATAACAAACGAGGTGCTGAGGGACAAAGTTATCATAGCGAAAATGGTATCAATCGCTCGTATGAAAACGCAGATGTACCTAAATCCATGCTTGCTTCCGTTATCCCTTATGCGGAGGTGATTTAAGGTGAGATGTTTGGAGCGTAACAAGTCTACTTTTCACTACGCTTTGTTCAAAGACAAAGTTGCAATCAAAGACGAGCATGGTCGTGAGAGTGGCGAATACAAAGTTGTCTACGAAGCACCTGTGAAAATGAGAGCTAACATATCAGCAGCTACAGGCGAAGCACAAGTTGAGCAATTCGGGAGTGCTATTTTATATGACCGGGTGATTATTTCGGACGAAAGGGATTGTCCGATTGATGAGCATTCTGTACTCTGCATTGACTCTCCTCCTTCTTATGATTCTGAGGGAAATCTTGTTTTTGATTATGTTGTCAAAAAAGTAGCTCGGTCTCTCAACACGGTTTCATATGCGATAAGTAAGGTTGCGGTATCATGACAAAAATCAAATGTACTCTTGGTACGATACGAAAGGCTATCGCTGAGATAGAGGAATACGAAAAAGACTTGCAAACAAAGTTAAAAACTTTGATGGAAAAGTTAGCGGAGGTTGGTATTGAGGAAGCTACTGTAAGATTCGCTAACGCTGTATATGACGGAACTAACGATGTACGGGTTAATCAAACTCCTACATGGGTTAGTGAGAATAAGTTGGTCGTTTCGGCATCCGGAAAAGCAATCACTTTTATTGAATTTGGAACAGGTGTGTTTAATCCGGGGGTTCATCCTAAAGCCGCCGAGCTTGGTGCCATAAGGGGAGGTTACGGACAGGGTAAAGGAAAAAACGAATCGTGGACTTACTACGGTAATGAGTCTGAGACTAATGCCGGAGGAAAAGTTGTGCGAAGAGGTGAAAAAACCGTTATCCGTACAAGAGGTAATAATCCCAATCGTGCAATGTACGAAGCGGCAAAAGAGATGCGTGAGCAAATAGTTAAAATTGCCCGGGAGGTGTTCGGTGATGATTGATGTTGAAAACGAAATAGTTGATAAAATTGCTACCGAATTGCGCTCTCGGTTTCCCGGAATTGATGTGTTCGGTGAAGATGTTCGTAGTCCTTCTTCTTTTCCATGTGTGAGCGTTGTGGAAGCGGATAACTATACACTTCGCAAAACACAAGATAGCGGAAGTAACGAAAACCATGCTGTACTCATGTATGAGGTGAATGTTTACTCGAATAAAACAACCGGAAAAAAAACCGAATGTAAAGCAATTTTTTCAGTCATCGATGATGTTTTTTTAGACTTAGGTTTCACTCGTTTAGCAAAACATCCGGTGACTATGGACGAAGCTACTATTTATCGAATGGTCGGTAGATACAATGCTATTGTGTCGAAAACCCAAACTATTTATAGGAGGTAAAATAAATGGCTATTTCTACTTATAAAGTTTTTCTTATGAAGAAAGGCACGGGCGATACTTATGAAAAACTTATTGATATTAAAGACTTTCCCGACCTCGGAGGTGCGCCCGAAATGCTTGAAACCACCACTCTCTCCGATGGTATGCAGACCTACATCCCGGGAATTCAATCTCTCGAAGCTTTGGAATTTACTGCTAATTATACTAAAGCTGACTTTACCACCTTAAAAGCACTCGAAGATACCCCTACCGATTTTGCGGTTTGGTTTGGTGGGACGGAAGCAGGTGGGGTTACTACCCCCGATGGAAGTGACGGTAAATTTAATTTTACTGGACTTCTTTCTGTGTTTGTTGTTGGCGGCGGTGTTAATGAAGTAGTTGATATGACTATTACCATTGCTCCTTCGTCTGCAATTACACCTGTTTCTTAATTTGAGATAAGGAGGAATAAGTTATGGCTAAGACTATCACTTTTAATTTTGAGGGTACGGAATACACCTTGGAGTTCACAAGAGCTTCTGTCGCTACTCTCGAAAAACAGGGATTCAATATCAATGATATCTCTGATAAACCGCTTACTACTCTACCTGCTCTTTTTACAGGAGCATTTATTGCTCATCATCGATTCGTTAAGCGTGAAGTTGTAGACCGTATTTTCGATAAGATGACGAACAAAAAAGACTTAGTAATGAGACTTGCGGAAATGTATAACGAGACCATCGAATCTCTCGTAGATGAGCCGGAAGAGTCGGAGGGAAACTTGGAATGGGGAGCGAGTTGGTAGGTGACTCGTTACCCCATAGGGGCGGCGGGTCTATGGATTCGACCGCCCTTTCTTATACAGAGGTGTTTTATAATCACTTACCATATTATTTGGCAATCGGTATGCCTAATGACTTATTTTGGAACGGCGATTGTCGTTTAACCGAAAGTTATCGAAAAGCGGATGAGATTAAGAGAAAGCAATTAAATCAAGAGCTATGGTTACAAGGTATGTATTTTTATGAAGCTCTTTGCGACGCTTCCCCTCTATTACACGCTTTTGCTAAAAAACCTAAGCTTTTGCCGTATCCTTCCGAACCTTACGCAATTACGAAGAAAGAAATCGAGGAGAAGCAAAGGCGGCAAGAACAACTTAAATATGAAAAAGCAAAAGCAAAAATGGCATCATGGGCGGTAAAAACTAATGTTCAACTTGCGGTTCGAGCCGGAAAGGAGGTAAACGATGGACAACACTATTGATAATCTACAGATTGAAATAGAATCTTCTGCTACAGGGGGGCAACGAGGTTTAACAAAGCTTAAAAACTCTCTCGAAAAGTTAGCGGAAATGAGCGAAGGAATTGCCAAAATAAGTGGCGATGGTATTTCTAAGCTAAAAGCAATGGCAGATGGTGTAGATGCTTTAGGAAATGCCGGGAATAATCCGGGTCTTAGCAAAGCTATATCGGAGTTACGAAAATTATCTAAGTTGGATTTTTCGGGCATCTCTGCCGGGTCTGACAAAATTAAAGATATTGCTGATGCTGTTGATAGTAAGCTTGGTGGCAAGAATGTCGCAGCGCCGACTCCTACCCCTACCGCTATGAACGGAACCGTTAAGATATTACCGACTTCTGAGTTGAGAAATCAACGAAAAAACTTTTCCGAGTTCTTTGCGAGTGTCAAGGAAAAAGCTGTCTCTACAGGTAATGTTTTAAGGAATATTTTTGCTACATCGTTTGCCTTTGTCGGTAGGACTATTAAAGGTGCTGCTACTACTTTGTCCTCTCTTTTTAGAAATATAGGAAAAGGCACAGCTACAGTTGGTCGTTTAATGACAGGAAGCTTTCTCGATAGCGTGAAATCGGCAACTAACAAGGTAAGACAGTTTACTACTTCTCTCGGTCGCATTGCTATGTATCGTATAGTTCGTATGCTTCTTAATCAAATAGCCAAAGCGATTAAAGAAGGAACACAAAATATGTACCACTACAGTAAAGCTTTCGGTAATACTTTTGCTTCTTCTATGGACAGAGTAGCATCGAGTTTTCTGTATTTCAAAAACTCTATAGGCGCAGCAGTTGCTCCTCTTATGAATGCTCTTGCTCCTGCTATTGAATATGTCATCGATAGAGCAGTTGCTCTTATAAATGTTTTGAATCAGTTGTTTGCGAGAATCACAGGAGCAAGCACTTGGACAAAGGCTGTTAAGACTCAAACTGAATATGCCGAAGCCGTAGGCGGCGCAGCAGATGCCGCTAAAAGTCTTACTGCCGGATTCGATGAGTTGAATGTTTTGTCCGATAGTAGCGGCGGTGGCGGTGCATCTGTACCCGATTATGGCTCTATGTTCGAGGAGATGAAACTCGATAGCGGTTTCGCTACTTGGGTAGATGAAATCAAACAGGCGATTAACGAGGGTGATTGGGTTAGCGTTGGTACAATTCTCGGTACAAAAGTAAACGAAGTTATTGATTCCATTGACTTCGCAAATATAGGAACTAAGGCGGGTTATGGAATACAGTCCGCTTTTGAGGTTATCTATAACTTCCTCGATACAATCAACTTCGATAATATTGGAAAAGGTGTGGCTACTTTACTTAATAATGCTTTCGAGCAGATTGATTTTAATTTGGTCGGAAAGACTTTTGCTAAAAAGTGGACGATTCTGGTTGACCTTATTTACGGCTTTGTAACTACCTTTGATTGGAGCAAGTTTGGTCTTGCTATTGCTGATTTTGTAAACGGGTGGTTTGAGGAAATTGATATCACTAAAGCGGTTGTAACGGCTCAAACATTGATACTCGGTTTATTCACGAGCTTGCAACAGGCAATTCAGAATATTAAATGGTTTGAAATCGGAGCGGAAATATCGAACGCTCTTAATGAAATTGATTGGATTAGCCTATTTGGGAACTTTGCTAAAACCGTTAGCGATGCCTTGGTTGGAGCGTTGGATTTTGCTATTGGTTTAGTTGAAACTCTTGATTGGGCGAAACTTGGAAGTGATATTTGGAATAGTTTGGTTTCTCTTGTCACAAATATCGATTGGAGCGGTCTTGTTTCTAAAGCGTTCCGTTTGCTTGGTGGTGTTATTGCAGGTGCCACCTCCCTTGTCGTGCAATTAGTTATGACTATTTGGGACTCTTTGAAGTCCGGTTGGAACAGTACAGTTTCTTATTTTAATACTTTCATTGAGGATGCAGGTGGAAATGTTATCAAAGGCTTATGGAACGGCATTATAAATGCTTTGAAGAGTGTTGGCTCTTGGATAAAACAAAACATCTTTGACCCGTTTATAACCGGGTTCAAAAATGCTTTTGGTATCAAGTCTCCTTCTACCGAAATGGAAACGATGGGCGGCTTTATTATTTCCGGACTATGGGAAGGTATTAAAGGTGCTTGGGGTAATATAACAGCATTTTTCAAAGAAAAACTCGAAGATATCAAAAGAGTATGTTCGGAAGCATGGAACAACATTAAATCCGTTACCTCTGAAAAGTGGAATGATATTAAGTCTACTCTTTCGACCACTTGGGGTAATATCAAATCTACTGCAAGTACAACTTGGAGTAATATGAGAAGCACAATGTCCACCACTTGGGAGAATGTTAAATCTAACTCCTCAACGGTTTGGAACAACATTAAAAGTTCGCTTTCTTCTACTTGGGGTAATGTGAAGTCTACAGCAAGTACCACTTGGAGTAATATGAAAACCACTATTGGAACGGCATGGGATAACATCAAGTCTGGTACATCTGAGAAATGGAACGCTATCAGAAGCAATTTATCTACCACTTGGAGCAACATTAAATCGAACGCTTCTACTGATTTTAATTCCATGAAAACAAATATAGCTACTATTTGGGATGATGTAAAAAGCAATACGAGTACCACTTGGAACACCGTAAAATCTTCTCTCTCCACTACTTGGAATAGTATCAAGTCAACGGCTGATTCTGTATTTGGTTCTATGAAAACAAGTGTTGCTAATATTTGGGACAATTTGTGGAGTAGTTTGAAAGGTACTATTAACGCCATCATCGGCGGTGTTGAGAAAATGGCAAATGGTGTTATCAACGGAATTAACGGAATGATTAGAGCGTTGAATTGTATCAGTTTTAGTATTCCGGATTGGGTACCGGGACTTGGTGGAAAAAGTTTTGGGTTTAACCTTAGCACAATTTCTACTATCTCTATTCCCCGTTTAGCGGATGGTGGTTTCCCGGCGGTCGGACAACTATTCATAGCTCGTGAAGCCGGAGCCGAAATGGTTGGAAATATTGGTGGGCGTACTGCTGTCGTTAACAACGACCAAATTGTAGAAGGTATTCGTGAGGGTGTCCTGTCCGCTATGAATGAAGCTATGGGTAGAGACTATAACAATTTTGATATTAAAGTTTATCTTGACGGTAAGCAAATAACTGCTGCCGTTGAGAAAAGACAACGAGAGCGTGGAGCTATGATTTATCCGGGAGGTGTTCTAAATGGCGTATAGAGCATTAGTTACGGTGGGTGGTTTCGCTTTTCCGGAACCATCTACCTATTCCGGAAATACCGCCACTCTCGTAGACTCCGCAAGAAATCTTGATGGTGTTGTCATCGGTTCTGTTGTTCGTGATGATGTAGCAAAAGTCGAACTATCGTGGCGTTATCTTACTGTAGCTCAATGGGCAGCGGTTAATAAGTGTTTTAAGCAATCTGCCGGAGGAAAGTTTTACAATACTGTTACTTTCTTCGACCAAAGTGCAGGAGGATGGGTCACGAAAACAATGTATGTTAGTGACCGTGGTGCGGGTATGTGGAGGAGAGACCCCGAAAGTGGCGATATTCTTGGGTGGACAGATTGCAAGCTCTCTCTTGTGGAGGTGTAGCTATGCAATTAGTATCTAATGATTGGAAAGCAGTACAAAGACAACAACTTGTGAACGAGAGCTATATTGAAATCTCGTTTGATATAGCTGACCCGGACTCTCTTGCTGATGCTACTTCTGACGATAATGGAGCTATATATATCGCTAACACGCCACAAATCGTAAGCGAGGTTGATAAAAATATTGTGCCATACAGCACTTTGGAACAAAACTTATGGATATTAGATGGTAGTCGCAATTTTATTCCACAGTCGAACTATGGAGATAACGGTTATATTGGTGATTTGCTTTCCAATGATACCGGAGGTTTTAATAATACTCCTATTGTTGATATAAATTTCTCCGAGGTTCACTCTCCTATTATCCCCGGTATTACTATCACTTGGGGGATTGCCTACGGTGAATATGCGGAAATGTTCGAGGTTACCGCTTACAATGGCGAAACCATAGTTGCTAAAAAAAGAGTCGAACATAACTCATCGGTAATTTCCGTGGTTGAATTCGACATTGAAAACTATGACCGCATTCGCATTGAAATTCTTAAATGGTGCCTACCCTATCATCGAGCAAGAATAGCTGAGATTTTTGTAGGTGTAAATAAAATATACAGGAAAAACGACATCACGAAATACGAACACGAACAAGATGTAGACCCTATTGGAGCGACAACACCTATTGTCAAAATGGGATTCTCTCTGGATAACAATGACGGTAAGTTTGACCCTAATAATATAACAGGATTATCTAAATACTTGATGGAGCGACAGGAAATGAGAGTCAAGTATGGCTTAAAGCTTAATGATGGAACCATTGAGCATATTCCGGCGGGTGTATTTTATCTATCGGAATGGGAAGCTCCACAAAATGGACTCGAAGCAAATTTTATCGCAAGAGACTTACTGGAGTTCTTGCGAAAAACCTACATCAAGGGTCAATACAATGCCGCAGGAGTTAGTCTGTACTCCCTCGCTTTAGATGTTTTAACAGAAGCGAACTTGCCTTTGAATAGCGATGGAAGTGTTAAGTGGGTATTGGATGACAGTCTTAAATCAATATATACAACTGCTCCGCTACCTCTTGTATCGTTGGCAGTCTGTTTACAGTATATAGCACAAGCGGCTTGTTGTGTTTTGTTCTGTGATAGAAACGGAACGCTTCATATTGAGCCTATAACAGCAAGCGAAACTGATTATATGCTCACAAACTTTATACTATATTCCCGTCCCGAAATCTCTCTACAGAAGCCACTTGTGTCGGTTGATACCAAAGTCTACAGCTATTTTGTAGAAGAAACGGGGAAAGAAGTTTTCAAAGGTAAAGTTACGGTGGTTGGCACTAAGGATGTGGTTGTGACCTACTCGGAATCGGCTATCAATACTTCTGCTACTGTTGTCGGAGGAACTTTGCTATCGGCAGTCTATTACACTAACGCTTGTGTGTTGAAAATAACAAGTACGGGAGAAGTAACGGTAACCATAACTGGGGATTTGCTTAAAAGCTCGGACTACGATTATGTTATCGAAAACGAGGAAAAAGGCGAAACACAAACAGTCGAAAACCCTCTCATAACTTCCACCTCCATTGCTGAAACAGTTGGCTCTTGGGTAAAAGATTGGTTGAGTAATCGAAAAATTATAAAAGTAGAGGGATGGAGAGCCGACCCTCGACTCGATGCGATGGATATTGTTTCTTCTGAAAATAAATTTGGCACCGATACAGTTAGGATGACTTCTGTGAAATATTCTTATGCGGGAGCGTTCCGTGGTACTGGCGAAGGGAGGGTTATCTGATGGCAGTTTGGATTGAACCTATATTCGATAGAACTGACGAAGATGTTGAATTTGCGAGAGAGCAAATTTCAAAATGGATTGCCGAAGAACTCTCCGGTAACCCCATCGAAACATACGACCTTAAAGGTTGCCTAAATCTTGTAGACCTTAATCGTATAGAGGGAAACATCAACTACTTAAACGAAACTCTTACTAAATTACATTATTCACCGGGAGCATCGAGCAAGGCTTGGGAAAGAAGTGGTTTACCAACAGCGAGAGATATTTCTCGAATTCTCAACAATATACGGTTAATTATATCGGTGTACCACCAACAGGAAAATGCTCCCGAAGTTCCCGAAAGTATGGGAAGTTATACGGACATTAACGCAATAGAGGAAAATCTTTTACTAATCAAGCAACTTATCGACTCTATGAGAGCGAGCTTTCAAAAAAGTGCGGTTTTTCAATCGGGTGCGATGAGAATTTTACCAATTAGGAGGTGAAGCTGTATGGCGTATATAGCAAGAGAGATTAAAGACAGGGTAGCCATAGGTGATAATTGCTTTTATATGGATGAATTGGAGGACGGTCGTATTCTCTTAACCCCTGCTCCGGACTCCATTATAGAACCGGGTACAGACATAAACAAAGCATTACTTCAACCTATCGAGGATAGGGTCGTATGGCTTATGAACAGGGTCTTTGACGATATCACGAGCAATCCTTTCATGTTTGCTTTTGATGATTTGACAGGTTTAATCGTTACGGGCGTTTGGAACGAAAGTCTCGGACGGATAGAGTGCTAATATGACTGTGACATTTTCTAATCGCAAAGAACCAACAGAAATGAATGTTATCACCAAAGCAAAGGATGTATTCAAACATAGTCGCTTGATGATTAAAACCGATAAACATTTCCCTAAGAAAGAAAGGTTTATGCTCACTAAAGATATTTATGAGAACTCACGGGAGATGGTCACAAAACTTATAGCAGCAAACGACCTACATCTTTCGGATGAAGAGCAACGAAAAGAGCGACTGCTCTATCAGATTAAAGCAATATCTGCTTGTAAGAATTTGCTGTTTCTCGTAGAGCAAGCGTATGAAGAAAATTATATAAGTGGAAATAGCTGTGTTTATTGGACTCAGCTAATAAGCGATGTGAAGAATATGACTTTAGCTTGGCATAGAAAAGACAAGCAACGGTATCAATAAAACCTTGGGGTGCATCTTGTCGCATGAACGCCGAACTCCTCGAACGCTAACAACGCTCGCAATGTCAACACGGACGGTACACTGAACAACAACAATGCTCACAATGGTAACAACGGCGTTCGTCCCGATTTGGTGGAATTCGAGACCGAGTAATCTAACGATGAAAGCAGTGAACCATCATCAAAGGAAGGTGCATCCCTTCTTCCTCGGAAGGAAGATAAATACATGAATGTCGATGCAAAGGCTTTGGATTACCAACGCACAAGCTATATACGGCATGGAGCTTTTTATATGTACTATGAAAAGATTTATGATTTTGACAACCTATATCGAGCTTTTAGGTTAGCTCGCAGAGGTAAGAGATGGAAAACCGCAACAGCTAAATTTGAAGTGAATCTATTGGAAAATTTACTTCGGTTGAACCGGGAATTACAGGACAAAACTTATGAGCTTTCGGAGTATTATACCTTCAAAGTTTATGAGCCTAAAGAAAGAGACATCATGTCAAACTCTTTCCGAGACAAAATTGTGCAGCGTTCTCTTTGCGATAATGTTCTCGAAGTCCTGTTGAAAAAGAACTTTATTTATGATAACTACGCTTCGCAATCCGGTAAAGGAACTGACTTTGGATTGAACCGTTTGGATAAATTCATGCACTCCTACTATCGGCGTTATGGAGCAGACGGATGGGTTTTGAAATGCGATATTCGGAAGTATTTTTATCGAATACCTCATAACTACTTGAAGCGAATATTGGAAACCTATATTCCGGATAAGGATGTTTGGTGGTTATTGGAATACATCATCGATTCCACAGATAGTCCGGGAATACCCATAGGAAATCAAAGTAGTCAATTGTTCGCTATACTTGCCCTTAGTCCGTTAGACCACTTTATCAAGGAGCGGTTAGGTATTAAATACTATGGTCGGTATATGGATGATTTTTACCTTATCCACCATGACAAAGAATACCTAAAACAATGTAAGAAGGACATTGCAATGTTTTTAGCTCCTACGGGGATGGAGTTAAACGAAAAGACACAAATATTCCCCTTGAAGAATGGGATTGACTTTCTTGGATTCCATATTTATTTGACTGAGACAGGTAAAACAATATGGAAAATTAGGAGAGTTAGTAAAAATAATATGTCCCGGAAATTAAAGAAATTTCGCAAACTTCTTGATAAAGGTTTGATAACAAAAGAGAGCATACATCAATCCTATCAATCATGGAGGGGTCACGCTCTCAGAGGTAATTGCTATCATCTTGTAAAACAGATGGATGACTTATACAAAGAATTATTTGAGGAGGTAAATAAGGATGGCTCAAACTCTATCGAATCTACCAACCGGGGCGAAAGTTAAGTTTGGTAATCACAAAGTAAATACAGAAGCCGCTATGCCGATAATTTGGACTATTGTGGCGAAAAATCATCCGGGTTATCCCGCTAACGCTATAACTTTACACGCTGAAAAAATCATAGATTTGCGTTGTTTCGATGCGAGAGAACCCAATAACACTAATAGCGACAGAAAAAGCTATGGTAATAACCGTTATTCCGTATCTAATATCGACCAATGGCTAAATAAAGATTCGGCGGCGGGTGCTTGGTATGTTGGACAGCATACTTACGACCAATCCCCTAATGCTGCTAATGTGAATAACAACACACCATACGATACTCGTCCGGGGTTTCTAAATCATTTTAGTACGGAAGAAAAGAATGCGATTTTATCTACTCCTTTGAGAGTTGTTAAACCTTCGGTCGATGGTGGTGGGTATGAGGACATTACCCGGAAAGTATTCCTCCCCTCTACTACCGAAGTCGGCTTGGCTAACGAAGGTGGTACGGCAGAAGGAACAGCATGGGGATTTTATACAAGCAATGCTGCTCGCATTGCATATTTGACCGCACAGGCTTTCAACAACACTCTATCAAGCTCTAAACCATCTGCTATCGGTAACGCTTGGTATTGGTGGTTGAGAACGCCGAACTCCTCGCGCGCTAACGGCGCTCGCATTGTCGACGCGGGCGGTACGCTGAGCAGCAGCAATGCTCACGGTGGTGACTGCGGCGTTCGTCCCGCTTTGAATCTTTTATCTTCCCTCTTGGTATCTGACACCACCGATTCCGATGGTTGCTATACCTTCGTGTGGAATACTCCTCCTACAAAACCTCCGCATATCAATGTCCCTGCTTCTATTTATGGTGGGAAAACAGCGGCTATCTCTTGGGGAGCTTCTACTGATGTGGACAACAACTTATCCGGTTATATCCTTCAACGCTCGGTAAATGGAGGAGCTTATACTCAAATATTCAAAGGAAATGCACTTACTTATACCGATACCATTACTTACGGATGGAATACTGTTAGATATCGAGTATGTGCTTACGATGCGATGGATGCAGCAAGTGATTGGCAAGTGAGCGATATCCGCACCGTAATCAATAATCAAGCTCCTGTTATTTCCGGCTCAGATGCTAACCTTGGAGTTAAATCTGCCGGGTTTACCCAAAGTTATACTGTCACCGATGCAGATGGCGATAGTGTAACGGTTACCGAAAAAATCGATGGTGTGCTACTTCATTCTTATAATGTTACCCTCGAAGCAACTAATACTTTCTCGGTAACAGGGACAACATGGCTTGCTCAATCTAACGGCTCTCATACCATGACAATTACCGCTACCGATAGCTTTGGAAACATAACCGTAAGAACTTATACTTTCACGAAGTCGGTTAATTCGTTCTCTATTCAAAACGCATCGCCGATGATGGCAGACACAAGACCTTCTCGAATTAGAATTGGGGTCACTCGTAATATTCCTCCCGAAGCTACATTCAAGGTATATGTTTGTAACAATGGCTACGATAGCGTTCCGACATGGGAAGATGCTACTTCATCGGTAACAGGGAGTCTAATTCACATTTTCGAGAATACGACCAAAACGGCAGCTTCTTGGGGGGTTCTTATAAAAGTCGAAGTTGATAGAGGACTTGCCGAAGGAGCGTGTTATGTGAATCAGATAGGAGGGAACTTTGAATGAGTGTAATGTTTAAGAAAACAGAAAAAACAGAGAAGCAAATAAGCGAAGAATTGTTTCTCACTCAAATTACCTTGACTGAACTCAGTATTCTAATTGCTGAGATATTTCTTCAAAATGAAATAGCAATAGCCGAATTATCAGCTTTGATTGCGGGAGGTGTAGAAGATGTTTAATGAAAATAGCGGTCTTGTAAAAGTGTGGGTGAACCTTATCAAACGCAAACTTTATACCCTCGATGATGTCCCTTATCTTGACAATCTAAGAGAGGTTGTGGCGAGCGTAATAAATGGAGGTGAGTAAAATGACTTTTACAAAAAACAGCGGTCTTGTTAAGACATGGGTTAGCCTTGTTCTGTGCGGCGTGTTCACGATAGAGCAAGTGCCGAAGCTATTTAACCTAAGAGCCGTAGTATTGGAAGTTATCAATGAAATAATGTGAGGTGAGACATATGACGATTGAGGTAGCCTTACTTATTTCGGGAATATCTCTTGCGTTTGGGATATATTCGGGGATATCTAACTTGAAACGAAACAACAAACAGGATACCCGGGAGGAAGCAGCACAGCTTACAACCGTTATAGTAAAGCTTGAAAATCTCGGTACTGGAATTGCCGAAATCAAGAATGAGCTTGCGGGGATAAAGAACGATACGAGAGAATTGCGAGACCGCATAATTGCTGTAGAACAATCTGCAAAACAAGCTCATAAGCGTATCGATGAGTTTGTAAAAAAGGAGGTTGATTGATTATGGATGATAAAAATATTTTAGATGTTGAGCTAAAAGAAAACGAAGTAGTTTCGGAAGAAACGCTCAAAGAGCTAAGTGACGGAAAGGGTGAAGAAGATGAGTAACAGTCCTTTGGTAGATTATGTAAAAATATCTCCCAATAGTACCAATCCGAGACGAGATAAAATCAGAAAAATTACTATCCATCATGTGGCAGGTAATTTATCTGTTGAAACTATTGGGAATGTATTTGCTCCTGCTTCTCGTAAAGCAAGCTCAAACTATGGAGTTGATAACAAAGGCAGAGTTGGTATGTATGTGGAGGAAAAGAACAGAGCTTGGACAAGCTCAAACGCAGCAAACGACAATCAAGCAATCACTATTGAAGTTGCTAATGAGGAAATCGGCGGTAATTGGCGAGTAAGCGATATTGCGTTAAATAAGACCATTGAATTATGTGTTGATATCTGCAAGAGAAACGGTATCGAAAAGCTCATCTATACAGGTGATGCGACAGGTAATTTAACTCGCCATAATATGTTTGCCGCCACAACCTGCCCTGGTGCTTACTTACAGAGTAAATTTCCATACATTGCGGATGAGGTAAACAAAAGACTGAATACAAAAACCGAAAAACCTTCTACCACTTTGTATAGGGTTCAGACCGGAGCTTTTAGTGTAAAATCTAACGCCGATGCTTTAGAAGCAAGATTGAAAAAAGCGGGATTTGATACTTATATGGTTAAAGTAGGTAAGCTTTATAAGGTACAAGTAGGTGCTTTCGGCGTAAGAGCAAATGCGGAAGCTATGGCTAATAAGCTTAAAAAAGCAGGATTTGATACTTATATTACCACCGAAAAAGGAACACCTGTTACAAAGGCGGTGTAACAATGGGACAGTACAAGCGTAGAAAGAGACCGTTGGAGTTTTCTAAAAAGATACTCATTATCGCCGCTATAACAAATATGGTTGTGATTATATTTGCTCTTATTATGATGTGGCGTACCAACGACCTTTCTCCGCTTGCTTATCTGATTCCATCTGTAGCCGCAGAAGTTGCCACAGGTACAGGATTTTATTACTCCAAAGCGAAAGCGGAAAATAAAATTAAACTTATGAGAGCGAATAAAATCGAACCATCTGAAAATAGCTTTAATGAATATTAGGAGGTAGAAAAATGATTGATTTAACCGATGTTGTTTCGGCAATTATAACGCTAATATTAGCAGTTATTACAACCTTCCTTATTCCTTATCTCAAAACAAAAATCGAAGCTAACAAATTCGAGAAGATTAAATCTTGGGTTAAAGTAGCAGTCGAAGCTGCTGAGATGATTTATGTAGGAACGGGACGAGGTGAGGAAAAGAAAAACTATGTGATTCAATATCTTAACAGTAAAGGTTATACCATTGACACAGAAAGTATTAACAACCTTATAGAGTCTGCTGTTTTAGAATTGAAAACCAAATAATTTTGAGAATTTGGTGCAGATGGTGCAGAATTTTAACCGTTTTTACTTTTCTCCTTATAGAATTGAAATTATAAGAATATAATACAGAACCTATTAAAAACCTGCACCATCTGCACCATTCTTATATTCCTCCTTAAAAGGCAAAGCACCGATTAGGATTATCCCTGTCGGTGCTTTGTCGTTTGTCCGAATACCAATCCAAAGAAGAAAGGGTTCGGATTATACTCTAATGGTGGACGATGACGGGATCGAACCGCCGAC
>Ga0265293_10006068_pt1 | contig 19616 bp, 42 predicted proteins | sample Munlanlewell138R_FD_192505 | JGI IMG/M metagenome (GOLD analysis project Ga0265293, IMG submission 192505) | Leachate microbial communities from a municipal landfill in Southern Ontario, Canada - Leachate well 138R | ecosystem: Engineered > Solid waste > Landfill > Unclassified | place: Canada... | reverse complement strand
GCTGCAAGCGCTGCAAAATAACTGTAGAAGAATCTATGAACATTGAAGAAGTGCGACTTATACCAAAGGCTGAGGTTAACTTTGGCTTTTCTAAGGAGCACGAGTATGTAGTTAGAACTGGATACTATATAGGCAGTAGCCTGAAAACTAACAAGCGCTATACGATGATTGGCTACATGTATCCAGACCCAAATACGCAGTATGCTACATACTTATTTGACAAAGCAATACCAGAAAAAGATTTTATATCAGAGTTTGATATGAATGAAGACATAGCTGAGCAATTAACAGCGTTTAGACCTGCTGCTGGTCAAACAATAGAAGATAAGTTTAATGAAATACATGAGGACATTGAGAGAAATGTAACTTATGTATGGCAGCGCCGCGATATTGCTTTCGCTGTAGATTTAATCTATCACACTGTTCTTAATTTTTATTTCCAAGAACAATTTGTAAAACGTGGCTGGGGTGAATTATTAATTATTGGAGACTCTGGACAGGCCAAAACTACCCTAGTTGAAAGGATTATGGGGCACTACAGACTTGGTGAACTGCATTCGGGCGAGTCTTCAAGACGTACTGGTTTGGTGTACAATATCCAGCAAAACAATAAGCGTTGGTTCTTAGTATGGGGCGCGTTTCCGCTAAATGACGGTGGACTGATAACGATTGACGAAGTATCTGGAATAAGTGAGGATGACTTAGCTGTAATGTCAGATGTACGTTCGTCCGGCATTGCAAAAGCTACCGGTGTTATTACAGCTGAAACTAGCGCTAGAACCAGGGCTATATACATTTCAAATCCTCGTAATGGTAGACAGTTAAATACTGAAACTTATGGTGTAATGGCTGTATTAAAACTATGGGGTAAGACAGAAGATGTTAGACGTTTAGATCTTGCTATTGCAGTAGCGTCTGGTGACGTTGACCCATCGTTGGTAAACATTAAGTTATCCGACATGCCGCCGCTGCAACACAGGTATACTAGTGACTTGTGTCACCTAAGAACTATGTGGGCTTGGAGCCGTAAACCAGAGCATATAAAGTTTAGTAAAGACGCGATTGATTATATTCTGGAGACTGCCACAGAAATGGGTAACAAGTATACGGCTAGCGTGCCAATTGTAGAAGCAGCAGACCAGCGTATAAAAATAGCTCGGCTTGCTACAGCGTGCGCTTGTTGTATGTTTTCTACAGACGAGACATTTGAAAATGTTCTGGTCAATAAGGAACATGTTGAGTTTGTAGTTAACTTCATGACAAAAGTATATGCGTATAAAAGTTTGGGTTACGACGCATTAAGCGACAAAGAGCGCGTTAATAGCAACGCTACGCAGATTAGATTGGAAGAACTTAGAAAGCAGTATATATTGTTACCGCTGCCTGACCATAATGAGATGGCTCAAACGCTTTACAATCTTAGTTATTTCAATAGAAATACTCTAGAAGACTATTCAGGGCTACCAAAAGATGAATTAAGAACGCTGCTTAAATTCTTGACAACACAGAACTTGGTTGAAAGAGTACGAGCAGATTATAGGCGCTATCCACTTGGTACTGAATTTTTTCTTAGTATTCTTAATAATCCGATTTCAGTCAAGGAGCTTAACGAAGTTAGAAAGCAATCTTATAATAATGAATATTAGAAAGGCGGTTATTTAATGGATGCTTTTTTAGCTGAAAAACAACTTTGCAATAGCTGCAGAATTTTTTCAACAGCTACGCAAGAAGAGAACCAAGAAGAATGGCTTAAAGCTAGGACGCACGGTATAGGCGGTTCTGATATAGGTACCGTATGCGGTGTTAATCCTTATTCTTCACCCAGGATGTTGTATCTACAAAAGACGGGTCAGTTCGACAACGATATAATGCCCAGCAGTTATAGTTCTGACGCCTCTAAAGAAAGGATGCTGTTTGGTCACCTACTAGAGCCTGTAGTAGCTTCTGAGTTTGAGCGCAGGTCTGGTAAGAAAGTAGTAAATGTCAAAGCTACGTTCCAGCACAAAGACTACCCCTGGGCACTGGCTAATGTAGACCGTTTCATAGTAGACGAGAACAATGTTATAATTGGTGTGCTTGAGTGTAAAACAGCAGGGGAATACCTAAACAGCGATTGGGATACCGGTGATATACCTATCAGCTATATTTACCAGCTTAACTGGTACCTGTGGATAACCGGTCTTAAGTACGGCTGCTTTGCTTGCCTAGTAGGTGGTAACAAATTCCATATGATAGAAGTATACCGTAACGAAGACCTGGTTGCTGAGATGATTCAGAAAGCTGATACGTTCTGGAACTACAACGTTAAACAGCTTATTCCGCCGGATTTTATAGGTAATGAAGCTGATAAAGACTTAGTAAACGCTGAAAACTCAGAAGTAGTTAAAAACTCTGAGATAGTGTTATCTGAAGAAGAATACGACGAAGCTGCTGTAAGAATTTGCCAGATTAAGAAGCAGCTAAAGGAACTAGAGGCTGAATTGCTGGAGTGCTCCAATAAACTTAAGGATAAGATAGGCTGCAATGAAATATGCTACACACCGCGCACAATAATAAAGTGGCCAGGGCGCTCAATGACTACAGTTGATTCAAAACGTTTGAAGCTAGAGGCCCCTCAAATCTTCGGTGCGTACAGCAGGGTAACTAAGTACCGTGCATTATCTGTTAAGCTAATAGGGGGAGATGACGAGTGAAAATACTATTTGATTTGGTTCATCCTGAAGCACGTTTGCCTGAGCGGCAGCATGAAAACGATGTCGGGCTTGACGTTTACGCGCCTGAACCTGGTATACTACATCCAGGAGCAAACTGTGTAGACTTAGGTTTCACAGTTGAAGTACCTATTGGTTGGCAAGCAAATATATACCCAAGAGGCGGACATTCTAAGAAAGGAATTTACGCACAGCTGCCGCCTATTGACCCAGGATATACGGGTACAGTTCATGCACTTATCTACAATGGTTCTGGTAAGGACTATGTATATGATAAGCATGAAAGGCTGGGCCAATTAGTATTTACACCTGTAGCTATTGTGCAACCCATGCTGTCTAAAGGCAAAGAGCGCGGAAACGGTGCTTTTAATTCAACCGGTAAATAATAACGCTTGGCTGTGGCGATACTGAGGGTCCTTGCTCAGCGTCTTGAAGCCAAGGCCTATAAGCTGAAGGAGTCGGTTTAAATCCGGCCAGTCAAGCATAAAAAGGAGATAAGAAATGACACTTGAAGTATTAGCAGGAAAGAAAGTACAAAGCCAACCAGAAGTAATCGTTAAAATGGACGGTAAGATAGATAAGTACAATGACTTTGTAGTATTTGGCTACAATCCGCATCTACAGAGCTGTTCTTTACTAAGTAATGCTGACTTAATAACATTCGCAATGGCGCTAGAAACAATAGCGGATGCTTTCAATGAAAAATATGCGCAAGCAACTCCTGAAGAGCAAGCCTTATTGACAGAGTTCATAAAAGATAGGGGGTAGTGGTATTGAATAAGATACAGGTAGCGGTGCTTAATGAGTCCATGATGGATCCTGTAGGTATGACAGGCATGCTAGCAAAGCTTACACAGCGCGGCCATAAAGTAACGTCTATACAGGATTTGCTCAACTTGTACTCAAGTAGTCTATACTCCACTAAACTAGTAGACGATGTTGTTAGGATGTGTCACGGTACCGTTATCAGGCACACGCCAATAACAGTCGCAATAGTTGGCGGCTCAAGACGACTATTGGCTCAGTTGAGAACTCACCATGTTGGTATTGACTGGGTATCTGCGTCACTGCAATACAGCGACTATTCTGGCTCAGCTCAGTTTGTAGTTCCTTATGAGATACTGGCTGGACCTGAGCAACACCAGGAAGCTTTTTTAAAGAAGTGCCAAGAAGACCTTGACTTCTATGAAGAACTTATTGAAAAAGGGTACAGCAACGATACAGCAGGCTATGCTATGAATCAAGCACTAAGAAACGTGCTTGTGGCTACAGCGAATCACGAGTCGTGGCTAAACTTAATCAATAGACGGGTGTGCCACCGCAATACTACAGAGACTGCTTATGTTGCAGCTTTAATATGGAAAGCTTTACTAGGCTCAACAAACGGTCAGGATATGTTTAAGTATGCTGGTCCTGATTGCTTACATGGCCGGTGTAAAGAAGGTAAATTTTCTTGCGGTGCACCGTTTATAGAAACTAATCCGGATGTAATTATTGCCACTAGATGGCCACTGTTAAAGGGGGAATAAGCTATGTTCATAATAATTGTTGGCCCAGATGGTGCTGGTAAAACAACGCTTGCAAAGCAGTTAGCCAAGCAAACCGGTTTTGAGGTAATTAAGAGGGATAAGCCAAAGACTACAGAAGAAAAGCGCAGAATGTTTGAAGAGTACTGCCACTTGATTCTACAGAAGAACAACATAATCTTTGATAGGTTCGTTCACTGCGAATTAATCTATGGGCCTATCAAACGTGATGAGCACAATGTGTCTAAAGAAGAAGTTGAGTACATTGAATCTTTGTTAGCAATGAAGGGTGCTATTATAATCCACTGTACTGATGATCTTGAAAAGTTATGGGGTCGCTGTGTAGCTAGAGGTGAAGACTATATTACTGAAAAAGAAATGCTTTCTGATATCGTTAAAGGGTATAAGAAGCTATTTGCCACTCCGCACCTAATACCTGTAGTAGAGTACAAAATACCAGATGCAGAGAACCTGTAGTAAATGCGGTTGGTTACACCCGTCTACTTACACAGCCCCTAAATGTAAGATGTGTAAAGAATTTTTACCTTTTCAACCCTGTTCTGTATGCGGCCAATGGCTGCCCATTGAGAGATTTACCATGTCTGGTCGATACCTGCGTAGAGTATGCAGAGAGTGCTATGTTACCAAGCAAAAGGATTACTATAAGAGGAATCCACACATGTATGAAAGGCATAAGGCATACGACGCTGAACGCACCAGATACTTGAAAGCTAGCGCTTTTGAAGACTGGTGCGAGCAGCTGCGCGGATTACCTACACTCAATACCTTGTCTGAACAGGAATGGCAAGAGGCCTGTAGATTCTTCAGAGGCTGCGCTTTATGCGGTGAGGAGCATATAGAAATTAGGACCTTTTTTATTAGACCAAAAGATGGCGGCGCATACAACAGAGTAAATATTTTTCCCACCTGTGTTAAATGCGGCACACAGCATATAGGAAGCGCAAATCCATTTAGTTGGGTGCAGCATGTAAATACGCATAAGTATTTTCCACGCCTAATGGAATATTTACAAAGTAAGATTGGGGAGGTTAAAAATAGTGAGACCGAGCATGACTGAAATATTAATGAATTTTGCGGAAGCTATTGCAAAAAGGTCTACATGTGAAGAACGCCAGGTTGGCGCTGTAGTCGCCTCTGGCGATTTTCAAAAAATATATAGCGTAGGTTATAACGGCGGCGCCAAAGGTATGGCTAATACTTGTATGTGTAAACTAGGTAACAAATATGGTTGTGTACATGCCGAACAAAATGCATTGGTTAAGTGTACTGCAACCGATAAAGACAAAGTAATGTTTATTACTCTGGCTCCATGCACCATGTGTGCTACTCTTATTATTAATGAAGGTGGCTACAAAACAGTATACTACAGGCAAGACTGGAAAGATAATCCTGGCATACAACTATTACAACAAGCTGGCATTACGTGTATAAAACTATAAGGAGGGAATAAAATGGATTTTGGTGCAGCAATCAAGACTTTAAAAGCTGGTGGTAAAGTAGCGAGAAAAGGTTGGAATGGCAAAGGCATTTTCATTGAACTACAGAGGCCTGATGAGCACAGTAAAATGACACACCCATATATCTTCATAGATACTACTGGGTTGCAGACAACTAATCCGCACGCTCCAAAGGACAGAGTGCCGTGGTTAGCAAGCCAAACAGATATGCTAGCGGAAGATTGGGAAGTAATAGGCTAAAAATAGGAAGAAAAGAAGTTTATAACTTTTAAAAAATATGCTATAATAGTAATATAAGGGGCTTTAGTATGCCTCTTATATTAAACGGAAGTTTTTACGAACACGTATACTTGTCTATACTTGTTCGTGCAAGAGCCCCTAATATATTTATATTAAAGGGCTATCACGAACAAGTAAACAAAAACGTTAACGCGCAGCGAGTTAAATTTTAACTTTAAAAGGGGGTTTATTATGCCAAAAGTGGTTAATTTGAGGAAAGAAGCCTACGATATTTATATCGGTCGTGGTAGTATTTGGGGTAACCCATACTCACATATTCCTACTGGAACTAAGGCCAGGTTTATTGTAGCTACACGTGATGAAGCTATAGCGCGTTATGAGGGCTATGCAAGAAATAATGCTTTAATAATGGCTAATCTATATTCGCTAAAGAATAAAGTACTGGGTTGCTTTTGTAAACCAAAATCTTGCCACGGCGATACTCTTGTTAAATTATATAAAGAAAAGTTTGGAGATGATGACCTTGGCTAATATAACAAAAATTCGCTGCGTACATAGTTTATACGCTTGTATTAATGACTACCCAGGAAATGAAAAACTAGTTTGCAGTATACACGATAATTGTGATACTTGCGCTGACTTTAAAGAAGATAAAAGCTTTATAACTATCGAGAATAATTTAAAGGAGGCAAGTAAGTAATGGCCAAAGTAGTTATTTATGAAGAAGAGAAACAAAAGATTATTGGTATTGTGCGTAAAAATGAAGGTAAAGGGCTATCTGTAGCTAAGCTAGCTGGACAAGCTGGTATAAATCCAAATAGAGCCAGATTTATATTCGACGAGCTTGTAGAAGAAGGTAAAATTGAAAAAGTAATTGCTAAAAAGTACAATGACAAATATATCAGGTATAACTACAAGGTGGTGAGATAAATGAGTATTGAAATTACGGCTTTACCAAAAGACTTCTGTAAATCTGATTGTCCTAAGATGGACTTACAATTAGACAAAAGAAAAATGACGTATCACACAGACAATAAAATAGTTGCTACTAAAAAATATAGTAACTATGTACTGCACTAACGAAGAGTTATGTGAATTTTTAAGAAAAGAATTGGTGGTGAAATAATGGCAGTTATACAACAAAAACAATCAGCGGTTAGAAACTCGGTTATTCAAAAAGGTACTTTTTATACATACAACCCACAGACTTTTGCACAAGAACACACTGTGCCATTTTTTCACGAGGTTGAAAATCCTGAGGATATATTACGTGCGTTGGATAAAACTAGTATATTTAGTTTTGACTCTGAGACGTATACTACTGGTCTTAAAGTTGGTGAACAGCCGACCAGCATAGTTCGCAGATGGGTTGGTACTGGAAAAGAAGCACACCCACAGGATTTTCCTTTTTGCATGAGCTTCTCAGATGGAGTACAGTGCTACACGATTTACGATGACCTTGATAATCGCTTTGCTAAGTTCAAAAGACTGCGGGAATTACTTGAAGATAAGACCCGCGAGAAAATAGTTCATAATGCTAAGTTTGATATGCATATAGCAGAAAATATAGGCATCAAACTTGGTGGTAGAATACATGATACTATTGTACTAGCAAAAGTGGCAAATGAAAACAGGCCTTCATTTGAACTAAGAAAATTAGCTGAACCATTGCCAACCGGCATCGTTAAATTTGAGTACATGGTAGATGCCTACAAGAAAACTTTTAAGATTGGTGACTATCGAAAAATACCACACCAGTTGCTTACTGCTTATGCAAACGCTGACGTATGGAATTGCTTTTTAGTATATAATACAGAGTACCCAATAATAGCAGATAATGAACAATTGACTGTATATATGAATGAACTTGATTTGCTGTTGGCTGCATATGAGATGGAAAGAGTTGGTATGCTGGCAAATAGAGAGTATCTACAGGAACAGAACGTAGTTATGGAAAAAGAAAAAATTGCTGCTGAGGAAGAGATATACGCCACAGCTGGTAAGATGTTTAATATAAATTCAGGGCAGCAGTTATATAAAGCTCTTTTAGACTTGGGCACTGACCCAAGGATCTTACCAATGACAGACAAAGGTAATCCAAAGCTTGATAAGAAAGTTTTGGAAATGTTAGCAGAAGACCATGAAGTTCCTATAGTTAAGAAAATTCTAGAGTTCCGTAAAATTGAAAAACTACACGTCACCTATGTGCAAGGGCTATTGTCACAAATGGATGGCGGTAACGTTGTTCACTGTGGAATAAATCAAACAGAGGCAACTACAGGCCGTATGTCTATAACCAAACCCGCATTACAAACGTTGCCTAAAAAAGATAAGCGTATCCGCAGCGCTTTTATTCCAGGAGATGGCTACGAATTGTGGTTTATGGACCTTGACCAAATAGAATACAGGCTATTTGCCCATTACGCACAAGCACAAGGTTTAATAGAGGCTATTAAAAATGGCTGGGACGTGCACGCCGCTACTGCTTCAATTCTTTTTAACGTTCCATATGAAGAAGTTACAGAGGACCAGCGAGCTAAAGCAAAGACAATGAACTTTGCGCTTATTTACGGACAAGGATTAGACGCTTTGGCTAGGTCACTTAAAACTACAAAGTCTGCAGCACAACGCTTCAGAGAAAGATACTTTGCACAGATTCCTGAGGCAGAACCATTTATCCAGGAAGTATATAAGGTAACAAGGGCTCGCGGATATGTTCGTAACTTCTATGGGCGTAGAAGACATTTGAATTATGACGAATGCTACAAAGCACCTAACGCATTAATTCAGGGCTGCGCTGCTGATTACATCAAAACAAAGATTGTAGCTATATACAAATTCTTAAACGCTTTTGAATATGAAACAAAGATGCTAATCCCTGTACATGACGAAGTTGGCTTCAGAGTGCCTACAAAAGAGCTCTACTTATTACCTAAGCTACGCTGGATGCTATCTGATTTCGAAACCTTTAGGTGCCCTATAACAGCTGGTGTAGATAAAGGATGCCCTTCTTGGGGCCAGAAAGAAACTATTGATATCGGGTTCGAACCCCTTACGGAAAAAGAGCTCACTGTAGTAGGTAAATATGACTTGGTTCATAGAAGCGCCGTTTAGCAAATAAAAATGCTTACGTGAATTTCGGGAAAATATGATATAATAATAATGTAAGGAATTTTGCTCAACCAAAAATTACAAATTGAGGAGTGATAACTATGGAAAACAAACAGCGTATTGTAAACCCAAAATGCGCCGAGTGTGGTATGTGCTCAAAAGTAACACATACTTTTGCAAATGGGGCACGGTTACAGGAACACGAGCAGTATTATCAATGTTTAGCTATGATGGAAGGCGAGTGTGTTAAGAGTGTAATGATTACTGAAGACGATCTTGCGTTACAGCATGCTATTAACAAACTACAGAAGAATGACGGAAATGGTACTTGGGACGAAATAACGTCTATCGATGAACTTAGAAATAGCCTAGTTGAAGCTAGAAAAGGCTATAAGCAAAATGAAGAAACATACAGCTTCTATCAGGCAATACTTATAGACTTGCCTGGCCCTGGTGGATTTAAAGAAATAGAAGAACTTGGCTGGGTAATACATCAAACTGGTGGCAATTGTAGGGTTGCTGAAAAACAATTTGGCAATGAGTTTATTTGTGTAACAGATGATGCTATATGTTCATTAGATAAGTCTATCATGGAAGATATTGATGAAACTAACTATATCAAAAATATCTGTATAGAAAAACACACCACGGTAGATATGCTTGATTTTGTTTGCAGTAGTTATGAAATGAAACAAGAAGTACTGAAAGTATACCAGTTATTCTGCAGAGAATACGGTTGGGAGCCATGCATAAATGATACAAAACACAAACGAATATCTACAATGTTTCTTGATAATAGTCAGCATAATAACCAGGCTTTTCTAGAAGCTTTAGAAAACTTTAGAACGGCTTCTGTACGATTACTTGGTGCATGGTTAGACACAGGAATAGATGGTACGGCTGGTTACCCGTTCAATAAAGACTTTACAGAAATAACCGCAGAAATTGTAGATTGGCATATTAAACAACGGGAGGAATTAAAATGAAATATGTTTTGACATGTAACTGTGGTTCGCAGGATTTTGATTACGAAATGGGTGCAACTGATAAATACATTTGTACAAGCTGTGGTACAGAAATTACTTCAATGGAAGATGAAGAAGGAGCCGGCTTCCTAGCTGCAGTACCAGAAACCAACGGCAGGGTATAGCCCTGTCTCCTAATGCAGCCAATGCCTGTCACAAGCCAGAATTAAAATGCAGAGTGGGAAATTACAAATTGAGGAGAGTGGAGAGATGAGAAAAGACCTGCAGAAGCCACCGGTTACAGAAAACCAAGTTAGACTGGGCTTACAAAGAGTACTGCATTGTAGTAAAAATGGATACGCACTTACATATGCACGTACTGCGCTAGAGCTAAATATGAAAGGATATGAACTTGGTGTTCAGCTGCTATATGTGCTAAATAATTTGCACGGCTGGTCCGGTGAAGAAGCGCGCAATATCAAAGCAATGTTTAAACGATTCTACAAGGAGGTATCTACAAAGTGAGCAAGTACGAACTATCTCTGTCCCCGGATTATGTAGCTGATTGGAAGCTAGAAGACGCTGTGAGAGAATTGTTCCAAAATGCACTGGACCAAGAGACTGTACAGCAAAACAACCAAATGTTCTTTGACTATGACGGTAAAGATGTGCTGCGTATAGGCAACAAGTCTTCTATTCTTGAAGCCAAAACCCTATTACTTGGAACATCAACAAAACGCAATGACAAAAGCACAATAGGCAAGTTCGGTGAAGGCTATAAGATTGCTGCGTTGGTGCTTGCAAGACTAGGCAAGAAAACAATTTTCTATAACTACGGCGCACAAGAAATATGGTATCCGCGCCTAGTAAACTCCAGACGGTATGACTCGCTTATACTAACATTCTTTGTAGAGAAGAAGCATATTTGGCACTTTATACCAGACAACAACTTGACTATTGCAGTACATGGTATAACACCAAATGAATATGAGCGTATTGTAGACTCTAATTTGCATTTACAGGGAAATGTTGATGTTGTGCATCATACGCCATATGGGCGTATACTAGGCAAAGAATATTCTGGTAAGCTATTTGTAGATGGTTTATATGTCTGCAACTTTGATGACTTCACTTATGGCTACGATATATTACCGGAGCATCTTGAGCTAGGTAGAGACCGTAAGCTTATACGTGAGTTTGATTTAAAGTGGCTTACATCAAGAATGTGGTCTACCACAGGTTCTGCACAAATAACTACAATGGCTAAGGACGGCGCGTCTGATACAGAGTATGTGACAAACGTGTATGAATACAGCGCTAGGAAAGAAGAGATATTTGAAAATGCTTTTGATGAATTTGTAGAAGAATACGGCGAAGATGCGGTACCTGTAACATCGCAGATGGATTTAAAAGATGTGCCAAGTAGCTACAAAGCAGTTGTTGTTCCATCACAATATAAGCAGCTTATAACTAATAGCAAGCGCTACAAAGCACCAGAAAAGGATGTAACAAAGGCTGTCTCGTATAGGCTTGCAACATGGTTTGAAAAAATACAAGACCTTTGCAATGATGAAGCTAAAGAGGAATTTGAAAATCTTATGAACGAGATTGTAGACCTTGAACAGAAAACAGTAAGAGTATTCTAAAGGGGGTTATGCCCAATGCTGTATGTATTGACATGTGACTGTGGTAGCAGACGTTTTCAGTATGACGAGGAACTTGGTTTCTTATGCTTGGAATGCGGAGAAATTATTCCAGAGTGTCAAGCAGGATATGAGTTAGTAAGCGAGGAGGAAAACATATGAAAGCGAAACAATGGTTAGCGATTCCAAAGGATAAAAGACTTAAGCTATTACAAAACACTGCTGGCGAACCGGTGCTTTTTGATACGCACGAAGATTTGCAGTTGTTTAAAGCTGATGTATTAAGCATACCTGACCAAGTCTTTAAACAGATGGATGAGAACAAAGATATAGACGTGCACGTAGACATTACTGTAAACAGCAGAACTTACCGTATGTTCATTGACGCAGATACTTACACTTGTCTTGAAGGTCTTGTAAGAACTATAGAGGAGGAAATGTAATATGGACTGGCAAGATGCCCAAAAAGTATCAAATGCTAGTTACACTATTGGTATGGCAATTGGCGGCTTGATAACAGCTCTTGGTATGTATGCAGAAAATATGGATAGCCAAGCTAGAGGAGAAACTATGTCTTATCTTAAAAAGGATTTTGACCAAGTTGTTCTTGATTATCAGTGTTACCACAACGCTATAATAACAAATCAATTAAACGGCTTATAGTCGGCGTATAAATCGTGCGAGGAGGCTTCGCGCCTCCGCCCTTTATGAAGGGGACTATAAAATAGAAGGAGTTGTTTAGTATGTCATTATTTGCCCCTAGCCCAGAAAAGAAGAACAACAAGATGAAGAAAATCTGGGACAACTACAAAGTGATTGGTGAGTTCAAAAAGTCCAAAGCTACAAAGGTTGTTGTTAGCCTTGGCGCAAGAGATGGTGTTAAGTGCATTAACATTCGTGCTTGGTATCTTAAGAAAAACTGTACTGAATGGTCTCCGGCATTTGAAGGCATTGTAGTTCCGCTTGCAGGCATTGTAGATGAGCAGCTTAATCAAGAAATTGGGCAACAGTTCATAAGCTTAATAAACCAAGCTATGCAAGAAGCGCCTGCTTTTGCTATTGAGGATGCTGCCAACGCTGTTTATGTACCTAAGAAGGAGAAGTAGCATGAAGCAAAAAGTACTTGAAATACTGGATAGAGCAACATATATTCCAGTAATAGCCACGGAGTGCTACTCGGACAATCCTATTGAGCAAAGGCACTTTAGGCGTACTGGCTTTGGAGCCGGGCAGAAGTTAATAATGGTTACACGTATACCAGATGGAAAATCGCACTATGCCTCGTATCGCTGGGATAACGGCAGCAGAACAATGCAAGTAGCTCATGAATATATCGAGAAGCATTTCGAAGTGCTGCAACCTGGGGACATTGTAGATGTGGAGTATATACTCGGCGAAACAAAAACCAAGAAACAAAAACCAAGAAACAAAGCGATTGCGCGTATTAGGAGGAGATGTCTTTGCAAAGAATTAAAGACCTACAGATGGGGGCTACGGTACGGCTTCCGTTAGCAGTATTAGATGCAGAAATAAAGCCGGCTCGTAATGGCCCTTATCTTTACATGAGTTTGTTCGACGGCGTAGAAGCAGTAACGGCCAACCTATGGAGCTACAGGGGTTCTTATATTCCAATGCGTAATACGGTTGTGAACATTGTAGCTAAAGTAACTTCATGGAACGATACCTTGCAATTGAATGTAGTTTCTGTGGAGCAGAACATAGATATCGACATTAATATTTTTGCGCCACAGGGAGACTTTGACATCTCAGAGTTAGTATCAGAAGCTAGCGCATTAATCAACAGTATAGAAAATGAACCTTTGCGTAATTTAGTGCGCAGCATATTCAATGACAACGGTGCTTTGATCAAATCTGTGCCGGCAGCAAAAGGTATACACCACGCATATGTAGCAGGCAATCTAAAACACTCTGTAGATACAGCGCGTAAAGCCCGCGCTATAGGGTTGTTAACACCTGGTTGTTCAACTGACCTGGTGATCGCTGGTGGCCTGTTGCACGACATTGGTAAACTACAGACATATGTTCTAAATGGTGCTGCGATAGACATGACTGTTGAGGGCAATTTACTTGAGCATATTGTGTTAGGCGTAATTCTGTTAGAAAGATACCGTACTGAAGAGAACTCAAATATTGTTACATTATTACAGCACATAATTGCCGCGCATCATGGCAAGCTTGAGTACGGTTCGCCAGTAACTCCAAGATTCATAGAAGCCTGGGTAATAAACTATGCTGATGGTGTAGATGCTAGAACTGAAACAATAGCTTGTTTGAATAAAGTAGCTGCTGAATCTGATATCTTTACAAAGAAAGAATGGTCATTAGATAACAGAGCTATGCTTACCCAAACACATGTACAAGCTTTACTGAACACATGATATTTACGCTACAGCAAGTTCTGCTAATATCTTTATTAGTTTACCTGACCAGTGGGCTCTTTTTTGCCCACTTGGTTAGGGTAGGCTTTATGACGGTTGGAAAAGAAGCTTGGTTAGATGAACTAATCATAATAGCGTGTATAGTTGCGTTTCCATTGATGGTGCTATATATTGCAAATAATCTTAAAAAGGAGGTCAAGTAATGGGTCACTACAAAGTATTTCATTGTGATGCATGCAAGCTAGAGTTTCCAGAGCATATGCTAACAAAAATGGGTGCGCAAGAAGTATGCAGGGATTGTTTAGAATCAACGGTCTGCATAGTAGTGCGAGAAAACCACGTCAATAAAAACAGGACATTAGTTGCTGGTTTATTGCAAACAATTCTGAAAGAAAGCGACATAAAGTCTATAATTGTGCAAGCTCAGAACTTAGAACACGCATTAGGCGTATTTGGCAGTTTTGCTCTCTCTATTGCTATAGGTTTTGTGCCGCCTGCATTAAATGAAATGCCTAGCACAAATGCCTTGGCCAAAGTATTAAACGGAATAGTGCACAATTTACAGCAAGCGGTAGCCACAGATATAACTGTTTATAAATCTGTAGATAGGAGCTGAATATGGAGTGGTTAATAAAAAGAACAAATTGGAATATAACGCGTATATGCGGGCCTACTATGCTGAGCATCGTGAGCACATAACTTATTTGGCACGTGAGCGGTATCGTGAGCGAATAAACAGCGGATTGTGCCCGCGCTGCCCCGCTGAATTAGACGACGAATTCAATATGTGTTCAGACTGTAGGTTTAAAATGAATGAAAATGCTAGGCTAAGAAAGCTGTTGAGGGGAGCTATCAGATGAAAAAAGTAAACGGGCCATCATTAGTAAGAACAGCTACACAGATTGCTCAAGATGATATAGATAAAAAAGATGTTCATATAGTTAAATCTGATATACGTTTTGAGCTACAGCTTGCTATTGGTAAAGAAATCAGGGTTGTATTAGCCTGGGCCACCACGGCAGAAGAGATAGATGATGTATACTGTGCTTTGGTGGGGCATAGAAAATATCCGTGTGGATACTGCAAAGCTAAGCAACTTAGCTTATGGGGGTGATTGCTATGGACCTTTTTAAGCAGCCTGAACTACCTCCAGATACAGAAACTCACCGTACTTGTGGTGAATGTAGAATATCTAAGCCTTTGACAGAATTTTACCATGACGGTAAAAACTCAGACGGCACTGCTAAGTATAGGCGTGACTGTAAAGAATGCTACAATATTAAGCGCAAGCAGAACGCGCTAATAAAGAAGCGTAAGAAACAAGATGAGGACAGAAAACTACAGGCAAGGGCTAGAGGAAGGAGGAAACGTTAATTGGATAACCATATGAAACTGCAGGCAGCTATCGACCAAATGGGTGCGGCGCTTAGGGATATTGCACCAGCTATGGCTTCCTATTTCAACAGCCTGCTTAAACAAGGGTTTAAGCGTAATGAAGCTCTTGCGCTAACTGTTGAAATGCAAAATACAATTATGAAAGCTGATATGAATCAAAAATAAGGAGGAGAACCAAATGTTTAACTGCACTAGCTCAATCTGTAATGGTTGTATGTGCTGTGATTTACAAATTGAAAAGGAGTTGTTTAGTGTGAAAACAGTATCAGTAAAATTTATCAACGGGTACCCTTCAGGTATCTACGATTTCAAGACTAACTTGAATCTTACAGAAGGTGATGTAGTTGTTTGTGACACTTCTAGGGGATATCAAGTAGCTGAGGTAGTTGCTGTCAACAACATCGCTTCACGTAAAGTTACAAAATGGGTTGTCGACGTTGTGGATATCAATAGACACAAGGCAAGACTTGCGGCAGAAGCTGAAGCTAAAAAGATTAAGGCTGAGCTGGACAAGCGTGTTAAAAGATTCCAAGAAAGCGAGCTACTGAAGATTTTCGCCGGTAGAGACAAAGATGTGGCCATGTTAGTAGAAAAGTATCGTGCTTTGACTGGCTGTGATTTGTGTGAGTAATTTCGAAGTAATCAAAGAAGCCACCACTGAGTTAGCCAACCGTGAAAATATTCTTAATAATCTTGCCCCTGGGTCACATCCGGATATCGTATTGGCGGCAGAGCTAGAAGTAACCGCACAACGCTACCGACTAAATGGCATAATAGCTGAGTATAAGGAGGAAACAAAATGAGCAAGAAGTACAATATCTTTGTAGATGGCAAACTCTCTGGCACTATTCGCGGTGATGATTCTACACACGCAGGTCTTAAGTTCTTTAACAAACCTGGTAACGAGCAGATAAATAAAATAGTTGCTGTTCATTCCGGCAGGGGTTTTGCAGTTATTAGACCTGGTACAGATGGCAGAAACCCCAGTAATATTATACCAACGGCCTCAAAAATGATTTCTGATGGGCTTAAAGGTATGACAGAAGCTGCTCAAAATATTTCTGAGCAACTTAAAGGACTGGTTAAGGAAGGGAGTGTTAATGGTTGAGAAAGTTTGGCGCACTTAAGCCGCCACCACAGATAAAAAGTAAGCCTGCGCCACCGCAGCCCTACACAGTAATCTTGCATCAAGGTAATGAGGTTGCTACATATCGTATAAGCTCTAAAACTGAATTGCTAAAGTGTATAACTGAATTAACAACACCGTTCATGACAGATGAAATAACAATAGTCGGAGGTGTAAAACATGGCTAACAAAACAAGTGCATTGGGCGTGATAAAGTACGACGTCCTTAATAGGCTACCGCTAAAAGCAAAAGAATTATGCAGGCGGTATCCGCCTTTACTAACGGCTACTGTATCAGGTATTATGGAAACGTCACGAAACTTTGTTAAAGCACAGGGGGGTGTACTACCTTGGTAGAACAAACAATAATTGTCTGTAAACAATGTGGTGAAGCTAAGCCAGCTACTGATGAAAACTATAGGAGGTACTATGCAGGTAGAAAAGGTCGCTATAAAGTTTGCAAGACGTGTGAAAGCATTAATGCAAGATATCGCTACCTGTTAACCAAGAGTACCCCAACAGAGGCAGAGGCAACTGAGAAAGACAAAATCACCGCGCTATATAACCTGCTTAAACTCAGAGGCCTCAGAGTACCACGTTTCGGTGAAGGGCGCACTACAGACTCAACCGAGACAGTTGATAAACTTCTAGGCAAAAACGAAGCCATTGTAGATTCTATGGCCAGGGTTAAAGACTTACCCGTAACAAAAGAGGAGCCAACTGAAGTACCAGAAGAACTACAGAGCTGGCTTACCTGCGACCTGTCAGGCAAAGACCCCGAACAGCTACTGAATGAAGTATATGATGATTTGCGCGATAAGTATGTAGCTGAGTATAAAACAATTCTTGAAAAGGTTCTGACTCGCTTTTATGATTATGAAGATGAGCAGCTTAACGGGTCAGAGTAATGGCTGTATCAGCGGTGTACTTGAAATAAGCAAAGATTTGGGAAAGGAGAGCTAGCGATGCAACAAGCAAAATTCTTAAATAGATATGGCGAGACAATAAAGATTGGCGCTGACTGTGTAGAAATACCTGAGGGGGTATCACTGGAGCACAAGTACGTTTGCTATGTATATGGCGTTGATGACGAGTATGTTGGTGATGAAGAGTTTGATGGGTTTCCTACCCGTAACCAAATCCTGTATTGTATACTGCGCCACGGCGGCACAAATGCCACTGTAAAGCGTGAATACCATTTAGTATCTAGTGAGAGGGGCTGAATAATGGACTTACGCAAAGCTATAAAGCAGGCAATATCAGAAGGCCATACCGATGTACCAAAGATAACTGCAAGAGTTAAAGAGCTGGGGTTCGGCGCCGCGTCGCCAAAGCGTATACAAAATATAGCTAAAATGATACTAGATAAAGGAGGTACGAAATGTCAATAGACAAAATTCATGGTCAGCACTTCCTTGCGTGTGATGTTTGCGGCGAAGGGCCGCAGCGACCGTTCGAATCCTTTGACGAAGCTGTGCAATACAAAAAGATGCACGGCTGGAGAAGTCGGCAAAATAGTCGTTATGAATGGGAAGATATCTGCGACGAATGTACGCATACAAAGAGGAGGGAAATATAGTGAATAGAATCTACAAGTATCCTGTTGAATACACAAGCCGTCAGATCCTGACATTACCACGCGGTGCCAAGCTAATATCCGCTATAAATCAGCGTAATGAGATTGTAGTATATGCTGTTGTAGATACTGACGAAGTTGAGCAAGATTGCTTTGAGATTGTTGTACAGCCTACCGGCTTATCGTTTAATGATATCAACGCTTATCAATTTCTAGGGTCTGTAGCACTATATGAGGCCCGCTACGTATTCCATATATTCTACAGGCCATTGTAATTTGTGTTAATCGTAATACATTTGTGGCACAATAAACTACTTAGTAGAGGTGTAGTTATGGACCCAAGAAAAACATGGATATGTCCAAACTGTGGTGCTAGATTAACTGACGAACAAAGAGTTCGTGAAGGATGTGATAATTGTAGAAGAATAGCTTGGGAAGAAGAAATGCGCATTAAATACAAACAGGAGGTGAAGAGTTGAAATCTATCATTATTATAGAAAACAAGCCAGAGTTGTTCGACAAGGTAATTATCAATGGTTTCTACAACAAAGAATAACCATAGAGCAGGCAGCAGTATCTTTTGAAACTGACAGCAGACCACCTAGCAGCGGGTGCTTCAGTACTAAAGCTTCTTTAGTTAATAACAACCATGCCCGGTTTTTGCTTGCTATAGACTGTGTGCCTAACAATGACGGGTCTTTATTTAAGTCAAGAGATTGCTCTATGACAAATGATGAACTGTTAGCTGAGGTACGTCGCCGCGGCATCCTGGATACTATGACAATTAATGACTTGAAAAAGATTTTGCTTGGGGGTGGTTAAGTGCATAAAGTAAAATGCCCTAGATGTGGTTTTATTGCTGAGGTGAATCATCATGACTGGGCAATATGCACTAATTGCAGCAACATATGGATATGGAAAGTCGAAGATAAAAAGCCATGTAAGTTTGAATTAAGAAAGTGTTTAAGTTGCGCGCACTTCCATGGTAAGCAAAACTGCGCACCAGAAGATTTACACGAGACAGTGGCTCTACCTGTTATTGTTGTGGCAATTGAAAGAGGTATGACTGTATCCGGTAAAAAGATAGGTGGTGATATGAAAGGTAAACTGATTAGCGTCTTGTCTGAAATAAGAGGAGGTAGATAGAATGTACGAAATCGCTAAAGTTGCTGCAATAGCCGCGGTATCCTGTGTAGCTTTGTACGCTACAGTTAAGCGTGAAAGCACTAAGGTGGATACATTGTTGTTTTATATCATCGCCACGGCGCTGCTGATTTGGGGGTGCTAACTACAATGTATGTTATCGGAATACGTCGTGATTCAATCAACGGCCCTGGTACGCAACTGCTCTGTGATGCTGATACGTTCCAACCTCTCAAATTCACCAAAGCAGAAGCCGACCAGGTAAAGCTGGAACATATCTGTGAGGGGTACCCTGAAGACTAC
>Ga0265293_10006065_pt1 | contig 19620 bp, 15 predicted proteins | sample Munlanlewell138R_FD_192505 | JGI IMG/M metagenome (GOLD analysis project Ga0265293, IMG submission 192505) | Leachate microbial communities from a municipal landfill in Southern Ontario, Canada - Leachate well 138R | ecosystem: Engineered > Solid waste > Landfill > Unclassified | place: Canada... | reverse complement strand
CCACGTGTGTGGGGAACGTCCCCATCTCTACGCAAGCATGAATCATGGTTCCGGTTCATCCCCACGTGTGTGGGGAACGTGCCTCGGTTGTTGCCAGTGATGCGTATGCAAGCGGTTCATCCCCACGTGTGTGGGGAACGTTTCTCCAAGCCGAAATGCGAGAACAGGAGCCGCGGTTCATCCCCACGTGTGTGGGGAACGTTGTATCAGGGGTTGCGGTAAATTCAGGGGAACCGGTTCATCCCCACGTGTGTGGGGAACGTACTTCTTCTATTTCCCTGAAGTTCTATTCAATTTTCAAAGAGCAAAACTGTACCGATAATTTTCGGTCCATTTGAGTCATAATAATTCAGGTCTCTTCTTCCGGTGCGGGATAGAACGAAACAAGTTTTACACCTTCCATCTCCTTTGGGATACGTCGATTGGCCCCACAAGTCATGAAATCAAAACCTGATTCGGTATTTGTTGACCAGGTCATGACGGCATTTCCTTCTCCTACGCCCTTACAAACCTGATTCCAGATCATTTCTCTTACGCGGCTCGAATATTTTCCGACATAGACTCCGGCCCTGATTTCCAGCAGCCACACTGCTAACCTGCCCCGCAAACGAGGGGGTGCATTTTCAACCACGATGACCAGCATCGCCTAACTGCTCCTTGTTTTGAATGGCAATTGTAACTGCTTCCTCATGCATTGGCGGAGGCTTTATTTCACCTGCCGCCAGGACCTGCTCAATGGTCGGAATAATTCTTTTGAGCAGTTTTGTCTGCCGGAAAATATCACGACAGGCTATTCGGACATCTCGTTCGGGATCATACGGTTTTCTTGCTGCAATCCGGAAGGCAATGGGAATTACCGTTTCAAACTTAAAAATATCGGCAATATCATACACAAAAGATTGCGGTTTACCTGTGTGAATGAAACCTACTGCCGGCGCGTACCCGGCCGCAAGGATGGCTGCCTCGCAAACACCATACAAACAGGCGGTCGCCGAGCTCAGGCAACGATTGGGAATGTCGCCGCTTCCCCAGTTGTCGGCGTCATAATTACGTCTCGCCCAGGGGACTCTGTACTGCCTGGCCAGCAGTTCATACATCTTTTTTACCCGTGCCCCTTCAATGCCTCGCAATTGCTGAACGCTTCTTTTCTCCGGCGGTTTTTCTTTGAAACGGAGTTCATACATTTTTCGAACAACCTTCAGGCGGGCAGTATCGTCAAGGGCCAACTGTGCCTGATACAGCAGCCTGTCAGCCCTCGCTCCTCCTGGCTGCCCGGAAGCATACAATCGAACCCCGGCCTCGCCGACCCAGACCAGCAGACAGCCAACTCTTGCAGCAAGGGTGACTGCAGCATGGGATACTCTTGTGCCCGGCTCCAGCATCAGGCAGGACACGCCGCCCACCGGAATATGGGTCCGCACACCGTTCTTATCCACGACCACAAAAGCGCCATCAAGAACATCGAGCTGGCCTTTTTCCAGAAAAAGAACGGAAAGCCGTTCTTTTATGGGAATGGGTTTCAGGGGAGGAAGTATTGGTTCAGTCATTTCATGCCTTATTATGTTGAAAGCAAATTCATAATCAGCCGGATCACCAACTCTTTCTGCCCCGGCTCACTTGCCGCTGTCAGCAGAGCCAAAGATACAAGCGCCCGATTGTCGAAGCGCTTTTCGGTATCCAGCAGACCGTTCGAGTGCAGGAACAGTACGAAAAGAAAGGAGCCGATCCGTTTATTGCCGTCGGTGAAGGGATGGTCTTTGATCACAAAATAGAGAAGATGGGCTGCCTTCTCTTCAACGCTGGTATACAGTTCCTGGCCGCCAAAGGTCTGCTGTATCGAACCGATGATTCCGGCAAGTCCGTGACCGCGCTCATGCCCGAAGATATCGGTCGCCTCTCCCTTGGCCAGCAGTTCTTTTTTCAGGGAGGTGATGGCCCGGCGGGCCTGGTCCAGGTCGAGACCTGCTTTGGGTTCATGCTGGCCCGGAGGTGCCAGCAGGTTGTCTTCGTCGTACTGCAACAGAAGCTGCCAGGTGCGGGCATAATGGTTGACGATATCCAGGACCGCTCGGTCTTCGTCGGGGGCGATGGCCGGATTGAAGTCAAAAGACGGCTCGTCGCCAACCTCACTCAATTCCCGCTCAATTTCCTCGATAGTGGGGAGCGCTGACCGTAGGCTTTCCGGCAAGGCACGCGTCAACTCATATTCCGAGACGCCTATGGGCTTTTCAACCCCGCGCAATGTGTATTCCGCAAGAACGGTCTTCCGGTCCTGGCAGAGGATGAGGCCGATGGTTGGATTATCGTTTTCATGCCGCAAATGGTCATCAACCACGTTGCAGTAAAAGTTTATCTTGCCTGCATACTCAGGTCTGAAGTTGCCTTTTTTCAATTCGATCACCACAAAACAACGCAGGCGAAGGTGGTAGAAAAGCAGATCAAGATAAAAATCCTCTTCACCGATATCGAGGTGATACTGACGTCCGACAAAAGCAAATCCTTGTCCCAGTTCCAGCAGAAATCTTTCCAGATGCCGGATCAGTCCGGTTTCCAGTTCACGGTCGTGGAATGGTTCCTCAAGGGTAAGGAAATCAAAAATATAGGGATCTTTAAGGGTCTGTTGCATAAGTTCCGATTGCCGCGGCGGCAGACGGTTCTCAAAGTTTGTTACTGCCTTGCCCTGCCGTGTATGGGTGCGGTTCCCGATCATCAACCGCAGAACATCTCTGCTCCATCCATGTTCCATGGTGCCCTGCATGTACCAGAGGCGGGGAGCCATTTCCTTAACTTTCTGGATTAATATGATATTGTGAGCCCAAGGCAATTGAGCAACGAGCCGTTGCACTTTTTCTTTGGCTTCATCTGGCCGGGATGCCTCAGTCCCTGACAATTGGGCAACGGGCGGTTGCCCAATTGAAAAAAGAGATGGGTATTCATGATAAAACTGCACCATGAGTTTGATATTCCGTTCTGAAAATCCTTTGATCTCCGGCAGTTCATTGCGGATATCACGTGCAAGCCGAGGGATTACCGCCGCGCCCCAGCCCTTTCGCTGCTGCTGCTCATCCAGCATCCTGCCGATATCCCAGTAAAGCCTGATCAACTCTGCGTTGGCGGCAAGGGCGGCCCGCATCTGCCCCTGGCGGATACGTTGTTTAACCTGGCTGAGAAATTCGGGGTAAGTTGATGGGGAAGGGGAAGGATGCTGGCTGGTCATTGGTTCTTCCTTGTCAGTTGTTTTCTGCTCTCCGGCTCGGTCAGATAGTTCTCGCCGCTGACCACCCGGTCGCCGGTTTCGGCCTTGGGCGATGGAATGAACTGGTGATGCGGAAGATGCCTTCGGTGTTGGCGCAGTTAACCTTTTGTTTGCCGCCGCCGGTTTCCATCGAAAGGTGGGTGGCAATTTGCCCCCACCCTTTGCTTAACTCAGCCTCACGACGTCGCATATCTTTTATATAACCCGAAGGGTCAACGGAATCAGTTAATGCGGAAACCACGTCAGCTATGGCAAACCACCACTCATTATTATACAGCGTCCTCCGGATTTCCTTGCTTTTGAAAACCACCAGTTTCGTGCATGTCTTTTTCAACCTCCGCCTTCAAGCTTTTTGCCCCGGCGGTCTTCGGTGAGCAGCCGCATTTGCTGGATGGCAATAGCATTCAACTTTCGCAATCGTTCATTCTGTTCCATGCCCTCGCTGATGAAGAGGGCGTTGAAGTTCTCCAGATTGGAGAGGCAGACCAGTTGGGCGCTGTTAGCGTAATCCCTGATATTGCCTTTCTTATCGGGATTGCTTTCCCGCCAGTTTTTCGCGGTCATGCCGAACAGGGCGATGTTCAAGACGTCAGCCTCACTGGCATAAATATTACTGAGTTGTTTCCCTGTCACTTGAGGCGGAATCAGGTTTTCCTTAATAGCATCGGTGTGGATGCGATAATTGATCCTGGCCAGATTTCTTTTAATGTCCCAACCGAGCTGGCGCTGTTCCTCTTCCTTGAGCCGCTGGAATTCCTTGATCAGGTAGAGCTTGAATTCTACGGATATCCAGGAGGCGAATTCGAAGGCGATGTCCTTGTGGGCATAGGTGCCGCCATAGCGTCCTGATTTGGAAAAGATCCCGATGGCATTGGTCTTTTCTATCCACTGTTTGGCTGTAAGAATGAAACTGTTGAGGCCGGCCTGCTTTCTAAACCCATCGAATTCGATGGGTTTAAAATCAGGGTTGTTCAAATGTTCCCAGATGCCAAGAAACTCAATTGTATTCCTGTTTCTCAACCAGTTCTGAATAATGTAATCTGTTCGGTTGGCATCCTTGTAACGGGCAATATCCGTGATACAGATATAATCCGTTTCTTCCTTATTGAAGATGGCAATATCTCTCCCTTTCACATTTAACTTGGCCATTATATCAGCCCTTCCTGCAGTTAGATTGATCTGTGTGAATCCACAATTTCCAGTGCGTCAGAAGATTTAATACCGGAAACACACTGGATAGTTCAATCTGATCACCTAATTCCCTTGCTTCTGTCCAGACCGCCAGTTTGTCGGTCATGTTATCACTTCGCCAGCGATAACAAGCCGCAACCGAAGGCTTTGCCTGGTCCAATGCCTTTCTGCACCAGCTCCTCAAGGCTGGCCGGGTCGGTAACAGCTAACGTTCCTTGAAAGCAAACGGGCTGGACCTTCCCGATTCGTTTTTCACTTGCCTTGCGGAAGTTCAATGGTAGTCGTTTCTCGACCTCAACCGTCTTGATTTCCGCAATCCCCGCAAGTTTCCGAATCAGCCAGACCTCCAGTTCTTCGTCCCGGACAAGAGGGACCCTACATTTTTTTACTTCTCCCTTGGTGGTCAGACGCCCTCCTTCGTCATTGATGGTTTTGACTGGATTCGCCAAGAGTTTAAAGCGGAGATTTTGCCCTTGGGTCAAGGATAGCGTGTACTGTTTGCTGCCAAGCAGTCTTGCCTCGTTTATCGGTGCGTCAGCGCCCAGTGGCTCCCGTAGAGACTGCATCAAAATTTCTGAATCCCGCTGACCGGAGCGTTCCACCCGGAAAAGGAAATCTCTCGCGGCGTCGGCATCGGTCGGGAAAAGCTTCCATAAGGCCCGATGAATTTCATAAGGGTTCCGGCAGGCCGCGCCGCTGATCATGACTTTACTCAGATACATTGGCCCCTCCATACACGTAGACGTTACGGGTAGCGAATTGACGGGGCTGCCGGACCAAAGGGACATCGCGTACCCGGATGGTCCGTACCTCGCCCGCCTCCTCGCTGTAAATCGTCCCGCCAGCCGGCTCGACGCTTCGCAAGGCGCCTATTGCATTTTCGGCCGAAACCCGGGCCACAAAAAGGGGCCGAGCCAGAGGGCAGCTCCGCCGCCCCAGATAGGGCGTGAAGATCGGGGTCTTCGTAGCCAGATCGAGCTCGTCGAGAGGGATTGCCGGGGAAGGGGCATTCCAGACCGCGATGGTATAGGACGCATCGAAGAGGTATTCGCGCCAGGTCTGGATCGTTTCATGGCTCTTCAACCCAGCATAATCTTCCCGCGCATCTTTGACGGTGTGGTAATCGGTGGCCTTGATCATCGGCAGAGCTTTTTTGCTCCCATCACGTTTGGTCAGAAAGCGTTCTTCCTTGAGCACCGCGAAACAGACGCTGTCGGCCAGTTGCTGGAGACGCTCCCGGTTGTTTCGACGGATGCCGAGGCAGGCGCCGAGCAAACCGAGCAGAGCGCTTCGGGTCGGGAAGTTACCGGACGGCCTCTTCCCTTCGAAGGTATGCTCTCCCCAAGCCTGCATGGGGCCTTGGAGTTTAAGGATCAGAAAGTCTGTCATCACTTCTTCTCCTGACCGTTGTTGACAATCCAGGTCTTCAGGTCGGCCAGATTTGCCTTTCTGTTGACCCCGGGGGGGACATCGACACCGCCGAGGAGAAATTCTCCACAGCGCTCATCCAGGCCGTAGCCGGTGTGGATATCCTGCCAGTATTGATGCAGGGCCTTAATCGACGGTTCCTTGAAGCCACTACCGTTGTATCCGCGAATCGGTTTTTCGAAGGCGTTGGCCAAGGAGACCGGGATGTCGGAGAAGGAAACCATGGCCAGGTCGGCCAGGTTATAGGCGGCAAAGGTCTGCTGTTTGGCCGAGGGGACGACGGTCGCCAACATGTGGAGCAGGTGAGCGGCAATCTCCAAGGCCTTTTCGCGGGGGGCATTGCCAAGGTTTTCCTGCAATTGCCCAAGGTTCAGGCTGGCATACCGGTAAAAGACGCCGCTGGAAAATTCCTGGGTGTCGAGATGGCCGGAGCCCAGTTCCTGCAGATCGTCCACGGCGGTGAACCAGTCGATATCGGAATCGATGCCATGGGTGGTGATGGCGTGGGCGACGGCCAGGGAGCCGTCAACTGTAGTCATCAATCCAGATGTGGCCATTCTGCCTGAAAAGGCAACATCTGTCGCCGACCCGATTGCCTTCAACAACGCATCTTTATTGTCCTTAAGTCGTTTGTCGATTTTCTTCCCGAACGCCGCATCAACAAAACTTTCATGGGATTTTTTCTTTTTTCCTTTCTGCTTCTCGAAATCCAACCGTGCCTTTTCTTCTTCCTCGGAAGACAACCCTTCCTCTGTAACCTCTTTGATAATTTGACAGATAATCTTGAATTCTTCCTTTATCCAGGGAGCAACGGCAAGCTTCTTTTCCGTGTTCTTGCCGCTGGCACTCTCCTCCTGCTCATCGTCAGATTCGTCTTCGGCCGTTTTCGTTTTTGCAAATCGCTCAAGAGCCGCTTTAATGACCTTTTCCTCGAATTCATTCCCGAGTTGTTTCAGAAATTCACCCTCCAGAAGTTCGAGGTTGCGGCTTCGAATACTCGACTCGCCCAAGTGTTGCCGATAGTAGTCGCTTTTGCGCATAGCCCGTTTCAGGCTCTGGCTGGAAATGCGCACCCGCCGTTCGCCGCCGAAGAGGGCGGACTTTTGCATGTTCATGTCGTCCCGGTTGAGACAGGACGGGGAGTGGGAGATCAGGACGTGGAAGTTGATAAAATTTTTCATGGTCATACGCTCCTTGTGGGTTTTTCAGTTTGCGGACGAGTTGAGAAAATATTGTTCCAGAAGGTCCCGCTTGCTTCGGTCATTCCAATCCCATATGGTTTTCGCCGCCTTCGGCCAGTTGACGACCGGTTCCGCCATCTTGAGTATCCTGCGCAGTTGGATCATGTCGTTGGGTGCGGTGCTGCGGATCACCTGAAAAAGTCGTTTCTCGCTGACCGCCGCCCTCCCTCCGTCCCATTTTTTCGCCAGCGCTTCCCCAAGGGATATGGGGTGATCGGTATGATCCTTGATGCATGGCAGGCAGAAGATCAGGCGCTGAACGGCCTCCTTCTCCCACTCCTTGTTGCCCATGCCGCTGAAGAGCCGGTAGAAGGCCGGGATCTCAAGCAGGTCCTCCGGCCTGTTGGCCCGGCGCAGTTCGGCGCGGGGGCCGGGCGGCAACTGTTGCCATTTCCGATACAGCTTCATGAACTCATCCTTGCGTTCCATGGTCATTCCTCCTGTCCTGTTGAGGCTTAAGGGCATGCAGATGTTTGAAGAGAGTCTTCCGGGAGACGGCCATGGTGCGGACCAGTTCCGGGTCGTTCAGATAGGGACGGACGCCGTCCTCAAAGAGTTCGACGGCGATGCGATGGAGTTTTTCCCGCATGGCTCGAAGGGCTGGGGTGGGCGCGGAAAAATCGATGTTCGCCAGGGTATCGAGAACGGTATCTTCTGATCGGCGATAGAATTGCTCTTTTGCGACTTCATGCACAGAGACCCCGGAACCTTTGACTTTTGCTCCTTGGACCTCCTTTAATCCTTTGAAAAAGACATAAAGAGCCTTGTTCAAAGCGTCCCGATAGCCGAGAGCCAGACCGACAAGTTCATGTACGGCCCCTGTATTATTGCTCCAGCCATCATTGAGAAAGATCGACTCATGGCGGCGTTCCAGAATTGAGGCCTGGTTGTTTCGATATCCCCCGGCATTGAGTTTCAGGCTGCGAATGAGTCCCTGGGCTTGCCGGATAACAGCGGCTGGCTCTTGTCCCTCATCCTTGCCATCGATCTCACGCTGAACGACGAAACGGCTCAGTTGGGTCCAGGCGGGGGCGGTGGTCGTGAAGGAAAGAAACCTCTCTTTACGTTCGCCTTTCTTCACTGTTGCCGTGCGAGCGCCGTGGGGGTGCGGCCATAAACCGGAAACCGTGTAATTAAACTTGGCTTTGTTGAATCCTGTATAGAAACTGGTAGTCGCCCCACCACAACAGCAGCAAAACTGCTCATCACCGCCGGAAGCAAGAAGTTCGATATGGGCTGGCTGCCAGAAAAGCCCCCGGAATAAATCGATTCTCTGAGCAGAAATGCTATCTCCGGCTTTGATCGGTTCGACCCAGGTGGGGGGTTGCATTTTCGACTCATTATGCCAAGGAAAATTCGCCATCACCTTGTCGAAACTCAAAACGTTGAGCCAAATCGTCTGCCGGAGATGTTCACCTTGAACAAGCGTAGTGATTGGCGCTCCGCCCCGAAGGCTCCCTTTGAACCCTCCTCCGAAACTGGGGGCGTTGCTGGCTTGATTGAACAGGGCGATCGCCACGCATCCGCCGCAAAGCCAGTTGCCAAGTCCGGGTTCGTTTACAAAACAGCTGTTGGTGGCTCCGGTAACTCCAGCAAGGAGCTTATCCATCGGGGTAGGCTCCTTAGCCTGTACCCCTCGCAGCTGCATAAACGGAAAATCCGGGTGATCGAGGCGAAACCACTCTCTATACGGTGCAATGCCTGTGGCGAAGGCATCCGGCGGCACGGGTGCGACAATCCTTTTCTTCAGCTCGGCCACGTTTTTTGGGGTGAAAAAGACCTGGGCCATGCAGATGAGCAGTTGCAGGGCCGCAAGTTCCATGTCGTCCCGAGGCAGGCATAACTCCCACTTGCCGTCCCGGCACAGGAGTTCTTGTAAGGTGATTTTCTCCGACTGGCCCGTTGGCAAGGGCCGGACCGGAATCCAGGGTTCAGTCAGTAGATTCATTTCGTCCTCTCCAGTCCTGTTTCGCGTCGATAGCGAAGAACCATCTTCTTTGCCTCTCTCTCAAATCCTCCCTCCTTTGGATTCATCTCCAGCCATTGGCGACCTTCGTCGTCTTTCTCCAATACTTCCATCAGCCACAACCCCCAACGGGCCGGGACATTGATAGCGTTCATGGCCAGTTCTTCTGCCCGGCAGGATTCTTCCATGGCATCGACCAATTCGCCGTCGAGCAAGCGGCGACCTTGAGGAGAATTCATATAGGGGATGATGGTCAGGCCCATCTCATCGTCACGGGTCACGGCCACCACCTTTTCATCGCTGTCCGAAAACGGCGTGATCTCAAAGGCCTGCTGGATCATTTGCTTGGCGGCGAAATGTTTTTGCCAGACCCGGTCCACATATGCTGCGAAGCCTGTCTCGACGTGTTCCGGTTCGTTTCCCCACGCCTCTTCCTGGTAGACCGGTTCGATCCAATCCCGGTAAGCGGAGGGGAAGACGATTTTACCATAGGGAGCGGCAAGAAGTTTTTGTTCGGTGCGCCACAACACCCGGGTGTCGGCATATATCTTCCCGGTATAGCCGTAGTCGCCGTCCAGAGGCAGCAGGATCGTGCAGAGCGGTTCCTCGAGGCCTTCCGGTCGTCTGTCGCGCCGATGCCGGTGCAAGCGACCTAGCCGCTGAAAGAGGAGGTCGACCGGGCAGAGTTGCGTGACCAGCCAGTCGAAATCCACGTCGAGTGACTGTTCCACCACCTGGGTCGCTACCAGGACTCTGCCCTTGTCCCGAAGCCCTTCCGGTCCATATCGGTTGATGATCCGCCCCTCGACGGCCTGCCGATCCTTGAAACGGAAGCGGGAGTGGAAAAGATCCACCGGCGCGGAGCTGATCGCACGGAGTTTATCCGCGACCCGTTGGGCGTCGTTGACCAAGTTGCAGATAACCGCCACCTGGACGCCACCCTCGGCGGCCTTGGCGACGCGATCAAGAAGGGAGTACTCCGGGAATAACCCGGCGGCCGTCAGGCATTCGATGTTAACTTCCACGGCGGCCGGCTGTTCGTTCTCGTTGAGCGACACAAAGGTTGGGACTGACATGCCTGCCCGGGTGATCAGGGGATAGGGTGTGGTACTGTCGACCAGAATTTCGTGCCCGGGCTGCCACGCTTCGCAAAGTTTTTGTTTCCGCGCGCCCGGCAGGGTGGCGGAAAGCAGGATGGCCGAAGAACCGGCCGCGCGTTGCTGACGCAATACCTCTTCGAGCAGGCCGTACATATAGGCGTCATAGGCGTGGACCTCGTCGACGATCAGCACGCTGCGGCCGACTCCAAATCCTCGCACGAAGCGATGCTTGACCGGCAGGACGGAAATCAAGACCTGATCGATGGTACAGACCCCGATCTGGCCGAGAAAGACCCGTTTGCGACTCTCCGCCAGCCAGGCACCGCATTGCACCCAGCCGTCGGGTTCCATCTCGTCAGCTTGCCCCCTTCGCTTGAGATTGGCGAACTCCTTGTTGAAACGGGCCGAGCCGTGGGCCAGTAAAAGATTCGGCGAATCCTGGAAGAGCTTGCCAGCCAGTTTTTCCAAACGTCCCAGCATTGCATTGGCGGTGGCCTGGGTCGGCAAGGCAAAAATCAGGGAATCCGCATACCCCGAGTCCAGCAAACGCCAGGCGTAGGCAAGAGCGGCCTCGGTTTTCCCCGAGCCGGTTGGTGCCTCGATAATGGTCAACCCTGTTTCGAGGGGCAGTTCATCGATTCTGTGTTGCAGGGGCCGGGGCGTAACCCCAGAGGGTAACAATTTCTCGATTCCACCATAATTACATGCGCAACCTTCGATTCCTGAGAAGTCAAAAACGCGCGGTGCATCATCCGATACCTTGCGGTTGAAATATTCCTCCAACTGCGCCGGGTTTTGTTGGAAGGAGAAATTTGTTTCATCACATCTTGAGCCCAGCCAGTCGGCGACAGAGCAGAGACCGGCCAACAATGGCGAGGGCTCCGGGGGGGTATCTGCGATGGAAAGACCGGCCGGGTGAAGAAAAAGCCGTTCAAGCGCTTTAAGCCAGTCTTGGCGCGTGGTTTGGTCGAGTACTGTGAATCTGCCGTCGCATAATATGGGCAAAACGGTGTCGTTAACATACTCAGCTTTTTTTACATGGCCGTGATGGCCAGTAACAGCTTCGATCCAGGGTTTCCACGCAGCCCATTGGGGCGGCTCGCTCTCGTCGAGGAACAAGGAGTCTGCAACTGCCCCACAACCGCACAGTGCGAAAAAATCCTGCTTGAACCACGAAAGTCCGTTTTCTCCGTGCCGATAGCTTACTGATTCGAATGGCGATGGGATTGCCAGACCCTGGCCAGATAGCGGGTATATTGTCTGCCAAACTGCCGGAACTTTCAGTTGGAAGCGGAGGTCGAACTTGCCGTAATCATGGAGGCTAGAGAAATAAAGAACCCAGGCCCGGATCGATTCCAGTGCGTTTGCGTCGTGACCAAAACTGCGACGAATCGTTGGACTGGAGTCCCACCATACCGACACCACCGCTGCCACGTCCAGGCAATGATAAGGGAGCAAATGATAACGGAGCGGTTTGCCCTCCTCGGCCTTCTCCACCTTGCCCCAATATTTAAAATAGGATTCCTCAGTCATCTCTATCTCTCCTAAGAAAAGCGAACTCCGCCCGTGATCTCAGCCTTACCACCCCGCCTGGGACATATGTGCCGGTGACAGAATACTTTTCGCTCTGCGAAAAAAAATCACTCCCCTCAGGTTGCGAACTATTTTTTGGGTGGTGCCACATTATATAAATCATTATACATCGACCGGTTTATCATATAGTGACTACCCCTCTTTTGTTTTTTTTCAAAGAAATGAAAGAATACCCCCTCACCCTCACCCCCTGGAGAGGGAAATTAGTTAGTGTCCGAAATGGTCTTTTTGCCCGATCTCTGCGTATGCTCAAAAAATTATCCTCGGATATTTGGAATGTTGGCCTCTCCCCTTTAAGGTCACAATTTGTGATCTTAAAGTTTTCTCCTCCTCAATCGTCAATTTCTCCATCCATGTCATTTCCCTTCTTTAATTTTATCGTTCCAATAGCCGATATAGGTTACATAGGCCTTTTTACTGGTCAGGAATCTGATGTGCTGCTCAACTCCCAGCCTGTATGTCGGCACACTCGACATGCCCGATCTGCGCGCTTTTTCCAGGCGGTGGTGACCGTCGATCAGGTTGTATCGGCCGAGAGCAATTTCCGCTACGACGACCGGAACGGTAATATCTACCGAATCCAGGTGAGACTCGGTGATGGATGAAAATTCTTTGGGAAAATCGCTTACCGCCGCTTCTTCAAGCGTGAAGCTGTCAGGGTGTTGTTGAATGTATTGGAGGAGTTTTGTGATATTGAATACGAAGATGCCGTTCGGAAACAACTCGTCACCCTCATCAACGGGACATGGCGCAAAATGTTTATCGACCTTCAAGGATTTTTTCATGACCCGGACTCGCCCCCACTCATCGTCTGAACGACCATCTTTACTTACCCAAGCGAAGAAAGATTCGCCTTGTTCACAAAATCACATCATGACACGCTGTATCCCTTTTTTATATCCTTCCATTTCAAACAATTCAAAAATAATCCGCCCCAGGGCTTTTCATTCACTATATTACGGGTGGTGGGACAAATACGGACCGAGGAAGAAATTAAGAATGCAGAAGGTAGAATTATGAATTATTGCGGTTGGCAGTCTACGTTATATTCGCAGAATCAAAAACTTAAGCGGGTTAAGCGCCAGGAATTCAAAATTATGGATTTTCCCCTTCAGCATTCTTCATTCATAATTCTGCCTTTCTTCTCATCCTTCATTTATTCATCATCATACCGCATGGGGGTTATCATATAGTGACAACCCTCAATTTTTTTTTCTGCAAGTGGGTCAGTAGCGTTATTTTCGCCGGCAGAGCGAGAGGCCGGCCTGGAAGAGCGGTTCGTCCGGAAATGTTGCCGCGGCGGTTTCGTACAGCTTCAAGGCATTGGCGTCATCCCTGCGGGTTCCGCCATGTCGTCTCCATGCATGGGTTGCAGCAGTGAGAAAGACGATTTTCAGGGTATTAATTCATTTTTCCGCTTCGCCTGCTGCCAGCCAGTCCAGGTAATCCTGAAATACGGCCGGCGCCTGTTCCTTGAAATCGCGCCGGGCCGCGATCATGACCTGATAGTCGTTTCTCAGTCTGGCCCGTTCGGCGGCAACAAGGCATGCATAGGCCCGTGTCTCCGGGGTGGCGGTTTCAACAGAGGGAACGCCCAGGGGCAGCAGTCCGGTCATATATCCGTACATGGGGGCACGTTCCGGGCCATGTTCCCGGACCAGGCCGGTAACCTGAGGGTTGCGGAGCGCCGCCGTATTAACCGACTGTGGAGAAATGAGCAGAGCGGCGGCATACATTTCAGCGGCGGCTTTCTCTTTTCCCTGCATCCACAGAGCATCGGCAAGATACGCACGCAGGCGGCCGTTGTCCGGCAACCGTTCCAGCAGAAGCCGCAGTTCGGTTGTTGCGGCGGCATGATCCTCAAGCTGAAGGTACAGGAATCCCCGACACAAGTCCGGGGGGATGTAGAGCGATTCCCGGTAGTGCATCATCACCAGGAGGCGTCCGAGGAGGGTCCGCCGCAGGATCACGTAGCTCTCGGTATCCCCGAAAGGAAAACCCTGCATTCTCTCCCACAGGTAACGAATGGCCGGTTCCGGATCCAGTTTGTCCGATTCGTTGACACCATCTTCCCAGAACTGCACATCGCGCATGGTGCGAAGGGCTTCCCGATGGCCGGGCAGAACATTGAGCACTTTCTGAAGCCTTTGGCGCGCTCCGGCGAAATCAAGTATGGCAAGGCTCTCCCTGGCCCTGCCGATCTCGATCAGGTCCCATTGAAAAAGATTGAGCTGCATTCCTGTTGTCATTCTTGGCATTGCCGGGATCCACCTGCCGTTCTCCGATGTCCACAGGATTCACGGCAGCTTGGCGGATTGTTCTGCATTGCCCCATCACCGGTTTACCGTGAAATGACAAACCTCACTCTCTTTTCATACAATGTTGATTCCGATAATTCAAATCATGCCAGTTTCCCTTACTCTCCGGCGGCAACGCTGCTGTTCATCGAACATACTGCTCCTGCGTGCCTTTTTGCCCCAGAGAGCAGTTTCATTGCCTCTGACCGGAACGCATAAAGGGAAGAGAATGAAACGAAGCGGCACGGATTTTCTTGAATTATGGCTGAAAAACAGAATATATAGACCGGAGCAAGGGGAAAGGTTCCCGGCAATCCACTATTTCAGCGAACCGTGTGCATGCAGATAAGACTCGACCACCCTCCGGGCATTCCGGAACCAGAGGATGCAAAAGACGCCGCATGATTCTTCCTGGTGCAATATCCCGCAGGCTTCTCATCCACCGTTCATCTTCACATATATTCAGCATGATGCGCCGTTCATTATCGACCGGTATGACAGGAGGGGATTTCATGTCCCGACTTTCCCGGCAATCACCCGCAAACCGTCCCCAAGCGGACGGGGCTTGAATCCTACGGACAAATATCCATGACAACAGTGCAGAAAATTCTGATTTCACTCATTTTGTTCCTGGCCGCCCAGGTCTTCCCGTGTTCCCCGACCGCGGCCCATGCTGCCTCCTACTCCGGCATCTGGGGAGACAATCAACACGAGTGGATCACCAATGTGACCTTTGGCGCCATCAACAACACCTCCGGGCAAAACGGAAACGGCTACGGGGACTTTACCTACGACAAATCCCGCCTCATGACCCGGGTCCGGCCCAACGGGACCTATCCCCTGAGCGTCACCATTCATCCCGACCTCGAATGGTGTGATGAGTTTGTCACCGCTTTTTTTGACTGGAACCGTGACGGCGACTTTGACGATGCCGGCGAAAGAGTGGCGCTTGCGACCAGAACGTGCTCGCCCGGTCCCCACACGGTCAACGTGAAGGTGCCCTCGAACGCCAGGGGCGGCGAGGTCCGGATGCGAATCGTCCTGAAATATTACAACCCGCCCCCAAGTTTTGGCGATATTGATGAGGGCGAGGCCGAGGATTACACGATTCTGGTGGACTATCCGGCCCTCACCGGCGACAACCGGAGTGAATGGATAACCAATGTAAGCATTGGTAATATCAATAACTCCAGCGCCCGCAATGGAAACGGCTATGGAGACTACACCTTTTGGACCACCGGCAGGACAGCGGAAGTCGTCCAGGACCAGAGGTACAGACTGGGCGTCTCCATTGCCCCCGACCTTGACTGGTGTGGGGAAAACATTACCGCGTTCCTGGACTGGAATCATGACGGCGATTTCAACGATTACGGCGAGAGAGTGGTCCTCGCCGCCGGAACCTGCTCCCCCGGTCCCCATGTAGCCCATCTCAAGGTGCCGATCAACGCCGAGCCAGGCAGGACCCGCATGCGGATCGTCCTGCGGTGGCGGTTCGCCCCCACACCCTCCGGATACTTTTCCGGGGAGGCGGAGGATTACACCCTCATGGTGAGAAAGAGGGACTTTCCCTGGCACATGTTCATCCCTGCCGCCACCGGCATGGGAAGATAGCCCGCGACCATACGGCAAACCGGCCTGTCCGGAGGCCGGCGCCTGCCTCCGGACGGTCGTTTTCCAACTTATCGTCCCGTCTTCCTTGCGTCAGCAAAGGGAATGATTATTTATTTCTCGTAATATGGGACAAAATGCAGTATGTTTGTTTTTTATGTTATGTACAGCCAAGCAGCAGCCTTCCGTGAATTCTACCCTTCCGATTCTCTTTCCGCTCCCGCACGTTTCGAAAATCGTTGAAGTACCTGCTGATCACCTGAAACCGAAATCGCCGCGCTCCTGTCCCTGACCACGGAAAACCCGACAGGCGCCGGGCCATGACCGAAACCGGCATGGCCGCACCTCTGTTCCGCCGCCCCGACCGCTGCCGGTCGAACTGACCTGCTGGACCACGGCGGCAACAAACAGAAAAGGAAATAAATGACACAAGAACACGCAATCGATACCATGAACAACGACGGAACAACAGTGAGGGGCGACGATGCCGTTATCCCCGCTGCCGGTCCGGCCGCATCCGGCCCGGAAATAACCCGGTTCGAGGACCTCGGGCTGCCCGAAGAACTCCTGACCGCGGTCAACAGCCTCGGCTTCACCTCCTGCACTCCGATCCAGGAAGCAATCCTGTCCCGGGTCATTGACGGCGGCGACGCCGCCGGCCAGTCCCAAACCGGGACCGGCAAGACCGCGGCATTCCTCATCAGCATCATGACCCGCCTGCTGCGCGATGAAACCGCCGAACATCAGCCTGGAAGCCCCCGGGCCCTTATCCTGGCCCCGACCCGCGAACTGGTGTGCCAGATAGAAAAGGACGCCCTCGATCTCGCCCGCTTCACCTCCCTCACCGTTGCCTCGGCCTACGGCGGAATCGCCAGCGACCAACAGCGCCGCCAGTTCATCAACAAGCGGGTGGACATCCTGGTGGCGACTCCCGGCAGACTGCTGGATTTCATGCGGCAGAAGGTCATCCGCCTGGGCAGGGTGCGGACCCTGGTCATCGACGAGGCGGATCGGATGCTGGACATGGGCTTTATCCCGGATATCCGCACCATTGTCCACAACACGCCGCCGAAAAACGACCGCCAGACCCTCTTCTTCAGCGCCACCATGACCCCGGAGGTGCTGCGTTTATCCGAACAGTGGACCAACGCGCCGGTCAGGGTGAACGTCGAATCGGAACAGGTGACGGCCGACAGCCTGGAGCAGATTGTCTACATGGTAACTGTCCGGGAAAAATTCACCCTCCTCTACAACCTGATCCATCAGCAGGACTTTACCCGGGCCATCATCTTCTGCAACCGCAAGGATGAGACCAACCGGCTCTATACGCGCCTGCTGGAATACAACATCCACTGCACCATGCTTTCAGGTGATGTGCCGCAGTATAAAAGAATGAAGCGGTTGGAAGATTTCCGGGCGGGCAAATACAGCATCCTGGTGGCCACCGACGTGGCCGGCCGGGGAATCCACGTTGAGGGCGTCAGCCACGTGATCAACTTTCACCTGCCCGAGGAACCGGAGAATTACGTGCACCGCATCGGCCGCACCGCCCGGGCCGGGGCCTCCGGCGTGTCCGTCAGCTTTGCCGATGAACGGGAAGCCTTTTCCCTGCCGGATATTGAGGAATACCTCGATGCCCCGCTCCCCTGCATCCAGCCCCCGGTAGAGCTGCTCGCCGCCCTGCCGCCGGTCGCCAGAAGCATGGCACGCCCGGTCAAAAAATCGAGCGGCCGAAACAGATCGCGCCGCTCCAGACCGTCCAGGACCGTGTCCAGGGCAGCCTGATCATTGCGGCCCCCGGGCCGGACCGCGCACAAATAAAAGAGAGGCAGCCGCTGTTCACGACTGCCTCTCCTCCGTCTTTATCCCGTCATACATGAATGTTCGGGCTCAGATTTCTGTATCCTCGCCGAATCTTGTCTTCCACCTTGGAAAACTTCAGATGACGTTCGGATTTACAGGTTCTCCGGACGACGTCATGCAGCTCCCTGTCCAGTTCGTCCATCTGCGATTCAAGGGTCCTGCACCATTCGCCCCGGCACATCGAACTCAACTCGACGACATTGTCTATTTTCTGTTCAAGATCCCGAAAGGTGCTCATACAATTCACCCCCTTTCACGTTACCTTCTCTCCATGTCTTAAATATAATCCCTGATCGGGGAAAAGTCAGGAGCCGGAACATCTTCCCGGCCGGCGGCTTCGCTCTTTCACCCGCAGTGGTTGTTTTTGTTGTCGGCGATTCCCCACTCCCTGCTGACGTGGACGAATGGGAGAAGAGCATGTTTGCGGAACCTTCCTGGGTGGAAGGTTTTTCGATTTCGATGCAGATTTCGATTTCGATGGGATATTTCCTTCGATTGTGTTGAGCCAAGAACAGTGCTGTCATTTCTGATGACCACTGGGTGAGGTCAAGCCGATCAAGCTGCGTTGTCCTCTATTGATAGTTGTCCTGTTTTACTGGACGTGTCCGTCTGTACAGGACTTTTTACCTTGCCCTTCTTTTGTTCCAAAAATCCTCCAGACAGTATTGTTTATATTTTACTCATTGAACTGTTTCCGCTTCTTTTGAACAGAACATGACCGCAGAATGGCCGATGATACTCTATGAGGTTTGAACAATTCTCCTCTTCTCCTGAATTTTCTGCTGCATAAAATATGGCACTGATTTTGCTCGCTATCAATTTGCGGCTGCATCGTCGCCGGTAAAGAGCGGGATCAGCAGAAAAACTCATGTTGAAGTGCTTGGGAGGGGGTCAGGATGAAACACCATTTTTTGCTCCTAATTTGTTTTGCGGTCGGCTTGTCATGGGGAGGAGTTGCCGCAGGCTGGCAGGGAACACAGGTGGAGGATGATCCTCTTGTCCGGATGCCCGGCACCCAGCCGGACGTAACCCTGCAGAACATTGCTGCTCCGTCGGACGAGGTACAGCCTCCGCCCGAACCCACTCCACCGGAAAGCGCCTGCACCAACTGCCACAAGGGTGATAACCCGGACCTCCCGGAGAACCAGGGTCTGCCCTTTTTCCAGTGGCAGGGTTCCATGATGGCCCAGGCGGCCCGTGATCCCATTTTCTGGGCAACCATGACCGTGGCGGCCCAGGATTCCATCTGGGCGGTGGGAACCCCGAACGCCACCGACATCTGTCTGCGCTGCCACTTCCCGGAAGGGTGGCTGGGCGGAAGGTCCTCGGTCGGATCCAACACGTCAGGGGCGGCAAGCGCCTTAAATGGCTCGGCCATGATCGGCAGCGACTTCGACGGCGTCCACTGCGCGGTCTGCCACCGGATGTATGACCCGTTCTTCAACACCGCCGAAACCCGGGAAGGCGTCCTTCTCCCCAACCGGCCGGCCTACTGGGACGAGGCCTTCGGGTACATTTTCGACCCTCAACTCACAGCAACGTTCAACGCCGATGCCGGTCTGGCCGGCAGCCTGACCTACATGAACGGCACCCCGTTCTATGAAATCGACGCGCCCAAGGAGGCGGGCTATACCGAAAACGGCGGCGGCCAGATATTCATCGATCTTGTTTCCGATCCATATACGAATATGCGCGGCCCCTTCGCCGATGCGGCGAACAATCACGCCGGTCCCAACCTCTACAGCCGCTACCACAAGTCGAAATTCTTCTGCTCGACCTGCCATGACGTGTCCAACCCGGTCCTGGCCAACCTGCCTGACCCTCTGGCTTCGGTCCTGAAGACCGAGCAGCAGTCGGCGCACGCCTACGCCCATGTGGAGCGAACGTTCTCGGAATTCAAGTCATCGCTGTACGCCCGCTTCATCAATGTTCCCACCAATCAGGAGTTCCAGGACCTGGGCGGCCCGGCCACGGCCTCCATGTGCCAGGACTGCCACATGCCGGAAGTTCCGGGCGACGTGGGCGCGGCAACCAATGACGAAGGGGTTCTCCGTCCCGTTGGTTCCGTTGCCCATCC